>Ga0210378_10000229_pt1 | contig 27200 bp, 30 predicted proteins | sample PLM1_60_b1redo_FD_155465 | JGI IMG/M metagenome (GOLD analysis project Ga0210378, IMG submission 155465) | Groundwater sediment microbial communities from an aquifer in East River, Colorado, USA - PLM1_60_b1 redo | ecosystem: Environmental > Terrestrial > Soil > Riparian zone | place: USA: East...
AACGAACACCACCTCGTCGCCGGCCGCGAGAGGCTCTTCGAACCGGGCGTAGCGGCGGTTGACGGCCACCGCGAGGCTGCGGCGCCGGTCGGCGAGAGAGGGATGGGCCGCGGCCAGCCGGCGCCACGCTTCCTCGGCGGTGGCCCCGTCGGACAGCTCCAGCTCGATGAGCTCGGTCCCCGCCGCTTCCCGGAGCGAAGCGAACAGCCGAACGCGCACGCGCACGACCGCAAGCTAGACGATTGGGCTACGCATGGCAAACGGGTGTACGCTGGCTCCCGAGGCCCGTAGCAGCGAGCGAGGGATTCATTCCCGAGCGAGCGAATTGGGGGGGGAGCGCGAATGCGCGCGGGGGGGTGCTTTCGTGGGATCTTTACCCCCCCGAACTGACTATGAAGGACCGCTTCGGGCGCGAGATCGACTACCTTCGCATCTCGGTGATCGACCACTGCAACCTGCGGTGCGTCTATTGCATGCCCCTGAGAGGGCTGACCTTCATCCCGTCGCCGGAGCTGCTCACCGCGGGCGAGATCGAGCGCGTGGCGGAAGCGGCGGTGAGCGTGGGTTTCCGGAAGTTCCGGCTCACGGGAGGAGAGCCCACCCTTCGCCCGGACATCGTGGAGATCGTGGGCCGGATCGCGGCCCTCGACGGCGTGGAGGACGTGGCGATGACCACCAACGCCATCCTCCTCCCGCGTCTGGCCGAGCCGCTGGCCGCGGCCGGGCTGCGGCGCATCAACATCCACGTCGACACGTTCCATCCCGAGCGGCTGAAGAAGGTCATGCGGTTCGGCACGCTGGAAGAGATCGAGCGCGGCATCGCCGCCGCGGAGGCGGCCGGGCTCCGCCCCGTCAAGATCAACTGCGTGGTGACCCGCGACTACAACGACATGGACGTGGTGGACGTCGCGCGCCGGGCCCTGGACCGCGACTGGCACACCCGCTTCATCGAGCTGATGCCGCTGGGCGGCGGGGAGACGGCGCGCCTCTCGCTCAGCCAGTACGTCCCCAGCCGGGAGACCAGGGAGCGCATCGAAGCCGCGCTCGGGCCGCTCATCCCCCTCCCGAGCGCGAACCCGTCCGACGAGTCCCGGAACTACCGCTTCGAGAACGGGCGCGGCGTGGTGGGCTTCATCTCTCCCGTCAGCGAGCCCTACTGTGGGACCTGCAACCGCATGCGCCTGACCGCCGACGGCCGCTTCCATCTTTGCCTCTTGAACGACGACGAGCTCGACGTGAAGAGGGTCCTCCGCTCCGGCGGAGGGCTGGGCGAGGTCGCCGCCATCCTGTCCCGCGCCGTCGGGCTCAAGCCCACCGGCCACCGGCTCGAGGAAGGCATCTCCACCGAAGAGCGGTCGATGTTCCAGATCGGCGGCTGAGCGCCCCCCCACCGCGATGGCCTCCGCTCCCATCGTGGCCACCGACGAGGACGATCTCGCCCGCGTCGCCGCCGACTGGCTGGCCGAGCAGGTGAAGCACTCCGTCGTCGCCGGCGGCCGCTGCGCCTTGGCCCTGTCCGGCGGATCCACGCCGCGGCCGGCCTACGAGCGCCTGGCCGCACGGCCCGCCGTGCCCTGGGAGTCCGTGGAGGTCTATTTCGCCGACGAGCGGGCCGTCCCGCCCACGGATCCCGCGAGCAACTACCGCATGGCCCGCGCGGCGCTGCTCGACCGCGTGGGCCTGCCGCCGGAGCGTGTCCATCGCATGGAGGCCGACGACCCCCACCTCGAGGCGGCCGCGGCGCGCTATGCGGCGCTCCTGCCCGACCCCCTCGACGTGCTCTTGCTGGGCATGGGACAGGACGGCCACACGGCGTCGCTTTTCCCGGGCTCGCCCGCCCTCCGGGAGTCGGCGAGGAAGGTGGTGCCGGCGCGGGCGCCGGTGCCTCCCATCGAGCGCCTCACGATCACGCCTCCGGTGATCGCCGCCGCCCGCCGCGTGGTGGTGATCGTCGCGGGAGCAGCCAAGGCTCCGGTCGTGGCGCGAGTGCTGCGGGGGCCGTGGCGGCCGGAGGAGCTGCCGGCCCAACTCGCCCGGCACGGGACCTGGCTCCTCGACCGGGCCGCGGCGTCGGCGCTCGAACCCTGATCATGGCGCGCGCGACGCCCTACGAACCGCTGCCGAGGGACCTGGCCGCCCTGCGGCGATTCGCCACGCTCATGGACGAGCAGTTCGCCATCCCGGGCCTGCGCCAGCGGATCGGCCTCGACGCGCTGCTCGGCTTCATTCCCGGCGTGGGCGACGTGGGAGGAGCGCTCCTGTCGTCCTGGATCATCCTGGGGGCGCTTCGACACCGCGTGCCCGCCATCCACATCTTCCGCATGGTCCTGAACGTAGCCGTCGACACAATCGTCGGGTCGGTACCGGTGCTCGGCGACGTCTTCGACATCCTCTTCAAGGAGAACGTGGACAACGTGGAGCTGATCTTCCGTCACCGCGATCCCACCCGGCCCCCGCGCAGCGCGTTCGGGATCTGGCTGGCGGCCGCCGGGATCGCCGCCTTCCTCATCGCCCTCTTCATGGGCACGCTAATGGCGCTGGGACGCGCGTTCTCCTGGCTGCTGGGAGGCTTCTCGTGAGCCAGGTCGCGGCACCGCCGTGTACGATGGTCGTCCTCGGTGCGGAGGGCGACCTCTCGCATCGCAAGCTGATGCCCGCCCTCTTCCACCTGGCGGGGGACGGCCAGCTGCCCGACGGCTTCGCCGTGATCGGGGTTGCGCGGAAGGACCAGGACGACGACGGCTTCCGGGCCTCGGTGAAACGCGGCCTCGCGGCATCGAAGGAGGCGGGATCCATCGAGGAGGCGGCCCTCGAGCGCTTCGCGCGCCGGCTCTTCTACGTCGCGGGCGACCTCAGCGATGCCGCCATGTACGGCGTACTACGGGGCCGCGTCGAAGAGCGGGAGCGGCAGGAGCCACGGCCGCAGGGCCGCCTCTTCTACCTCGCCATCCCCCCGAGCCTCTACCCGGTCGCCGTCGAAAGCCTGTCGCGGGCGCAGCTGGCCGTCCGCATCCGCGAGCCCAAGGCGACGCCCTGGGTCCGCGTGGTGATCGAGAAGCCCTTCGGGCGCAGCCTGGAGACGGCGCGCGAGTTGAACCGGCTCGTGCGCGAGCATCTCTCCGAGCACCAGGTGTTCCGCATCGACCACTACCTCGGCAAGGACACGGTCCAGAACATCCTCGTCTTCCGCTTCGCCAACTCCATCTTCGAGCCCGTCTGGTCCCGCCAGCAGATCGACCACGTCCAGATCACCGCCGCCGAAACCGTGGGCGTCGAGCACCGGGCCGGCTACTACGAGGAGGCCGGGGTAGTGCGGGACATGTTCCAGAACCACCTGCTGCAGCTCTTGACGCTGACCGCCATGGAGCCTCCCGCCGCCTTCACCGCCGACGCGGTGCGGGACGAGAAGGCGAAGGTCCTGGGCGCGATCCGGCGCATCCCTCCGGGCCGCATCGATGAGTTCGCGGTCCGCGGGCAGTACGGTCCCGGCCGCGTCGATGGGCAAGCGCTCCCCGGCTACCGCCAGGAACAAGGGGTGAAGCCGGATTCGCAGACGCCGACCTTCGCCGCAATCCGCTTCATGATCGACAACTGGCGCTGGCAGGGCGTTCCCTTCTACCTGCGCTCGGGCAAGCGCATGCCCCGCCGGGTGAGCGAGATCGCCGTCCAGTTCCGGCGGCCTCCGCACCTCATGTTCCGGCGCCGGCAGATCCAGGAGTGCGAGCCCAACCTCATCGCCATGCGGGTGCAGCCCGACGAGGGCATCGCCCTGCGCTTCGCGGTCAAGGTCCCCGGGCTCGAGCTCGGGATCAAGCCGGTGGACATGGACTTCTCGTACCGCGAGGCCTTCGCCGGCCCCGAGCACTCCGCATACGAGACGCTCCTCGCCGACTGCATGACGGGAGACGCCACCCTCTTCGCGCGCCGGGACGAGGTGGAGGCGGCGTGGGCGGTCGTCGATCCCGTGATCGAGGCCTGGGAATCGCGCCCCGCCCCGGACTTCCCGAACTACGCCGCCGGTACCTGGGGTCCGCCCGCGGCGGACGCCCTGCTCGCCCCCGGCCACGACCGCTGGCGCGAGCCGTGAGCTTCGTCGTCGCCCTCGACGTGGGCAGCACGTCGATCAAGGGCGCCCTGTACGACACGCGGGCCCGGCTCGTCCGCGGCACGCTGGTCCGGGAGGCGAGCCCGATCGGGCCCCGGCCGGGCGGCGCCTCCGAGGGTCATCCCGCCGAGCTCGTGCGCCGCGTGGAGCGGGTGCTCGACCGCGTGATGGTGGCGGCCGGGAAGCGGGCGTCGCGAGTGAGGGCCGTCGGCCTCGACGTCCTCACCATCACGCTCTGCGGCGTGGACGCGGTAGGCCGGCCGCTGACGCCCCTCTACACCTACGCCGACGACCGCGCGCACGAGGACGTGGCGGCGCTGCGCCGGGAGCTGGACGCGGCCGCCGTCTACCAGCGCACGGGCTGCCCGCTCCACACCGCCTATCTGCCGGCGCGCTTCCGCTGGCTGCGGCGCACTCAGCCCCGGCTCTTCGGCTCGGTACGTCGCTGGCTCGACGCGGGCACGGTCCTCCATCGGCGCTGGTTTGGACGTGACGTGCCGATGTCGTACTCGGTCGCGTCGTGGAGCGGCCTGCTCGACCGGCGGCGGCTGGTGTGGGACGAAGAGCTGCTCTCGCGCCTGCACGTTCGCGCCGGCGCGCTGCCCGCGCTCGCCGACTACGTCGAGGCCCCGCGCGGCCTGGCCCGCGCCCACGGCCGGCGATGGCCCGCGCTCGCGGACGTGCCCTTCTTCCTGGCCGTCGGCGACGGCGCCGCCGCCAACGTCGGCAGCGGCTGCGTGGATCCACGCCGCGTCGCCCTGACCGTGGGCACGACCGGTGCCATGCGCATCGTCCTGCCGGGAGTGGACCCGGAAGTGCCGGCCGGCCTCTGGGCCTACCGGGTGGGAAAGGGCGAGACGCTGCTGGGCGGGGCGCTGAGCGAGGGCGGCAACGTGTTCGCGTGGGAAAGAAGCACGCTGCGTCTGCCCGCGCCGGCGCGAATCGAGGCCGCGCTGCGAAAGATGCCCCCGGACGGCCACGGCCTCACGGTGCTTCCCTTCGTGGCGGGCGAGCGCAGCCCCGGATTCGCCGGCGGCGCCCGCGCCTGCATCGCCGGCCTCACCTCGGCCACGACGCCGCTGCAGATCCTACAGGCGAGCCTGGAGGCGGTCTGCTACCGGTTCGCGCTCGTGGCTCGCCTGCTCCGGCCCCATCTCCGCCCCCGCTACGGCGTCGTCGCCAGCGGCGGCGCCCTCGCCCAGTCGCCCTACTGGACGCAGCTGATGGCCGACGTCCTCGTCCAGCCGGTGCTGGTCACCCGGGAGCAGGAACTGACGAGCCGGGGCACCGCGATCCTCGCGCTGCGCGGGCTCGGGGAGTGGAAGTCGCTCGACGAAGTCGCCTTGAAGCTGCCGCGCGCCTGCTTTCCCGACTCCAGGCGGTCCGAGGTCTACCAGCCCGCGATCGACCGGCAGCGGCAGCTCTACGACAAGGTGATAGGGGATTAAGCCAAAGCTGCGAGCGAAGCGGGATTCATTTCCGCGGAGCGAGCGGGGGTTCAAGGGGGCGCGCCGCAGCGCCCCCTTGCTCATGAAGGTCTAGCCACACCTCGCCGTCGGCGTAGAACTCCTTCTTCCAGATGGGCACGGTGGCCTTCAGCGTGTCGATCGCGTAGCGGCACGCCCCGAAGGCCTCGCGGCGGTGCGGGGAAGCGACCGCCACCGCCACGCTGGCCTCGCCGACCTCGAGCCGGCCCAGCCGGTGGACGATGCGCACTTCCGTGATCCGCCACCGCTCCCGCGCCTCGGCCGCGATCTTCTCCATGAGGGGCAGGGCCATCTCTTCGTACGCCTCGTACTCGAGCCGCAGCACCCGGCGGCCGCCGTTGCGGTCGCGGACCACTCCCACGAAGAGGCACAGCGCGCCGTCGGCCGGCGTGACGGCCTGGAGCGCGGCGAGGTCGATCGGGTCGCGAACGAGGCGTACGGTCATCGCGTCATCCTAGCATCGGCTCGGCTTCCCAGGTCGGGCGCGCGGGGTGCGCCCTCACGCGGGGACGCTCCGCGCGCGAGCTTTCAAAAGGAGCGTGTGTCTTCCGCGCGCTCCGCTCGACGATCGGTCTTGCCATCCGCTCCAAATACCGATCGACGCCCCGCGTCGAGGGCGACCCGACGCGCCCTCCCCCCTCTTGCTTCCGTTCTCTGCGGCCTCTGCGCGTTCTCTGCGGCCTCTGCGTTGAAAGGCTAAGACGCCGCCTTCGCGTCCGCCTTGTAGGCCTCGTGAAGTTGCACAGGCGAGACCTTCTTCCGCATCCGGATGTTGAGCGCCTCCACGAAGACCGAGAAGGCCATCGAGAAGTAGACGTAGCCCTTGGGGATGTGGTGGTCGAGGCCCTCGGCCACGAGCATGACCCCGATCATCAGCAGGAAGGACAGGGCCAGCATCTTGATGCTGGGATGACGGTGGATGAAGTCGCTCACCTTGGTGGCGAAGATCATCATGAACCCCACCGCCGTTATCACTGCCGCCACCATCACCGAGATCTGCTCCACCATTCCCACCGCGGTGATCACGGAGTCGAGCGAGAACACGATGTCGAGCAGCGCGATCTGGACGAGCACGCTCGCGAGCGAGGGAGCGACCCGCGTCGAGCCGTGGCCCTCCTCGCCCTCCAGCCGGTCGTGGATTTCGTGGGTGGCCTTGGCGAGGAGGAACAGCCCGCCGAGGATGAGCACGAGGTCGCGGCCCGAGATCTCCTCCTTGAAGATGGTGAAGAGGGGATCGGTGAGACGGATCACCCAAGACAGCGAGAGCAGCAGGCCGATGCGCCCGATCAGGGCCAGGGCCAGTCCGAGGCGCCGGGCCTTCGACTGATCGCGGGCGGGCAGCTTGCCGGCCAGGATCGAGATGAAGACCAGGTTGTCGATGCCGAGGACGATCTCCAGCACCGCGAGCGTGACGAACCCCAACCAGGCCTGCGGATCGGCGAGCCAGTCCATGCAATGCCCCCTTCTGCCTCTTGGATGCGAAGCCCCATTTTATCGGCGAGTCGGCGCTTCGGTGGGGCGGACCGCGCGCTAGCGGCGGGTCAGGGGGTGGAGGTGGTCGACCGGTCCCGCGCCGCGCCCCAGCGTGTAGGCGCCGCGGAGGGCCTCGGTGAGGTACGCCTTCGCCCCCCGCACCGCTTCCAGCAGCTCCTGGCCGAGGGCGAGCCGGGCGGCGATGGCGGCGGACAGCGTGCAGCCGGTGCCGTGCGTGTTCCGGGTATCGATGCGCGGGGCCAGGAGCTCCTCGATCCGCTGGCCGTCGAAGAAGACGTCCACCGGATGGCCCTCGAGGTGCCCGCCCTTCACGACCACCGCCCGCGGCCCCAGGGCGTGAAGGTCGCAGGCGGCCTGCTTCATGGCCTCCAGCGTGCGCACCGGGCGGGCGAGAAGCGCCTCCGTCTCGGGGAGGTTCGGGGTGACGACCTCGGCGAGGGGGAACAAACGCTCGCGATAGGCGGCCTCGGCGGCGGAGTCGAGCAGTCGGTCGCCGCTCTTGGCCACCATCACCGGGTCCACCACGACGTGGGCAAGGCGCAGGCGCCCGACCGCCTCCGCCACCGCTTCGACGATGGCGCGGTTCGCGAGCATGCCGGTCTTGACCGCCGCCACCGGCATGTCGGATGCGACGGCATCGATCTGCGCCACCACCATGCGGGGCTCGAGCGCCACGTAGTCCACGACCGCCACCGTGTTCTGGGCGGTCACGGCCGTGATGGCGCAGGCCCCGTGGAGTCCGTGGGCGGCGAAGGTGCGCAGGTCCGCCTGGATCCCCGCCCCTCCACCCGAATCGGAGCCGGCGATGGTGAGGGCGACCTTCACCGCGGCCGCTCGAGGGCCGGGCCGTCTTCCCGGGCGGGGAAGCGCTCCTGGAGCCCGAGGAACATCCGGTAGGTGAGCCCCCAGATCACCACGTCCTCGACGCGCAGGCAGGGGAACTGGAGCGTCGAGCCCTGATACGGGTAGTCCATCACCGAGCGCCGGTCTTCCCTCACCAGCTCGTCGAGCGGGATCCAGTGGGCGGAGCGCACCTCGTGGTTCGGGTTCAGGGCCACCTCGCCGCGGAGGCGAAAGACGAAGGGAGCGATCGCGAGGTCCACGGGACGCAGCCGGGCCATGGCGCGGACCTCGTCGAGCGGGCCCAGGTACTCCGCTTCCCGCGCGAGGTCGACGCCGATCTCTTCCTCCGTCTCGCGAACGGCGGTGGCGAGCAGGTCCGCGTCGCCCGGCTCGGCCCGTCCGCCGGGAAAGGCCATCTGCCCCGACCACGGGTCCTCCGGATGCTCCGCGCGGCGGATGAAGAGGAGCTCCACGCCGCTGGGGCCGTCGCGCAGGACGAGGGCCACCGCCGCCCGCCGTCCCACCTCGGCGGCGACGCGTGCCGGCGGACGCGATCCGAGGGCGCTCCGCACGTCGTCCCAGCCGAGCCGTCCCATGCGTCGATTTTACCGCCGCGGGGCCGGCTCACCTCCCGCGAGCAGGGCCTGGGCCTGGGTCAGCCACAGGAAGGCCATGTTCGGGGCCAGCCGGCCGTCGAGGAGCATCCGGTCCACCGCGCCGGGCGCGAGGTACGCGAGCTCGTCGATCTCGGAGGGCTGGGGGCGGAATGACGCGATGGGGACCTCGGTGCGACCGGCGTAGATGGCCACGTGATAGAGCACGTTGCGCACCGTCCCGTTCGGCCCCACCCGCACGTCGCGCAGGTTCTTCTGGAAGGCGACCCGCCGCAGCACGACCTCGCGCGCGAGGTCGGCGCCGCGCATCAGGGAGGAGAACTCCTCGCTGCCGGAGGCGAGCCGGATCTGCGGGGCACGCGGGTCGTTGAACAGCTCTTCTCCGGCCTCGCGCACGAGCGTCGTGTCGAAATCCTCGCCCGCGCTGACGTGGCCGCCCACCGACTTGTCCCAGCGCTCGCCGTTGTCCTTGCCGCGGGGCCGCCGCTGCAGGAGCACCTGCCGGCGCCCGTCGACGATCAGCGCGTTGACGGCGCCGACGGCGAGGCCGGAAGACTTGGCCTCGCGGCGCGGCTTCGCGCCGACGATCCGGCCCTCGGCGTCGTAGACGTTGAGGAGCTCCTCGGTCACGCCGCGAGGCGGCTCAGCGGAAGCTTCCGACCACCGCCACGCCCACGCCGCCGCCCGGCAGCCGTATCGGCTGAAGGCTCCCGTAGAAGTGCCGGTCGTGGTGCGTCACCGCGCGGCCCGAGACGACGCCGATGGCGGCGCCGAACACGACGTCGCTCAAGAAGTGGACGTCCTTGTGGAGGCGCGATATCGCCGTGTAGGTCGCGACGGTGTAGGTGGGCACCGCCGCCCTCCAGCCGAGATGGCGCCAGAGGACGCTGGCAAAGGCGAAGGTGGCCGACGCGTGACCGGATGGGAACGAGCAGCAGTTTCCCGTCGGGCGGTCCCGCCGCACGGTGAGCTTGACGGCGTAGGTCAGCGTCCCCGACACCGCCAGCGAGCGCAGCAGGTCCATGCCCAGGTGGGACACGACCCGATTGTCGGTGGCGCGGCCGAAGGCATACGTGCCGAGCGTGACGCCCAGGAGCACGGCGCCGTTGCCGATGACGCGGCCGGGGCCGAAGAATGTCTTGCTCCCCTTGAGACGCCGGTTGACGTCGTCGTCGACCGAGTGAGCGGCCAGGGCGAGCACGCCTCCCACGCCCAGGATGCCGATGTTGTTCCCCGTCGGCAGGTGCCCGAAGTCGCCGGGGATCGCCTTGAGCGTGGCCTGGATTCCCGTGTGGGCCGGCGGCGGCCCGACCGGCGGGACCTTGTCCGGGGGAGGCTCGGGAGGCTTCGGCTCTTGCGTGGCCGGCGGCGCGGCTTCCGGGACCGGGGGCTCCGGCGCCGGCGGCTGCGGTTCGACCGCGGCGTCGGCTTGCGGCGAAATCTCGACCAGCGGGTCACCGGCGAGCAGCAGGATCAGGAGCAGCGGTGCCATGGATTCAGTATGTCACGGGGCCGGGCCGGCGCGCCCCCGCGACAGCAGGTTCGCGAGCAGCCGGTAGGCTCGGGGCACGCCGTAGGGGAGCTGGCGGTGGAGCGCGTAGGCGCAGTAGGTGTAGTGCCCGTTGCCGTAGCGGGCCGTCACCCATCCGCCCTTCTGCGGCTCCTGGCCCTTGTCGTGGGTCGCGATGAGCGCCGTGTAGGCGGGATCCAGGAGCTGAAGAACTTCGAGCCGCGCTGCTCCACCCAGCCCTGGAAGTCGGCGACCGTGAACGCACCTCGCTCTGCGCCGGCCGGTACAGGTAGCGCGTCTCCAGGTCGCGGTGCTCCACGATCTGGTAGCCCTCGCGGTACTGCTTGCCGGCGGCGGTGGCCACCGCCCGTACCTCGTAGGCGCGGCCAGCCAGCGCGGGCACGGCCACTTCGAAGGCGTGCACGCTGCGCTCGCCCGGCCGGGCGAAGCGGAAGGCGCGCGACGTCGGGCTCGCCGTCCACCCCGGCGGCAGCTCGAGGGCGACCGTGCCGTCGAGCGCTCCGTCCACGTTGCCGATCAGCTCCACCTGCAGCGCGAGGGAGCGATGCGCGCCGCCGAGAGGGATCACGGCCGTCGACGGGCTCAGGCTCACGGCCAGGGCCGGGACGACCCGGACCTCGCGCAGCGCATACCCGTAGGGGAGCTGGGCCTCGCGCCGACGCAGGGCTTCACGCGCTTCCACGGTGACGCCGGCCACGTCGATTCGAGCCCGCCGCGGTTGGCGAGGCGCGTCACCACCTCGAAGCTCTGGCCGGGCACGGGCGCGGCGAAGGTGGGAGGAGGTGCTACGGCCGCGAAGGGGCCGGTGGGCCCGGCAGTGTTCGACGGCTGAGCGACCGCCGTCAGCTCCAACCCGAGGGCAACGTTTATGGCGTCCATGAACTGCCGCTCCTTGATGCGCAGGAGGAACGCCGCATCGGGCTCGGCGGCCACGAGGCCGAGCGCGGCGCGGGTGGCTTCGAGGCCGCGGGCGAGGGAGGGAACCGACGCGGAGGGGTCGGCCACGGTGAAGGCGCTGAGGGCGGTGTCGACCTCGCGCTCGATCGCGCGCAGCGCCTCCGCCGCGCCCGCGGGCGCCGGCCGCTTCAGCATCGCGAACAGGCCCGAGGTGCGGGTGTCGATCCCGTCGAAGAAGCTGGTCTCCTTTTCGGGCGCGCTCACCGTGCTCGCGAGGCGCCGGTAATAGCCGAAGGAGGAGCCGGGCGTCAGGTTGAGCTGCCCGCCGTTCTGCGAGCGCTGGAAGCTGAGGCCGATGCGGGCGAAGTTGCTGTACGAGTCGCCCAGCCATGGGCTGTACTCGCCGGCGTCGGTGCGGATCGTCCAGTCCTCGTTCTCGCGGACGCCGCCCATGTAGAGCTTGAGCGGCGGCCACGGCCGCAGCCCTTCGGCGGCGTGCTCCGGGAACATCGCGGGGTCGCCCGCGGCGCGGAAGGCCTCCTGGGTGACGAGGCCGGCGGCCATGTGGTTGCCGTGGCCGTCCCGGGAGTTGCCCTGGAAAAGCGCGATCAGCACGAGCGGGCGATCGATGCGCACTACGCGCACGACCTCGCGCAGCAGGTCCTCCTTGCCCCATTTCTCCAGCGCCTCGTCGAGCCGCTTGGAGAAGCCGTAGTCGACGACGCGTGTGAAGTACTGGTCGTCGACGCCGTAGTAACGATCGGCCAGGAGCAGCTCTTCGGTGCGGATGAGGCCGAGGCCGTCGAACAGCTCCGGGCCGATCGCGTTGTCCCCCGACTCGCCGCGGTTGAGGGTGAGCAGGGCCAGCCGCGCGCCCTGGCCGCGGCTGAGCCAGGCCAGCAGGCCTCCGTGCTCGTCGTCGGGGTGAGCGGTCGTGTGCATCGCGCTCGCCGTCGTCCGAAGCTTCAGCAGCTTCGTCCAGGTCCCCGCGGCCCCGCGATCGGCGGGAAGCTCGCTCGCGGCTCGACCGAAGGCACGCGAGCCGGGCCCGGCCAGCAGCGCGCACAGGCATGCGAGTCCGGCGGCGCGGCGGAAACGTCGGGAAGGCATCGCCGGAGGCTATCGTCCCGCTCCGCCGGCCGTCAAGGCGCCGATGCTATCCTCCCGCGTGCGCACCGCCGGTCTCACGGTGGCCGCCCTCCTCGGCTTCGCCGCCAACTCCCTCCTGTGCCGGATGGCGCTCGGACCGCGGCTCGTGGACGCGGCCACTTTCACGACGATCCGCATCGTCTCGGGCGCGCTGATGCTGCTGCTCCTCGTGCGGGTGGCCGGCACGACGCGGGAGGGGGCGCCCGTCATGGGAGCGGGGAGCTGGACCTCGGCCGCCGCCCTCTTCGGCTATGCCGCGGCGTTCTCCTTCGCCTACCTCCGCATCGGCGCCGGGATGGGCGCACTCCTCCTCTTCGGCGCCGTCCAGGCGACGATGCTGGCGTGGGCGTTGCGGGAGGGGGAGCGGCTACGCTGGAACGAGGCCGCCGGTCTCCTGGCCGCGCTGGCCGGCCTCGTGGCGCTCGTGCGGCCCGGGATGAGCGCGCCGGATGCCGCCGGTGCCCTCCTCATGATCGGAGCGGGGGTGGCATGGGGCGTGTACTCGCTTCGGGGGCGCGGGGCGGCCCGTCCCCTGGCCATGACCGCGTCGAATTTCGCCCGAGCCGTGCCGATGGCGCTCGCGCTCAGCCTGGCGGGCCTGGGCTTCGCCCACCTGAGCCTGCGCGGCAGCCTGCTCGCGGTGGCGTCGGGAGCGCTCAGCTCGGGCGTCGGCTACAGCTTGTGGTACGCGGCCTTGAGGGGGCTCACCGCGACGCAGGCCTCCGTCGTACAGCTCTCCGTGCCGGTGCTCGCCGCCGCCGGAGGAGTGGCCGTGCTGGGGGAGGCTCTCACGCCGCGGCTGCTGGCCAGCGGTATGGCGATCCTGGGCGGGGTAGCCCTGGCGGTCCTGGGGCCAAGAAGAGCGTGACGACCCCCTTGACAGGGTCGAGCGTGCTAGCCTAAAGACAAGGCCGGGTGAGCTTGAATCTCGCTCGTGCCGGGCACCAGATGCGAATCCAGGCACCCTGGAAAGACCTGCTCGTCGAGCCGTTGGCCCGGGACCACGTCGTCCAGCTCTATCGGGACGACCGATTCCTCGTCGAGGCCGTGGCGCTGTTCACGGGGATCGCCATCGGCAAGGGCGAGAGCGTGGTCCTCGTCGCCACCCCCGCGCACACCGAGGCGGTGGAGCAGCGCCTCGTGGAGAACGGCTTCAGCGTGGAAGACGTCAAGCATTGGGGCCAGCTGACGGTGAAGGATGCCTCGGAGACCCTGTCCGGCTTCATGGTCCATGACATGCCGGACCCGGTGCTGTTCAAGACGATCATGGGCAGCCTCATCCAGAGAGCGGCGGGGGTGGCCCGCACCGGCAAGGTCCGCGTGTACGGCGAGATGGTGAACCTGCTCTGGAGAAGCAACGCTGCGGCCACCGCCCGGCTGGAGACGCTGTGGAACGACGTCATCCAGGCGCATTCGATATCGCTCTTCTGCGCCTACCACGTGGACGCCGATGACGGCGAGCGGCGCCATTTCCCCTCCGACCTGCGCGCCGCCCACTCACACCTCATTCCCGTCGAGGCCTGCGCCTAACCGTCAGCTCAACGACTACGGGAGCCCGACCCGGCGCGGCGAACCATGACGTCACAGCCGCCGGCACCGTCGAACGAGTTGAGCCCGACGATCCCCGCCTGAACCGTCCCGCTCGCCAGCGTGCCGGAGCCGGAGAACGGGTATTCGCACCGGACGGCGCGGACCGTGATCGAGCCGTTCTGATTCGCGGGCGCGCTGCCTTCACGATAACCTCGACGCATGCCGGTCGCGCCGAACCCTCCGCCGCTGGCCATCGGCTGCATGCGACTCTCCACGGAGCCGGATCGCGACGACGACCGCGCGCTGGCCACGCTGCACGCGGCCCTCGACGCCGGCGTCACTCTCCTCGACACTGCCGACGCGTACTGCTGGCACGCGGGCGAGGCCGGCCACAACGAGCGCCTGGTGGCCCGCGCGCTCTCCAGCTGGAACGGCGACGCGTCACGCGTCCAGGTCGCCACCAAAGGCGGCTTGACGCGGCCCGACGGCCGCTGGGTGCCGGACGGCCGCGCGCGGCACCTCGTCGCCGCCTGTCACGCCAGCCGGCAGGCACTGGGTGTCGAGCGCATCCACCTCTACCAGCTCCATGCCCCCGACCCGCGCACGCCGCTGGCGACCAGCGTGCGCGCCATCGCCTCGTTGCAGCGCGATGGCGCGGTCGAGCACGTCGGGCTCTGCAATGTATCCCTGGCCCAGCTCGAGGAAGCGCGACAGATCGTGGAGATCGCCGCGGTGCAGGTGGAGCTGAGCCCGTGGCATGAGGAGAGCCTGCGCGGCGGCGTCGCGGAGCTGTGCGCCGAGCACGGCATCCGGCTGCTGGCGCACCGGCCGCTCGGCGGCGTCGCCCGCCGCCACCAGCTCGAGCGGGACCGCGTGCTGAGGGCGGTGTCCGAGCGCCACGGGGCGACGCCGGCCGAGGTCGTGCTGGCGTGGCTGGAGGGCTTGTCCGCGGTGGTCGTCCCCCTTCCCGGTCCCACGCGTCCGGAGAGCGCTCGCTCGCTCGCGCACGCTCACGCACTGCGGCTCTCGGACGAGGACCGCGAGCAGCTCGACGAGCGTTTCCCGGCGGCTCGGCTGCTGCGTGTCCCGCGGGCCGCCCGCCGCCCTCCCGACGCGGTGCCGGGCGAGGTGGTGCTGGTGATGGGCCTGCCCGGCGCGGGCAAGAGCACCCTGGCCGCGGACCTGGTGAGCCGCGGATACGAGCGCCTGAACCGGGATGAGGCCGGCGGGCGGCTGGCCGACCTCTTGCCTGCCCTGGGGGAGCACCTCGGCGCCGGCCGCCGCCAGGTGGTGCTCGACAACACCTACGGCTCGCGCGCCGCCCGGAACGAGGTGATCGAGACGGCTTGGGCCTACCGGGTCCCGGTGCGCTGCGTGTGGCTCCAGACGAGCCTGGAGGACGCCCAGGTCAACGTGGTGCAGCGGATGCTCTCGCGCTACGGCACGCTGCTGGGTCCCGCGGAGCTGGCCCGCGCCGCCCGCGACGACCCGGGCGCGCTCTCGCCCGGCGCGCTCTTTCGGCACCGGCGCGAGCTGGAGCCGCCGGACGTCTCCGAAGGCTTCGTGCGCGTCGACGCGGTGCGGTTCGAGCGCCGGCGCCCCGCGGAATTCCGGACCCGGGCCCTGATCTTCTGGTACGACGGCGTGGTCCGACGGAGCCGCTCGGGCGCACGCACTCCGACCTCACCCGACGACGTGGAGGTGTTGCCCGGCCGGCGAGAGGCCATCCGCCGCCACCTCGATGGCGGATGGCTGGTGCTCGGCGTCTCCTGGCAACCCGAGATCGCCGGCGCCACGACGGCCGGCGCCGTCGAGGCCACCTTCGCGCGCACGCACGAGCTGCTGGGCGCGCAGATCGACGTCGTTTACTGTCCCCACGGCGACGGCCCCGCGGTCTGCTGGTGCCGCAAGCCCCTGCCCGGCCTGGGCGTCGTCCTCGTCGAGCGCCACCGCCTCGACGCCACGCGCAGCGTCTACGTCGGCCGCGACGCGAGCGATCAGGCCTTTGCCCGCGCCTTGGGCTTCACGTATTGCCACGGCGACGAGGTGTTCGGATCCGCAGACGGGTCCTACCGCACGTAGCCCAAGGCCCGAAGCTGCTCGATCGTTTCGCGGTCGGGGACCGTGATCACCGGCTTGCCGGACAGCTTCCGCGACGTGCGCACGAAGTCGCTCAGGGTGGCCTGGAGACGCTCGGCGACGATCGCCCCTCGCTCCACCACGTTGGCGGATTCGCGCGGATCGTTCGACAGGTCGAAGAGCATGCGCTCGCCCGAGCTGCCCTCGATGTACTTCCATGGGCCGCGCCGCGCCGAGTGGAGCAAACGTCCGCCCTGGTCCCGGCGGAGCAGATGGGCGAAGAGCGATCGCCGCGCCGGATCGACGGGCGCCCCCTTCATGAGGGGCACCAGGCTCAATCCCTCGTCCCGCGGCTCGGGAGCCGAGCCCGTCAGCTCACGCAGCGTGGGGAGGATGTCGATGAGATCCACCGGCTCGGCGATGCGGCGGGCGGGGAACCTCTCCGGATAACGCACGAGGAGGGGCACGTGGAGCATCTCGGAGTACAGCGTCTTCCCATGACCCTCTCCCCGATGGTCCCCGAATTCTTCGCCATGGTCGGCGGTCACGATGAGGATCGCGTCGCGCTCCCAGCGCATCGCCGCGTAGAGGCCCTTCAAGACCGAATCCACGTAGGCGATCTCGCTGTCGTAGGCGGCGATGTCCCGGCGGCCCGCGTCGGCGGGCGGCTCGAACCACGGCGGCCGCTCCCGGTACGGGACATGGGGATCCATGAAGTGCATGTAGAGGAAATAGGGCAGGGCCGCACTCATGTGGAGCCGCCAGCGCTTGGCCCTCTTCGCGAGGACCTCCGCGGGCTCGTCCTGCGTGTAATTCCGGAACCGGTCGAAGCCCCGGGCGAACCCCATCGGTTCCCCGATGTTGATGTTCGCCGTCACGCCGAACGTCGAGTACCCCGCGGCACTCATGACCTCGGGCAGGGTCGCCACCTCGTCGGGCAGCCGGTCCAGCTCGATCGCCTCCGGCTGTCCCTGGAGGCTCTGGGCCACCATGAAGCCGGTGACGACGTCGTGCTGGAACGGATAGAGCGAGGTGAATAGCGACGCCGTGGCGGGAGCCGTCCACGCGGACGTGCTCTCCGCGGCCGTGAACACCACGCTGTCGGCGGCGAGCGCGGAGAGGAAGGGTGCCGTGTCCTTTGCGTAGCCGTAGAACGGCAGGTGATCCGCCCGAAGCGTGTCGATCACGATCACGACCACGTTGGGGGGACGGGGCGGGCGCCGCCAGGAGCCGACGGTCGCCAAGGCAGTGGCCGCGAGGGCGATCACGATGGCCAGGGGAGGGGACTGTCTCGTATGGGTACCCGCGCGGAACCGTTGCTAGATCCTGGAACGATAGCACGGGGATTCGCTCACGCGGTGGCGGTCGACGGTTCCTTCCCGCGGAAGCTCAGGTACAGCGACGGCAGCACGAACAGGTTGAGCGCGGTCGAGGTGAGGAGCCCTCCGAAAATGACCACCGCCATCGGGTGCTCGATCTCGTGGCCCGGGCGGCCCCGCCGACGATGATGGGCAGGAGGGCCAGTGCGGTTGCGAGCCCGGTCATCAGGATCGGCGCCAGGCGCTTTTCGGCCCCGCGCTGGATGACGTTCGGCGTGGGGGCGATGGCCACGTCCGCCACCTCGCCGAGCGGCACCTGCCCGCCGGAAGGGGTGTCGATGAGAAGGGCGCGCAGCGCGGCGAGGCTCGAGCGCACGTGCTCCTCCGACCACACGACGACGTCGAACACCTTCTGGTCCTCGACGAACTCGCCGACCTTCACTCCCTTCACGAGGGTGGTGACGGAGGCGCGCACGTCGCCGGGCGTCAGGCCGAACACCCGACCCGCCTCCGGGCGAGGCTTCACCTCGATCTGGGGGACGAGCACCTGGGGCTCGACCTTCAGGTCGGACACGCCGGCGACGCCCTCGATCGCCTTGGCCACCTCGGCCGCCTTCGACCGCAGGCCGTCCAGCTCCGGCCCGTAGATCCTCACCACGATGGCGCCGCTGGCCCCCGCCAGAACTTCCTTGATGCGCTCCTTCAAGTAGGTGAGCACGTCGCGGTAGAGGCCGGGATACCCGTCCACGACCTCCTGGATCCTGGCCACCGTCTCCTCGTAGTGGACCTTGGGGTCGACGCTGATCCACAGCTCGGTGAAGTTGGGGCCCACGACCTCGTCCGCCACCTCGGCCCGTCCGATGTGCGAGCCGAAGTTGCGCACGCCGGGGATGGAGCGCAACTCTTTGCTCACGCGAATCGTGATCCGCCGCATGGCGTCGAGCGACGTCCCGGGCTTCTCCACCCAGTGCATGAGGAAGTCGTATTCCTTGAACTGGGGCAGGAACTCCTCGCCGAGGAAGAGGGCCGCCACGAACGTGAACGCGAAGACGGCCGCCAGGCCCCACTTCACCCGCCGAGGCCGGTCCAGGAACTTCGGCAGGAGGACCCGGTAGCGGGCCTTCAGCCAGCGCACGACCGGCGGCTCGCCGCGGTCCCGGGCCCGGGGCAGGAGCAGGAGCGACATGGTGGGGGTGAGGGTGAGCGCGACGAGGAGCGAGCCCATCACCGCCAGTACGTAGGAGAGCGCGAGCGGCCGGAAGAACGACCCCGGCAGGCCCTCGAGCAGGAACACGGGCAGGAAAACGAACACCACGATCAGGCTGCCGTAGAGCACCGCGCTCCGGACCTCGAGCGAGGCGTTCAGCACCACGTCGAAGTTGGACTCCGAGTGGCGGGCCTCCCGGTTCAGGCGCAGGCGGCGATTGATGTTCTCGACGTCGATGATCGCGTCGTCCACGACCTCGCCGAGGGCGATCACGAGCCCGGCCAGGACCATGGTGTTGATCGTCTCTCCGCGCCCGTCGAGGATGATGACGGCGATGAGGAGCGAGAGGGGGATGGCGACGAGGCTGATGAGCGCGGTACTCCATTCGTAGAGGAAGGTGACGAGCACGGCTACCACGAGCAGGCAGCCGAGGTGAGCAGCGCGATGCCGAGGTTGTGCAGCGCCATCTCGATGAAGGTGGCGGGGCGGAAGATCGTCGAGTCGATCTGCACGTCCTTCAACCCTGGCCTCATGGCGTCGATGGCGGCCTCGACCTGGCGCGTCACCTCGAGCGTGTTCCCCCACGGCTGCTTTTCGACAATGAGGAGGAGGCCCGGCCCGTCGTTGATCACGGCGTCGCCGATGGGCGCCGGGAAGCCCTCTGTGAGGACCGCCACGTTGCCGAGGAGGACGGGCGCCCCCTCCCGGTAGGCCAGCGGCACGACGGCGAGGTCGGCCGGACCGCGCACCGTAGAGACGTGAGAAACCGCAAGGCGCTGGTTGGGAGTGTCGAGGAACCCCCCCGCTCCCAGCGTCACCGCATCGCGGGTGGCGCGCAGCACGTCCTGCAGCGTCGCGCCGTTGGCGCGCAGGCGATCGGGGTCCAGGAGCACCTGGATCTGGCGGTCGCGCTGGCCCCAGATGGGGACGTTGGCGACGCCGGGGATCGCCATGAGGCGCGGGCGGATGCTCCACTTCGCCAGCGTCGTCAGCTCGACCTGCGAGAGCTTCGACAAGCTGACGCCGATCTTCAGGACGCGGCTCGTGGACGAGAGCGGCGACAGCATCACGGGGGCGTGGGCCACCGCGGGCAGCCGCCCCGCCAGCGTGCTCAGCCTTTCCTGGACCATCTGGCGGGCCCGCATCAGCTCGGTGTCCTCCTGGAAGATGAGGACGACCGAGGACAGCCCCAGCACCGACTTGGAGCGCATCGTCTTGAGCCAGGACGCGCCGTTGAGGGCGCTCTCGATGGGCACGGTCACGAGGCTCTCCACCTCGCTCGTGGAGAGGCCTGACGCCTCGGTCTGGATCTCGACGAGGGGCGGCGCGAACTCCGGGAAGACGTCGAGCGGCGCCCTGCTCGCGGTGCGCAGGCCCACGATGGTCAGGACGACGGCGGCGGCGATGGCGACGATGGGGAGGCGCAGCGCGCCCGCGACGATCGCCTTCAGCATCGCGACCCGCGGTCCTTCACTTCGCTCCGAACTCGGTCCCGAACAGCTCCGCCGCGCCCGCGGCCACCACCTTCGTGCCCGGCGCCGGCCCCCGCGCCAGCACCGCCAGCGACTCGACGACGTGCTTCAGCTCCACCTTGCGTCGCGCGAAGACGTGGGGCGCGCGGTTCTCGTCGCGGTGGGCGGTCCCGCGACGGGGCGGGCGAGCCACTCGTAACCGTGCGGGGACTGCCCCAGCACGTGCACGCGCGCGGGGGCGCTCGTGTCGACCGAGGCGACGTCGCCGGAATAGACGGGCACACGGATCCACACCGGGTCCGGGCTGATCACGGTCGCCAGGACCTCGCCGGCGGTGACGCTCTCGCCCGCCGCCACCCTGACGTCGGTGACCACGCCGTCGCGAGGCGACTGCACGTGCAGGGCCGGGGTCGCCGCCGCCATCGCGTCGAGATCGGTCGCGCTCAGGAACTGCAGCCTTGCCTCGGCGGCGCTCACCGCCGCTTCCGCCTGGCGCTCCTCCGCCTGCGCCTCCTGCACCGCCTTGAGGCTGCCGGCGCCGTCACGGTGGAGCTGCTCCGCCCGCGCCGTCTTCACCCGGTCCGCCTCCAGGCGGATCCGGGTCGAGGTGGTTTCCTCGCGGGCCCGCTCGCGTTGCACGTCGCGGTCCGCGGGGGGCAGCGATCCCGGAACAGCGTTTGCCCCTGCCGGACCCGGGAACCGGCGGCGATGGCCGGCGTTCCGGCCGGTGGCAGCAACGTGCCGGCGATGGGAGCGGAAACCGACACCGCGCGGCCGGGGGGAACGTCGACCTGTCCGCCCAGCACGCGCGCATCGGCCACCGCCCGGCGCTCGATCGCGGCCACCGTGATTCCCAGCCGCTTCTCGGCCTCGGGGGTCAGCGTGATCGTGGCCAGCTCGGCCTCGGGACCGGCGCCCTCGACCTTCGCGGGGGCGGGGGCCTTCGTCGCTTCCTTGCCGCAGCCGGCCGCGCCCAGGAGCAGGAGCAGGCACGCCCCCGCGGCGCCCGTGCGGCTTCCACGGAGCGCGCTCATGGCATGGCCGTCGCGCACGCGAGCCGTGAGCCGACGCTGCTTTCGAGCCGGGCGGCAGCCCGCCGCAGCTCCGCCTCGGCATCCGTCTCGCGTCCCCGGGCCTCCAGCAACCGCCGCTCGGCTTCCAGCACGATCAGGTACGGCTGCTCCCCCGCGTCGTAGAGCACGTGCGCCTGGCGCAACTCTTCCTCCCGCAGCGGGCGCACCTCCTCCCGCCACCTCTTCAGCACCTCTCGCGCCTCTTCGTGCCGGGTGTGCGCCGCGCGGACGTCGGCGGCGGCGTGGTGCTGCACCGCTACGTATCGGGCGCGGGCCCGCTCGACTTCCGCCCGCTCCCTCGTCGCGGCGGCGCCATTCCAGTTCAGCACCGGGAGCGCGGCCTCGAGTCCCGGCCCGAGCTCGAAGCCCTGCGAGCCCTTCTGGTTGGAGTCGGCGACGGCGGTGAAGCCGAACACCTCCCACCGCGCGAGACCCGCGCGCTTGCGCGCCGCCTCCAGCGTCAACTCCGCGGAGCGGATGTCCGACCGGCGAGCGCCGTCACGCAGGAGCGCGGGCAGCTCCGCGCACGCGGCGGTCGCGACGGGGGCGGGGGACAGGGTGAAAGGCTCGTCGCCCAGCCCGAGCAGCGCGCGCAGCCGGTCCTCGGCGGCCTGCGCGTCGGCGAGAGCCCGGGCCCGCTCCTCGCCGGCGAGGGCCGCGTCCGCCCGCGTGGGCCCCGATCTCGAACGGGCTGACGTCGCCGGCCTTCAGCCGTGCCTCCGCGATCTCGCCGATCCGCTCCCGGACCCGCGCCGCCTCCGACACCGTCGCCGCCCGCAGGCGCGCGGCCATGGCGTCGGCGTAGGCGATGCGTGCGTCCGCGGCGAGGGACAGGCCGCGGGCCACCAGGCGCTCCACGACGGCGTCGGCGTCGAGCCGCGCCGCCGCGACCCGCCGCGGCCGCAGCCACAAGGCGTCGAACGGCCACTTCACCGTGGCCTCGAGCTGCTGGGGGCCCCAGGGGAACAGCAGCGTCAGGACCGGGTTCCGGAACTGGCCGGCCTCCTGGAGGCTGGCGCCGGCGAACAGCAGGTCGGCGAGGTCAGCCTGGAAGTCGGGGTTGCGGGCGAGCGCGAGCGTCACCGCCTCGTCCTCGTTGAGGCCGTCGGAAAGGGAAACGCCGGCGGGGAGCGCGCCCGTAGGTCCCGCGTCCGCCGGCACCGGCCGCCCGGCCCGCTGCTCGATCCCCTCGGCCACGCGCGCGGGGTCGGGCGCGCGGTGGGTGGCGCACCCGCCGGAAAGAACGGCTGAGAGGCCGCCCCGATGCGGAGGGCGGCCCGTCTCGACGGCCGGCTACGGCGCGTCTGCGTCGTCACGCCGCTGATTATCTTTCGACTTCCGTCACCTGTCCGGTCGTTGCGTCGACCGTCACCTCCACCACCTTGCCGTTCGCCACGACCTTCACCTCCGCGACGAGCTTGCCCTTGTCGTCCTCGAACTCGGCCGACACGGCCTGCCCGGGCTGCGCGGCCAGAGCCGCGGCGACGGCCTGGCCGAGGCTCACCTTGGCCGCGGCCAGCTTCGACCGGTCCTCGTTCTCGGTCTCGCGCGCGACGACCGAGCCGTCCTTGGGATCGAGATGCAGCTCGAGGATGCTCGTGCCCTGCGCGACGTCCAGGCTGTACACCACCCGGCCGCCCTCCTTCTCCAGCTCCGCCTCCTCGTCGAGGACGAGCCGGCGGCGCGGTGGGCGATCGAGAAGGGCCTGCGCGAGCAGGGCTACGCGGTCGACGTCGCCGCCAGCGGCGACTCCGCGGGTGAAGCCTTTCGAGTTCCACGAGCTGCTCGCGCGGATCCGGGCCCTGCTGCGCCGCGGCCCGATGCTGCATCCGCAGACGATCCAGCTCGGGGACCTCGTGCTCGACAGCCGCGCGCGGGAGGTGAGCCGCGGCGGCGCTTCCGTCGAGCTGACGGCCAAGGAGTACGCGATCCTCGAGTACCTGGCCCGGCGCGCGGGCGAGGTCGTCAGCCGCGACGAGCTCCTCGAGCACGTCTGGGATCGTTTCGGGCCGGAGTCGAACGTCGTCGACGTCTATATCCGCCGGCTCCGGCGCAAGCTCGACGAAGGCCGGACGCCACGCCTGCTGCGTACCCGGCGGGGACAAGGCTACGTGCTGGGGGGCCGGGAGGCCGCCGGTGATTGACTCCGTTCGCGGCCGGCTCACCGCGTGGTACGCGGTGATCCTCGCGCTGACCTTGACCGTCGTCGCCGCCGGCGCGTATGGGCTGATGGCGCGCGCACTGAACGCCCGCGTCGACGATTCGCTGCGGGCGACGTTGGAGGCGGCCGGCGCGCTGCTGGCGGCGGAGCGGACCGAGGGCGAAAACATCCGTCAGGCGGCCGCCAGCGTCGTCGAAGAGCTGCCGCCGCGGGACCAGCCGCTCGTCGTCTTCGACGGAAGCGGCCGCGTGCTGGCCGAGCGGCCCCTGGCCGGCGGCGCGCGGCTGGACACCAGCGGGCTCCTGTCGCGGCCCGACGGCGTGAGCCTCCAGACGGCGTCGAGCCGGCACGGGCCCGTGCGAATCGCCGTTCGCCGGCTGGCCCTTCCTCCGGACGGCTCCTACGTGCTGGTCACGGGGGAGTCGCTCCACGCGGTCGACGAGGAGCTGGAGCTGCTCGGCCAGGCGATGCTCATCACGCTCCCCCTGGCCCTGGGGCTGGCCGTGGTCGGGGGCTGGCTGCTCGTATCGAGGAGCCTCCGGCCCATCTCGGCCATGTGCGAGCGCGCGCGCCAGATCGGCGAGGGTAGCCTGCAGGAGCGGCTGCCGGTGGCGAACCCGCGCGACGAGCTGGGCACGCTGGCGTTGACGTTCAACGAGCTGCTCACGCGGCTGGCGGCCGCCTTCGACCGCCAGCGCCAGTTCATGGCGGAGGCCTCGCACGAGCTGCGCACGCCCGTCTCGATCGTGCAGACGGCCGCGTCCATGACGCTGGAGCGACGCCACCGCGAGGGCGAGGAATATCGGGAAGCGTTGGGGATCATCGCCGACCAGGCCCGCCGCCTGGGCCGGCTCGTCGACGACATGTTCCTGCTCGCGCGCGCCGACGTCGGGCAGTATCCGCTGCGTCCCCGGGCGGTGGACCTCGACGAGCTGATGCGCGAGGCCGCGCGCGCCGCCGCCGTCCTCGGCCGGCAGCGCGGAGTGAAGGTCACCGCGGACGTGCCGCCCGAAGCCCCCTACGAGGGCGACGAGGATCTGCTGCGGAGGATGGTCCTGAACCTGCTGGAGAACGCGGTGGCCCACACGCCGGAGGGCGGCGGCGTCCGGCTCGAGCTGAGCCGGCAGGGCGGCGCGTACGTCGTCACGGTGGCCGACAGCGGGACGGGGATCCCCGCCGCCGAGCAGCCGCGCGTCTTCGACCGCTTCCATCGCGGGGAAGGCGCGTCCGCGCGGACGGTCAAGCACCCGGGCACGGGCGCCGGACTGGGGCTCGCGATCGCCCGCTGGGTGGCCGAAGCGCACCAGGGAAGGCTGGAGCTCGTTCGCTCCGACGAAACAGGCACCACGTTCACCGCGACGCTGCCGTGAGTCTTCGGCGGCTCAAGGCGTCGTGAACTCGTCCCGGGGAAAGAGATCCTCGTTCACCTCGTGGCGACGCCAGGCGTGACGCTTGACGTTGAGCGGCTGCAGCTCATCGAGCAGCGCCGGCAGCTGGGGGGCGCGGTGGCCCAAATAGGTCGACTCGGCTGCGCTCAGGCGAGCATTCCAGGCCCGCGGGTCGATCGGGATGGGCGCGTTGCTTCCAATGAGGATGTTGCGACTGGCCGTCCCGATCACGTGCGGAAACGCCCGGACGAACGACCCGTAGACGCGGTCGGTCGGAGCCCAGGTGCACATGACGCCGCCGGGTTTGAGCCGGCGCGCGGCCCGTTCGAAGAACTCCACCGAGTACAGGTTGCCGCTGTAGGCCGCATCCGGCCAGAGGGCGTCGGCTTCGATCACATCGTATTGCCGCGTGCCGACGGTCAGCGCGTTCCGGCCGTCTGCTACGCGCAAACGTAGCCGCGGATCCTGAAGGAACCGCCGAAGGTCGGGCAGCTCCTCGCGTGCGGCGAGCGTCGAGAGCAGAAGGGGCTGCGGCGCGGCCAGCTCGAACACCGTCACCGATCGGGTCTCTGGCCGGCAGCCGGCCGCCCAGGCCGTGTCGCCGGATCCGAGCCCGATGATGGCGACGTCCACCGGCGGGCGGCGCCGAGGACGGTGTGCATGCCGCCGAAGGGTAGCCAGCTATGGCCGCGGCCCGACGAAGACGTTCCAAGCCTCTCCCCGGGGAACCAGCGCGCAGACGCTGGTGGCGTCCTCCTGCACCAGCGCGGGGCCCTGCGCATCGGTACCGTGGAGCCGCAGCCAGAGCATCCGCTGGCCGGGCAGCGCGACGGCCAGCGCCAGCAGGCCGGCGGCGAGAGGCAGGAACGGCGAACGCGCGCCGTAGACCCGCGCGCCGAGCGCCGCGAACACGAGCCCGCAGAGGGCGAGCGCCCGCAAGCTGCCCGTCGTGCCCACCCCGCTCAGCCCGCCGAGTCCGACCAGGAGGCTGCGTTGGCCGCGGCGGCCGCCGCGACCGCGCCGCGTATTCCCCAGAAGCGGATCAGGAGCCAGGGCGTCACCATCGCCCCCACGCTCGCGCCCAGCACGTTGATGCCGTAGAGCAACCCGATCGTGCGACCGGCCGTCCGCGGCTCCCTCAGCATGGCCCGGACGAGGAACGGCAGCGACATTCCCATCAATAAGGTGGGGGGCGTGAGCGCGAGAAGGTGCACGAGGGCCGCGCGCCAGATGGCGTCGTAGAGCCACGCCGCCTGCAGGTAGAGCCAATCGTAGTAGATCGTGCCGCTCGCCAAGCCGAACGCCGCGATCGCCAGCTCCACGAGGCCGAACGCGACCAGGGCCTGGCACGCGCCCATCCGGGCGCTCCCGCCGCCCCCCAGGGCGGCGCCCACTCCGAGCCCCGCGAGGAAGGCCGCCACGATCATGGCAACCGAGTAGATGCCGACGCCGCTGTGGAGGGCCAGGATCCGCTGCCAGGCGACCTGGTAGACCAGGCTCGCGGCCCCGCTCACGAAGAAGGCCACGCCCGCGATGGCAGTTCCTCGCATCGGCGCCCACTATAGTCGAGGCTCTCCGGCGTGAGCTGCGAAGGCGCGTAACCATGACTCCTCGTTACGACGTCGCCGCAGACCTTGGAGACGTCCCGCTGGAAGCGCGGGGCATCGAGCCGTGGGGAACTGCCGTCGGTCAGTAGACCTCGACCTTGGCGGCGTGGCGCGGGGCCGACGCGAGTCTCGCGTCGCATGTCACCAGAGGAGCGATCAGCGTTTCCGCCAGCGCGAGATAGGTGGCATCGTAAGCCGTGACGTTGTGACGCAACTCCCAGATGCGAGGCAACAGAACGTCATGGGCGTACCGGTGCACGGGGAAGTCGGCAAGATCCGTGAGGGCTTCCCGCCCACGGTCGGGCGACAGTTCCCCGGCCGCCGCATAGTGGCGCAGGACCTGGGCGACCTCCACGTCGAGGAGGTGAGGCGCGTGAAGGGACTGGCCTCCTGACAGCAGCCGATCCTCTACCCTGGCGCCGGTCTCGGTGCCGAGCAGCACTTCCAGCATGGCGGAGGCATCCACCACGATCAACGGGCCTCCCGCTCCTCTCTCAAAGCCTGCGCCGGGGAAACGCTCGGCTTCACCGGCGTCCGTTGGGCGAGGCGCTGGCGAAGCTCAATGAGCGACGGCCGTTCCGCAGAGCGGCGGACTTCACCGAGCAGGTACTCGGACAAGGACATCCCCTCCAAGGCGGCCCTCGCCTTCAGTTTCCGATGCAGGGCCTCCGGCACGTTTCGCAGTTGGATCATCTTGGACATGTGTCAAGCATATTCACATGTGAACTACATGTCAATGCTCACGCCACCGCCGACTCCTCCGGCGTCCCCGTCCACTTCGTCATCCCCTCCGCCCCCGTCTCGGTGATGAAGATGATGTCCTCGTGTCGGATCCCCATCTCGCCGGGGACGTAGATCCCCGGCTCGTCGCTGAAGCACATCCCCGGCCGCAGCTTCGTGGAGTTGCCCCGCACGAGGTAGGTCCACTCGTGCCCGTCCATGCCGATGCCGTGGCCGACGCGGTGGGTGAAATACCGGTAGTCCGGCCCGAAGCCGGCGTCCACGATCACGCTGCGGGCCGCGGCATCCACGGCCTGGCATTCGGCGCCGGGGCGGGCCGCCTTGAGAGCGGCTTCCTGCGCCCGTCGCACGACGTCCCACACCTCGCGCTGGCGCCCGGTAGGCGGGGCCCCGAACACGCCGGTGCGCGTGATGTCGCTCGAGTAGCCATGGAGCCTCCCGCCCCCGTCCATGAGCACGACCTCGCCGGCCTTGAGCGGCTGCGGCCGGGTGGTGCCGTGGGG
>Ga0210378_10000230_pt1 | contig 27199 bp, 26 predicted proteins | sample PLM1_60_b1redo_FD_155465 | JGI IMG/M metagenome (GOLD analysis project Ga0210378, IMG submission 155465) | Groundwater sediment microbial communities from an aquifer in East River, Colorado, USA - PLM1_60_b1 redo | ecosystem: Environmental > Terrestrial > Soil > Riparian zone | place: USA: East...
GTGGCCATGGTGGGCCTGGCCGGCGCGGCCATCCTGCACGACACCTCGAAGGTGCTGCACCACTACCCCGAGGACCGTTACGTGGGCGCGTCGATGGAGCTGTTCGCCTCGGTGGCGCTCATGTTCTGGTACGTGCTGAGACTGTTCCTGTCCGCCCGCAGGTAGAAACGAGGGCAAACAAAGGGGTCAGGTCTGGTGTATGGGGTATAGGGTGCGTCTATACCCCATATCGCAGACCTGACCCCAGCGTCCGCCAGCGTCGCCCTAGTCCGCCGTGACCCCAGCGTCGCCCTAGTCCGCCGGCTCTTCCCCCGCGAACTCCTGGAGCATCGTGTTGCCCTTGTACTCCATCTCCTGGCGGATGCCGATCTCGGAGGTGTAGTAGCCGCGGACGGTGGCCCCCTTAAGCTCGCGGAAGAACTTCTCGTCGTCGGTCTGCGGGTCCTTCTCGTTCGCCGCCATCCGCGTGAGGACGGCCCCCCGCTTCTCCGGATCGGCGGCCAGGAACGCCGCGCCGTTCATCTCCTTCGAGAGGACGTCCACCCGGCGCAGGCCGTCGCGCCAGCGCTGCACCACGTCCTGCTCGACGGGAAGGAATGCCTCCGCCAGCCGGCCGTCGATGTAGCCGGCGACCTTCGCGGCGCGCGCGCCCGGGGAATGGCCGTCGGCGGGGATGATCAGCTCCGCCAGCTCGTCGAGGACCGCGAACTCCTCCTTCGTCAGGAAGCGCGGCGCGGAGGCGGCGGGTGCGGCGGTGGCGGCCGGCGCGGCCAGCGCCTCTCTCGTGAAGAGCGCGGGCAGCGCGAGCGCCGCTCCGGCCGCGATCCTGAGCGCGTCGCGGCGCGTGAAACCGTCGGCGTCTTCAGGCTTCACAGGTTCCCCTTCCCCAGCTCGTCGGCCAGGTGATCGCAGGAGCGCCAGGCGAGGGCCATGATCGTCCACGTCGGGTTCTGGCACGACGCGCTCACGTGGCTGCTGCCATCCACCACGAACAGGTTCTTCACGTCGTGCGACTGCTGGAACTGGTTCAGGACCGACGTCTTCGGGTCGCTCCCCATGCGGGCGGTGCCCAGCTCGTGGATGGACCAGCCTTCGGTCAGGAGGTCCGCGTCCACGTGGAGGATCTCGATCCCGGCGGCGTCGAACATCTCGCGCCCCGTGACGGCCATGTCGAGCGCCATCTGCTTCTCGTTGTCCCCGAACGCATAGTTGAACCGCAGCACCGGGATTCCCCACCGGTCCTTCACGTCGGGATCGATCGAGACCGCGCTCTCGTAGCGCGGGAGGACCTCGCCGAAGCCGCCCATGTGCACGAACGCCCCCGCCTCGTCGCGCACCGTCTTCTTGAAGTCCGCCCCGAAACCCGGGGTCGAGAAGGCCCGGTCGGGGATGATGCCCGTGCCCCCCCCGCCCTCGAACCCGTAGCCGCGAATGAACTTCGGATGGCGCTCGCCGAGGTTGCGGTAGCGAGGGATGTAGAAGCCTCCGGGCCGGCCGTCGTCGAGCGTCCGGGGCTTGCCGACGAGGTCCTTCACCCGGCCCAGGATGCTCGGCCCCATCACGTGCTCGCAGAAGTTGTGCCCCACGTGGCCCGACGAGTTGCCGATGCCGCTCGGATGGGCCTTGGACTTCGACAGCAGCAGGAGCCGTGCCGACTCGAGCGTCGAGGCGGCCACGATGATCGCCTTGCCCCTCGCCTCGTAGTGCTTGCCCGTCTCCGTGTCCACGAAGGCCACGCCCCGCGCCTTGCCGCTCGCGGGATCGACCGTCACCTCGTACGCCGTGGAGTTGGTGCGCAGCGTCAGGTGGCCCGTGTCCATGGCGGGGTAGATGAGGCCGGTCGGCGAGTCGAATGCGGCGTGGATGTCGCACCCGCCCGCCCGCCGGCTGCACGCGCCCCGGCCGTAGCACCGGCTCCGGTACTTGTTGTGCTTGAGCCCGTCGGTGGTCACGCCCGCGCGATAGGGCGTGAGCACGCGGTTCATCTTCTTGAAGGATTGCCGCAGCATCACCTCGGACGGGTTGAGCCGGGTCGAGCGCTGGAAGAGGCTGTCGGGCAGGTGGGGCAGGTTCTCCTTGTGGCCGCCGATGCCCAGGTACAGATCGACCTTGTCGTAGTAGGGCGCGATGTCCGCATAGGAAAGGGGCCAGTCCTCGCCGTAGCCGTCGTGCGACTTCGCCTTGAAGTCGTAGTCCGACAGACGCAGGGCGAGCCGGCCCCAGATCGCGGTCTTCCCTCCGAGGTTGCGGGCCCGCACCCACGCGTACTTCGTGCCCGTGTAGGGATGGTCCTTCTCGTCGACCACGATGTTCTTGCTGTAGTCCGAGCCGCTCCACCCCTGGACGTACGAATAGACGTGCTTGTACGAGCTGCCCTGGGCGTACGGCGGCTGCCGTATGGTGTACTCGTTGAGCGTGACCGCGTGGGAGTCGCTCGGCATGTCGCCGCGTCGCGGGTGGTCGTAGGGCCACTCCATCGACTTCAGCTCTTTTTCGATGTCGAGCTTGCGGCCGGCCTCGAGCAGCAGGACCTTCAGGCCGTGCGACGTGAGGACGTGGGCGGCCATGCCCCCGGCCGCGCCCGACCCTACGACGACGGCGTCGTATACGGTGGTGAGGTCCGCCTCTTTCGGGGCGGCCCGGTGAACCTGCAAGAGCATGGATGAAGCCCCTTTATGATGGAACCGTGAGTCTACCGCGATCGGCCTCGCGAGCGAACCGGGCTCGTCCCCGGCTAGAATCTCGGCCGCGATGGGTCTGATGCGCTCGCTGCTGCTGGCCGGGTCCGACAGCCGCTGGCTGCGCGAGCAGGCCACCCGGCGCGCCTTCGTCCGCCGGGCCGTCTCCCGCTTCATGCCCGGCGAGAGCCTGGAGGACGCGCTGGGCACGGCCCCCGCCCTGAAGCCGGACGGCATCGGCCTCGTGCTGACCCGTCTCGGAGAGAGCGTCACCGACGCCGCCGAAGCGGACGCGGTGGCCGCTCATTACCTCGATGCGTTGGAGCGGATCCGGGCGACGGCGGTACCGGCCGAGATCTCGGTCAAGCCCACGCAGCTCGGCCTCGACGTCGACCCCGCGCGCTGCCACGCGCACGTACGCGCGCTCGCCGAGCGGGCGGCCTCGCTCGGGAACTTCGTCTGGATCGACATGGAGCAGACGCGCTACGTCGACGCGACGCTCGACCTCTGCCGGCGCGTGCGCGCCGAGCGGGCCAACGTCGGGGTGTGCGTGCAGGCGTATCTCTACCGCACGGGGCAGGACGTGGAGGGGCTGATCGCGGCGGGAGCAGGGGTCCGCCTCGTGAAGGGCGCGTACCGGGAGCCGCCCGACCGGGCATTCCCGCGGAAGCGGGACGTCGACGACAACTACCTCTCCCTGGCCCGGCGGCTGCTGGAGGGCGACGCGCGGAAGGCGGGCGTGCGTCCGGTCTTCGGGACGCACGACCCGCGGCTGATCCAGGCGATCGCCGCGCACGGCGCCGCCCGCGGCCTCGCCGCGCGCCAGATCGAGTATCACCTGCTGTACGGGATCCAACGCGCCACGCAGCAGCGGCTGGCGCGCGCCGGTTACACGGTGCGCGTGCTCGTGAGCTACGGCTCGTACTGGTTCCCCTGGTACATGCGGCGGCTGGCCGAGCGGCCGGCCAACGTCCTGTTCGTGGCCAGGAGCCTGCTCCGCTCCTGAGTCTTGGTCGTCAGGAAAAGATGAGGCAATGCAGCAAGCATTGACGGCAAGCATCCCACTACTGTTGGCGCTCTTGTCGACGAGCGCTGCGGGAATTCAAACGAGGGAAACGTACGTGACCCGGGACGGCCTTCGGATCTACCTCTGGGAGAAGTACAGGCAGGATGAGGAGGCAGCCTTCGGACGGACGGGGAAGGTTGTGCTGCTCGTCCATGGGGGCACACGGTCCGGCCGCCCCGCTTTCGACCTGCAGATTCGTGATTATTCCCTGATGGACTTCCTGGCCGCCCACGATTACGACGTCTGGGCCATCGACATTCACGGCTACGGTCATTCCGACAAGACCGACAAGGACTGGTCGGACTCGCATTCGGCGGCCGCTGACATCGCCGCGGCCGTCGCGTACATCACGGAGCTGAGAGGGTTGGCCAGGATCAATTTGCTCGGCTGGTCTGCGGGCACCCAGCGAGCCGGAGTGTTCGCCATGGAGAATCCGGACAAGGTGGCGAAGCTGATCCTCTATGCGCCGTTCTGGAAGGGGACCGCGGAGTTCAGAGAGTTCCAGAGGAAGAGAATCGAGAATGGCGGGCAGCTTGTGCCTCAATACCACGTCAACACGGCGGAATCCGTTCGGAGCGATTTTGTGAGGGGTCATCCGGGGAAGCAGCCCCCGTTCGAGGAAGACGTCGTTCAAGAGAGCGTCAAGGAATCCCTCAAAACCGACCCGCAATCGCCGAACGTCTTCGTCGAATGGAAGAATCTGCCCATCCTCGACCCGGCCCGGATCACCGTCCCCACGATGATCATCCACGGGGAGAACGACTACGTCGCGGACGAAGAGGACTTGTTGCCGTTCTACGCACAGCTCGGGACCCACGACAAGCGCTACGTCCTGCTTCCGAACGGAGGTCACCTCGTGATGCTCGAGAAGGATCACCGGCGCTTCCAGCACGAGATATTGAGCTTCTTCGATCGACCCTAGTTTCAGAGGAGCAAGCGATGATCCACGCGGTCCTTCTGGCGGCGGCGGTGGCGGCGAGTGGCACGGATTTCCAACGCATCCTCGACGAGGAGTGGGAGGCCCGCCTGCGCGAAGAGCCGCTCCTGGCTTCCTCGGTCGGAGACCACCGATACGACGATCGCCTCCCCTTGGTGGCGCCCGCCGATCTCGAGCGGGCCGTCGCGCGGCGCCGCGCGACTCTCGCTCGCCTGCAGGCGATCGACCGCGCGGGCCTCGACCCGCAAGACCGCATCAGCTACGACATGCTCCGGCGCGAGCTGAACGACGACGTCGCGGACTACGAGTTCGGCTCCTGGCGCCTGCCGATCAACGCCGATACCGGCTTCCACACCGGCTTCGCCGACCTGCCCCGCCAAACCTCCTTTTCCTCCCCGCGCGACTACGAGAACTACATCGCGCGGCTGCGCGCGTTCCCCGTCTACGTCGCCCAGCAGATCGCGAACATGCGGGAGGGGTTGCGCACCGGCTTCACGCTGCCGCGGGTCGTGCTCGACGGATACGACGTGACGATCCGCACCCACGTCGTCGCCGATCCGGAGCAGAGTGTCTTCTACGGGCCTTTCCGCAGCTTCCCTCCCGGCGTCCCCGAGGCGGACCGCGCGCGGCTGGTGGCGGCGGGGCGCTCGGCGGTGATGGAGGGCGCCGTCGCCGGTTATCGCACCTTCCTCGACTTCATGACCGGCGAGTACCTCCCGAAGACCCGGACCACCACCGCTGCCGCCGACCTGCCTCGCGGACGCGAGTACTACGCGCACCGCGTCCGCTATTTCACGACCCTCGACGTCACGCCCGAAGAGGTGCACAAGATCGGCCTCGCGGAGGTCGCGCGGATCCACACCGAGATGGTGGAGGTGATCCGGCAGAGCGGGTTCGCGGGCGACTTCGCCGCGTTCCTCACGTTCCTGCGCACCGACCCCCGCTTCTACGCCCGCACCCCGGAAGAGCTGCTGAAGCAGGCCTCGTTCATCGCCAAGCGAATGGACGGCAAGCTGCCGTCGCTGTTCGGCCATCTGCCGCGACTGCCCTACGGCGTCGAGCCCGTGCCCGCGCATCTCGCCCCGAAGTACACGGCCGGGCGTTACGTGGAGCCTCCGGTCGGCGGCACGCGCGCCGGCACTTACTGGGTCAACACCTACGCGCTCGAGAGCCGGCCGCTCTACGCGCTCGAGGCCCTCACCCTCCACGAGGCGGTCCCTGGCCACCATCTCCAGGTCGCGCTGCAGCAGGAGCTGCAGGGCGTGCCGCCATTCCGGCGCTCTTCCGGCGTCGGGGCGTTCGGCGAGGGCTGGGGACTCTACTCGGAGCGCCTGGGCCTCGAGGCCGGGTTCTACCAGGATCCGTACAGCAACTTCGGCCGGCTCACGTACGAGATGTGGCGCGCCTGCCGGCTCGTCGTGGACACCGGCCTGCACGCCTTCGGCTGGTCGCGCGAAAAGGCGATGGACTTCCTCGCCTCCAACACCGCGCTCTCCCTGCACGAGGTGCGCACGGAGACCGACCGCTACATCTCCTGGCCCGGGCAGGCCCTCGCCTACAAGATGGGTGAGCTGAAGATCCGCGAGCTGCGCCAACTGGCCGAGACCGAGCTGGGCCAGAATTTCGACGTGCGCGGCTTCCACGACGCGATCCTCGCCAACGGGCCCGTGCCCCTGCCCGTGCTGGACGAGCAGATCCGCTCGTACGTCGCCGCCACGAAACGGAGGCAGTAATGCCGCACGTCCCGTCCAGGAAGCGTCGCGAGTTCCTCAAGGCCGGCGCCGCCACGACCGCGGCCGTCACCGCCGGGCAGTCGGGCGGCGCGTCGGGAGCGCCGGCAAGCGCGGCTCCCCGGTTCCGCACGTCGCTCTGCGACCTGCTCGGCATCGAGTACCCGATCGTCCAGGCCGGGATGGGCGGCGTGGCCGGCCCGCGGCTGGCGGCGGCGGTGTCGACGGCGGGGGGACTCGGCATCCTCGGCTCGACAATGACCTCGCCCGAAGACGTGCGGAAGGCGATCCGCGAAGTGCGCGCGCTCACGGACCGCCCGTTCGGCGTGAACCTGCTCCTGCACTCGGACGTCTCGCCGCCGGCGGACGTCTCCCGGATACCCGAGAGCGTGGTGAGGGCCGTCCAGGCCGTCCTCAACCGCTTCCGCGAGCGGCTGGGCCTGCCCGCATCGAGCGCCCCGCCGGCTCCTCTGCCCGACTTCGCTCCCGGGGCCATCGACGTGATCCTCGAGGAGCGCGTGCCGGTTTTCAGCATCGGCCTCGGCAACCCGCCGCCGGAGCTCGTGAAGCGCTTCCACGCTCGGGGCGCAAAGGTGATCGCCATGGTCGCCACCGTCGAGGACGCGCGTACGGTCGCCGCTTCCGGTGTCGACGCGCTCGTCGTGCAGGGCCACGAGGCCGGCGGCCACCGCTCGACGTGGGTGAAGCGACCTTCCCCGCAGCACGCCGACGTGGGCACGATGGCGCTCGTGCCTCAGGTCGTACGTGCGGTACGCACGCCCGTGATCGCCGCCGGCGGGATCGCCAACGGTGGCGGTGTGGTGGCGGCGCTCGCGCTGGGAGCCACGGGGGCGCTCCTGGGCACGCGCTTCGTGGCCACGCGCGAGTCGCAGGCGGCAGACGTCTACAAGTCCGCCCTCGTCGACCGCGACAGCGACTCGACCGTGGTGACCGATGCGTTCACCGGACTCTACGCCCGGGTGCTGCGGAACACGTTCACGGAGGAGTACGCCGCTTCCGGTGCCCCCGTCCTGACCGCCGCCTACGTGCAGTCCGGGTGGGCGCGTGACATCTTCGACGCCGCACGCGCGCGGAAGGACCGAGAGTACCTCCCCCTGTGGGCGGGCCAGAGCGTGGGGATGGTGAAGGACGTGCCGGGCGCCGGCGACGTCGTCCGGGCCGTCGTGGAGGAGGCACGCGCCGTGCTCGCGTCGCTCTCCCGCGACATCCGCGTCTAGGGACCGACCTCCAGCGCCCCCGCCCGCGCGGGGAGGCGGGGGTCGAAACGGAGGTAGCGCGCTGTCTGGGGAGCGAAGCGCACCTCGCCCCGGCCGTGGCGGGGGTCCCTCATGAGCGACAGCGTGGCGTCGGCGAGGCTGGCCGTGGCCTCCACGTCTACCCACGCCTGTTTGTCGAGGGAGACGGCCACCCGGGGCCGCGCGACCCAGTCCGCGTCGCTCACTTCGAAGGTCACGCGCTCGACGAGCCGCGCCTCCCCCAGGTCGAGGAGGACACCCGCGGCCGACCACAGCGTCGGCGCGGCGGCGCCGGGGACGACGACGGCCGCCGGCTCCCCCGGGGGCACGCCGTAGATCCGGTCGTCGCCAAAACGAACGGCCAGCGGCAGCGCTTCGTCGATGCGCGCGACCACGTCTCGCACGTCCACTGCCCGCAGCAGACGCAACGCGTCGTCGCCGAGCGGCTCGTGGAGAAGCTCCATCGTCCGCGTGTACGGCCGCGGCACGAAGCCGGAGTCGCCGTTGATCAGGGGGCGGAAGTGCGCGACGCCGTCGAGCATCGCCTGCGTGTCCCCTTCGCCCAGCGGCAGCACGGCCGCCGCCCCGGGACGGCCCGCCAGCCAGCGCGCGTGCTCCGGCGGGCCCGCGTAGCTCGCGTAGCGGATCGGGACGTTGGTCGACTCGACCAGCATTGCACCCAGCGCGACCGGCGCGAGCCACCGGCGATTGGACAGGGCCAGCCCGGCCAGCACGTCGAGGCACAACACGGGCAGGAGCGAGAAGCGCGACAGCGCGCGCAGGCCGCGAACGAAGACGAGGTGCTCGTGCAGGAAGCGGTAGAGGGCGGTCTCGGGACCGAGCGACAGCACGATCGCCAGCGCCGACGCCACGAGCGCCACCGCCCGGTACCGCTTCGGGGCCACCGCGAGGCCGGCGAGGCCCAAGACCACCACGGTGAATCCCGGGAACAGCGTGTCCTGCACGCGCTCGGGGTCGAGGTGCCGCTGGCCGAGCGAGCCGTAGAGCCGCGTTCCCCCCGCCGCGTACGACTCGAGGGTGGTGGCGTAGGTGGCCACGTCGGACATCGACCACTCGACGCCCTGGAACGCGCGCATCCTCATATAAGGGCGCGCCACCGGCGCCAAGAGCAGCGCGGCCAGCGCCCCGCCGGCGGCGAGCCGCAGCAGGTCCCGGGCCTTCAGCCCCGCGAACAGACCGGCGAAGACCGCGGCCGCCAGCGCGAGCGCCGTGAGCGCGCCGAGGTAGATGGACGACAGGGCCTGCAGCGCGAGCATCAGGCCGACGACGAGCGCACGCGGCATCGTCCGCTTCGCCCAGAAGCGGTCGAGGGCGATGAGCGCGAAGGGAAGGAAGAGAGTGACCTGGGCGTGGAGGTGCGCGAGCCGGATCCACCGGTGAGCGCCCACGGCGAACATCGCGCCGCCGACGAAGGCGGCCATCTGGTCGCCGCTCACGCGGCGCACGAGGAGCTGCGCGCCGAGCCCGGAGACGATCATGCTCAGCAGCAGCGCGACGTTGTAGCCCAGCACCGGTCCGCCGAGGAGCTGCGCGGGCGCGGACAGAATGGCGGGAAGAACGAGGTTCTCCGAGAACGCGAGGGTGTCGGGAAGCGGGTGGAAGATCGGGGCCTGGAAGAGCCGCGTGGGTTGCGCGAGAAGCGCGTGGACGTCCCAGGCCAGGATCCACGCGTTGAGACGCCCGTCGGGGCGGTCGGTCACGCCGGAGTGGGCCAGGTCGAGGACGAGCGGCCAGCTCATCAGCGCCACGAGGGCCGTGTGGCCGGCGAGCGACAGCCCTATCTCGCGCCACGTCACCGGTGACGGGGCGCTGAGCGGGCGCCGCTCTTCCCACGGCGTCATGAACACGAGGATGCCCGCCAGGACCGCCACCGCCAGCGCCATCAGGTCGGTGAGTCGCCAGCCGAGGGCCGAGGTCGCGGGCCCGAGCCGCCGCGGCGGGATCATCTCGTCGCCCCCGTGGTGCGACCAGCCCAGGCGCAGGCGCGGTCCGGCCCCGATCCGGTGGAGGACGACCTCGAGCTGATGCTCCCCCGCCGAGAGGCCGAGGTCGGTCCCGTCCTTCAAAGGATCGCCCTCGGCCACGAGCGTGGGCCGTCCGTCGAGGCTCACCTCCACGCGCCCGCGGCCCGCCACCCACAAGCGGTACGTGCCCGGCTCGTCCACGCGCAGCGGCCCCGACCAACGGAAGGTCCAGCGCCGCACCGGCGGCAGCTCCCGCAGCAGCGGCCCGCTCACCTCGACCGGGCCGGGCGGAAGACGGCCGACGACGCCGGAAGGGTCGGACACCTCGGCCGGGAGACCCGCGACCGGGCGCAGCGCGACGACGAGGGCGAGGATCGCCACACAAGCCAGCAGCGCGATCGCGATCGGCCGCAGGCGGCGCCGAGGGCGCTCGCCGCCGGTGAGCGCCGCGAGCACGGCCAGGATCACGGCGATACCGGCGAGCGGCAGCGCGCGCACGTCCAGCGGCGGCTCCGCGTAGACGGGCGCCCACCGCAGGACGGCGAGGACGAGGAGAGCGACGACGACGGCGAGCGTGACGCGGGCGGCGTCCGACAACCGGCGCGTCATGCGTCACACATTGCGACGGGATCGTACAATGCTGCGGTCCCCATGCCGAACTTGCGCTCGGTGCTTCCGGTTGCGGCGCGGAGCGCGTCTCTACGGTTCGGGGTCGATGCCCAACCCGTCGGCGACGCGGTTGTAATAGTTGAAGAGGGCCGTGATCTGCGCGGTGTCGTGGATGGCCGTGTCGTCGAGGTCGGCCGCGCGCAACGCCGCGACGTCCTCGGCCCGCATGCTCCCCGGCGTGCAGGTGAGCTTCACCGCGTAGTCCAGCATCGCGCGATCGCGGGCGGAGAGCGTGGCGCGCCGGTAGTCCTGCTTCAGGGCGGCGAGGAGCTCCTCCGCGCCCGGCTGGCTCTGGATCTCGACCCGGAGATCCTCCCCGTGGGTGTCCATTCAATAATGACAGCCGTTGGTGGCGGACACGACGACCGCGATCATCTCGCGCTGCGCCCGGGTGAGCGCGCCCTCGCGGGAATGCATCAGCTCCAGGTAGAGCTGCATCGAGGCGTGGAGCACTTTCGGCCGCAGGCTCTGCAGGCGGACGACGTTGAAGACCTTTCCCGCGCGCCGGACGGCCGCGTCGTAGATCTGGCGGAGCAGGCCCTCCGCCTCCCCGGGCGGCACCGTGCGGATCCAGGGCATCGGCATATGCAACAACCGGCGGTGGCGGCAGTCAAGGGCCGCCGGTCCGTCGGGTGCGTAGGACACGGGGCCCAGGGGGGCGGATTGACCATAGTTCTTGACCATGGTAAATTGACCGGGTGGAGTCGATTGCGATCTCGAAGTTCAAGGCGACATGCCTCGCCGTGCTCGCGCGGGTCAAACGCACCGGCAAGCCGGTCGTCGTGACCCGCTTCGGCGAGCCGATCGCCGAGGTGGTGCCGCCATCGCCGGCGGGGCGCCGCGGGGCGTGGCTGGGAACCTTCCGCGCCAGCGGCCGGATCGTCGGCGACGTCGTCTCTCCGGCCAGCGACGAGTCGGAGTGGGACGTTCTGCGCTCGTGAAGCTGCTGCTCGACACGCACATCTGGCTCTGGAGCTTGCTCGATCCGTCGAAGCTTGTCCGCCGCGTCGCCCGCGCGCTCGAAGCCGCGGAGAACGAGGTCTGGCTCTCCCCGATCAGCTCGTGGGAGGTGCTCGTGCTCGTGGAGAAGGGCCGAGTCGTGCTCGAAAAGGATCCGGTGCGGTGGTTGGCCGACGTGTGGAAGGCGCTTCCGCTGCGAGAAGCGCCGCTGACTCACGAAGTCGCCGTGCAGAGCCGCCTGCTCGAGCTGCCTCATCAGGATCCCGCCGACCGCTTTCTGGGCGCGACGGCAAAGGTGTACGGGCTCACGCTGGTGACGGCTGACGATCGGCTCCTCCACTCCAACCAGTTCGCGACTCTCGCCAACCGCTGAGCCCCGTGGCCGCTCTTGACACCCCGCGCCTGCCTGTGGTACCACCGACCGCTCGGTAGGTCGGACATTCCCGTAGTGACAGCGGAGTGCGGGATTCATTCCCGCGCGGAGCGACTTGGGGGGGAGCGCGAATGCGCGCGGGGGGGTGCTTCCGTCAGGTCGGTACCCCCCCGAACTGACGAAAGAGGACTCGCCGTGGACAAGGGACAGATCTCGGCCCGCCGGCCCGGACGGGACGCGCGGAAGAACCCGGACGACACCAAGGGCCGGCACCACGCCATCCTCGAGACGGCGGCGCGGGTCATCTGCGAGAAGGGCTACGAGGGCGCTTCCATCCAGGACATCGCCGAAGCGTGTGGCCTCACCAAGGCCGGCCTCTACCACCACATCCGCAGCAAGGAGCACCTGCTCCTCGAGATCATGAACTACGGGATGGACGTCTTCGAGGAGCAGGTCCTTTCCCAGGTCCTGCCGGTCCCCGATCCGCTCGAGCGGCTGAAGGCGTGCATGGAGAAGAACATCCTGCTCGTGACCCACGGCTGGAGCAAGGAGGTCACGATCATCCTCCACGAGCACGCCACCCTCACCGGGGACGCCCGCGCGCAGATCAACGCCCGCAAGAAGCGCTACGTGCGCTTCCTCGAGAATTCGTTCGCGGAGGCGGTGCGCGACGGCCAGATCCGGCCGGTCAACCCCACGGTCGCCGCGTTCGCGTTCCTCGGCATGGTGCTGTGGATCTACAAGTGGTTCCGGCCCGACGGGGTCATCGACGCCCCCACCCTGGTGCGCGAGATGCAGGACCTGCTCTTCGGCTCCCTCGAGGCGTCGCCTCCGCCATCGCGGAAGCCGGCTCATACCGGGGCCAAGCGGAAACGCCCGTGAACATGGGACGGCTGGGGCTCTGGTCTCTCGTACTAGTCCGATGAACCTGTAGCCGGCACGTCCACCTCGAAGCACGTCCCGCCGCCCTCGCGCGGGAGGCAGCGCGCCTCGCCACCGTGCCGGCGCGCGATCTGGCGGACGAGGGCGAGGCCGAGGCCCGAGCCGCCGTCCCCGGGCGGGCGCGAAGACAGCCGGTAGAACGGCGCGAAGATGCGCTCGCGCTCGGCCTCCGGAACTCCGGAGCCGCGGTCGCATACGCGGAGCCGCGCCCGCCCGCCCGACGCCTCGACGAACGCCTCGACCGGCGGCGACCCGTGGCGAACCGCGTTCTCGAGCAGGTTCCGGACGAGGCGGCGCAGCAGCTTCGCGTCCCCCCGCACGGCCACCGGTTGGCCCGACACCTCCGCTTCCGCGCGCGCGGCTTCCTCGGCCACCAGGCCGAGCAGATCCACTTCCTCGCTGCGGTCGAGCTGGTCCACCGCCTCCAGGCGGCTGGCGAGGAGCAGCTCGGCGATCAGGTCGTCCAGCTCCGCGATGTCACGGGCCACGCGTTCGCGCAGGTCCGGCCTGTCCGCCCCCATCAGCTCCAGCGCGACGCGGATGCGGGCCAGGGGCGAGCGCAGCTCGTGCGACGCGCTGGCCAGCAGCGTGCGCTGGGCGCCCACCAAGGCCTCGATGCGGTCGGCCGCGCGGTTGAAGCTCGTAGCCAGCACCGCCACCTCGTCCCGGCCTTCCACCGGTACGCGGGCGTGGAGGTCGCCGGCGCCCAGGCCCTCGACGCCGGTCCGCAGCCGCTCGAGCCGGCGCGTGAGGCGGCGGGCCACCGGGTAGGCGCCAATGAATACCGCCACGGCCAGGACCGTCAGGAACACGAGCAATGCGCCGTGCGCGACGCGCCTGTGCGGCGGGCGCGCGGCGAGCCAACGGCCGTCGGGGAGCCGCCGCGCGGCGTCGATCGTCTGATCGGGGCGCGGCTCCCGGAGGTGCCAGAGGGCGGCCGTCACCACCGCGAACACGAAGAGGATGGCAATGAAGGCGAGGTAGATCTGCAGATACAGGCGGCGCATCAGCCCCCCGGTCACGCTACTCGTCCTGCGCGCGGGCGAACACGTACCCGGCGCCGCGGATGGTGAGGATCCGCCGCGGGTGGCGCGGGTCGTCTTCGATGGCGGCCCGGATCCGCGAGACGTGGACGTCGATGCTGCGGTCGAACGCCTCGAGGGCGTCGCCGCGCACGCGCTCCATAAGCGCCTCGCGCGAGAGCACGCGACCCGCGCTCTCCGCCAGCGCCACGAGAAGGTCGAACTGGTGGCTCGTCAGCGCGCGGTCGCGCCCGTCGAGGCGGACGACGCGCGCTTCGCGGTCGATCTCGAGCCGGCCGAAGCGCAGGAGGGTCCGTCGCTCGGAACCGCCGGCGCGCCGGCGCAGGATCGCCCGCAAGCGAGCGACCAGCTCGCGCGGGTTGAACGGCTTCGGCAGGTAGTCGTCGGCGCCCAGCTCCAACCCCACGATGCGGTCCGTGTCATCGCCGCGCGCGGTCAGCATCAGCACGGGCACGTCGGAGCCGGCGCGGATGCGGCGGCAGACCTCGAAGCCGTCGGCGTCGGGCAGCATCACGTCGAGCAGCACCGCCTGGAAGCCGCCCCGGGCGAGGAGCGAGAGGCCGCGCTCGGCGCGCGGGGCCACGGTGACCTGGAAGCCGCTCTTCGCCAGGTACTCCGAGACCATGGCGGCCAGCCGCTCGTCATCCTCGATCATCAGCACCCGGTCGGCCACGGTCCAGGATGGTACTGCGCCCGGCGGAGAATTCCTCCGCCGGGCCTGTAGCTCACCGCGCGCGATCAGCGTCGATGCCGGTGGACGTGGTCGAGCAGTTGCTGGCGCTGCTCGGGGGTGAGGACCTCGGCCACTTCGGCCAGAGCTTGCACGAAGCGCCGTGAGGCCTCGTCGGCCAGGGCCATCTCCGACTTTCGGATTTCCTCGAGCGCGGCGCGGTCGATCGAGGCCCCGCCGAGCTGGGCCGCGAACGCCTCGCGGTTGGCCTGGTGCTGCTCCTTGAGCCGGAACAGGTCGTCGATGGTGCCGGCCAGCACCTTGTTCACCTTCTCCTGCTGCAGCTCGTTCGCGTCGATCCCGCGCAGCGCCCATTTCGCGGCGACCTGCATGTGCTCCTTGGCCGCCTCGGGCGTCATGCGGTGATGACCCCAGCCGCCGCGCCACGGCCGGTGGAAGCCTCCACCCTCCTGGAACGCGGCCAGGAGCGGCCGCGTGCCGATGACGGCGGCCAGCGCCCCTGAACCCAGCAGCGCATACAGGATCCGCCGGCGCCGCCTGGATCGCCCGCCCTCGCTCGTCTCGGTCTGCGGCTTCTGCTCGTCCATCTCCTCCTCCACTCGGCCGCGTCCCCCGTTACGGCCTGACGAAGGAAAGGTAGGGCACACGCATTTCCGGTCGTTGTCCCGCAGATGAAGTTTTGTGAAGCGTCGGGGTGGTTGCTGGCGCCGAGGGCCGGACGAGGTTAGATTGTGACCATGAAGCCGTGGGCACCGGCGGCCGTGACCCTTGCCCTCGTACTGAGCGCGGCGGCGGCGCCCCGCGGCCGCGCCGCGGATGACGAACGCAAACCCGCGGCCCCTTCGGTGCTCGCCGTTCCGGAGAGCCAGCTCAAGCTCGGGCCCTACGCCGGCTTCAGCCTGCCCCGCAACGAGTTCGTCGTCCCGGAGCTGCCCCACTTCGAGACCCAGGTCGACGTCCACGGGCGGACCCCCGACGAAGCCATGTTCGAGTGGTGGGAGCACTTCCGCTTCGAGACGTCGATCTACGGCCGCGGGATCGACATCCAGAGCCCGATGCCCGGGGGCGGCTTCAACATCCTGCCCGTCTTCGACTGGCTCAAGAAGAAGGTGAAGAAGGGCGGGATGAAGGAGCCGGATTCGGAGCCCGAGCCCCAGCCCTAGCGCCCGCCCACGCCTCCACTCACGGCGGGGATGATCGCGATCTCCGCGCGCTCGCCGATCGGCGTCGCCAGCCCGCCGGTGTCGCGGATGCTGTCGGCGCCCACGAACACGTTGACGTGCGGGCGCACCTGCCCCTGCTCGGTCAGGATGCGGTCGCGGAGCCCCGGATACAGCCGCCAGAGCTGCGCGAGCGCCTCCTCCACCGTCGCCACCACGGCTTCCGCCTCGACCACATGGCGCCCGCCGGTAAACGAGAGCAGCGGACCCGGGATCCGGAAGGTCACCGTCACTTCGCTCGCCCCCGGCCCTTCGCGACCGTCGCCGTCTTGACGCAGACGACGGGCGGGAGACCGTCGGTGATCCGCGTCCACGACGTGCCGCTGTCGCGGGAGGCGAAGAGCTTCCCGCTGCGCGTGCCGAAGTACACGCCCGCCTTTTCGAACCCGTCCGTCGCGAGGGCGTCCCGGAGCACCGTCTCGAGCGCGTCCTTCTGGGGCAGCCCGCGCGTGAGCGGCTGCCACGACTGGCCGGCGTCGCGCGTGCGGTAGACGCGCAGGCGGCCCTCCGGCGTGCAGCGGAACTCATCGGACTCGAGCGGAACGATGTAGGCCGTGTCGGGGTCGTGGGGATGGACGGCCATCGCGAACCCGAAGTCGGACGGCACGCCGTTGGCCACGTCCTTCCACGAGTCGCCCGCGTCGTCGGTCCGGTAGAGTCCCCAGTGGTTCTGCAGGTAGAGCCGGTCGGGGCGGGAGGGGTGTCGCGCGATCTTGTGCACGCACTGGCCGAACTCGGGATGCTTGTTCGGCAGGAACTGGGCCCGCACGCCCTTGTGCGCGGTGCGCCAGGAGCGCCCGCCGTCGTCCGTGCGGTACACGCCGGCGGTGGAGATGGCCACGTGGATCCGCTCGCGGCGCCCGGGATCGAGCAGCACCGTATGGAGGCACATCCCCCCGCCGCCGGGCTGCCACTGCGGGCGGTGCGGGTGGTCCCACAGCCCGCGCACGAGGGACCACTTCTTGCCGCCGTCATGCGACTCGAACAGCGCCGCCGGCTCCACGCCCGCATAGAGCACGTCGGGCTCTTCGGCCCGCGCGGGGGCGATCTGCCAGACGCGCTTCATCGAGGCCCCCGTGTCCTCGGGGAAGCGGATGGCGCCGGCCTCCTCTTCGGACCACGTCTTGCCGAAGTCATCGCTGGAGCGCATCACCGCCCCGAAGTGAAAGCTCTCCGGCGCCGCCCAGAGCCGCTGCCGGCCGGCGCGCCCATCGTAGGCCATGGCATAGACGGCGCTTCCCGGGAAGTACGGCCCGCCGCGCTCCCACCGCGCCCGCGATGCATTCGAGCGGAAAAGGAACGCGCCCTTCATGGTGCCGACCATGACGAGAGCGTCGCCGTCCTTGGGGGTGACGTTGCGAGTCGCGACCATCGGATCCTCCTGGACCGGCCGCCCCGCACGGCCGACCGCCGAGGATAGCACTGCCCGGCACGCCGCCGGCGTAGAATGTGTGTTCAGCGCGCTGGATGAGCGATCCCCAACCCGTCCCCCGCATCTTCGTCTCCAACGACGACGGTCACATGGCCGAAGGCCTGCAAGCCCTCGTCGGCGCCCTCGAGGGCCTGGGCGAGGTGTGGGTGGCGGCGCCGGAGGTGGAGCAGAGCGCGTCCTCGCATTCGATCTCGATCCACCGCCCGCTGCGGCTGCGCGAGGTGAGGCCGCGCTGGTTCGCGGTCGACGGCACCCCCACCGACTGCTCCTACATCGGCATCAACCACCTGCTGAAGGACCGCCGGCCGGTGCTCATGGTGTCCGGCATCAATCACGGCCCGAACCTCGCCGACGACGTCACGTACTCGGGCACGGTGGCGGCGGCGATGGAGGCCTCGCTCCTCGGCGTACCTGCGATCGCCTTCAGCCTCGTCGCGCGCCGCGCGTTCGACTTCGGCCCCGCCGCGCGCTTCGCCCGCCAGCTCGTGGCCACCGCGTTGCGGCAGCCCCTTCCGCCCCATCTCCTCGTCAACGTGAACATCCCCGGCGGGGGCGAGCCGAAGGGCTATGCGGTCACCCGCCTCGGCAAGCACTCCTACGGCTTCGAGGTGATCGAGAAGGAGGACCCGCGCGGCCGGAAGTACTACTGGATCGGGGGCAACGAGTACCAGCACGAGGACATCCCCGGCAGCGACTGCAATGCGGTGCTCCAGGACGGCCTCGTCTCGGTGACTCCCCTCCACCTCGACCTGACCGCCCACGACCTGGCGGCGGAAGTGGCGCGGTGGAACGTGGAGGGCTTCGCGCGCGTAGAGACGGCAGTCACTTCACGTATACCGTCTTGATGTTGACGAACTCGCGGATGCCGAACACGGCCAGCTCGCGGCCGTAGCCCGACTCCTTGATCCCGCCGAAGGGCAGGCGCGGGTCGGACTTCACCGAGGCATTGACGAAGCAGCTCCCCGCCTCCAGCTCGTCCACGGCCAGCCGCTCCCCGCGCTTCACGTCGGCGGTGAAGACGGCCGCCCCCAGGCCGAACGGGCTGTCGTTGGCCTGGCGCACGGCGTCTTCTTCGTTCTTCGCGGCGATGATCGCCGCCACCGGCCCGAACGTCTCTTCGTCGTAGGCGGGCATGCCCTTGCGCACGTCCGTGAGCACGGTGGGCGGGTAGAACGCGCCCCGCCCCGGCGGCACCTGTCCTCCGAGCAGCAGCTTCGCGCCGCCCTTCACGCTCTGCTCGACCTGGCGGTGCAAGTCGTCGCGCAGATCGCGCCGCGCCTGGGGTCCGACGTCGATACCGGGCTGGAGCGGGTCGCCCATCTTCCGGGCGCGCATCTTCTCCACGAACAGCTCCTCGAAGCGCTTCCGCACCGGCTCCACGACGATGAAGCGCTTGGCGGCGATGCAGCTCTGGCCGCTGTTGATGAGGCGGGACGCGACGCACGTCTCGGACGCCGCTTCGAGATCCGCGTCCTCCAGGACGACGTACGGGTCGCTGCCTCCCAGCTCGAGCACCGTCTTCTTCAGCATCTCCCCCGCCTTGCTGGCGACGGCGCGCCCGGCGGGGGTGCTGCCGGTGAGGGTGACCGCCTTCACCTCCGGCGCGGCGATGATGCCGGCCACGCGCTTGGACGACACGAGCAGCGCACGGAAGAGCGGGGGCGGGAAGCCCGCGTCGCGGAAGATCTGCTCGATCGCCAGCGCGCAGCCGGTCACGTTGGCCGCGTGCTTGAGCAGTCCCGCGTTGCCGGCCATGAGGGCGGGGGCCGCGAATCGGAACACCTGCCAGAACGGGAAGTTCCATGGCATGACGGCGAGCACCGGGCCGAGGGGTGTAAAGGCGACGAAGCTCTTGCTGGCATCCGTCTCCACGGGCTCCGGGGCCAGGAAGCGCTCCGCGTTGTCGGCGTAGTACCGGCACACCCACGCGCACTTCTCCGCTTCCGACCGGCCCCCGGCCAGCGGCTTGCCCATCTCGACGGCCATCAGGCGGGCCAGGTCTTCCTTGCGCTCGTCGAGCAGGTCCGCCGCCCGCCGCATCTTGGGGGCCCGGTCGGCAAAGCTCGTCCGCTTCCAGCCGGCCGCCGCGCAGCTCGCTTCCGCCAGCGCCATCGCGACGTCCTTCTCGCTCGCCTCGGGGTATTCGCGCACCAGCTCGTCCGTCGCGGGATTGATGGATTGAAGGCTCATGATCGTGCTCTCCAGACCAGTATCCCAGTATACGTTCACGGCGTCGGAGCCGGCCGGGACCTACAACGGACGAGGGAAGATGTGTTACTTTTCCTCGTTCATGTCCCGCCGGAGCGGCCTCTTGTTCCTCCCCCTGCTCGTCGGCCTCGGCGGCTGCGGCGGCTCGTCCTCCCCGACCACGCCCACGTCCCCGCCCCCGCCGCCGGGGACGGCGGTGACGGTCATCGTCTTCTACGACGAGAACGGCAACGGTGCGCGCGACCCCGACGAGATCATCCGCATCCCCGACGTGGAGGTCGGCGTCGGCGGGCGCACGGCCCGGTCGGAAAAGGGGACCGGCCGCGCCGTCGTCGGCGGCGTACAGGCGGGAAGCTACCCGGTGGGCCTCCGCGGCGAGACCCTGCCGCCCTTCTACGCGCCCGGGGCTCCGGTCACGGTCCAGGTGCCCACGGCGGAAGGGTTGCAGGTCTTCGTGCCCCTCGTCCTTCCCCTCGGCCGCAGCAACCACCCCAACCAGTACAACGCCTTCGGCGACAGCATCACGCGCGGTGACGGTCCCTTCGACAGCAAGGCGTATCCGGCCAAGCTCGAGGCGAAGCTGGCCGCGCACTTCGGGGGCGCCACCGTCCGGAGCCGGGGCGCCGAGGCCACGAACAGCTACGAAGCGTTGGAGCGCCTCGAGCGCAACCTGGCGAACGACGCGTACGTGCTCATCCTCTACGGCACGAACGACTGGCACATCCCCTCCTGCCAGGACGCGCCTCCGTGCGAGACCGTCGAGAACCTCCGGCGGGTGGTCCGGCGGGTGAAGGCGGCGGGCAGCCTCCCGTTCCTGGCGACCCTGACTCCGGCCAACCCGGCCATCGTCCCGGGCCGCAACCAGTGGATCGCCACGGTCGACAACGGCCTCAAGGCGATGGCGCGGGAGGAAGGCGCATTCCTCGTGGACCTGAACCTGGCGTTCCAGAACCAGGGCGGCGACCTGTCACGGTTCTTCGTCGACGACATCCATCTCAACGAGGCCGGCCACGAGGTGATGGCCAACGGCTTCTTCGAGGCCATCGCCCACGGCCGCGCCGCGCCCTAATACCTCGGCGCTATCGTGAGGCGATGGGGCGGCTCGCGCGGCGCGCACGGGAGGGGGTCCGACGCTTCGCGGGCGCGGCCGCTTTGCCCTTGCGGCGCGGCGCCACGATCTTCTTCTTCTGCGGCCCGGAGTTGGGATGGGCCGCCTGCACCTCGTCGAGGAAGCCGGTGACCAGCGCCTCGGCCGGCTGATGGCCGTCGGCGTACGTGTAGACGTGGATCGAGTTGTTGCGCTCGCGGAGGCTCTCCACGCGCCCTTCATCCTCGAGCCGCGCGACGTCCTCCATCACGAAGTTCTGCTCGTCGGACGCCATGAACTTGTACGAGATGTCGAAGGCCATGCCGGTCGTGTGGGGAGCCATGTCGACTCCGGTCGCGTTGGGGCTGTTGCGCACCATGCGACGCTGGTAGCGCTGCGTGCGCACGAGGGACGTGACGGGGAGACGGCGGCCGAAGCGCTCGTGGTAGTCGTGGGCGACCTTCAGCAGCACGTCGCGGGCCTCGGGCCGGATGAAGCTCAGCAGGCGCACCTGGAAGCGGATGCGGTCGGCGGGATCGTTGAGGTCGTAAGACAGCCCGCGGAAGTCGTACGCCAGCTCGGTGACCGCCCGGTACTCGGCAAACAGCTCCTTCGCCTTCTCGGGGTCGTTGTAGAAGGTGGACAGCAGCGCGCGCTGCGCCCGCGCCTTCGCTCCCGCCGAGCCGGGCCGCCTTTCCTCGTCGGCCAGCCGCGCGTCCTCCTCGGCGTAGGACTGGAATTCCGGGAAGAGCTTCACGTCCGTCCCGCTCGCCGAGTCGTAGTGCGTGAGCGGGTCCTCGCGGCTGGCGGTGCCGACGTCGTACAGGATGTAGTCGTCGCCGAGCGCCCGCATCTCGACCAGCTCGCCGCGCTGGATCATCTCCACGAGCTCAGCCTGATCGTGCGGCAGGTCGAAGCCTTCCTCCAGGGAGTCGGCCATCTGCAGGGCGAGGAACCGCCGGCGGTCGCCGTAGTGCTGAAGCTCTTCCGGCACCTCGATGCGGCCCGGCGAGCCGCGTAGCTCTTCGACGGTGGCGATGGCGGCGGCCCACGTTTCCGGCGGCACCGGCGTCGCCTTCGGCTCCGGCGTGGGCGCCGGCGTGGCCACTATGTCCTTTTTCTCCTCAGGAGCCGGATTCTCCCGATGACAGGCCACTATCGGCAGGAGGAAGCACGCCGCAACCCCCGCTGCGCGAAGCACTTGCGGGCGAAGACGAGTTACCCCTCCTACCTTCGTCGGCATTCCTGAGGATGGAGCAAGATCCAGGCCAGCGCCCTAGTACTGCTCCTCGAACAGCGCGCAGACCCGCTCCTTGAGGCGCTGCCAGGGCCCGCGCTTGCGCCACTCCTCGAGCTTTATTTCCCGCGCCTTCTTGATGTCCTCGAGGAACGTCGCTTCCATCTCCGCCCCGAACCCCGCGTCGAGGATGCCGAGGATGTTCTCCATGTTGAGCTCCTTGGAGCGGATGTCCATGTTGGGCGAGCCGACGATCGACCACTTCCCGTCCACGACCACGTGCTTGGTGTGCATCATCGTCGTCTGATACTCGTAGACGCGGATGCCCGCCTCCATCATCTCCTCGTAGTATCTCTGGCTGGTGAGGCGGATCGGCTTGGCGTCGGTGTGCTCGTCGGGCAGCAGGATGCGGACGTCCACTCCCGCCCGCGCCCGCTCTTCGGCCAGGATGCGGGTGCTCCCATCGGGGACGAAATAGGGCGTCGTGATGTAGAGGCGCTGGCGGGCGGCGGCGAAGGACTGCGCGAAGAAGAGGCGCAAGGGATGGTCTTCGCTGGAGGGCGAGCTGGCCAGCCCGGTGTGGAGCAGCCCGCCCTCGTCGCCCTCCACGTTGTCGGGAGGGAAGTACGCGCGTCCCGCGAGTAGCTCGCCCGACGCATAGGCCCAGAGCGGGGCAAAGGCGGATTGCAGCGACGCCGCCGGCGGGCCGGTGACCTTCACCATCGTGTCGCGCCAGTGCTCCTCGGTGTCGGCATCGCCCAGCCACTTGTCTCCCACCGCCATGCCGCCCGTGAAGCCGACCTCCCCGTCGATCACGATCGCCCGCCGGTGGTCGCGCTGGTGGAAACGAGTCAGCTTGCCGAGGCGCAGGGGACGGAAGGTCTCCACCTTCACCCCCGCCTTCTTCATCGCGTCGATCGTCTCGCCCGGCGTGCGCAGCGAGCCCATGCTGTCGAGGAGCACCCTGACCTGCACGCGGGCGCTCGCCCGCTCGATGAGCGCCGCGCTCACCTGGTCGCTCGCCTGGCCCGCCTCCCAGATGTAGACGGTGAAGGTGATCGTTTGCTTGGCGGCTCGGATCGCCTCGAGGAGGGCGGGGAAGAACTCCACGCCGTTATTCAAGAGCTGGACGGTTCCCCCGCGGCGCATCGGGCTGCCCGCCGTCCCCGCCACGGCGGCCAGGAAGTCGGGCGCGTCGACCGCGGGGGCCTGCGTCGGGACAAGGCGCCCAGGCCGGCGCCCCACGGAAAAGAAGAGGGTGATGATGACCGCGATGGTGGCGGCACCTCCGATGGCAGCCAGCGTCTCGATCCACCAGGGGTAGTCGAGCTTCTTGCTCCCGGCTTTCTTGTTCTTCGCCATCGCGAGATCAGGCCCGTTTGCGGGGGGGATCGAAGAACGGCAGCTTGGCGACCGCGACCCGCACGCGCTTGCGTTGATGATCGACGCTCAGCTCCATGTCGAGCTGGGTGCCCACCCCCGCCGCGTCCGATTGGACGTTGGCGAGCGCGATCATCTTCTTCAGCGTCGGAGACCAGGTGGTGCTCGTCGCCCGGCCGACCTGGTGGCCATCCCGGTAGAGAGGCACGGAGACGCGCGACGCGGTGGCGGGGAGCTGAGGGGGAAGGCCGGCCTCGTCATAGAGGCGCTCCAGGTCGTCCCAGTCCACCTCCACCCCGACCAGTTGCCGCTTCGGTCCCTGCTTGGCCTCGGTCCTGAGCGCGGCCTGGCCCACGAAGGGGGCCTTGTCGAGGTTCACGAGCCGGCCCAGGCCAATCTCGTATGGCGTGAACTTCTGCGAGGGCACGAGCGCCTTCTTCGCGCTCACGTAGTCGACGTCGAGCAGGATGAGTCCCGCCTCGATGCGCGCGACGTCGAGGGCGAGCATGCCCGCGGGCGTGATGTCGTACGGACGGCCCGCCTGCATGAGCCAGTCCCACAGCGCCACCGCGCGTGCCGCGTCCACCCACACCTCGTAGCCGAGGTCGCCCGTGTAGCCGGTGCGCGAGATCTCCACCGGGATGCCGCCCACCCGGCCGGGAGTCACGCGGAAGTACTTGAGCTTGCCGACCGGCACGTCGGTCTCCGCGCACGATTCCAGGATCGGCCGGCTGGTGGGGCCCTGGAGGGCGACGGCCGCGGTGCGATCGGAGATGTCCTCGATCTTCACGTCGAGGCCGTGGGCGTTCTGGCTGATCCAGCGCAGGTTCGGCTCGGCGGCCGTCCAGCGGTATAGGTCCGGCCCGAGGCGGGAGACGGTGCCGTCGTCGATCACCTTGCCTTCGCCGTCGCACCAGTGCGTGTACACCACCTGACCCACCGCGATCTTGTTCGCGTCCCGCGTGATGACGCGGTCCACCAGCCGCGTCGCGTCCTTGCCGCTCAGGCGGTACTTGAAGAGCGGCGAGATGTCGATGAGGGCGGCCGCGTTGCGTATGGCGTTGTACTCACGCTCGTGATGCACTTCGTACGTGCTCACGGCGAAGTAGCCGGCCCAGTCGCGCCAGCTCATGCTCTCGCAGAGGGCGAACGTGCGGGAATGGAAGGCGGTCCCGATGGGCATTGGTCGGATCATAGCCCAGGGCCGCACGAAGGGGGCCGCGGGTTGACTCTGCGGCCGCCGTCCGATACCTTCGTCGTCTACCCCTCAAACGGAGGTCCTGTCCAATGAACACGCATTGCACGAGCACTGCGGCCGTGATGGCCGCCGCGGGCGCCCTGCTCGTGGGCGGAGCGAGCGCGGCCCGCTCCGCTCCCGCCGACAAACTCATCGGCATCAACGTTGTCCTGAATACCCACGTCACGAACGCCATCCTCGCCGACCTCGGTGCCCGCGGGAAGGTGCGGGACGTGATCCCGGCGCTCGATGCGGTGACGATCCAGGCCGCCCAGAGCCAGCTCGACGTCATTCGCGGGCTGCCGTACGTGCAGACCGCAAACCCCGACGCCGAGCGCAAGGGCTCGCCCGTGGACACCGTCGCCGCCAGCAACTTCTCCAACGGGCTCAGCACCTGGGACCAGGACGCCATCGATGTGACCGATTTCGGTCGTGGGCGTACGGTCCCCTACGACGGCTCCGGCGTCTACGTGGCCGTCCTCGACACCGGTCTGCTCGACTCGTGGCGCCAGTACTTCCCCCAGGAGCGCATCGCGACCCAGTACGCCAAGTGCTTCAGCGGCGGGGGCGGGGACAACGGCAACGTCTCCGAGCCGACCAACTGCTGGCAGCACGACCAGCACTCGCACGGCACCCACGTGACCAGCTCCGTCATCGGCTACAGCCTCGGCGGAACGCCGATCAACGGCGCCGCCCCGAAGGCGACGATCATCCCCGTGAAGGTCCTCAAGAACGCCGGCTTCGGTTGGTCATCGGTCATCGCCCGCGGAATCATGTACGTCGCCGAGCTGAAGGCGGGACGGCTCTCGGCTTCTCCGGTCGTCATCAACATGAGCCTCAGCGGCCCGAGCCTGGACGCCATCGAAAAGGCGGCGATCGACTATGCGGTCGCGCAGGGCGTCATCGTGGTCGCCGCGGCCGGCAACGAGGGCGACGCCGGCATGGGCTTCCCGGGCGCGTATGCGCCGGTCATCTCCGCCGCGGCATCCGGCTGGGTCGGCGAGTGGCAGCCGGGAGCCGACGGCAACCCCTTCAACTGGTGGTTCGCGGACAACGTGGCCGATCCGACGAACCCGGCGGACTTCTACATCACCGATTTCTCCAGCCGTGAGAAGGCGGGGCAGGACCTCGACGTCGCCGCCCCCGGCTCGTGGGTCGTGGGGCCGTTCCAGCTCCAGAGCGGCAAGACGTCCTTCTTCTTCCTCGGCGGGACGAGCATGGCATCACCGCACGTGGCGGGCATCGCCGCTCTCATGATGCAGAAGAACCCCACGCTGAACGCGGCGGATGTGGAAGCCATCCTCGAGGGCTCGGCGGTGCCGCTGGGTCCGGGCTGCCGCACGGTTGCCCAGCCGTCCGGTCCCGCGCAGCAGTTCTGCTGGGGTGCCGACGCGACCGGCTCGGGCCTGGCCAACGCGGCCAGCGCCCTCGCCGCGACTCCATAGCGCTTGAGTCGGGAGGGACGCGTCAGAACCGGAAATAGATGAACGTCTTCTCGGCCGCGCCCCAGAACAGGTGCGTGAGAAGAGCGACGACGACGCCGGCCGCCGGCCAAAGCGCGCCCCGCCCGAGCCACGCCCAGTCGCGCCCGCCGGCCGCGCGCGACGAGGCGGGCGCGGCCAGCGAGACACGGAGCAGGTCGGCCAGCACCACGAGCGCGCCCCCGAACAGGAACGCCAGCGACGGCGGCGCCCAACCCCCGTGCCCGAGGGCGCGGTAGCACGCGAGCACAGAGCCGAAGTCGGCAGCCCGGAAGGGGACCCAGGCCAGGAACACGGCGAGCCACACCAGCGGGCGCGTCAGCGCCGCGGGCGCGCGCTGCCAGAACCCGCGGCTCACGCCCTCCAGCAGCATCAGGGCGCCGTGCATCGCCCCCCACAGGAGGAAGTTCCACCCCGCGCCGTGCCACAAGCCGCTGAGCAGCATCGTGGCGAGGATGTTCGCCCGCTCCCGGGCCGCTCCCTTGCGGTTTCCGCCGAGCGGGAAGTATACGTAGTCGCGGAACCAGGTCGAGAGCGAGATGTGCCAGCGCCGCCAGAACTCCCGGAAGCTCCGCGCGGCGTAGGGCCGGTCGAAGTTCTCCATGAGGTCGACGCCCAAGGCGTGGCTGACGCCCTGGGCCATGCGGCTGTACCCGCTGAAGTCGCTGTAGATCTGCAGCCCGAAGGCCGCGATCCCGAACACGGCGTCGGGGGTGGAGGCCGCGGCGGGAGCGTCGAAGAAGACGTCCGCGCTCGTGGAGAGCACGTCGGCGGCCATCTTGCGGATCCAGCCCTCCGCGAACAACGCCGCCGCGTGCGGCAGCCGGGACGTGAAGCCGGCCTTCCTCTCTTCGATGGCGGCGAGCTGCGGCAGGAGGCGGCTGGGCCGCTCGATGGGGCCGGCTACGAGCTGGGGGAACCAGGAGACGTAGAGCGCGTAGTGGATGAAGCTGCGGCACGGTGCGATGCGCCCATAGAGCACATCCATCACGTAGGCGAAGGACTGGAAGATGTGGAAGCTGATGCCGATCGGCAGCACCGCGGTGACCCGCGGCATCTCCACGTGAAAGCCGAGGAAGTCGAGGGCGGCGCGCGCGTTGTCGAGGCCGAAGTTGGCGTACTTGAAGTACGCCAGGGCGCCGAAGTTCACGATGAAGCTGACGAGCACGCCGTGCCACCTTTGTCGGAAGCGGCCGGCGAGGAGACCGATCGCGTAGTCCGACAGCGTGAGCAGGAACAGCAGGACCACGTAGTAGGGCTGGATATAGCCATAGAAGAAGTACGACGACGCCGTCAGGGCCGCCAGCAGCCACGGGCCCCGGAGCAGCCCGTACAGCAGGATCACGGCGCCGAAGAAGGCGGCGAAGTCGACGGTGTGGAACAGCACCGGTCAGTCCCGGTCGCCGGACCGTGGCGGGGTGCGTTCGACGATCCGCGTCGCAATGAGCTTGCCGAACGCCGCGTTTCCCGTGGGGCTGAGGTGCACACCGTCCTCGGTGAAGTCGGGCGAGGTGCGGAGTGACGCGCGTCGCGACGCTTCCAGCATGTCGATCACGTGGGCGGAGCCGGCGGCGGCGACCCGTCGGA
>Ga0210378_10000232_pt1 | contig 27157 bp, 20 predicted proteins | sample PLM1_60_b1redo_FD_155465 | JGI IMG/M metagenome (GOLD analysis project Ga0210378, IMG submission 155465) | Groundwater sediment microbial communities from an aquifer in East River, Colorado, USA - PLM1_60_b1 redo | ecosystem: Environmental > Terrestrial > Soil > Riparian zone | place: USA: East...
AGCCCCATGCCCGAGTTCCGCGGGTCGCCGATGAGGATGTACACGAGGAAGAAGGCCGCCACCAGCACGTAGAGTGCGGGCAGCACGGGGTAGCCCCAGGCGCGGTACGGCCGAGGCAGGCCCGGCTGCGTGCGGCGGAGGACGAAGAGCCCGATCACGGTGAGGATGTTGAAGAGGAGCGACGAGAAGGCGCTGAGCGTGATGAGGTCGCTGTAGGTCCCGGTAAGGGTGAGCAGCGCCGCCACCAGCCCGTGGAGGGCGAGCGCCCGGGCGGGGGTGAGGAAGCGCGGGTGGACGACGGCCGCGGACGGGAAGAAGAGGCCGTCCCGGGCCATGGCGTAGACGACCCGCGCCCCGGCGAGGGTCAGCCCGTTCACACACCCGAACGTCGAGATGAGGATCGCGCCCGCGATGAAGGCCAACCCCGGCGGTCCCAGCGCCCGCGACGCCGCTTCCGCCGCGATCCGGTTGTCCTTGACGGCATACATCTCGGTGATCGGCACCATGTAGAGGTAGATCGCGACCGCCGTGCAGTAGACGACCGTCACCCCGACCGTGCCGAGCAGCAGCGAGCGGGGCAGGTTGCGCTCGGGGTCCTTCACCTCTTCGGCCGCGAAGGTGATCGAGTTCCACGCGTCGTAGGCGAAGAGCGCCTTGCTCATGGCGACGGCCATCGCCGCGAACAGCCCCAGCTTGAGGCCCTCCGGGCCCAGGGTGGGACCGCCGGTCGCGGTCAGGTTGCCGAGCGAGCCCTTGCCGCTGGCGAGCGCCAGGATCACGAGCGCGGCCACGCCGGCAACCTTCGCGATCGTGAACACGTTCTGGACGAGGGCGCCCGTGCGGAGGCCTCGTATGTTGATCGCGGTGACGGCGGCGATCACGACCAGGCCCGCGGCCTGGGCGGTCGTGAAGCGGAAGCGGCCGGCCGCGAAGAGCACGGCGTCCTCGCTGATGCCGGGGAGGAACACCCCGAGGTACTTCGCGAAGGCCACCGCCACCGCGGCCACGAAGCCGGTGTTGATCGCGACGAGGAAGGTCCAGCCGTACAGGAATCCCCACAGCGGTCCGAAGGCCTCGCCGAGGAACACGTACTGGCCGCCCGCCCGCGGCAGCGCCGCCGCCAGCTCGCCGTAGGCGAGGGCGCCGAAGAGCGTGAGCGCGCCGCCGATCAGCCACAGGCCGAGCAGCAGGGCCGGGCTCTGGACGTAGCCGGCCATGATGGAGGGGGCGACGAAGATGCCGGAGCCGATGACGCTCCCGACGATGAGGGTGCTGGCGTCGAAGAGGCCCAGACCGCGAACGAGTTGGGCCGCCGGCGGCGTCGCGGTCGCGCTCTGAGCCAAGCCGCTAGAGTATAATCCGGCCGCTCCACGCAATGGACATCGAGCTACTCTTTACGTACGGCCCATATGTGCTTGGAGCCGTGGTTGTACTCTTCGTATACAAGCAGTTTGCTTCCCGCGTTTCCCTGCGCGGACCCTCGGTCGACAGGGACGCCGTGCTCGGCAAGGTCCTGGGCTCCGGGTACACCGAGGCCAGGCTCCAGAAGCAGATCAAGCGCCTCAAGCAGGACGGCAGCTACCTCGCCGCGGGCCGCCTCCTCGAGGACAGCCAGCGCTTCCCGGAGGCGGTCGAGGTGTACCTCGAGGGAGAGGAGTTCCACGCCGCCGCCGTCAACCTGGAGCGCCTCGGCAACATCGAGCGGGCGGCCGAGCTGTTTCTCAAGGGCGGCGACCACAAGAAGGCGGCCCAGATCCTCTCCGACGCGGGCAAGCCCGCCAAGGCGGCCGCGCTCTTCCTGGAGAAGGGCAATACCCTCGACGCCGCGCGCCTCTACGGCGTCGCCGGCGCGTGGGACAAGGCCGCCGAGCTCTACGCCAAGAGCGGCTACCCGCTGCGCGCCGCGGAGGCCTTCGAGAAGGCGGGCAACCCGGTGAAGGCCGCGGAGTGCTACGAGAAGCACTTCATGGAGAACGTGTCCTACGCCACCACCTATTCGTCGACGGGCAGCTCGGGGCAGGAGAAGACGGCGCGCCAGGCCGGCCAGCTCTACGAGAAGGCCGGGCAGATCGAGAAGGCGCTTCAGATCTACGCGAAGGGACAGTTCTTCGCCGAGGCGGCCCAGGCGAGCATGAAGCTGGGGCGCTTCGCGCCGGCCGCCGAGCTGTTCATGCGCGCCGAGGACCCGAAGGGCGCCGCCGATGCCTACGAGCGCGCGGGAGACCGCGTTCGGGCCGCCACGCTGCGAGGCGAAGTGGCGTGGAAGGAGGGACGCATCCCCGAGGCGGCGGCCTTCTTCCAGCAGGGTCAGGACTACCTGCGGGCGGCGGAGCTGTTCGAGTCGGTGGGGAAGCTCGCCGAAGCCGCCGCCGCCTACGAAGCGGGCGACAGCTTCGCCGCGGCCGGATCCGTCTACGTGCGGGCCGGCCTCAAGGGCCGTGCGGCCGCGAGCTACGCGAAGGCGGGCGAGAACGAGACCGCGGCGCGCCTCTACGAGGAGGCCGGCGAGCGCGACAAGGCCATCGAGCTCTACGAGCGGGCGGGGCTCACCTTCAAGAGCGGCGAGGCCGCCGCCCAGGCCGGCGACAACGCGCGGGCCATCACCCTCCTCCAGCGCGTGAGCCCCACGGACGAGCACTACCTCGAGGCGGTGGGGATCCTGGCCCGGCTGCTCATCGAGACGGGCCGGCCCACGCTGGCCGTGGGGCGGCTCCAGAATGCGCTCGCGCGCGAGACCATGGGCGCGGGCAACCTCGAGTACTACTACTGGCTCGCCGCCGCCCACGAGATCGCGGGACAGACGGCCCCCGCGCTGGATATATACAAGAAGATACTGGCCGAGGACCTGGGCTTCCGGGACGTCGAGAAGCGGATCGCCGCCCTCGACGCCGGCCAGGGGCCGACTCCGATCCGCCGCTTCGCCACCAGCGTGCCGAAGGGGGCCTCTGCGCCCTCTGCCGCCGCCGCCTCCGCTGCGCCCTCTCCCCCCCCCGCCTCCGCTGCGCCCTTGGCGTCCCCCAAGGCCGCGCGCTTCGTGCGCAAGGAGGAGGTCGGCCGCGGTCCCCTCGGCATCGTCTACCGCGCCGAAGATCGCACCGACGGCCGCAGCGTGGCGCTGCGGGCGCTCCCGCCCGAGGTGCTGAAGCGTGAAGGGGTGATCCCCGCCCTCGCCACCGACCTGCGCGCCGCCGCCCAGGTCTCACACCCGAGCGTGGTGAAGGTGCTGGGTCTGCTCGAGGTCGAGGGCGAGCGGTGTGTGGTGGGCGAGTACGTCGCGGGGCGGAACTTCGCCGACGCGCTGCGCGGCGGCCACAAGATGAGCGTCAAGCAGGTCCACTCTCTCGGGCGCGCGCTGGCCCAGCTGCTGGCGTTCCTGCACGGCCGCGGCATCGTCCACGGCTCGATCCAGCCCTCGAACGTGATGGTGGCGAGCGGCGTCATCAAGGTGGCCGACCTCGGCCTGGGCCGGCTGGCCCATCCCCTGCCGCGAAACGACAGCTACCGTGCCCCGGAGGCCGAGCTGGACGTGGCCGGGGACCTCTTCGCCATGGCCGCGCTTCTCTATCACCTGCTGACCGGCGTGCACCCTCGGACGCAACCGCAGGGCGTCGGCCTGCCGCTGCCGGGCACGCTCACGGCCGGGGTGCCCGAGGCGCTCGACAAGCTCCTCGTTCGCGGCCTGCACCCACGGCGCGAGCTGCGGCCCACGTCCGCCGACGAGGTCCTGGCGGAGCTGAAAGACATGATGCGGATCGTCTAGCTCGGGGACTCTCCGGTCCCCCGGAGGCCGCCTCGGCCGGGTCTTGATCGCGGGCGCGCTTTCCGTGTAACTTACCGGCCCCGGCGATGGCGAACGTCACGTTCACGGTCAACGAACTGCATGCCAGCGACCCCGAGCTCGCGCGGAAGCTGGAAGCCGAGATCGGCCTGGCCGCCGCGGGCTCGGAGCCCCGCTCGTCGCTGGACTGTCGCATCCTCGTCGACCGCGACCTGGAGGGCCGACCGGCTCGCGTGCGGGTGCAGTTCGAGCGCCCGGGTTGGGTGAAGAGCTTCGGCGTCTCGCTGAACCAGCCCCTGAGCGAGGTTCGCCAGGCCGCGGAAGGCGTGCTGGGCTCGCGATGAGCCGTCGGCGCCGTCAACGCCTCGCGGTCACGCTGCTGGCCATCGCGGCCTGGATGGGCTCGTCGCAGCTCGTCCCCCGCCGTCATCCTCCGGGTGTGAATCGCGCACCCGCGCGCCATCCATAGCGCCCTCGCTGCTGGAGGGCCGTCCCGCGGTAGACCCAGGTAAGGAGATCCATCCGATGCGGAAGGCCGTCCTGTCCTTGTTCGTCCTGACCACATGTGCCGCACTCGCTCGCGCACAATCGGACCACGCCGGCCACGCCGACCCGGCGGTCCCGGAAAAGCCGCGCCTCTTCCAATCCGACATGTCGCTGATGGCGGGCATGACCGCCGAGGACCCCATGGCCGGCATGGCGATGCCGCGCTGGCACTTCATGGACATGGGCGTGTTCCGACTCGGCTACAACCGCCAGGGCGGCCCTTCCGGAGACGACGCGCTGGAGTCCACCAACTGGAACATGGCCATGGCGCAACGCGACGTCGCCGGCGGCCGGCTGACGCTGATGCTCATGAACTCGCTCGAGCCCGCCACGCTGCCCGACGGCGGCTCGCCTCATCTGTTCCAGACCGGCGAGAGCCTCTGTGGACGTCCGCTCGTCGACCACCAGCACCCCCACGACCTCTTCATGAACCTTTCCGCGACGTGGCGGCGCGCGGTGGGGGAGCGCGGCGCGTTCTGGGTGCAGGCGGCCCCGGTCGGCGAGCCGGCCCTGGGGCCCACCGCGTTCATGCACCGCGCCTCGGCGGGAGAGAACCCGTCGTCGCCCCTCGGCCACCACTGGCAGGACTCCACCCACATCGCGAACAGCGTGATCACCCTGGGGGCCGGCTGGCGGGGCCTCACCGTCGAGGCCTCCACCTTCCACGGCCAGGAGCCCGACGAGCACCGGTGGAACATCGATGGGGGAACGCCCGACTCGTTCTCGGCGCGGGTCAAGCTGCGCCTGCCCGCCCAGTGGTCGACGCAATTTTCGTAGGGCTTTCTCGAGGAGCCCGAGGCTCTCGCCCCCGGCGACACCCACCGCACGACCGCGTCGCTTCACTACGGGGCGGCCGGCGATGGGCCACTGGCGGCGACGCTGCTCTGGGGACGCAACCGCGAGGAGCACGGCACCTCTGACGCGGTGCTCGCGGAAGGGGCCTGGCAATGGCGCCCCAACGATCAGGCCTACGCCCGCGCCGAGCGCGCCGAGAAGCCGCTCGAGTTGCTGCTCACCAAGACCCTGCCCGACCATGACCACGAGGCGGGGGATCCCCTCGCCGCCGTGTACAGCTTGACGGTGGGCTACTTCCGCGACTTCGACCTGCGGGAGGCCTGGGGATTGAAGGGCGGCTTCGGCGCCGACCTCAGCGTCTTCGGGATCCCCGAGGAACTGAAGGCTGCTTACGGTGATTCACCGGTCGGCGTGCACGCCTTCCTGCGCATCCGCTGGGGCAAGCCTCACGGCGCGGGTCACGCCGGCCACGCGATGGGGCACTAACTGGCGGGGACGATCCGGTAGATCTCGCCGTCCTGGTCCACGATGTAGGCCTCGCCATCGGCGTCGACACCGAAGGAGGTCGGCCGGTCCAGCCCGCGTCCCAGCGCGACCGTCCAGTCGCGCGGGTCGGTGGCCCGCCCCCCGTCCAGGCGGAACGACCGCACGAAGGCGGAACAATAGTCGGAGTAGAAATACGTGCCCTGGTATCCGGGCAGCCGGCATCCGCGGTAGACGACGCCGCCCGTGACCGAGCAACCCTCGCCGTGGTCGTACTCCAGGACTGGCGGCGTGATCCCGGTCATGTTGCAGCCCGAAGGAGGCAAGAAGCAGTGGGCCCCTTCGGTGATGTTCCAGCCGTAGTTCTCTCCGCCCCGGCGGGAGGCGAGACCGACGTCGACCTCCTCCCAGTCGCCCTGGCCCACATCCGCGATGAAGAGGTCGCCCGTGGAGCGGTCGAAGGCGAAGCGCCACGGGTTGCGCAGGCCGTAGGCCCAGATCTCGCCGCGAGCGCCGGGGGTGGCGACGAAGGGGTTGTCGGCGGGGACCGCGTACGGCGTGCCGCGGTCCACGTCGATGCGGAGCATCTTGCCGAGATGCGCGCCGAGGTTCTGGCCGTTGCGGAAGGGGTCGCCTCCGCCCCCCCCGTCGCCGAGGCCGATGTAGAGCATCCCGTCGCGGCCGAAGGCGAGGCCGCCGCCGTTGTGGTTGGAGAAGGCAGGGTGCGGCGCGGCGAGCACCAGGCGCTCGCTGTTGGCGTCGGCGGCGTCCGTGCCGGGAGTGCCACGGAACTCGGCGATCCGGATGTCGCCGTTGCGATCGGTGTAGTAGACGAAGAAGCGCCCGTTCTGCGCGTAGCCGGGGTGGAAGGCCAGGCCGAGCAGGCCGCGCTCGCCGCCGGCGGAGAGGCGCCCCGAGCTGTCGAGGAATGGGGTGCCCACGAGCGCCCCTTCCCGGATGATGCGGATCCGTCCCGGCTGCTCCACGACGAAAAGCCGCGAGCGGTCCCCGGGGGCGGTCTGGAGGTCGAGCGGGTTCGAGAGGCCGCGGGCGACGAGGACCGTGGTGAGCGCCGGGGTGCCGGGCACGGGCGGGCCCGCGGCGCACGTGGAGCTGGGCGCCGACGAGGGGGTGGGCAGCGGGGTCGGCGCCTCGGTTCCGCAGCCCGGGAAGACCAGCACCGACGCCATGAGGAGGAGCCGGCCCCGCCGGGGGATCATCGTCAGGTGCGGCCGACCGCCTTGGCCACGATCCACAGCGGCCCGACGAGGAGATGGGCCAGGTTCCGGTAGAAGGCCGGAGCACGCTTCTCGTAGACGTAGTGCCCGACGAACTGGAAGATCCAGCCGAGCACGAACAGGGCCACGGACACCGCCACCGGCAGCGGGCGGCCGAGGGCGAGCAGCGCCGCCGAGGCCGCGAGCATGATCACGGCGAGGACCGCGTCGAGGGTCAGGTAATACGCGGTCACGAGGACGAGGAACACCTCGGCCGCCGTCACCGTGAAGCCGCCGACCTCGAAGAGGGGCACCCGGGCGAGCAGGGCCAGGATCGAGAGCACGATGAGCGGAATGCCGACGTAGTGGCAGGCCTTGTTGCCCGCCGTGCCGTGAAACGCCGCGTAGTCTGCGAAGTGCGCCTTGAGGGTGGGGGACATCGAACCACCTCCGGCCATGAACGAACGAGCCCAGTATAGCGTCGTCTGCTTGATCGGCCAGGCCCGACCCGGCTCTTCCACGCAGAGGCCGCAGAGGAGTCGCAGCGGCCGCAGAGAACGGAAGCCAGGAGGGGGAGGGCGCGACGGGTCGCCCTCTAAGCGGGGCGTCGAGCGGTATTTGGAGCGGATGGCTAGACCGCTCGTCGAGCGGAGCGCGCGGAAAGACACGCTTTCCTTGTTGGCGCCGCGCGCGGAGCGTCCCCGCGTGAGGGCGCACCCCGAGCGCCCGACCGTGCAAGGACTTCAGCTGATCGGCGGTCAGTGCGCCAACAGCTTCGGTACTTCGCCCTCGAGGAAGCGGGGCAGCTCGGAAGGCGAGAACTGGAGGCCGAGGTAGAACGGCCCGAACTCCGCGTACCACGCGCTGGCCTCGTCGAAGCGCATCTCGTAGACGAGCTTCTTGAAGACCAGGGGCTCGTCGGCGAACAGGTCGACACCCCACTCCCAGTCGTCGTAGCCGATCGAGCCCGAGATGACCTGGGTCACCGCGCCCGCGAAGCGCCGGCCCACGACGCCGTGGTCCCTCATCATGCGCGCGCGCTCCTCGAACGGGACCGCATACCAGTTCTTCGCCTCCCCCCGCCGCTTGTTCATCGGATAGAAGCAGACGTGGCGCCGCGGAGGCGCGTCGAGGAAGAGCCGGCCCTCGACCCGCCGCTGCTGCTCCTCCATCTCGGCGTCGAACGCCTTCTCGAAGGGCTCGGACCCGGCCTCGAGGCCGTGGCCCCCCAGCCGGGCGTGGATCTGGGCCGTCATCTCGTACATGCCCAGCTCCACCACGGAGACATACGACGTCGTCGCCTCGAGGAACGTGGCCAGTCCGAGGCGGGCCACCGCGAGCTGCACCGCTTCCAGCTCCTCGACGGAGCGGCGGAAGTGGATGAGCATGAGGTCGCCCTTGTGGCCCAGCAGCGTGCAGGGAATCGAGGTTCCCTCCCGACCTCGGCCCATGCCGCCGAGGGCGCGGGCCGCCTCGACCGCCATTTCCTGCCGCTCGCCCTGAGGCCGGGAGCGCCAGTCCGGCCAGCGGACCCTGAACATCTGGTGGAGCAGCCACCAACCCTCCAACGTTTCCGGGACACGGGGGTCATGCATGGCCGGTGCGAGCCTCCTAGCCTCCCATCTTAGCGCTCGCGGCCCTCGGGCACCCATCGGCTCCCAGGGGCGGCCGTTTCCTGTAACATCGTTTAACTGTCGCTCGCGGAGTGTGGCTTGGAGCGCGGTCCCGCCTCACCGAGAATGATCGCCCTGAGCGAGGTGTCCTGCGTGATCTCGAGAATGCGTAGCCCCCACATCCTGGCCGCCTGGGTCCCTCTCCTGGCCTTCACGGCCGCCTGCGGCGGCAGCCAGGGGGCGACGCCGCCGGCAGGCGCGGCGGCCCGGGCCCTCCCCGTAAGGGTGGCGCCGGTGGTGGCCCAGGACGTGGTGTACGAGATCAAGGCGCCCGGCAGCATGGAGGCCGAAGAGCTCGTGCAGATCACGGCGCAGGTGGAGGGTCAGGCCACCGGTGTTCACTTCCACGAGGGCGACCACGTGGGCCGGGGGACGGTGCTCCTGCGGATCGACCCCGACCGCTATCGCCTCGAGCTGGCGCGCGCGGAGGCGGACTACCAACGGACGCTGGCCGACGCCAGCCGGGCTGCTTCGGACCTGGCCCGGCGGGAGCAGCTCGCACGGGAAAACCTGGTCGCGGCGGAGGAGCTGAACCGCGCCCGACAGGAGGCCGACCGCCTCACCGCCGACGCGCAGTCGGTGAAGGCCGCCCGCGACATCGCCGCCCAGAACGTGGCTCGCTCCAGCGTGCGCCCGCCCCAGCCGGGGGTCATCAACACCAAGGTCGTCGAGACCGGGAAGTTCGTCAAGACCGGCGACGTGCTCGGCACGCTCGTGGACGTGAGCCGCCTCCGGCTGCGGTTCAAGGTCTCGGAGGCGGAGTCGCTGCGAGCGCGGGAGGCTCAGTCGGTGCGCTTCCGCGTGGCGTCGCTGGGCGACCGCGAGTTCCTCGCGACGATCTATCACGTCGGCGACGTGGCCGACCCGGCCACCCGCCAGGTCGAGGTGATGGCATGGGTGAGGAACCCGGGCGAGCTGAAGCCGGGCTTCTTCGCCGAGGTGACCCTGGCCTCCGAGACGCGCACCGGCGCCCTGGTGGTGCCGGAAGGGGCGGTGCAGGCCAGCGAGAAGGGATTCGTGACGTACGTCGTAGAGGACGGCAAGGCCCGGCTGCACCAGATCCAGATCGGGCTGCGCACGGGTACGGGCCTCGTGGAGGTCCGCTCCGGCGTGAAAGCGGGTGACGTGGTGGTGGTGGAAGGCTCCGACCGGCTGGGGGACGGCATGCCCGTGCAGCCGGTGGCGGCCAGCGGTACGGCGTCCAAGGGCGCTCCCGCCTCCGGCGGGCGCGCGGCAGGAGACCCGAAGTGAGCGACGATACGAGGCCCAGGCTCGAGCCCGAAGAAGATCCGAAGTTGATCGCCACCGGGAGCACGCTGGCGGACATCTCCATCCGCAACCACGTCCTGGCGTGGATGCTGATGGCCGGTCTGATCCTTTTCGGCCTGATCTGCTTCACCGGGTTCCGAGGCGTGGTGAAGGGGCTGGGCATCTCCCAGAATCCCGACGTGGACTTCCCGATCGTGAACGTCTCGGTGAGCTACGAGGGCGCCTCGCCGGAGGTCATGGAGACCGACGTCGTCGATCCCATCGAGGACGCCGTGACCTCGGTGGAGGGCGTCAAGGCGATCTCCTCCACCTCCCGGCAGGGTAATGCCAACATCACCGTCGAGTTCGAGATCTCCCGCAACATCGACGCCGCCCTGCAGGACGTCCAGACGCGCGTGGCCCAGGCCGGCCGCCGCCTCCCGCGGGAGATCGACCCCCCCGTCATCACCAAGAACAACCCCGAGGACAACCCGATCATGTGGCTGTCCATCTCGGGCACGCGCTCGCCGATCTTCATGGCGGACTACGTGCGCAACGTGATCCGGCCGCAGCTCCAGACGATCGAGGGCGTGGGCGAGGTCTTCATCGGGGGATTCCGCGAGCGCAACGTGCGGGTCTGGTTCGACGCCCCGCGGCTGGAGGCGCAGGGCCTGACCATCCTCGACGTGATCAACGCCATCCAGCGCGAGCACCTCGAGGTGCCGGCCGGCCGGATCGAGACGCCGCAGCGGGAGATGAACGTGCGGGCCGAGGGCGAGGCCCTCGACCTCGCCGGCTTCCGCCAGCTCGTGGTCGCCTTCCGCGAAGGCACGCCGGTGCGGCTCCAGGACGTGGCGGTGGTCGAGGACGGCCTGGAGGACCGCCGCCGGGTGGCGCTCGCCAACGGCGAGCCCTCGATCGGCTTCGGCATCCGCAAGCTGCGGGGCGCCAACGCGGTCGAGGTGGGCAAGCGGGCGAAGGCCAAGCTGGAGGAGATCAAGGCCGACCTGCCCGAAGGCGTCAACGTCGGCGTGCGCTTCGACAGCACGATCTTCATCGAGCGCGCCATCGACGAGATCCTCTTCACGCTGGTCCTGGCCGCTCTCCTCACTGGGCTCGTCTGCTGGCTGTTCCTGGGGTCCTGGTCGAGCACCGTCAACGTGCTGCTGGCCATACCGACCTCCATCCTGGGCACGTTCATCGTGATGTACTTCTTCAACTTCACGCTGAACACCTTCACCGTGCTCGGGCTCACGCTGGTGGTGGGCATCGTGGTCGACGACGCGATCATGGTGCTCGAGAACATCTACCGGCATCGCGAGCTCGGCGAGGGGAAGGTGAAGGCGGCCTCGGTGGGCGCGCGCGAGATCACGTTCGCCGCCGCCGCCACCACCGCCGCCATCGTGGCCATCTTCCTGCCCGTGGCCTTCATGAAGGGGATCATCGGCAAGTTCTTCTTCCAGTTCGGCGTGACCATCTCGGTGGCGGTGATCATCTCGCTGCTGGAGGCGCTCACGCTCACGCCCATGCGCTGCTCGCGCTTCCTGGACATGGGGCACCGCGGGAAGCTGGGCCGCACCGTGGACCGCCTGTTCGACCGGTTGTCCGCGCGGTACCTCAAGGCGTTGGAGCCCGCCCTGCACCATCGGGGCTTCGTCCTGGCCGGGGCGTTGTTGTTCTTCGCGCTGTCGCTGCTGATCCTGCCGCGGCTGCGGCAGGAGTTCGTGCCCGCCCAGGACACCAACAGCTTCCAGATCCGGTTCCAGACGCCGGTGGGGACGAGCCTGGACGTGACCGAGGCCAAGATGCAGGAGATCGAGGCCGTCCTCAAGACGCGCGGCGAGGTGGCCGGCGACTTCAGCTTCATCGGCGGCTTCGGTGGCGGCGAGGTCAACACCGGGATGCTCTTCGTCAGCCTCAAGGAGCCGAGGGAGCGGCCGGTGGACAAGAACGCCGGTCACCGCCTCAGCCAGCAGCAGCTCATGGACGTGGTCCGGCGCCAGGTCGGCTCGATCCCCGGCGTCCGCGCCGCGCTCGTCGACCCCTCGCAGCAGGGCTTCAGCTCCAGCCGCGGCGGCGGCTTTCCCATCGAGCTGAGCATCCGCGGCCGGGACTGGGACGCGCTCGCCCGCTACTCGCGGCAGATCCAGGAGCAGATGCTCCAGAGCGGCAAGGTCACCGACGTCAACAGCGACTACCAACTGGGCATGCCGGAGGTGCGGGTGGTGCCCGACCGCACGAAGGCGGCCGACCTCGGGGTCAGCATGGCGGACATCGGCCAGGCCGTCAACGCCGCCATCGGCGGCACGCGGATCGGGAAGTTCAAGGAGGGTGGCCGGCGCTACGACATCCGCGTCCGCCTGCTCAGCCCGCAGCGCGAGCGGCCGGAGGACATCAACGGCCTCTACGTCCGCAGCTCGAAGGGGGAGATGGTGCGCCTGTCGGAATTGGTGCGCATCGAGCAGGAGCCCACGCTCCAGGCGATCACCCGCAAGGACCGCGAGCGCGCCATCACCATCTTCGCCAACGTCACCCCCGGCGCCTCCCAGGCCGACGCCATCGCGGGGTCGCAGGCGATCGCGCGCCAGGTGCTTCCGGACGGCTATCGGGCGATCCCTTCCGGCAGCTCCCAGGCCTTCAAGGAATCGTTCGACTCGCTTCAGTTCGCCTTCGTCCTCGGCATCATCGTCGCCTACATGGTGCTCGCCGCGCAGTTCAATGCCTTCACCCACCCGTTCACGGTGCTCCTGGCCCTGCCCTTCAGCATCTCGGGCGCACTCCTCATGTTGTGGATCTTCGGCCAGAGCATCAACGTGTACAGCATGCTCGGGCTGATCCTGCTGATGGGCATCGCCAAGAAGAACTCGATCATGCTCGTGGATTTCACCAACCAGATCCGCGAGAAGGGCGTGGAGCGCCACCAAGCCATCATGCAGGCCTGTCCCATCCGCCTGCGGCCGATCCTCATGACCTCCATGGCCACCATCGCGGGCGCCCTCCCCCCCGCGCTGGCCCTCGGCGCGGGAGCCGAGACGCAGAGACCGATGGCCATCACGCTGATCGGCGGGATGGTCGTGTCCACGCTGCTGACGCTGTTCGTGGTGCCGGCGGCCTACAGCATCCTCGACGACGTCGTGAACTGGGACGCCGAGCGGCGCCGACGGGGCGAAGGGCTCAAGGCGGGGCTGGCGGAGCTGTGGTCCGCCTGGCGGCGTCCGCGCCCTTCCGGTCCGGAGACGACCACGGTCTAGAGGCGACACGAAGCCCGGTGACCGGCGACACACTCCGCGCGCGGGGTGGCGCCCGTCACCAGGGTTCGGCCGTCGCGTGGCTTCTCATTGAGACTGTCAAAGGAGAAAGCCATGGGTCTCAAATCCCTCTTGTGCCTGTTCCTGACCTTGGCCTCGGCCACCGCGTTCGCGGCGCCGCCGGCGGCCAAGAAGCGCCCCGCCGAAAAGCGTCCGGCGCCGGCCGCCGTCAAGGCCGACTGCCCGACGCAAAAGACGCGGCTCCATCACGACGAGAGGCTGCTCCGCGCCCGGCAGCAGCTCGCCTTCGAGGAGTGCCGTGCCAGCGCCCGCCCCGGCTCGAGCCGCTGCGACGACCTGAAGCGCCAGCAGAAGGTCCAGAGGAAGGAGTTCAAGGAGCAGCGGAAGGCCGCCCTCGAGCAATGCAAGGCCGGCCAGGAGGCCAAGCGCGAGTCGAAGGACCAGGGCAAGAAGGCCGCCCGCTCCCGGTAGGGATCCGGTCCGCCCGACCGGAGCGGCGGGGAGGGAGGTATAGAGTAGGCGCCGCATGGCCTTTCCGCTCACGCGGAGGTCGGTCGTCCGGGCGGCGGGGAGCGCAGACCCGGAGACGCGCCGGCGCGCCTTCGAGGCGCTGGTGGCCGCGTACTGGAGGCCGGTCTACAAGTACCTCCGCCTCAAGTGGAGCGCCGCCGGCCAAGATGCCGAGGATCTGACGCAGGGCTTCTTCGCCCGCGCCCTGGAGAAGGGCTTCTTCGACCGCTTCGACCCGTCGCGCTCGCGCTTCCGCACCTACCTGCGCACGTGCCTCGACGGCTACGTGGCCAACGAGCTCAAATCGGCCCGGCGCCTCAAGCGAGGCGGCGGCGCCGAGCACGTGAGCCTCGACTTCGCGGGAGCGGAGGTGGAGCTGGGCCGGCAGGGCCCGCCCAAGGGCGGCGACATGGAGGAGTACTTCCACCGCGAGTGGGTGCGCAGCCTGTTCGGCCTCGCGCTCGAGGCCCTCCGGCAGCGGTGCGTGGAGGCCGGCAAGTCCGTCCCCTTCGCGCTATTCGAGCGCTACGACCTCGAGGGCCCCGACGCTCCCACTCGACCGAGCTATGCCGAGCTCGCGCGCGAGATGGGGATTCCGGAGACGCAGGTCACGAACCACCTGGCATGGGTGCGGCGCGAGTTCCGGCGACTGGTGCTGGAGGCGCTCGAGGAAGCCACGGGCAGCGAAGAAGAATTCCGTGCGGAAGCGCGGGAGCTCCTGGGGATCGACCCCCCGTGAAATGGCTGTCGGACGCCGCCGTGGACCACCTGCGCTCGGTGGCCGACCGGCCGGACCTCGGCGGCACGCCCTACGAGCTGGCGGAGCCCATCGCCCGTGGGGGCATGGGGACCGTCTACCGCGCCCATGACCGCCGGCTCGACCGCGACGTGGCCCTCAAGGTGATCAACGCCCCCGCTCCCGCCCCCGGCGAGGTCGAGCGGATGCGCGACGAGGCGAGGATCCTGGCCCGGCTCGAGCATCCGGGCATCGTCCCCGTCCACGATCTCGGCACGCTTCCCGACGGCCGGCTCTTCTACGTCATGCGCCTGGTGCGCGGCCGGCGCCTCGACGAGCACGCACGGCAGGAGCGCTCGCTGCCGGTCCTGCTGCGGCTGTTCGAGCGCGTCTGCGAGGCGGTGGCCTTCGCCCACGCGCACGGCGTGCTGCACCGTGACCTCAAGCCCGCCAACGTCATGGTGGGGCCGTTCGGGGAGGTGCTGGTCCTGGATTGGGGTCTGGCCAAGCTGATCGACTGCGGACTGGAGGGCGCGCCGTCGCCCCCCCGCTCAATGGCGGCGAGCGGAGCGGGATTCATTTCCGCGGAGCGAGCGGGGGGTCTGGGGGGCGCGCCGCTAGCGCCCCCCAGCTCAATGGACGACGCGCCCACCCGCACGCAGCGCGGCACCGTCCTGGGCACGCCGGGCTACATGGCGCCCGAGCAGGCGCGGGGCGAGGTGGACAGCCTCGACCAGCGCGCGGACGTGTACGCCCTGGGCGCGATGCTGCGCTTCTTGTTCGAAGCGCGCGGCGAACCTGCCCCGCGCCCGGTCCAGGCCATCGCCCGCCAGGCCGCCGCGGCCGACCCGTCCGAGCGTTACGCGACGGTGGCGGCGCTCGGGGCGGAGGTCTCGCGCTTCCTCTTGGGCCTGCCGGTCCAGGCGTATCCGGAAGGGCCCGTCGAGCGTGTGCGCCGGCTGGCCTGGAAGTACCGCGTGCCGCTGCTGCTGGTGGCCGCGTACCTGGTCATGCGCGCGGTGCTCGCCCTCCTCGCCGGGATATAGATGTCGCGCTAGACTCGCCGTCGTTCCTAAAGGGACGGCGCCCGGCGTTTAACGGAATGACAGGGAGGTCACAGGTGAACAAACCGGTGTTCGGCATGCTGCTGGGGGGCTTCCTGGGCGTCTTCGACGGCCTGAGCGCCCTCGTGTCGGCGCCGGAGACGCGCCCGGAGATCGTCGGGATCGTCATCGGCTCCACGATCAAGGGCATCATCACGGGCCTCCTCATCGGGCTCTTCGAGCGCAAGGTGCGCTCGCTGCCCCTGGGGGTCGCTTTCGGCCTGGTCGTCGGCGCCTTCCTGGCGTACCTAATCGCGCGTATGAACGGCTACTACTGGCAAATCATGCTGCCGGGCAGCATTCTCGGGGTCATCGTCGGCTACGCGACGTACCGCTACGGGGGCACGCCGGCCCCGGCGGCCTCGCGCTGAAGGGAGGAACACACATGCTCACGGCAGCGGCGGCAATCCTCGCGGTCGCGGCTTCGGCCGCTTCCGCTCCCGCCGACGGCAAGGCGGCCCTGGAGCGCCTGAAGGCGCTGGCGGGGGAGTGGCAGGGCACGGCGGAGAGCGCCTCTGGACCGCCCGCGGCGGCGCGCTACGAGGTGGGGTCCGGGGGCTCGATCGTGCGGGAGCTGCTCTTCCCCGGAACCGACCACGAGATGATGAGCGTCTACCACCTCGTCGACGGCCAGCTCGTGCTCACGCACTACTGCGCGCTCGGCAACCAGCCCCGCATGAAGCTGAAGGCGGCGGCCGGCGACGACCTCGTCTTCGACTTCGACGGCGGGACGAACTTCGTCCCCGAGAAGGACCCGCACATCCACGGCGGGCGGATCCACTTCGTCTCGCCCGACCGGATGGAGCAGGGTTGGACGGTGTTCGTGGGCGGCAAGCAAGCGGACGAGAAGAAGCTCTTTCTGATGCGCAAGAAGTAGACGCGCCGTCATTCCCTCGTCGTTGACTCACCAGGCTCGGCGGGGCTACGCTCCCAGGATCCAAGGAGAACGCCTCATGCCGCGACGCATTCTTTTGAACGCGCCGTTCCTGGCCGGCCTCGCCATCCTTCTCGCCCTGCCGCTCGCCGCTCGCGCCCAATCGCTCGCCGCCGGGGGCGCCATCCAGGGCACCGTGACCGACGAGTCCGGGGGCGTGCTGCCGGGCGTCAGCGTGACGATCCGCAACACGGGCACGGGTGTCGTCCGCGAGACGCAAACCGACGGCGCCGGCGTCTACCGCGCCCCGCTGCTGCCGGTCGGCAGCTATGACGTGACCGCAGCCCTCACCGGCTTCGCCACCACCAAGCGGCCGAGCCTGACCCTCAACATCGGCCAGGTCCTCGACGCCGACCTGACGTTGAAGGTGGCCACCGCCCAGGAGGAGGTGACCGTCACCGCCGAGGCCCCGATCGTGGAGCCGAACCGCACGCACCAGGCCTCCACGGTGGGGGAGCGCGCGGTGGCCAACCTGCCCGTCAACGGCCGCAACTTCATCGACTTCGTGCTCACGACCCCCGGCGTCAACCGCGACGTGCGCGGGGGCGACATCAGCTTCGCCGGGCAGCGCGGCACCCTCAACAGCCTCGTCATCGACGGCGCCGACAACAACAACACCTTCTTCGGCCAGACCCTGGGGCGCACCGGCTCGGGCCGGGCGCCGTACCAGTTCAGCCAGGACGCGGTGCAGGAGTTCCAGGTCAACCGCAACGCCTACTCGGCGGAGTACGGCCGGGCGGGGGGCGCGGTCATCAACGTCGTGACGAAGTCCGGCACCAACGACTTCCACGGCTCCGCGTTCGAGTTCTACCGGGACAAGAGCCTCAACGCGAACAGCTACGCGAACAGGATCCTCGTTCCCCCGCGAGCCCGACAGCCCCTCCGGATCCATCAGTTCGGCGGGTCCTTAGGCGGCCCGGTCCAGAAGGACAAGGCGTTCTTCTTCCTTTCCTATGACGGCCAGCGGCAGACGATTCCCAACCCGATCGTGCTCACCCTGCCCGGCAACCTGCCCACCGACGTCGACACCCAGGCCGGCCTGGCCACGGTGCAGGGCAAGGCGACCGAGTACCAGCAGACCCGCGACCAGGACGTGCTCCTGGCCAAGCTCGACTACCAGCTCGATCCGCGCCACCGGCTGACCATCCGTTACAACCATCAGAACTTCACCGGCCAGAACGGCGAGAACAGCGGTCCCACCAATGCCGAGGAGCACAGCGGCGACGCGCTCGTGCGCACGCGCACCGTCAACCTGTCGCTGTCTTCGGTGTTCACCTCGAGCTTCTTCAACGAGCTGCGGATGCAGTACGCCCGCGACAAGGAGCCGGGGCTGGCCAACACGAACACCCCGAAGTGGTGCTGAACCAGGGGCGCGCAGCGGATCCTGACCTTCGGGCGCAACAACTTCTCGCCGCGCGAGACGACGATCAAGCGCTTCCAGATCGCGGACACCGTCACGTGGATCCGTGGCGCGCACTCGTGGAAGACCGGGATCGACGTCAACCACGACGACATCTTCAACTTCTTCCCGGGCTTCTTCGGGGGCGGCTTCACGTTCAACTCCCTGGCCAGCTTCAACCGCGGGATCCCGAGCGGCGCCGGCGAGAGCTACCAGCAGAATTTCGGCGGCATCGGCACGACGGGGCCCGAGACGCATCCCAACATCTTCGAGGTCGGCGCCTTCCTGCAGGACGAGTGGCGGGTGAACAAGGAGCTGTCGCTGACGCTGGGCGTCCGCTACGACCTGCAGTCGTTCAAGAAGCCCGAGGTCCGCAATCCCGACGCGCAGCTCGCCTCCGCCGGCATCGACACCAGCTTCCTGAAGACCGACAAGAACAACGTCGGCCCGCGGGTCGGCCTGGCGTGGAACCCGAACGAAAAGACGGTCTTCCGCGCCGGGTACGGCCTGTTCTACGGGCGCACCCCGTCGATCATGGTCGGCACCGCGCACTCGAACAACGGCGTCAACGTCATCTCGGTGCGCGTGAGCGGCAGCCAGGCCCCGCGCTATCCCGCCACGCTGTCAGCGCCGCCGGCGGGGGTGGCCGGCGTGCGGCCGAGCATCTTCGTGTTCGACAAGGACTACGAGAACCCCGAGGTGCACCAGGCGAGCGCGGGGGTCGAGTACGCGCTCGACAACGACGTTTCGGTGGGCGCGAGCTACCTCTTCGTGGCCGGTCGGAACCTGCAGCGTTCGCGCGACTTCAACGTGGGGACGCCGGTGCAAGTGACTTATCCCATCCAGGGCGGGGGCAGCCTTGGCGTGCTCCGCTTCCCGGACGCGCGCCCCTTCACGACCTTCGACCGCATCATCCGCTTCGAGAGCACCGCGAAGTCGACCTACAACGGCATGACGCTGGAGGTGAAGAAGCGCTTCCGGAGCACGCTCCAGGCGAGCTTCGCCTACACCCTGGGGAAGGTCGAGGACACCAAGCCCGACGCCACCGCCGTCGTTCCCGGCAACGCAGGCGACGACTCGAAGCACGTCTCCAACCCCGCGAACTTCGAAGCCGACCGCGCGCCGGGGGACAACGACATCCGCCATCGGGCCGTGTTCAGCGGTTACTGGGACCTCGCGTACTGGCGCGACTCGCACGGCGTCGCCAAGGCGGTGCTGGACGGTTGGGCCTTCAGCTGGATCGCCGCCTTGCAGACGGGCCCGCCCTACTCGGAGCGGATCGCCAACGACGTCAACAACGACGGGAACCGCTTCAACGACATCGTGCCCGGCAGCCGCAACACGCACCGGCTTCCGACCGCCTACAACCTCGACCTGCGCGTCTCGCGGCGGATCCCGCTCGGGTCGAGGGCCCGGCTGGAGCTGATCGGGGAGGCCTTCAACGTCCTGAACCACACCAACATCACGTCCCAGCGCGACACGCTCTACAACTTCGCGAGCGGCGTCCTCGCGCCCCAGCTCAACCTGTCCAACCCGCGGTCGAACTTCGGGGCGGACGCGGGCACTCAGATCAACTTCTCGGACACCCAGCGGATCGTGCAGCTAGCGGCGAAGATTACCTTCTGAAGTATCCTTGAACCGTGCGGACTGCTCCGTACGGGTTCCTGCGGGTCGCCGCGGCTTGCCCACCGGTGACGGTGGCGGACCCCGAGCGCAACGTCGACCAGATCCTGCGCTTCGCCCGGAAGGCCCAGGGCCTCGGCGTGCAGGTCCTTCTGCTGCCGGAGCTGGCCATCACGGGCTATACCGCCGGCGACCTGTTCTTCAGCCTGGAGACGCTCGTCGGCGGCGCCGAGCGCGAGCTCGGCCGGCTGATACGGGAGACGGCGAAGTCGCCGATGGTGATCGTGGCCGGCCTCCCCGTGGCCCTCGATGGGCGTCTCTTCAACGCCGCCGCCGTGATCCAGTCCGGCCGGCTGCTCGGCGTCGTGCCCAAGACCTACCTGCCCGGGTACAAGGAGTATTACGAGGAACGCTGGTTCTCGTCGTCCCGGGAGGCCGTCCGCGGCGAGGTGCGGCTGGCGGGACAGGCGGTGCCCTTCGGCTGCCGGTTGCTCTTCGCGCTCGAGGAGGAGCCGGGTGTCACCCTCGCGGTGGAGATCTGCGAGGACCTGTGGGCGCCGGTGCCCCCGAGCAGCCTCCACGCGGTGGCGGGCGCCACGGTGCTGCTCTGCCCGTCCGCGTCCAACGACCTCGTAGGCAAAGCCGCCTACCGGCGTGAGCTGGTGAAGGTCCAGTCGGGGCGCGCGGTCGGCGCCTACGTGTACGCCAACACCGGTGTCCACGAGTCCACGACCGACGTGGTCTTCGGGGGCCACCTCGTGATCGCGGAGAACGCGACGGTGCTCGCGGAGGGCGAGCGCTTCCGCCGGGAGGGCGAGCTGGTCGTGACCGACGTGGACACCGAACGCCTCCTCGTCGAGCGCGTGCGGCAGACGTCCTTCGCCGAAGGCGTCCACGGCCTCTCGGGCGAGTACCGCCGGGTGGCCCTCGAACCGATCCCCGTCCGCTCGCCGCACCGCCTCATCCGGGAGTTCGAGCGCCACCCATTCGTGCCCGCCGACCCCGCCACGCTCGACGAGCGCTGCCAGGAGGTCTTCTCCATCCAGACCGCGGGGCTCGCCAAGCGCCTGGAGCACACGCGGCAGCGCCGCGTCACCCTCGGCCTCTCCGGCGGCCTCGACTCCACCCTCGCCCTCCTCGTCGTGGCGCGCACCTTCGACCTCCTCGGGCTGCCCCGGCCCGGCATCCTCGCCGTGACGATGCCCGGATTCGGCACCACGTCGCGCACGCTCGACAACGCGCGCCAGCTCGCGGCCGCGCTCGGCGTGGAGCTGAGGGAGGTGGACATCCGGGCCGCGTGCCGCCAGCACATCCAGGACATCGGCCTCGATCCCGACGACCGCAGCGTCACCTTCCAGAACCTGCAGGCGCGCGAGCGCACGCAGGTGCTCATGGACCTGGCCAACAAGGAAGGCGCGCTCGAGGTGGGCACGGGCGATCTTTCGGAGCTGGCCCTCGGCTGGACCACCTTCGCCGGGGACCACATCTCCATGTACAACGTGAACACCGGCGTGCCCAAGACGCTCGTGCGCGAGCTGGTCCGGTGGGTGGCCGGGCACGAGACGACGGGGCCGGAGGCCAAGGTGCTGCGCTCCGTCCTCGATACCCCGGTGTCTCCCGAGCTGCTGCCCCCGGACGAAGGCGGCGCCATCTCGCAGCGCACGGAGGAGCTGGTCGGACCGTACGAGCTCCACGACTTCTTCCTCTTCTGCCTGCTCCGCTTCGGCGCGGGGCCGGCCAAGACGCTCTTCCTCGCCGAGCACGCCTTCCGCGGCCACTACGACGCGGCCACGATCCGGCGCTGGCTCCGGGTCTTCGTCACCCGGTTCTTCGAGCAGCAGTTCAAGCGGTCGATGAGCCCCGACGGCCCGAAGGTGGGGTCGGTGAGCCTCTCCCCGCGCGGCGACTGGCGCATGCCGAGCGACGCTTCGGCCGCGGCCTGGCTGGCCGAGCTGGACACTTCGGCATCCTCGTCCAAAGCGATGAAGGCCCGCAAGGCCGCCGCCCGCAGCACCGCGCGCAAGAGCTGACTCAGGCCGTCTCACCCGTGCCGTTTCAGCGTTGCCGCGCCGTGACTTCGCGGCTCATCCACAACTCCGCGCCAACCCCGGGCCGGCTTCAAAACCTCTTCCACACCGCCAGCGTCTAGCCCACAGCACACGGCCCCGCGCTTGTTGACGTCGGCGGGGCGTCCCGGGGGCGGGAAAGGAGCCGGCGGTGGGTCACGTCTTCAAGGTCGTGCTTTCGGTCGCGCTGTTCGCGAGCGTGCGGGGCGGGTCCGCCGCCTCTGCGGACGTGGCCGGCGTCCCTTCTCCGCGTCTGCGTCTGGTGTGGGTGGACGTCCTGGGCTCGGCGCCGTTCGCATTCCTGAACGCCTCCCGCGAGGCGTCGGCGATCCTGGCCAGGGCCGGCGTGGAGACGGAGTGGACGCTCGGCGCGACGTCGAGCATGACGACTGACGACGAGCTCAAGGTCGTGCTCCTGGAAGGGATCACCAAGGGGGCGCGGCTGCCCGAGCACGTGATGGGGGGCACGCGCCGCGGCGCCCAGTCGCGTACGACCTGGATCTACCTGGCGAACGTCCTCTGGGCCCTCGGGCTGCAGGACCGGTCCCCGCAGGGCTTCACGGCGGCCGAGGAAGAGGACATCGCGCGCGCGCTCGGCCGGGTCGTGGCCCACGAGATCGTCCACGCCGTCGCGCCCCAGCTGTCCCACAGCCGCAGCGGCCTCATGGCGGGTCGGATCAACCGCATCCTGCTGGTTCACGGGAGCGTGTCCCTGGGCGCGCGCGAGCAGAAAGCCCTGCGCGCCGGCCTCGCCACCTTCAACGCCCCCACGAAGCCGGCCACCGACGCGGTGGCCATGGCCGCGGCCCGCCGGTGAGGGCCGATGACCCCGGCCATCTCGCTTCCCGGAGCTACATCAGCTCTTCGACGAGGTAAAGCTCGGAGATCGAACGGCTGAAGCCGTAGGCGTATGACTTGCCGTCGCGGGTGAGCATGACGCGCATCATCGACCAGACGCCCGCGGGATCCCGGGGCGCGAGCTCTTTCCAGGCTTCGCGCTGGCCGGACCCGACGTCGATGCGCGTGATCTTCGACGGCACGCCTCCCTTGCGCACGTAGAGCGTGCCGTCGTCGGTCCACTGCACCGGGTACTCGTTGTCCTCGAGGCCCGGGATGGGCTGCGGCTCGCCCCCATCCACCGGATAGCGCAGCCCCCGCATGGCGCCGTTGGGGAAAGCCACCACGAAGCTTCCGTCGGGAGAGATGACGACATCCTTGCCGGTGGCGCCTTCGGGCGTCACCGCGCGCGGCTTGCCGCCGTCGAGGTCCTGCACCCACATCCGTGGCAGCCGGCCGCCCTCGTTGGCCGTTATCAGCAGCCGGCGGCCGTCGGGGAACCATTCCACGCCGCGGACGTCCTGCAGGCCATCGTCCTTCAGCACTTTGCTCTCGCCGGCGCCGGTGGGCAGCATGACGAGCCGATAGGGAGGGCGCACCGGCTTCGAGAGCACCCACTTGCCGTCGGGAGAGAGACCGAAGGGGCGACCGTCGCCCAGCCGCACCGGCGGTGATCCGTCCGTGGTGCGCACGAACACGCCGTAGCCGGGTCCGCCGGCGTCGCCGCTCTCGCAGAACACGATCCGCCGTCCGTCCTCCGACAGGTCGGTCAGGAGCGGGAGCTCGAACCAGGTGAGGTCGCGCTCGTTCTCCTCGCCGTCGATGAGCGCGCGGATCTCCAGGCGGAAGGTATGCCGCGCGAGCAGCACGCGGCCGTCGCGGCCGATGTCGCGAAGCACCAGCCGCCCCGGCGAGCGGTGCACCAGACGCTCGCGGCCCTTCAGGCTCACCGCGAACAGCGAGAGGTCCGCCCCCACCTTCGTGCCCGTGAACCAGACTTCGTCCCCGGAGGGGGAGAACGCCAGCCCCTCCAGGCTCGCCCAGTCCGAGGAGAGCGTGCTCCGCAGGCCGTCGCGGTCGATCGTCACCACGGATCCCCGGTCGTCGTCGGGGACCGGGTGTTCGAGGAACGCGACGCGGTCGAGGCGCGGAGACACGCGCAGGTGGCTGATGCGCCCGGGCACGGTCTCGAAGAGCACGCGACCGACCGGAAACTCGAGGCGTGCGAAGCCCTTCACGCGGCGGACGATGGCGAAGGTCGACCCGTCGGGCGCCCAGTCGGCCTGGCCGATGTCTTCGAGGATCTCCCGCGGCGGCCCGCCGGCCAGCGGCACCCGGGACAGCACGGGAAGGCCCTCGTCCCGAGGCACGAGGAGCGCCATCTCGGTGCCGGCGACACCCTGCACGCGCGCCTTCGGGTAGCCGAGCGTGCGGGTGTCGGCGCTTCCCACCCGCGTGGCGAACGTCTGCGCGGGGCCGCCTTCCCACATGGCGGAGTCGACGACCTCGCCGTCGGGCGTGAAGCGCGCGGTGTCCACGAACCCGCGCCGGAACGTCAGCCGGTGGAAGGCGGGCGACGGGGACTGGGCGGCGCGCCGGCCGGCGAGGTAGGCGCCGGCCACGACCAGCGCGAGCGCCGCCGCCACTCCGGCCCGGCGGGAGGTCGGCGCCCACGACCGCGCGGGCGCGGGCGGCCCCGGATCCACCCGGGTGATCTCGTTCGGCTGAGGGAACGGGAATGCGAGGGGTCGCGGAGGCGTGGCGAGCGGCTCGGTGCCGTGAGCGAGTGGCGGGGGGTCGGGGGGCAGCTCCCGCCGCTCCAGGGGCGCGATGAACCGGTAGCCTCGGCGCGGCAACGTCTCGACGTACCGCGGCGTGTCGGCCTGATCGCCGAGGGCGGCACGGATCTGCTTGATGCAGAAGTTCAGCCCCTGATCGAAGTCGACGAAGGTGTCGCCGCCCCAGATCTGGCAGCGCAGCTCCTCACGGGTGACCACGTCGCCCGGGCGGGTGACGAGCAGGGCAAGCACCTTGAAGGGCTGCTGCTGCAGCTTGACGAGCACGCCGCCCTTGCGCAGCTCGCCGTTGCGGAGGTCGACCTCGAAGATGCCGAAGCGCAGGACCGTCCACTCGCCGGATCGATCGGGAGGGACGCTCACGGGAGGCTTCGGGGTCATCAAGTTTTTTGAACGCGGATCTCTGGGTGCGATTGTTCTCTGTCGCTTGAGACGCTGCAAAGGCTGTACAGGTTCGACCAAATCTTGTCAACGCCTTTTGCGCGCTCCGACCGCGCCGAGCACCGGAGGCTCACGGCTCAGCCCGGCTCCCAAGTCATACGTCTTTCTTGATTTGCACCCTCAGTTGGAACTCATGGACAAACCCTTCGCCACCCATTGTCGGGTGTGCCGGGGGCGTCTAGTTTCTTGAGGGGGGAAAAACCGGAGATGAGCATGGCAGAGCAGTACGAGGATCCAGACCGGATCGAGTCCAGGCGTCCGAAGGCCCCCGTCGAGGGCCAGGACCTCAAGACCCTCGTCAACGACTACGAGCGCCAGCTGATCATGACTGCCCTGGGGGCCACGCGCGGCCACCAGCGGCGGGCGGCCCGGTGCCTGGGGATCTCTCCTTCCTCGCTCCACGAGAAGATGAAGCGGCTCGGAATCCGGGTCATGCCCAGCTGGACCGCCCGCGACGACGCCAACCCCACCGGGCAGATCTAACCGAAGCAGCGAGCGAGGGATTCACTCCCGAGCGAGCGACATGGGGGGTTCGGGGGTGCTTGAGTCGTACCCCCCGACATTGACGACGAACGCGAGGGATTCACTCCCGAGCGAGCGTCGGGGGGGGAGCGCGAATGCGCGCGGGGGGGTGCTTCCCTGGCTCTGTACCCCCCGAGCTCACTACGACCCCGGCTCGTCTCCTCCCCCCGGCCGCCGGGCCGTAGTAGACTCACGGGCCAGCCATGGCCGCGGCCCTGATCTGCTCGCAACGGGACCTCCAGCCGGAGCTGGGTCACACCGTGCTCTGGCGCACCGGCATCGAGCGCCACGTCGCCACGCGTCTCGAGGAAGCCCGCATGATGGCAGTGGCGGCCAAGCCCGACATCGTGGTCGTCGACCGCGATCTGCCCGGCGCCGACAAGCTGATCGCCGGCCTGCGCGAAGACCCCGCCACCCGGGGCCTCTCCATCGCCATCGTGGCCCGGGGCGACATGGACCCCGCGGAGGTGGAGCTGCTCGAGGCGGGCGCCAACGCCATCCTGCGCCTGCCCCGGGACCCGACTGGGACGAAGCGGCTCATCCGCCTTCTCGACGTCCCCGTCCGTCGTGAGGCCCGCCTGCCCGTGGAGTTCGGCGTGGACACCTTCGGCAGCGGCGTGGCCGAGCGCTTCCCGGCCCAGGCCCTGAACCTGAGCCGGAGCGGCATCCTCATCGAGACCAGCACCGACCTCGGGATCGGCGACGAGCTGGAGCTGGAGTTCCCGCTCGACGGCGAGACCGTGATGGGTCGCGGCCGCGTCGTCCGCCGCGGCGACCCCCACCTCTTCGGCGTCCAGTTCGGGCCGCTCCCCGAGTGGGCGGCGCAGAGCATCGAGAGATTCGTGGGGGCCTCGGAAGCGTGAGCCATTCCGCTCCGCCCATGCCGGAGTCGGCGCGCGAGCTCCTGCGCATCCCCACCCTGCAGATCGCCGACATCGAGCTGCCCGAGGGCATGGAGCGCCTTCGCGACCTTGCCTACGACCTCTGGTGGAGCTGGTCGCCCCTGGCCACGCGGCTGTTCACCTGGATCGACCCCGACCACTGGCGCCGTTACCACAACCCGGTGGAGCTGCTGATCAACGTCGAGCCCCATCACTGGACCCGGCTGCTCTCCGACCCCGAGTTCCGCCGCGCCTACGACGCCGTCATCGAGGCGCTGGACGCCTATCGCCGCCGGCCGCGTTGGTACGACCAGCAGGGCTCGCCGCTTCCCGGTCCCGTGGCGTACTTCTCGATGGAGTTCGGCCTTCACGAGTCGCTCGGAGTGTACTCGGGCGGCCTGGGCGTACTGGCGGGCGACCACTGCAAGGCCGCCAGCGACCTCGGTGTCCCGCTCGTGGGGGTGGGACTGCTGTACCGCTCCGGTTACTTCCGGCAGTCGGTGGACGCCGACGGCTTCCAGCAGCACGTCTATCCCGACAACGACTTCGCCCGTCTGCCCGTCCTCCCCGTGCAGGCTCCGGGAGGCGGCGTGCTCACGGTGCCCGTCGACCTGCCCGGGCGCGTCGTGCAGGCCGCGGTGTGGAAGGCGCAGGTGGGGCTGGTGCCGGTCCTCATGCTCGACACCGACATCCCGCTCAACGATCCCGCCGACCGCCCTATCGCGAGCATTCTGTACGTGCGCGGGCGGGAGATGCGCCTCACCCAGGAGATCGTCCTCGGCGTCGGCGGCGTGCGGGCCCTGCGCGCGCTCAACATCTCCCCCGCGGTGTGGCACATGAACGAGGGGCACGTCGCGTTCCTCGGCCTCGAGCGCGCGCGCGAGCGGATCCAGTCCGGGGAGGGGCTCGAGGACGCCCTGAAAGCGGTGGCGCGCAACGCGGCCTTCACCACGCACACCCCCGTCCCCGCCGGCAACGAGACGTACGACCGCGAGCTCGTGCGCCGCTACCTGGGTCCCTGGGCCCAGGACGTCGGCACCGATCCCGAAGCCGCGCTCGCCCTCGGCACCGAAGGCGGCCAGTTCAACCTCACCGTGCTCGCCATCCGGCTCTCGTCGAGCGTCAACGGCGTGAGCAAGCTCCACGGCCAGGTCTCGTCGGCGATGTGGCGCCACCTGTGGCCGGACGCGCCGGAAGCGCCCGTCTCCGCCATCACCAACGGCGTGCACACCGAGACGTGGGTCGGCCCCGAGATGCGGGCGCTCTACGCACAGCACATCGATCGGGCGTGGGAACAGCA
>Ga0210378_10000233_pt1 | contig 27107 bp, 21 predicted proteins | sample PLM1_60_b1redo_FD_155465 | JGI IMG/M metagenome (GOLD analysis project Ga0210378, IMG submission 155465) | Groundwater sediment microbial communities from an aquifer in East River, Colorado, USA - PLM1_60_b1 redo | ecosystem: Environmental > Terrestrial > Soil > Riparian zone | place: USA: East...
ATGCCACATTCGCAGCGAGCGAGCCTGTGGATAACTCCCGCTGTGGATCACCGCATGGTCGGACGGCCGGGCGACGATGTGTGGCATGAGGGGTCGGATCGGAGTCAGCGAGGAAGCGCTATACGACGCGAGTCGCCACGGCGTCCTCCACGTCCAGGAACTGGAAAGGCTCGGCGTCGCGCGGTCGACGGCGGCCCGCCGATGCCGGGGTGGGCCGTGGCGGCGCCTGCTGCCGGGCATCGTGCTGTTGCACAACGGCGAGCCGTCCCCGCGGCAGCGCGTCGAGGCGGCGCTGCTGTACACCGGCGAGGCGGCGATGCTGACCGGTGTCGAGGCGTGCCGCCGCCATGGCCTGCGCGGGCTCGACGCCTCGCCAACCGTGCACGCGCTGGTCCCTGCGGGTCGGCAGGTTTCCTCGTCCGGCTTCGTCGTGGTTGAGCGGACCCATCGGCTGCCGCCTCCCGTCCTCCACGAGGGAGTTCCGCTGGCGCCGGCCGAACGGGCGGTGCTCGACGCCGCGCGGCGGATGCGGCGGCTCGACCCCATTCGGGCACTGATCGCCGAGTCGGTCCAGCGCGGTCACTGTATGCCGCAAGACCTGTGCGTGGAGTTGGACGCCGGCAGCTCGCGGGGCGCGGCTCTGCCAAGGCTCGCGCTGCGCGAGGTGTCCTCGGGCGTGCGGTCGGTGGCCGAGGCGGACGCAAGGCGGTTGATCCGCCGGTCGCGGCTTCCGGAGCCGATGTGGAACGTGCCGGTCCACGACACCCGGGGCCAGCGGATCGCGCGGCCGGACGGCTGGTTTGACGAGGTGACCCTGGCCTGGGAGATCGACTCGTACGCCTACCACCTCGCACCCGCCGAGTACGCACAGACCATGCGGCGCGACACGACGATGGCGGCGCACGGGATCGTCGTGATCCGGACCCTGCCGACTCGGCTCAGGAGCGATCCGCGAGGCGTGCTCGCGGAGCTGACCGCGGCCTACGGGCATGCCCGCAAACGGCCGAGGCCAGCCGTCACAGCGCGCAGGGATGCGAGCCGAATGTGCCACCGGTTGCGCTGAGCGCACCGAGCGCCACATTCGTTGCGACGCGGCGACCGCCGTTGCGACCCGGCGACCGCCGTCGCGCGCCGACGGCCGGTCGCGCGGCTCGCCGCGGAGGATATGCCCCGGACAGACGGGGTACTAACCTGGACGAGCAGAGCAAACAGACCAGATGGATAGAGGCGATCGCGAGCCGTGTCCGGCAGCAGTCAACCGTCCCAGTTCGGCCCGAACGAGTGGCTGATCGAGGAGATGTACGAACGGTTCCTTGCCGACCCAGGGTCGGTCGACGCGGCGTGGCACGACTTCTTCGCCGACTACAAGCCCCAGATCGGCGCTGCGGCCGGCGCCGCCATCGGGACGGCCAAGGTCGCGGCGTCCCCGGCGGGCCAGCCGGCCCCGGCCGGCGCCGGCGCGTCGGACTCGACGGTCGCCGTCGACAACGGCCAGGTGCCGGCAACTGCGGCTGCCAGCACCGCGCCGCCGCGGCAGGCGGGCAAGGGCGCGACGCCGAGCACGACCGCCACCACGGCGACCACGGGCACCACGGCGACCACGGGCAGCACGGCGACCACGGGCACTGCGGGCACCACACCGTCGACCAGGCCGCCGACCGCGCCGGCCCCGCCGACCGCGCCGCAGGCCCCGGCCGGCGAGCAGGGCAGACCGCTGCGCGGCGCGGCCGCCACCGTGGTCAAGAACATGACGACCTCGCTCACCATCCCCACCGCGACCAGCGTCCGCTCGGTGCCGGCCAAGCTGCTCGCCGACAACCGGATCGTGATCAACAACCATCTCAAGCGCACCCGCGGCGGCAAGGTCAGCTTCACCCACCTTATCGGCTACGCCGTGGTCCGCGCGCTCGCCGACGTGCCGGCGATGAACCGGCACTTCACCGAGGTGGACGGCAAGCCGACCGTCGTCACCCCAGAGCACGTCAACCTTGGCCTCGCCATCGACCTGCCTGGAAAGGGCGGCCAGCGCAGCCTCGTCGTCGCGTCCATCAAGGGCTGCGAGACCATGAGCTTCACCCAGTTCTGGCAGGCGTACGAGGACATCGTCCGCAAGGCCCGCAACGGCGCGCTCACCGCAGGGGACTTCGCCGGCACCACGATCTCGCTGACCAACCCCGGCACGATCGGCACGAACCACTCCGTGCCTCGGCTGATGGCCGGCCAGGGCACGATCGTCGGCGTCGGCGCCATGGACTACCCTGCGCCGTTCCAGGGGGCGAGCGAGCAGACCATCGCCGACCTGGCCATCAGCAAGATCATCACGCTGACCTCGACGTATGACCACCGGATCATCCAGGGCGCCGAGTCGGGCGAGTTCCTGCGCCACGTCCACCAGCTGCTGCTCGGCGAGGACGAGTTCTACGACACCGTGTTCGCCTCGCTGCGCCTGCCGTACGAGCCGGTCCGCTGGGTGCAGGACATCCCGGAGGGCGAGGTCGACAGGACGGCCCGGGTGCTGGAGATCATCGACGCCTACCGGTCCCGCGGCCACCTGATGGCCGACACCGACCCGCTGAACTACCGGCAGCGCAAGCACCCCGACCTGGACGTGCTGCAGCACGGCCTCACGCTGTGGGACCTCGACCGCGACTTCGCGGTCGGCGGCTTCGCCGGCCAGTCGCACATGAAGCTGCGCGACGTGCTCGGCGTGCTGCGCAACTCCTACTGCCGCACGGTCGGCGTCGAGTACATGCACATTCTGGAGCCCGACGAGCGCCAGTGGCTGCAGCAGCGCGTTGAGGTGCCGCACCAGAAACCGACCAACCCCGAGCAGAAGTACGTCCTCAGCAAGCTGAACGCCGCCGAGGCGTTCGAGACGTTCCTGCAGACGAAGTACGTCGGTCAGAAGCGGTTCTCCCTCGAGGGCGGCGAGTCCGTCATCCCGTTGTTGGACGCCGTGCTGGACAAGGCCGCCGAGCAGGAGCTCGACGAGGTGGTCATCGGCATGCCGCACCGCGGCCGGCTGAACGTGCTGGCCAACGTCGTCGGCAAGCCGTACTCGCAGATCTTCCGCGAGTTCGAGGGCAACCTCGACCCCGGCCAGGCGCACGGCTCCGGCGACGTGAAGTACCACCTCGGCGCGGAGGGCAAGTACTACCGGATGTTCGGCGACGGCGAGACCACGGTGTCGCTGACGTCCAACCCGTCGCACCTCGAGGCCGTGAACCCAGTGCTCGAGGGCATCGTCAGGGCCAAGCAGGACATCCTGGACAAAGGCGAGCACGGTTTCACCGTGCTGCCGGTTCTCATGCACGGCGACGCGGCGTTCGCCGGCCAGGGCGTGGTTGCCGAGACGCTCAACCTCGCGCTGCTGCGCGGCTACCGCACCGGCGGCACGGTGCACGTCGTGGTCAACAACCAGGTCGGCTTCACCACCGCGCCGCAACAGTCGCGGTCGAGCGAGTACTGCACGGACGTGGCGAAGATGATCGGCGCGCCGGTGTTCCACGTGAACGGCGACGACCCGGAGGCATGCGTCTGGGTGGCCAAGCTGGCCGTGGACTACCGGCAGACGTTCGGCAAGGACGTCGTGATCGACATGATCTGCTACCGGCGGCGCGGGCACAACGAGGGCGACGACCCGTCCATGACCCAGCCGGCGATGTACGAGCTGATCGACGCCAAACGGTCGGTGCGCAAGACCTACACCGAGGCGCTGATCGGCCGCGGCGACATCTCGGTCGACGAGGCCGAGCGGGCCCTGCGCGACTATGCCAGCCAGCTCGAACACGTCTTCAACGAGGTGCGCGAGCTGGAGAAGCACCCGCCGGCGCCGAGCGAGTCCGTGGAGCGCGAGCAGGTGATGGCGACCGGGCTATCCACCGCGATCAGCAGGGAGATGGTCCAGCGCATCGCCGACGCGCACGTGAACCTGCCGCCCGACTTCTCGGTGCATCCCCGGGTCAAGCCGGTGCTGGAGCGCCGCGCCCAGATGGCCCGCGACGGCGGCATCGACTGGGCCTTCGCCGAGCTGCTGGCGTTCGGGTCGCTGTGCATGGACGGGCACATGGTGCGCCTCGCCGGCCAGGACTCGCGGCGTGGCACGTTCGTGCAGCGGCACAGCGTCGTGATCGACCGCAGGACCGGCCGGGAGTACACGCCGCTGCAGAACCTGTCCCCCGATCAGGCGAAGTTCCTCGCCTACGACTCCGCGCTGTCGGAGTTCGCTGCCGTCGGCTTCGAGTACGGCTACTCGGTGGCCAACACCAACGCCCTCGTGCTGTGGGAGGCCCAGTTCGGCGACTTCGTCAACGGCGCGCAGCCGGTCATCGACGAGTTCATCTCCTCAGGCGAGGCGAAGTGGGGCCAGACCTCCGACATCGCCATCCTGCTGCCGCACGGCCACGAGGGGCAGGGCCCCGACCACACCTCCGGCCGGATCGAGCGGTGGCTGCTACTGTGCGCCGAGGGGTCGATGACGGTGGCCGTCCCGTCCACCCCGGCCAACTACTTCCACCTGCTGCGCAGCCACGCGATGGACGGCGTACGCCGGCCGCTCGTCGTGTTCACACCGAAGTCCATGCTGCGGCTCAAGGCGGCCGTGAGCCCGGTCGCGGACTTCATCTCCGGCCGCTTCGGGCAGGTGCTCGACGACCCGCTGGTGCCCGAGCCCGAGGCCGTCAAGCGGCTGTTGCTGTGCAGCGGCAAGATCAGCTACGAGCTGAACACGACGCGTCAGAAGCACAACATCAGCGACACCGCGATCCTGCGCGTCGAGCAGCTCTACCCGGTGCCCGTCGCCGAGCTCGCCAAGGCCATCGCCCGCTACCCCAACACCATCGATATCCGCTGGGTGCAGGAGGAGCCTGCCAACCAGGGTGCGTGGCCGTACCTCGGCCTCGCGCTGCCCGAGCTGCTGCCCGACCAGCTCTCCGGCATCCGCCGGGTGTCCCGCCGCGCCATGGCCGCACCCTCGGCCGGGTCATCCAAGGTGCACGAGGTCGAGCAGGCCGAGCTCATCCTCGCCGCCTTCGACCTCGACTAACCCGCCCACCGCCCCCGGTCGCGGCGTGTTCGCCGGTTCGGTCGCGCGTGTTCGCCGGTTCGTGCGCTCGTGTTGGGCGGTTCGTGCGCTCGGAGGTGATCAGTCGGTCTCCTCCCGCGCGAGGAAGGTGGCGAACCGATCGATGGCGGCCTCGAAGTCGGGGTGATCATCCACGAATGCGCGCATCCGATCCGCGAGCCAGGCGAGCGTCACCTCCTCGGGGCCGCGGCGACTATCCAGCTCCTCAATACCTCGGTCGGTGAAGTACACGGCCGCAGCCTAAGACAGCCCAGAGCGCACGTTCCTCGCGCGAACCGCCCAACACGCGCGACCGAACCGGCGAACACGCGGGACCGAACCGGCGAACACGCGGGACCGAACCGGCGGACTCGCGGGGGCGGGGCCTCAGCGGATGCGGGTGCCGGCGCGCCAGACCGCGTGGGTGAGGGGCACGCCGGGCCGGTAGGCGAGATGGGCGGCGGAGGGCGCGTCGAGCACGTGCACGTCGGCTCGGGCACCGGCGCGCAGCACGCCGACATCGGTGCGGTGCAGCGCCGTCGCGCCACCGAGGGTGGCGGCCCGCACGGCCTCGTCGACGCTCATCCGAAGCTGGAGCACGGCGGTGGCCACGCAGAAGGCCATTGAGGTGGTGTAGGAGGAGCCGGGGTTGCAGTTGGTGGCGAGAGCGACGGTGGCGCCGGCGTCCAGCAGGGCGCGGGCGTCCGGCAGCGGGCCCCTCGTGGACAGGTCGCACGCCGGCAGCAGCGTCGCCACGGTTTCCGACGCCGCGAGCGCGTCCACCTCGGCCGAGGTCAGGTAGCAGCAGTGGTCGACGCTGGCGGCGCCCAGCTCGACGGCCAGCCGCACGCCGGGGCCGGGGCCGAGCTGGTTGCCATGCACCCGCGGAGTGAGGCCGCGCTCGATCCCGGCCAGGAGCACGGCGCGGGACTGGTCCTCGTCGAACGCGCCACGCTCGCAGAACACGTCGACCCACCGCGCGTGCGGTGCGACCGCGTCCATCATGGGCCCGCACACCATGTGCACGTACTCCTCAGGGTCCGCGCCCGGTGGCACCACGTGCGCGCCGAGGAAGGTCACCTCGTCCACGCACGCCCGTGCGATCCGCGCGGCCCGCACCTCGTCCGCCGTCGTCAGGCCGTACCCGGTCTTCGTCTCCAGGCAGGTGGTGCCCTGCGCGGCCGCCTCGGCCACCAGCCGCTCGACGGTGGCCCGCAGCTCGTCGTCGCCGGCCGCGCGGGTGTCGTGCACCGTGCTGGCGATGCCGCCGGCCGAGTACGGCGTGCCGGCCATCCGCGCGGCGAACTCGGCGCCGCGGTCACCGGCGAACACGAGGTGGGTGTGCGAGTCGACCCAGCCGGGGAGCACGGCACGGCCTTCCACGTCGACCTCCCGGTCGGCCGGCGGGGCGGTGGACGCCGTACCAACCCAGGCGACCCGGTCGCCGTCCAGTACCAGCGCCGCGTCGCGCAGCGTGCCGTGCTCGCCGTCATTGGTGATCAGCTCGCCAATGCCGGTGATCACGGTGGTTTCGTCCACGGTCAGCTCCCGGGTCGCCGCTGGGAATGGTGGTACTTGAAGTACACCCATTGGCGGCGAGACCACCAGCGGCGCGCCGCCTCACCGCGTCCACACATCGTCGACGGCGGCGGCGAGGAGCTGGCCGACGTCGCCAAGGGTCCGGTGCACGCCGTCGGCCACGACAACGGTGCCGTCGACGAGCACGGTGTGCACGTCGGCAGCGGACGCCGCCATGATCACCTGGTCCGGGGCGCAGCCCGCGGTGCGCGGCGTGTCCATGCCGACGGCCACCAGGTCGGCGCGTGCCCCGACGGCGAGCCGGCCGGCGTCGGGCCAGCCGAGCGCCGCGTGCCCGTGCTCCGTCAGCGCCGTCACCAGCTCCGGCGGCCCGAACCTGCCGCGACGAAGGGAGCGCAGCCGTTCGCCGGTCTCGAGCCCGCGGGCCTCGGCGAACGGGTCGATCACGGCGTGCTGGTCGGTGCCGAGCGCGAGCGGGCAGCCCGCGTCCGCGAGTTCCCGCATGGGGCCGATGCCGTCGGCAAGGTCGGCCTCGGTCGTCGGGCACGGCGCGACGGTGGTGCCGGTCGAGCCGAGCAGCGCGATGTCCTCGCCGCACAGGTGGGTGGCGTGCACCGCGGTGCTCCGCGGGCCTAGCGCGCCGGCGAGGTGCAGCAGCCGCGCCGGTGTCATCCCGTACGCGGCCACGCACACCTCGTTCTCGGCGGGCTGCTCGGAGAGGTGCACGTGCAGCGGCGCAGCACCGCCGACGGCCGCGACGACGACGGGCAGCTCGGCACGGGGGACGGCGCGCACCGAGTGCACCGCCGCACCGACCCGCAACGCCGGGCCGTCCCGCAGATCGGCCACCCGCCGCGCCCACTGCTCGGCCGTTGCGTCGCCGAACCGGTGCTGCACGCCGTCCAGCGGCACGTCGATGCCACCGGCGAGGTAGCAGGCGTCCAGCAGCGTCAGGCGGATGCCGGCCTGCGCGGCGGCCTCGCGCAGCGCATGCCCCATCTCGTTGGGGTCGCCGTACCGGCCGCCGCCGGCCGGGTGGTGCAGGTAGTGGAACTCCCCGACGGTCGTCCAGCCGGCCAGCACCATCTCGCCGTACACCGCGCGGGCCAGCCGAAGGTAGGAGTCCGGGTCCAGCCGCCCGGCCAGCTCGTACATCACCTTGCGCCACGTCCAGAACGTGCCGCCGGCACCGTGGGTCCGCCCGCGCAGCGCGCGGTGGAAGGCATGCGAGTGTGCGTTGGCCATGCCGGGCAGCACCAGCCCGCGCAGCCGCCGAGCGTCCGTCGGTGCACTGTCCACAGTAGCCAAGGATTCGATCACGCCGTTCGTGGTGCCGATGAGCACGCCGGCCTGGACCGCCCCGTCGACCCACGCGTACTCGCACCACCACCTGGCGTCGGGCGCCCTCGATGCGCGATAAGCGGGCTTATCGCGGTTGTGGGGCGCCCTCGATGCGCGATAAGCGGGCTTATCGCGGTTGTGGTCGGGCGGGGTCATGAGGTGAGGTGCGCCAACACCGCGGTGAGGGCGTCGACGCCGGCAAGGCAGTCGGACCGTTCGGCGTGCTCGGCCGGCGCGTGGCTCACGCCGGTGGGGTTGCGCACGAACACCATCGCGGCCGGCACGCCGGCGGCGGCCAGGATGCCGGCGTCGTGGCCGGCGCCGGTAGGCAGCACGGGCGCGCCACCGAGCGCCGCCGACATCCGATCCCGCAGGGCGGCGTCGAAGACCACCGTGTCGCTGTAGGACTCCTCGCGGACCGTCAGCACGCATCCCTCCGACGCCGCCGCCCGGTGGCCGGCCGCCACGATGTCGTCCACAACCGCGCGAGCGTCCGATGTGGACGGTGCACGAGCGTCGAGCCAGACGTCCACAGTGGACGCTATGACGTTGGTGCCACCCGGGTTGGCCACGATCCGACCGACGGTGGCGCGCGCACCGTCCACAGTGGACGCCGACCAGCGGGCGGCGAGCACGGTCTGGGCCGCCGGCAGCACAGGGTCCCGCCGGTCACCGAGCGCGGTGGTGCCGGCGTGGTTGCCCTCGCCGGAGAAGCTCAGCCGCCACCTGCCGTGCGCCAGGATGCTCGCCGCGACGCCGACCGCGGCGTCCAGCGTGACCAGACCCCTGCCCTGCTCGACGTGCAGCTCGACGAACGTGCCGATGCGTGCCAGCACGGCGGCGTCGGCGCCCACCCGCTCGGGATCCAGGCCGGCGCGCCCTAACGCCGAGGCCAGCGTCACGCCGTCCGGATCCGTCAGTCCGAGCGCGGCGCAGGGGGCAAGAGCGCCGGTCAGCAGCCGCGACCCCAGGCACGGCACGCCGAAGCGGCCACCCTCCTCCTCGGCGAACACCACGACGGCCAGCGGCCGCGCCGGCCGGAACCCGCGAGCGCGCAACGCATCCAGCGCCAGCAGCGCGCTCACCACGCCGAGCGGCCCGTCGAACGCGCCGCCGCCTGGCACGGAGTCGAGGTGGCTTCCCGTGACGACCGCACCCGACGCCGGCGCCCCCCACCAGGCCCACAGGTTGCCGTTGCCGTCGGCGTGCACCCCGAGGCCCCGCCGGTCCGCCTGCTCGGTGAACCACTCCCGCATGGTCAGCTCGGCGTCGTCGAAGCCGTGCCGGGAGAACCCGCCGCGCCGGCCGTCCCGGCCGATGCCGGCGAGGTCGTCCCACAGCGAGTCGAACGTCACGGCGCACCCATCGGTATCCGCACGCCGCGGCGGGCGGCGACGGTCCGCGCCTCGTCGTAGCCGGCGTCGACGTGCCGCAGCACGCCCATGGCAGGGTCGTTGGTCAGCACCCGCTCCAGCTTGGCGGCCGCCAGCGCGGTGCCGTCCGCGACGCTGACCTGGCCGGCGTGGATGGAACGGCCGATGCCGACGCCGCCGCCGTGGTGCAGCGACACCCACGACGCCCCGGACGCGGTGTTCACCATGGCGTTCAGCAGCGGCCAGTCGGCGATCGCGTCGGAGCCGTCCGCCATCGCCTCGGTCTCCCGGTACGGCGAGGCGACCGAGCCGCAGTCCAGGTGGTCGCGGCCGATCACGATCGGCGCGGACACCGCGCCAGAGGAGACCAGCTCGTTGAACCGCAGCCCGGCCAGGTGCCGCTCGCCGTAGCCGAGCCAGCAGATCCGGGCCGGCAGCCCCTGAAAGGCGACCTGCGAACCGGCCATCCTGATCCACCGGGCCAGCGGCTCGTTGTCAGGGAACAGCTCGAGGATGGCGCGGTCGGTTGCCGCGATGTCGGCGGGGTCGCCGGAGAGCGCAACCCACCTAAACGGCCCCTTGCCGTGGCAGAACAGCGGCCGGATGTACGCCGGAACGAAGCCGGGGAAGTCGAAGGCCCGCTCGAGGCCGCCGAGCTTCGCCTCGCCGCGGATGGAGTTGCCGTAGTCGAACACCTCGGCGCCGGCGTCGAGGAAGCCAACCATGGCGCCGACGTGCTCGGCCATCGACTCGCGGGCCCGGTCGGTGAACTCGTCCGGCTTGCGCTCGGCGTAGTCGTGCCAGTCCTGCACCGACACGCCGCGCGGCAGGTAGGCCAGCGGGTCGTGTGCCGAGGTCTGGTCGGTGACCACGTCGACGGGCACGCCGCGGCGCAGCAGCTCGGGCAGCACCTCGGCGGCGTTGCCCTGCACGCCGACGGACAGCGGCCTGCGCGCGGCGCGGGCGTGCTCGCAGCGCGCGATGGCGTCGTCGAGGTCGGACGCCGCCTCGTCCAGGTAGCGAGTGTCCAGCCGGCGCCGGATGCGGGCCGGGTCGCACTCCACGACGAGCGCGACGCCGCCGTTCATGGTGACCGCGAGCGGCTGCGCGCCACCCATGCCGCCGAGTCCGGCGGTGACGGTCAGGGTGCCGGCGAGCGAGCCGCCGAACCGCTTGGCTGCCACCGCGGCGAACGTCTCGTAGGTGCCCTGCAGGATGCCCTGGGTGCCGATGTAGATCCACGAGCCGGCCGTCATCTGCCCGTACATGGTCAGGCCGAGCGACTCGAGGCGGCGGAACTCCGGCCAGTTCGCCCACTCCGGCACCAGGTTGGAGTTCGCGATCAGCACGCGCGGCGCCCACTCGTGGGTGCGCAGCACGCCGACCGCGCGGCCGGACTGGACCAGCAGCGTCTCGTCCTCGCGCAGGTCGGTCAGCTCGCGGGTGATCGCCTCGAAGCTCGGCCAGTCCCGCGCGGCCTTGCCAGAACCGCCGTAGACCACCAGGTCCTGCGGCCGTTCGGCCACCTCGGGGTCGAGGTTGTTGTGCAGCATCCGCAGCGCCGCCTCGGTCTGCCAGGACCGCGCGGTCAGCGTGCCACCGCGGGCGGCCCGCACCGTCCTGCTCACGGTCACCAGAGCCTCCTGTCCACTGTGGACTGATCGTCGAGGTACGGCGCGATCGCGGTGCGCAGCGTGCCGTCGCGGACCGCCCGCTCGGCGGCGGCGATCTCGGGCGCCAGGTGCCGGTCCGGCCCGGGGCCGCCGACCCCTTTGGCGTGCAAGGCTTCGGCGGCCGCACCGGTGGCGGGCGCCGGCCGCAGTGGCTCGCGCAGCCGCAGCGCCCGCGCCGCGGTGGCCGCCTCGACGGCGAGCACCGTGCACAGCCCGTCGACGGCGCGGCGCAGCTTGCGGGCCGCGGCCCAGCCCATCGAGACGTGGTCCTCCTGCATGGCGCTGGTGGGTATGGAGTCCACCGACGCCGGCACGGCAAGCCGTTTCAGCTCGCTGACGACCGCTGCCTGGGTGTAGTGCGCGATCATGTGCCCGGAGTCGACGCCGGGATCGTCGGCCAGGAACGGCGGCAGGCCGTGTGACCGCGACACGTCCAGCATCCGGTCGGTGCGGCGCTCGGACATGCTGGCCACGTCGGCGATCGCGATCGCGAGGAAGTCGGCGACGTAGCCAAGTGGCGCGCCGTGGAAGTTGCCGTTGGACTCGACGCGGCCGTCCGCGAGCACCACCGGGTTGTCCACCGTGGACGCCAGCTCGACGTCGACGACGGAGACGGCGTGCGCCGCGGTGTCGCGGGCCGCGCCGTGCACCTGCGGCGCGCAGCGCAGCGAGTAGGCGTCCTGCACCCTGGTGCAGTCGGGCGTGCGGTGGCTGGCCACGATCTGCGACCCGGCCATCAGCGCGTGCATCCTGGCGGCCGAGACGGCCTGGCCCGGGTGCGGGCGCAGGCGCTGCAGGTCCGCGGCGAAGGCGCGGTCCGTGCCAAGTAGCGCCTCGGTGCTCATGGCCGCGGTGAGATCGGCGGTGTCCAGCAGCCCCGCCAGGTCGTGGGTGGCCATGACCAGCATGCCGAGCATGCCGTCGGTGCCGTTGATGAGCGCGAGGCCCTCCTTCTCGGCCAGTTCGACGGCTCGGATGCGGTGGTGGCCGAGCGCGTCCGCGGCGGGCCGGCGGGTGCCGTCCGCCTCGAACACCTCGCCCTCGCCGGTCAGCGCGAGCGCGACGGCGGACAGCGGGGCGAGGTCGCCTGAGCAGCCGAGCGAGCCGTGCTCGGGCACGACGGGCACCAGGCCGGCGTTGAGCAGCGCGGCCAGCGTCTCCGCGGTGGCCAGCCGCACACCGGTGCGACCGGAGGCAAACGTGCGTAGCCGCAGCAGCATCATGGCCCGCACCACCTCGGGCTCGACGGCGGGCCCGGCGCCAGCGGCATGCGAGCGGATCAGCGAGCGCTGCAGCGCCGCGCGCCGCTGCGGCGGTATGTGCGTCGTGGCCAGCGCGCCGAACCCGGTCGACACGCCGTAGTGCGGCTGCGGGTCGGCGGCCAGCGCCTCGATGTGCTCGCGGGCCGCGGTGATCGCCGCCCGCGCCTGCGCGGTCAGCTCGACCAGCGCGCCGTCCCGTGCGACGGCCCGCACCTGGGCGCGGGTGAGCGGCCCCGTCCCCACCGGGACGGCGGTACCTGTCGTCATAGCGCGGACGCTGGCCATGCCCGCCATCCCATCCCATGCGGGGCGCGCAGCCCAGCCCCGTCACCCGTGGTTGTGTCTGGTATCCCAGACACCGATTCTGCGACGATGTGACATCGTGCTCGCTAGAGCGGGGAAATGTCACATCGTCGCCGAACCTGTCGGGCGCCCCACGGGGTCACAGGTTCGTGGAGGGTGCCGGTGGTGGGGTGCGAGCAGCGACGTGCCGGCGCTGCGCCGCGGGCTGGCGCTGCGGCTGCTGGTCGGCCGCGCCGGGCCGGTGTCCGCGGCGACGGCGGCGCGCGAGCTGGGGCTGCCGCGGTCGACGACGTACCACTGCTCGCCGAGCTGGTCGCCGCCGGCTTCGTCACGCACCTGCCGGAGGAGCGCCGTTACGGCCTTGGCGTCGCGGCGTTCGAGCTGGGCTCGGCGTATCTGCGGCACGACCCGCTGGAGCGGCTGGGGCGGCCGCTGCTCCAGCGGCTCGTGCGACGCGTGGACGGCCCGGCGCACGGTACGGCCCGCCTCGGGGTGCTGCACGGGCGGGAGACGCTGTACCTGGTGAAGGAGCAGCCACGGCTCGGCGCCACCCTGGTCACCGACGTCGGCGTGCGACTACCGGCACAGCTCACCGCGGTGGGCAGGGCGATGCTCGCGCACCTGCCGGCGCCGCAGGTTCGCGCTCTGTTCCCGTCCACCGCCGCGTTCGTGGACCGCACCGGCCGCGGCCCGCGGTCGCTGCCGGCGCTGCGTCGCCTGCTGTCCGCCCGAGCGGCGGCGCGGTTGGGCGGTCGAGGACGGCCACGTCACTCCGGGGTTCGCCTCGGTCGCCGTGCCAGCCTTCGACCACGGCGGACGGCCCGTTGCGGCGATCGGGTGACCTTCCGGCACGACTGCGCCGCAGACGGCCCGGTCGGCGCGGTCGGCGTGCACCGCGCGGACGCCGCCGACGGCCCTGACGGTGGACGCCGGGCCGCGGTCGGCACCGGCATACCCGTCGGCGCTGGCGTATCCGTTGGCGCCTGCGTCCCCGACGGCGTCCCCGTGGGCACCGGCGTCCCCGTCGGCGCCTGCATCCCCGCGGGCGCTGCAGTCCCCGCGGGCGCTGCAGTCCCCGCGGGCGCTGCAGTCCCCGCGGGCATCGGCGTCCTCGACAGTGCGTGCGGCGCCGACTGGCCCGAGCTCGCCGAGTTTGTACGGCGCGCCGCCGCCGAGCTCACGAGCCGCATCGGCGGCCACGCCGCAGACCCGGTTTGATCTACCGAACCGCCCAACTCGCGCGACCGAACCGGCGAACACGCCGGGGCCGGGGACGCGGGTACGGCGTGGTGGCTAGCTGGGGATGCCGGAGTCGCGGAGGAAGTCGGCGGCGACGTCGGCGGCGTTCTCCTTGTCGACCTCGACGCGGGCCACCAGGGCGGTGAGCTTGTCCGTGGTGAGCGCGGCGGAGACCTTGTTGAGGGCGGCCGCGGCGGCCTCGCCGAGGGCGTCGGTGCGGCCGAACGGCACGACGTTCTGCGCGGGGTACATCCGCTTGGTGTCCTTGAGCTGCACGAAGCCGTTGGCCTTGATGGCGGAGGCTGTTGTGAAGAGGTTGGCCACCTGCACCTGGCCGCCCTTGAGCGCCTCGACGGTCACCGGGCCGCCGGCGTCGGTGGTGCGGATCTCCTTGAACGTGCAGCCGTACAGCTGCTTGATCTTGGCCTCCCAGCGCTGCTTCCACTCACCCGCGGCGCCGAACACGTAGTCGCCGCACTTGGGGCCGAGGTCCTCAACGGTCGCGAGGTTGTTCTGTGTCGCGGTCTGCTGGGTGACGACCAGCACGTCGGAGTCCTCGGCCTGGGACTGTTGGAGCACGGTGAGGCCGCTGGGCACCTTGGCCTTGAGCGCGGTGTATACCTCGTCCGGCGTGGTCTGCGTCGCCGACTTGTCGAGGTAGGCGAGCAGGTTGCCGCTGTACTCGGGCACCACGCCGAGCGACTTGTCCTGCAGGCCCTTGACCAGGGCCTCCCTGGTGCCCACCCGTGGCTTGACCGTGACCTTCGCGCCGGCACCGCGCAGCGCGCCGGCGTAGATCTCGGCGAGCAGCACGTTCTCGGTGAAGTCCGCCGAACCGACGACGATCGTGTTGTCGGCGCCGCCCGCCGTCGTGCCGGCCGGGGTGAGCGGGTTGCTGGAGCCGCATGCGGTCAGCCCAACGGCGAGCGCGCCGGTGGCCAGCGCCGAGAGCAGCCTGGTCCAGGTTCGGGTCATGTTCCGTTGTCCTCCTTGTGACCGGATGCCGCCTCGTCAGGCGACCCCGCTAACTGTTCTCGACGCGAGCCGCAGCCCGCGCGGGACTATCTGCCGCTGCACAGCGGCCAACACCAGGTCCAGCAGCACGGCGAGCACCGCGACGACCACCGCCGCGCCGGCCACCCGCGGGTAGTCGGTGACCCGCAGGCCGTCCAGCAGCGGCCGGCCGAGGCCGCCAAGCCCGACGTAGGCCGCTACGGTGCCGGTCGCCACCACCTGGAGCACCGCGCCGCGCAGGCCGCCGAGCAGCAGTGGCATCGCGATGGGCACCTCCACCCGCCACAGCCGTTGCCACGACGTCATGCCGACGCCAGCCGCGGCGTCGACGACGGCGCGGTCGACGGACTGCACGCCGGCGTACGAGCCGGCCAGGATCGGTGGCACGGCGAGGATGCCGAGCCCAAGCAGCACCGGCCCGACCCTCAGGATGCCGAGCTGCAGGGACAGCAGGGTGATCACGCCGAGGGTCGGCAGCGCGCGCATGGCGTTGGCGAGCCCGACCACGACCGTACCGCCGCGGCCGCTATGCCCGACCGCGAGCCCGAGCGGGACGGCGACCACGGCCGCGCCGAGGACCGCGATCACGGTGTACCGCAGGTGCTCCGCGACGCGCTGGAGCAGGCCGCCGTCACCTGTCCAGTTCGCGGGGTCGGTCAGCCAGTCGGCCAGCTCGGAGAAGATCACGCCGCACCCACCAGCCTGCGCCGTCCGGCACGCTGGCCCTGCCATGGGGTGAGCAGCGAGCGGCCGGCCACCAGCAGCAGGTCGACGACCAGCGCCAGCGCAAGGGTGAGCGCGATGCCGACCACGATCGGTGGGTTGTATGCGTTCTGGAAGCCCTCGGTGAACAGCTGCCCCAGCCCGCCGACGCCGATCAGCGCGCCGACGCTGACCAGGCTGATGTTGCTCACGGACGCCACCCGCACCCCGGCGGCCAGCACCGGGACCGCGAGCGGCAGCTCAACGGTCAGGAACCGGCGCACCGGCCGGTAGCCGACCGCGGTGGCGGCCGCCAGCACGTGCGCCGGCAGCGCGTCCAGCGCGTCGACGACGGGCCGCACCAGCAGCGCCGCGGTGTACAGCGCGAGCGCAACCACCACGTTGAGCTCGTCCAGAATCCGGGTGCCGATGATCGACGGCAGGATCACGAACAGCGCCAGCGACGGCACGGTGTACAGCACGTTGCTCGCTCCGAGCACCAGCGCGCGGACCCGCCGGTAGCGTTGCGCGGCCCACCCGATCGGCAGCGCGGCGAGCAGCCCGATCAGCAGCGGCACCAGCGCCAGCCTGATGTGCACGAGCAGCAGGTGGACCACCGCGTCCTGGTTGCGCGGGTTGCTCAGGTACTTGACGAGGTCGTGGATCACGAATCGTCCCGGTGCGACCGCAGCAGCGCGAGCACCTCGCCGGCGACGACGCCGCCGACGAGCGCGCCGGCTTGGTCGACGGCCACGCCGTACCCGCTCGGCGAGGACAGCGCCGCGTCGAGCGCGCCGCGCAGCGACCCGCCCTTGGTATACAGCGACCCGCCGGGCCGCAGCGCGTCCTCGGTCAGCGGTCCGTCCACAGTGGACGATGGCGGCAGCCACCCGCGCGGACGGCCGGCGCCGTCGACGGCCAGCGCCCACTCGTCCAGTGGTGGCGCCGGCTCCCCGAGCGCGACCGTCCTCAGTGGATGGATGGCCAGCCCGTCAGAGCCGACGAAGGACAGCCGCCGGTAGCCGCGGTCGCGGCCGACGAAGGAGGAGACGAAGTCGTCGGCCGGCTCGGCGAGCAGCTGGTCCGGCGGCGCGAACTGGGCCAGCCGGCCGCCCTCGCGCAGCACCGCAACGGTGTCCCCCAGCTTGATCGCCTCGTCGATGTCGTGGGTGACGAAGACGACGGTCTTACCCAGCTCGGACTGCAACCGCAGCAGCTCGTCCTGCAGACCCTCGCGCACCACCGGGTCGACCGCCGAGAACGGCTCGTCCATCAGCAGCACCGGCGGGTCGGCCGCCAGCGCCCGCGCCACCCCCACCCGCTGCTGCTGGCCACCGGAGAGCTGGGCAGGGTAGCGAGCGCCCATGGCGGCCGGAAGCCCGACGACCTCGAGCAGCTCGGCGGCCCGTGCCCGTGCCTTGCGCCGGCCCCAGCCGATCAGCAGCGGCACCGTCGCCACGTTGTCGAGCACGGTGCGGTGCGGGAACAGCCCGGCCTGCTGGATGACGTAGCCGATGCCCCTGCGCAGCACGGCAGGGTCGGTGGTGCGCACGTCGAGGTCGTCGATGAAGATCGTGCCGTCGGTCGGGTCGATCATGCGGTTGATCATGCGCAGCGAGGTCGTCTTGCCGCAGCCGGACGGCCCGACGAGCACCGTGATCCTGCCAGACTCCGCGGTGAGGCTGAGCTTGTCGACGGCGGTGGTGCCATCCGGGAACCGCTTGGTCACGGCCCGAAACTCGATCACGCCGGGAACCTCCCGGTCACTACGCCTCGCGGGACACCGGCCTCCGCCATGTGGGGGACCCTAGCCCGGAACACCGACCGCTGCGAGCCATAACGGCGCCGTCGAAACCGTCTCGATACCCAGCCGGGCACGATCTGGCGGAGTCGCAACCCGATGGCACGGACGGGTTTGCGAGATTGTCAGGGCATGGGCGTAGCCTGCCCGGCTATGGCAGAACGTGACAGTTACCCAGCCGGAACTCCGAGCTGGATTGATCTTGGAAGTCCTGATATCGACCGGTCAGCCGCCTTCTACGGCGCGCTGTTCGAGTGGGATGTCGAGGAGGCCGGCGGTCCGGAGACCGGCGGCTACCGGATGTGCACCGTCAGGGGCCGGCCGGTTGCCGGCCTCGGCCCCGCACAGGCGGAGGGCACGCCGTGGTGGAGCACCTACGTCACGGTGGACAGCGCCGACGACGCCGCCAAGGCGGTCGAGGACGCCGGCGGTCAGGTGCTGGCCGCACCGTTCGACGTGCTCGACGCCGGCCGGATGGCCGTGTTCTCCGCCCCTGGCGGCGCCGCGTTCTCGGTGTGGGAGCCCAAGCAGCACCACGGCGCCGGCGTCGTCAACGAGCCGGGCTCGCTGACCTGGAACGAGCTCATGGTTCGCGACCTCGACGCCGCGAAGGAGTTCTACGGCAAGGTCTTCGCCTGGGAGGCCCAGGAGATGGACATGGGCGAGGGCGTCACCTACACGCTGTGGAAGCTGGCTGGTAGCGAGCCGGACCAGAGCATCGGCGGCGCCATGGTAATGGCCGGCGAGATGTTCCCGGCCGATCTGCCCGACCACTGGATGGTGTACTTCTCGGTCGCCGACTGCGACGCGTCGGCCGCGAAGGTCCAGGAACTCGGCGGCAAGGTCTCCGTGCCACCGACCGACATCCCGAACGTCGGCCGGTTCGCCGTCTGCAACGGCCCGCACGGCGAGACGTTCTCGATCATGGCCAACCCGGTGCAGACCGAGAGCGAGGACAACGCCAGCTGACCTCCGTAGTTGCGCGTCCCGGGTCCGTGCCGGCCCGAGTCGGCACGGACGCGGGACCGCATGAGCACCGCAGCTAGTCGTACTCGGCGATGCCGCCGCTCGGCGTGAGGGGCAGGTTGCTCGGGTCGGTGGTGGCGTCCGGCTCGGTCACGGGCACCGGACCGTCTTCGGCGAGGCGCTGGTCGGTCAGCACCCAGCGGCCGCCGTCGTGGACGAAGTCGAACGTCCTGGTGGCCCGGTACGAGGTGTACTCGGGCTCGTCGCCGCTGATCCTCTTGCGGTACAGCGAGGTGAGCTCGGCCAGCGTCAGCTCGAGCCGGTCGCCGGCCCTTCTCGCGGCGACGAACCGCACGTCGGTGTCTGCCGCCAGGTAGACCTCGCCACCGGAGTGCAGCCCGTCGCGCCTGGTCGTGAGGCTGCGCAGCGCGGCGGCCTCCGTCATGGCGTACCGGGGTGAGCGGACCACATTTCCGGCGGCCAGTGGTGCCCCGGCCGCCGGCGTCGCCCCCTCGACCAGCGCGACGGCCCTGCTGGCCAGCGCCTGCCTGGCCGCAGTCACCAGCACCTGGTACTCGGCCGGCACGGTCACGCCACCGGCGGGCCATCGCGCCGTACTCCCGTCCGCCGGGGCGGCCCCGGCCGCGACGGCCAACACGGCGATCGCGCCGACGGCAGCCGCCCATGCCCGACGCACCACCGGCGTCCCAGCCGCGGCCACCGCCCGACGCGTCACGGATACAGCCCGACTCGGTCGTGAGTGGTAACGGGCGTTATGGCGTCCTGTGCCACTCACGGACATTCCGGCCTCCGCATGCTCACCAGCCCTCCAGAAGGGTAGGGCCGTGACCGGCCGGCGCGGTCATTACGGACCGCGGAACGCGCAGCCGTCAGGCGCCGGGCACGTGCAGCGGGCCGAAGGCCAGCACGGCGCGGAACTCGGGCGGTGGTACCGGCTTGGAGAACAGGTATCCCTGGTAGGCCTCGACACCGACGCCGCGCAGCACGTGGAACTGCTGCGGCGTCTCCACCCCCTCGGCGACGCAGGTGCCGCCCATGGCGCGCGCCATGTCGACCACGGCGCGGGCCACCGCGAAGTCCAACGGGTTGGTGCCGGCGCCGGCGACGAACTGCCGGTCGAGCTTGACGATCTGCGCCGGCAGTTCCTTGAGCCTGGCCAGCGAGGACAGGCCGGTGCCGAAGTCGTCGACGGCGAAGCGCACGCCGCGCTCGGCGAGCTGCGCCATGGCGTGCCGCGACCGGGCCGGCAGGTCGACCAGCGCGGTCTCGACGAGCTCGAGCACGACGCGGTCGAAGCCGACGCCGCTCTCGGCGACCGCGTTGGCCACGGTGTCCACGAAGTCCGGGTCCCCCGGCATCAGGCCGGCAAGGTTGACGGCTACGGCGATCCGCCGGCCGCCGGTCAGCGGCCAGCTCGCCGCCTCGCGCAGCGCGGTGCGCAGCACCCAGCGGTCGAGGTCGCGCAGCAGGTCGCCCTGCTCGGCGATCGGCAGGAACGCGCCGGGGTTGAGCAGCCCTCGCTCAGGGTGCGGCCAGCGCACCAGTGCCTCGGCGGTGAGCACCGTGCCGTCGGGTGCCACCACCGGCTGGAAGTGCAGGGTCAGCTCGTCGGCTGCGAGCGCGTCGCGCAGCTGGCCCTCAAGGGCGACCTGCCGGTCGGCCGCGGCCATCAGCGCGGCGCTGGCCAGCGCGGCACGTCCCCGACCGGCCCGCTTGGCCTGGTACATGGCCGCGTCGGCGAAGCGCAGCAGGTCCTCTGGCGCGGTCTGCTTGCCGTTGGGCACGGCGGCGCCGATGGTCGCCGAGACCCGCACCGGCTGCCCACGCAGCCCGACCGCGGTGCGCAGCAGCCGCTGCACCTCGGTGACCAGCGGCTCGACGCCGCCGACAAGGTCGGTGTCCGCGCAGATCACCAGGTACTCGTCGCCGCCGAGGCGGGCCGGCATGCAGCCGTCCGGCATGCCGGCCTCCAGCCGCCGCGCGAGCGCCACCAGCAGCTCGTCGCCGGCGTCGTGGCCGAGGGAGTCGTTGACCCGCTTGAAGTTGTCGATGTCACAGAACAGCACGGCCACCCGCGAGTGGGTCGGCCCGTTCAGCAGGTCGCCGAGCACCTGCTTGACCGCTGCCCGGTTGGGCAGGCCGGTCAGCTCGTCGTGGGTGGCCTGGTGGCGCAGCAGCTCCGCGGCCCGCCGCCGCTGCGTGATGTCGGAGAACACGACGAGCCAGAACTGCTGGCCGTCGTCCTGCACGGACACCGAGATGTGCAGCTCGCAGTACACCGCCTCGCCGTCGGCCCGCAGCAGCACCACCTGCGGCACCGTGTAGCTGCTCTGCCCGCTGGCCAGCACCTTGGTCACCGGCGGCAGGTGGCCGGGCCGGTCGTCCGGGTGGGTCAGCGCCTCCGTGGTCATGCCGCGCAGCGACTCGATCGAGTAGCCCAGTAGCGCGCACAGCGCGTCGTTGGCGTCCACCAGCCGCTCGGTGGCGTCGAAAAGGCCGATGCCCACCGGGGTGATCGACACCAGGTCGGCGAAGCGCTGGCTCGAGCGGCGCATCCGAGCCTCGGCGGTGCGGTGCTCGGTGACGTCCTGCGCCGTGCCCACCATCGTGGTCACCCCGTCGGGCGTGGTGACGGGCGCGCCGTGCGCCCGGAACACCCGGTGCACGCCGTCCCGGCGGACCACCCGATGCTCGCACTCCACCGCGCGGTGGTCGGTGGCCAGCTCGCGCCACAGCGCGTCCACCCAACCGCGGTCGTCGGGGTGCACCACGGACAGGTAGGTCTGGAAGGTCACCGGCTCGTCGGCCGGCACGGCGTACAGCTCGTGCAACATCTCCGACCAGAACACCCGGTCGGTGTTCGGGTCCCACTCCCAGGTGCCGATGCTGGCCACCCGCTGGGCGTCCGCGAGCCGGCGGCGCTCCTCGCGCAGCTGCCGCTCCATGGCGCGCGCCTCGGTGACGTCCTGCACGGTGCCGAGCACCCTGGCGATCCCGGCGGTGCCGTTGCGCTCGGCACGGGCCCGGCAGACGTACACCCGCTCAGCGGGTGGCGCGCCGCGGAACTCCACCTCCATGGTGCCGCCGGTGTCGTCGCCGGGGGCGCCGGACAGCCGCTCGAGCAGGCCGGTCAGGTTGCCCCTGTCGTCGGGGTGCACCGCCGCCAGCGGTTCGATGTGCGGGTCGACGGCCAGCTCGCCGAACATCTCCACGAGCGCCTCGCTGAAGTACGGCGTCTCGGTGGCCAGGTCGACCGCCCAGCTACCGACCCGGGAGATCCGCTGCGCCTCCAGCAGCCTGGCCCGCTCCTGCGCCAGCTCGGTCTCGGCGCGCCACTGCTCGGTGATGTCCCTGATCGAGCCGGTGTAGCGGACCAGCCGGCCGGCGGCGTCGCTCTGGGCCTTGGCCAGGCCGTGCAGGCGGCGCTGCTCGCCGGATGGCCACGACACCCGGTAGTCGATGTCGATTGTCGCGCCGGTGGCCTGGTGCTCCTCCCAGTACGCCGCGAGCTTGGGCCGGTCGTCGGGATGGGCCACGTCGAGCACGGCACCCGCGCCCGGCCGCACGCTGCCGCGCTCGAGGCCGAGCAGGTCGTAGTGGCCCTGCGACCACACCGTCTCACCGGTGCGCGGGTCGAACTCCCACGAGCCGATGCCGGCGACCCGCTCGACCTCGTCCATCCGCCGGCGCTCCTCGGCGAGCGCATGCACGGCCTGCTGCAGGTCGGAGACGTCCACCAGCAGCACCATCACCAGCTCGGCGCCGTCCGGGGTCGGTGCCAGCGGCACCCGCACCACCCGCACCCTGGTCACCGGCCCGCCGCCGGGCCAGGCCAGCGCCGCGTCGTCGTCGGAGCCGAGCACGAAGCGGTGCACCCGCGCGCCGACCAGGTCGTCGGGGCCGGACAGCCCGGCCATGGCGGCAAGCGCCTCGTTGGCCTGGATCACCACGCCGCCCCGGTCGCACACCAGGCCTGGCGCGGACGGCAGCCGGAACAGCGCTGGCCGGCCGTGCGGCGGCGCGCCATTGCCACGCACGACGACGGCTCGGTCGACCTGGTCGGTCACGCGTCACCTCTTGCCGTCATGACCCCCGACCCGGTGCGACCCGCCGGGACGCACCTCTGCCTCACGCTGTGGCGCGAGACCCCGATGGCCTCGCCGCCCAGGCGCTCATCTCAGCTATTCGACCGCGTACCCGGTCGTAGCAGCAACAATTTCCGCAATCGATATAGCACGTCGAGCCCGGCTAGGCACTACCCGTAACGCCGAATCCCCTACCCGGTGACGACGAAAGGCGGGCAAGTAACCCTAACGGACGTCAGCCGACCGTCACTTCCGGTGAATGTCATAGACAACGAGTAACGGCCGCCGCGCCAAACACCACGTTACGTCAGGTCGTCACTCCTTCGGCTTGCGCCGCGGCCGCGACGGCTTCCGCGACGGCCGGGCCGACCCTCGGATCCAGTGGGCTCGGCACGATCCGGCTTGCCGAAAGGCCGTCGGCCGCGACCGCGGCGATGGCGTCGGCCGCGGCCAGCTTCATGCGCTCGGTGATGCGCCGTGCGCCGGCGTCCAGCGCCCCGCGGAACACGCCGGGGAACGCCAGCACGTTGTTGATCTGGTTCGGAAAGTCGCTGCGGCCGGTGGCGACCACGGCGGCGTGCCTGGCTGCCACCTCGGGATGGATCTCGGGGTCGGGGTTGGACAGCGCGAACACGATGCCGCCAGGCGCCATGCCGGCCACCGCCTCCTCGGGCACGGTCGCGCCGGAAAGCCCCAGCAGCACGTCGCAGCCGACCACGGCGTCGGACAGCTCGCCGGTCAGCCCGCGCGGGTTGGTGATCGCGGCGAGCTCCACCTTGATCGGGTTGAGGCCGTCCCTTGCCGAGTGCACGACTCCCTTGGAGTCGGCCATGACGACGTCGGCGACCCCGGCCGCAAGGAGGATCCTCGCGCAGGCCACGCCGGCCGCGCCGGCGCCGACGACGACCACCTTGAGCGGCGCGATGGGCCGTTGCAGCACGACGCACGCGCCGCGCAGCGCGGCCAGCACCACGATCGCGGTGCCGTGCTGGTCGTCGTGCATCACCGGGCAGTCCAGCGCCTCGATCAGCCGGCGCTCCAGCTCGAAGCACCGCGGCGCCGAGACGTCCTCGAGGTTCACCGCACCGTACGTCGGCCGCAGCCGCACCATGGTCTCGACGATCTCGCCGATGTCGGTGGTGTCCAGCACGACCGGGATGGAGTCCAGCCCGCCGAACGCCTTGAACAGCGCGGACTTGCCCTCCATCACCGGCAGCGACGCCCGCGGGCCGATGTCGCCGAGGCCGAGCACCGCGGTGCCGTCGCTGACCACCGCAACCAGCCGGTGCGCCCACGTGTAGCGCGCGGCGAGCTTGGGGTCGGCGGCGATGGCCCTGCTCACCTTCGCCACGCCCGGCGTGTACGCGATGGACAGGGCGCGCAGGGTGTCCAGCGGCGCGGTCGGCGCGATGGCCAGCTTGCCACCGTGGTGCGCGGTGAGGATCTCGTCGTCGGTGATCGGTGTGGTCTGCTCCACGGCAGTCCCCTTCGTGCTGGGCCGGGCGGCCCCTGGGCCGGGCGGCCCCTGTACGGCGGGTGCCCGTGCGGCGGGCCCTCGTGCGGTGCGCACCGGCGCCGTGAGCGGGGGTGCCGCCATGGCCCGGTGCCGACGCTCAGGATGCCTCAACTCGGTCGAGGAGCTCTCGAGCACGGACAGATGTGACTGCCAGTCTGTCAGGTTGCGCGGCGGCTGTCTGCGGCGCCCGTCACCGGCTCCCCGGCCGGGCCCCGGCGGTATCCTGGCACGCCGTGAAGGTGCGCGAGCTGTCGGTCCCCGGCGCGTTCGAGTTCGTGCCGGCGGTGTTCCCCGACGACCGTGGGCTGTTCGTCGCGCCGTACTCCTCGGCGGCGTTCGTCGAGGCGGTCGGCCACCCGCTGCACGTGGCGCAGGCCAACACCAGCGTGTCCCGGCGCGGGGTGGTGCGCGGCGTGCACTTCGCCGACGTGCCGCCTGGGCAGGCCAAGTACGTCTACTGCCCGCGCGGCGCGCTGCTCGACGTCATCGTGGACATCCGCGTCGGCTCGCCGACGTTCGGGCGGTGGGACGCGGTACGCCTGGACGACGCCGAGTACCGCGCCGTCTACCTCGCCGAGGGCCTCGGCCACGCGTTCGTCGCGACCGAGGACGCCACCACGATGGCCTACCTGTGCTCGACCGGCTACAACCCGGCCACCGAGCACACCGTCGACCCGCTGGATCCCGCCCTCGGCCTGCCCTGGCCGTCCGACCTGCCGCTGGTCCTCTCCGACCGTGACCGCGCCGCGCCGCGCCTGGCCGACGCGCTGGCGGCCGCCCTGCTCCCGGAGTACGCCGCCTGCCAGGCCCGCTACACCGAGCTGCGGTCCGCGGCGCCCTGAGCCCGCGGCGGCCGGCTAGCGGCGGCGCGGCCGGCGGCGGCGCGGCCGGCGGGGGCGCAGCCGGCGGGGGCGGGGCCACAGGCGGGCCACCGCGACGCCGAGGACGGCGGCGGGGCCGAGGGTGCGCGAGTCGGTCGAGCCGAGGCCGTTGTCGCCGTGCACCAGCCAACCGCCGCCGGCCTCGCGGTGCGCGCGTTTGACGGAGAGCTGGGCCGGGCGGGCGTCCCATCGGACGAGCACGACGTCGCCCGGCCGGACGTCCGCGCCAAGACGGACCAGCACGACGTCGCCGTCGGACAGGGTCGGGGCCATGGACGGGCCGCGCACGACGACCCGCCGCAGGCCCCGTCGTGGCACCGCTGGTGGCACCGCCGACACCGCCGCTCCTTCCCTGCCCCGCTGGGCCGCCGGGAGTAGTGTCGCCCGCGTCGAAGACAATCACTGTCAGGGAGGAACGATGCGACTGCTGTCGCGCATCCTCGGTCCCGCCATCGAGGCCACCGCGCACTGCGACCTGCCGTGCGGGGTATACGACCCGGCGCAGGCCAGGATCGAGGCCGAGTCGGTGAAGGCGATCCAGGAGAAATACCAGGCCAACGATGACCCGGTCTTCCGCCAGCGCGCCGTCGAGATCAAGGAGCAGCGCTGCGAGCTGGTCAAGCACCACCTGTGGGTGCTGTGGACCGACTACTTCAAGCCGCCGCACTTCGAGTCGTACTCGAACCTGCACGAGCTGTTCAACAAGGCCACCAAGGCCGCGGGCGCGAGCGGTGCGAAGGGCTCGACGGACCCGAAGACCGGCCAGGAGCTGCTTGACCTGATCAAGGAGATCGACACGATCTTCTGGGAGACCAAGAAGGCCTCGTGAGCTCGGCCCCACCATCGGCCGGCCGCCAGCTCCAGGATGAACAGCGGCCGGCCGTGGTGTGTCTGGCGCGGCACGCCGAGACCGAGTGGTCGGCCAGCGGGCGGCACACCGGCCGCACCGACGTCCCGCTGACGGCCGACGGGGAGCGGCACGCAGCCAGGCTCGGCGCGCTGCTGCGGGCATTGCGCGGGCACGACGCGCCGCCGCCGTCCGTCGTGCTGAGCAGCCCGCGGCGGCGGGCGGTCCGCACGGCCGAGCTGGCCGGCCTGCCGTCACCGGTGGTCCTCGACGAGCTGGCCGAGTGGGACTACGGCGACTGCGAGGGGCTCACCACGCCGCAGATCCGCGAGTCGGTGCCGGACTGGACGGTGTGGACGCATCCGTGCCCCGGCGGTGAGACCGCGCAGGAGGTGGCCGCGCGGGCCGACCGGGTGCTCACCAGGATCGCCACGTTGCTGCAGTCCGGCGACGTCGTGGTGGTCGGGCACGGGCACTTCAGCCGGGTGCTGACGGCCCGCTGGATCGGCCTGCCGGCGACCAGCGGCGTGCATTTCGCGCTCGATGCCGGTTGCCTGACCGTGCTCGGCGACGAGCGCGGCGTGCCGCGGCTCGACCACGTGAACCTGGCGCCGCTGCCGTGAGTGGTGTCGCCAGTGCCCGGCGACCAAGATCACCGGAAGTGCCGGCTTGGATTGCGGCCGCGCGACCTCCGTCGACACTTCCGGTGATCACCGGTCGTCGCCGGCGTCACCCGCCGAGGACGGGGATGCCACCGGCGGGGGCGTACATCGCCTGGTCCAGCGTCTTGCGGTTGTTCGGTCCGGCCACGGCGAACACCGAGGTCGCAGTGCCGGCAAGCACCGTGCAGGACAGGTAGTCGCCGACCATCGCGCCGCCGGCGTCGGCGATCCAGTCGAGTGACATCGGCCCGGCCAGCGTCTGCGGCGTGCTCCAGCTCGCCCCGCCATCGCCGGACGCGGCGAAGCCGACGTTGAGCTGGCAGGTCTTCTTCGAGCAGCCGGCATCGGGGTACCAGTAGTAGAACAGGCCGAGCTTCGCCGTGCCGCCCGAGGTGGCGCGGTCGGCGCCGATGCCGGGGATGAAGTTGTCGACGGTGCTGTCCGTGGCGGCGGTCGGGATCCGCTGCACGGGTGTCCAGGACACGCCATCGTCGGAGGTGGTCAGCACGATGTCGTTGGCCGAGCACCCCGCGCGGAACCGGCAGTCGTGCCACACCAGGTAGATCCGGCCGGCGCCGTCCACCTCGGCCGACGGCAGCCGCGGCGCTCGCATCCCGGTCGGCACGCGGGCCTGCGACGCGGTGATGACCACAGGCGCAGAGAAGCTCAGGCCGCCGTCGTCGGAGAAGAACCCGCTCATCGCGCCGCTGTTGTTGCGGTAGGGCACCACCAGCCGGCCGGAGTTCTGCACGACCGGCTGCACCCCGATGCCGGCCGCGCCGGCCACGGCCACCGGCGCCGACCAGGTCAGCCCGCCGTC
>Ga0210378_10000234_pt1 | contig 27032 bp, 18 predicted proteins | sample PLM1_60_b1redo_FD_155465 | JGI IMG/M metagenome (GOLD analysis project Ga0210378, IMG submission 155465) | Groundwater sediment microbial communities from an aquifer in East River, Colorado, USA - PLM1_60_b1 redo | ecosystem: Environmental > Terrestrial > Soil > Riparian zone | place: USA: East...
CACCACGTTCCAGGTGCCGTGGAGGAAGTGGAAGTCGGTGGTCATGGATGTCCCTCTCGCCGGTGCCGGTGCCCGAAGGCCGTGCGCCGACGCTAACGACGTGTCCCTGACAGCTCCTGTCAGCGATCTGCGCCAATTTCCGCCGCTCAGCGCAGGGGCGTCGGGAAGGCGACGGGGCTGCGGTGCCCATCCCGGTCGACCGCCCGGACCCCGAAGAAGACGTTGTCCTTGGACAGGTCGATCTTCGCGCTGGTGACGTCGCCGACCCCGATGACCGTCGTCCAGTCCGGCGCCGTCGTCTCGCGCCACACCACCTCGTAGCCAGCGAGGTCCGCCTCGGTGCCACGCTGCCACACCAGGTCGGTGTCGTTGGTGAGCTGATCGGTCCGCACCCGGACGCCCGTCGGCGTGCCCGGCCCCTGCGCCAGTGACCAGATCGTCGCCGTGTTCACCCGCGCTACCCGCGCGATGTAGCCGAAATCGCAGAACTCCGGCAGGTCGCCGAACTGCTTGCCGTCCACCACCTTGACGTCCTGGTGCTGGTGGGCGAAATCCTCGTCCGGCTCGGTGAACCGCGCGGCCGGGTACCCGCGCTCCAGGAATGCGATGTGGTCGCCGCCGCGCAGGTAGCGATCCCGCCGGTAGATGGTCCGGACCGTCATCCCGACCGCGCTGTTCTGCGTGACGCTGGTCACGAACCGGGCGAGCTGGCGCGATGGCGAGTCGTTCTCGCCGCCCACCGACCGCCGGATGCCCGCCTGTTCGGGCGTCTCCGCGGTCGGCACGCCCTCGGCGAAGAGCCGCACCGTACGCGAGTCGCGGGTGCCGTCGTCGGCGGTGCTGCTGCCGACGATGTCGTTGGTGAACATCGCCTGGACGTCCGTGCCCGCTGTCTTGAGCTGCTGGGCCAGGTGGTGGGCGCCGTAGAGCCCCTGCTCCTCCCCCGCCACCGCCGCGAAGATGATCGTCGCCTCGGAGCGGCGGGTGGCCATGATCCGCGCCATCTCCAGCACGACGGCGACCCCGGACGCGTCGTCGTCGGCGCCCGGCGCGTCGCTGGTGGCGTCCATGACGTCCGTCGCGCGCGAGTCGTAGTGGCCGGAGACCACGTACACCCGCTCCGGCGTTGCCGATCCGCGCAGCGTCGCCAGCACGTTCGTGATCGTCGTCGCCACCGGGATGCGCGGCGCCGGCTGCTGCACGTACGACTGGAGTTCGGCGGTCATCCGCCCGCCCGACGTCGCGGCGTACCGCTGGAACTCGCCCAGGAGCCAGTCCCGGGCGGCGCCGATGCCGCGCGCCGGATCGTCCTGGCTGGACATCGTGTGCCGGGTGCCGAACGAGGCCAGCTTCCGTACCGTCGCCTCGATCCGTCGTGCGTCGATGGCGCGGAGCAGTGCGCGCAGTTCGGCGTCGGGCTGCTGCGGGACGGCGGGAGAGCCGGGGCCGCCGGGCCGGCCGAGCGGCGCCGCGACGGCCTCGCTACCGGTGGCGGCGGCCGCGAAGGTGGTCGCGAGCGTCGCGGCGGAGGCGGAGAGAAAGGTACGCCGGCTGGACTTGGACTGGTGCGTTGGTAAGTGTCCCATCCATCCGGTTTACCCTGCTCGCCCAGGCATGTCCAGATACAGAGGCGAGCTTGCACCGTCCGGCATTTACGGCCTCGGTCCGACTGGATCCTTCGTCGGCGTCATCACCAGCAGGTGCAGCTCGTTCGGGCCGAGTGAGACGCCCGGTGCCTGGAACGAGCCGTCGGCGCGGGGGCTGGCGACGAAGCTCTCCACCTTGCGCAGCGCGCCGCTGTGCATGTCCTTGCCGATCTTGTACCGCTCGACCAGGACGTTCGAGTCCCGGAACGCCGGCGGCACGTTCGCGACCTTCACCTGGGAGACGTACGTGGCCTTGCGGGTCCACTGGTAGTTCCAGGTCATGACGGCGATCTTCTGCGGGTTCGCCGCCGCCAACGCGTAGACGCCGATGCCATGGCGGTCGAGGCGGTCAGACGTCGCGGCGTACCGCGTCTCCGGCAGCATCGACTGCATCCGCATCGCGTTGTAGTACGGCCGCGGTTCGCCACTGTCGGTGTCGAGGAACATGTCCTTGCGGTCGTTCTCGGGGTGGTCGATCGTCCAGTGCAGCGGGATGACGTCGCGCTGGTTCAGGTAGTAGTAGTGCATCGCGGCCATGCCGGCGGCCTGGATGTGCAGGTCGGCGTCGAGGCCGAGCGCCGGGGACGACTCTCGCAGCGCCGGGAACGTGCCCGACTCGGTGACCAGCACGGGCCGGCTCACCAGGCCACGCCTGGTGAGCATCTGGTCGAGCCGGCGCCGTTCGGTGGCCACGATCGCCGGGTTGTCCTTGTCGTCGTGCCACTCGCCGTCGGTGCTGATCAGGTACTGGTGGTAGCTGACGAAGTCCAGCCGCTTGCCCGGATCGGAGTCGGCCTTGTACCGGTCGAGGAACTGGCCGATCCGCCGCTCGCTAAACGTGTCGAGGGTCGGGCCGCCGATCTTCAGCTCCGGGCCGGGCAGCTTCATCGCGCTGACGGCGTTCACGACCCGGTACATCATCCGGTACTTCGGGTAGTACGCCTCGATGTCCGCGGGCTCGTTCTCTGCCTCGACGTACTGGATCTTCGGGTACCGCTGCTTGTAGTGGGCGAGCATGTCGCGCTGGGCGGCGAGCATGTCGTCCGCGCTGAAGCTGCCCTTCGTGACGAGCGGATCGTAGTTCGACTGCCAGACGACGATCAGCACGTCGCTCAGCTCGTGGTACGTATCGAGGTAGTCGTACCAGCGGGAGTACTTCGGCGTCCGGGTCGCGGTGTCGTAGGCGTCCTCGAACGTCAGCCACACCCGGACATGGGTCAGCTTGAGCCGCGCCAGGCTAGCCATTGTGGACGGTCCGTAGCGCCAGCTCTTCGGGGTCGCGCTGAGCTGCCCACCGGGCCGGAACGGGAACGCCCCGAGGTTGCGGCCGAGGTCCACGCTGATCGTGTTCGGCTCGCCGGCAGAGACCCGTTCAGACTCCACCCCGGGCACTGCCCGCTGCGAGCTCGGCGCCTCAGTCGTGCACCCGACCAGCCCGAGCACCGCCACGACGATCAGCGCGCCAACGCCATAGCGGGACCTCACGGGCGCACCGGCGCCACGAAGTCGGACGTCGCCACACCGTCCCGGAACGCCGCCTTCGTCTTCGGGCTGCGGCTGAACCGCCAGTCCTGGGTCTGGCCCGCCTTGTTGTACTCGAACCAGATGAAGCCGAGCACGTCCGGTTGGGTCTTGAGCCAGCGGAACAGGTCGGTGGTCCACATGACCTGGTTGGGGCCAGGTTGGGCGCCGGTCTCTGTGATGAGGACGGGCCGCTTCGTGAACGCGCGCAGCTTGGTCAGGGTCGGGTCGAAGACCGCGCCCGCCGTCTTCTCCCGCACCGCGTAGCCGACCATGCCGACCCAGTCGACGTACGCGTCGCCGGGGTAGAGGCCCTTGAGGCTCACGCTGGGCGCCGGCCGGATGATGTTCGGGCTCCACACCCAGATGACGTTGGTGGCGCCGACCTGCTGGAAGACCTTGTACACGTGCTGCCACGCGCGCACGTACTCGCCGGGCCTGTTACCCGAGTTCCGCTCCGACCACGGGAACCAGGCCCCGTTCATCTCGTGGGCGAACCGCAGCACGACCGGCCACTTGTACGCCTTCACGCCGGTGGCGAACCGCTTGATGTACGCGTCGTGCGCGCCGCCCGCGATCTTCGCCAGGGCGTACTTCGGCTGGTCGGCGCCCTCGTCCACGCCGGCCCACGGCTCCCAGGCGACGACCGGGAGCGCGCCCTGGTTGTAACAGGCCGTCGCCGCCACGGGCCGGAAGTCCTCCGTCCACTTGATGAAGTACTCCAGCAGCGTCGGCACCGCGCCCGCGTTCCCGGTGATCGTGGCGAAGTCCCGCTTGTTGAACGGCGCTTCCGGGTAGCTCACTCCGAAGTGCTGGCCGGCGGGCTTCACGAAGTCCGCCTTCGTCGGGATCGCCTTGTCAGCGCTCAGCGACGGCGACGCCGACGGGGTGGCGATGGCGGCGATCTCGCCGGCGGACAGTCGCGGGTTCTGCGCACCGCCGCTCACGGCGAGGTTGAGGACCCAGCCGCTCAACGTGACGAGCACGATCGCGTTCGCCACGGTCCAGACGCGCCGGGTACGGCGGGACAGGAGCTGGTGCCTAGACACTGATCAACACCGATGACGCGAGCATCGCCGCTCCGATCACATACGGGACAGCGACCAGCATGTTGCGCTTCCTCTCCCCGGCGAACCCGTTGGAACGGGTGCCCCAGCTCGCGTTGTGGGCCATCCGGAAGAAGCCGAGCACCCGGACGGGCATCAACAGGAGCGTGTTGATCAGCATGAACGCCGGAAGGTAGGCCAGGTCGTTCGGGCGGTAGGCGAAGTGGTATCCGAACCGCACCGCCAACGACAGTAGCGTCATCGCGAGCGACAGTACGAGTAGGTATGTCAACGCCCGCCATGGCTCTTCCGGCAGCGGGAGCTGGTCGTAGAGGGCGGCCTTGTAGCCGGTCATGATCGAGACCGTCCAGGACACGAACGAGCCGACCAGGATGAACGGCGCCACGATGTCGGAGATGTAGAACAGCGCGAGCACCGGCGCGTTACGCAGCATCCACGGCAGCATCCGCAGGGTGTTGTACTGCGAGCCGCGCGCCCACCGGAACTGCTGCTTGGCCAGCACCCGCAGGTTGGTCGGCGCGTCCGTGTAGACCAGCGAGGTCGACTGGTACACAGTGCTGTAGCCGGCCTGCAGGGTGTAGTTCGTGAGCGTCCGGTCGTCGCTGACCTCGAGGAAGACGCCGAGGAACTTCTCGTTGAGGAATCGGGGCATGCTCTGGACGAGGATCGACCGGCGGAACGCGATCGTCCGGCCCGGCAGGCAGCCCACGGTGCCGAGCACGCTCATCGCCGGCATCGAATACTCGTTGCGGATGTTCTCCAGCCAGTCGGCCCAACGGGTGAGCACGGACCGGCTCGGGTCGAGGATCCGCTGGCGGGTGGTGACGCCGCCGACGCCGGGATCGCTGAACGGTTTGACCAGCTCGCGCAGGGTCGTCGCTGTCCAGACCGTGTCCGAGTCGACCAGAACGGCGATCTCGCCCTTCGCCAGCTCGACGCCGATCTTCAGCGCGTTGCGCTTACCGGGCTTCTCCGTCCAGGCCCACCGCACCGCGAGGTCGTCGCAGAGCTCCTCGATCGAGGTGTTGCGGGGGCCATTGATGACCACGATGACCTCGGTCGGCCGCTGCTCCACGATCCGCTCCAGGACGGACCGGAACAGGTCGAGCGGTTCGTCGACCACCGGAACGATGACCGAGGTGGTCGTGGTCCAGGACGCCTGGCACGGCCGGTAGTGCCGCGCGAGCGTGATCCGGACCAACCACAGCAGCCAGATCAGCATCATGAACATCGCGAACAGGTAGACCTGCCCGCCTTGTAACCACGCGCTCACCTGCAAGAGGAACGCCAGCATCGCCTTGTATCTCCCAGGACTCAGGCGGGCTTGCGCACCAGCAGCGACAACGTCAGCCCTTCAGGATGCCAGGTCTTCGCCACCTCGTACTCGCGCAGCGGACGCTCCTTCTCGGTGGCGAGCCGTGCCAGCGGATCCCGGAACTCGCCGATCCGGACGAGCCACAGCCGTGGCGTCTTCCCGATGCAGGCGGCGTAGTCCACGCACTCCGCGACCGAAAGGCGGCCCTCGGTGCGCGGCTTCCGCTTCGCCAGCAGGTCCCTCGGCCGCTTCTCCTCGGGGATGTAGCGCGCGACGATGTCCCGGCCGACCCGCCCTTCGGTGGTGGGCGCGCCGTACACGATGCCGTCCCCGGGCGACGCCATCGCCGCGAGCAGTGCGGTGAGCCGGCGCGTGTCCTGCCCGTGGCCGTCCTGCTCGCGCATCGCCCGGTGCGCCGGCACAGCCACCACGGCGATCACCAGCATGGCGACCAACCCGCGCACGAGCGGAGCCCGACCCAACGCGGTCGCCGCGAGCAGCGCCCAGGCTGGGAGCGTGAAGAGCAGGTACCGGGGCGTCCACAAGGGAGTGATCGCGCCGGCGCCGAAGATCACCGCCGTCGGGATCAGCGCCCAGGCGGTGTAGACGAGCGCCGGCTGCTGCATAGAGATCGCGAAGAGGGCCAGCGCGAGCACGATGCCGGCGAGCAGCGCCACCCCGAAGAACTTCGCGGGGAACGCGACCAGGCTGTCCAGATTCGACTCGGGGATCCAGGAGATCTGGCCCTTCTGGCTGTTGCCGAGGTACAGCAACGGCGCCGCCGGAGCCGCACCCACGATGGCCGCCGGCAGCCAGCGCCAGAAGAGCCGGGCGCGGGTGAGGAGCACCGCGAAGCCGTGCCCCGCGAGAAGGGCGAGGGCCACCGGGTGCAGTACTCCGAGCAGCGCTACCGCCAGCGTGTACCCCGTCCACCGCCAGAACTTCGGCCGGTCGAAGGCTCGGGTGAGCAAGAGCGTGGCAAGCACCGCGAAGAACGTCGTGAGGGCGTACGGCCGCGCTTCCTGGGCATAGCGTGACGTGACCGGTAGCAACGCGAACAGCACGCCGGCGAGCAGCCCCACCCGCGGGCTGACCAACCGGCTGCCGAGCGCGGCGATCATCGCGGCGGAACCGGCCATGGCCAGCACCGACGGGAGCCGCAGCATGACGTCGGAGTCGCCCACCAGCTCGGTCCAGCCGCGGAGCAGGATGTAGTAGGGGGCGATGACCACGTCGGTGAGGCGGAGCAGGTCGCTGACCTCGTCCCACCGGACGGTGGTCATGCCCCAGGCGGCGAGCTCGTCCTCCCACAGGCCGGGCCGGTCGATCCGGAGCAGCCCGAGCGCGCCCATGAGCAGACCCGAGGCGAGCCAGCCGAGCTGCGCCAGCGCACGCTCACGGGCTCGATGCTCGCCGACGACCGGCGCCGACGCCACGATGCTGTCCGCTGTGTCTGCGTGCGCGTGCTCGGCAGCCCGGATCGCATCCAACGCCAGAAGCTGGGTGGGCTGATCGATTGACTTACCCGCCGGGGTGTTCGACTCCTCCGCTAGCCGCACACCCGATTCCTCGGACTCCCGATCGCCGGGATCGTCCGGCTTGCCGGGATCGTCCGGCGGATGGCCGTCCGAGGCGCCGGGGTTATCCCCTGGCTTCTCGGCCGTACCGGTTTCCGGATCGTCCTCGGCGAGATCCGCGACCGGTAACTCGGTAGGGATGTCGTGGCTCTCGAGATCGACCGGCGCCCGCTCGCGTTGCTGCGGCAGGATCATGGTGTCGTCAACGTCGGTCACAATGTCTTCCACAGGGGGCGATGGGCGTGCAGGCTGGTCCAAAGCGCGATTATGCCGCGACTCGGAAGTGCATGGTTAATTCTGTCCCGAGAGCGAAGCACGGCTAAGCAAGTATCGGACAAATTAACTCTGCATTGAGCGCGTTCGTGGAGTCTAGGCTGAGATTCAGCCTGGACGGAATGGTCCGCGCTGTGGTGTGTCCGATGCCACGGTGCTTCCTTTGTTATGTGGGCAGTCAGCTACGATGCGTCACGGCAGCACGGCACGCGGAGGGGTGGCATGGAAACGATCGGTCCGTACAGGTTGACGGAGATGCTCAGCCTGCGCCCCGCCGGTCGGGTCTGGCGAGCTGTGGATCAGTACGGCACGCCGGTCACCATCGCCGTCCTGGAAACCGCGGACAGCGAGCGAGCGCATCTCTTCCGCGCCGCGGTGACCGGCCCCTTACAGGGCCACCTCGTCAACGCCGATCTCAACGGCCCCAGGCCATGGGCGGCGCTCGCCGAGGACGGCGGCCCCGGAGCGCTCCAGATCTTCGCTCGGATGGCCGGCGGCCACCCGGGGCAGCCGCCGCAGGGCGTTCCGCCCGTGGACGACATGCCGACTGTCCTGGGCACCGCTCCCCCGCAGCAGTACGCGCCTGCGCATCCGTCCCCGCACCAGCCCGTCGCGCCGGACGCCGCCTGGGGGCCGCCTGGAGCGCAACAGACGCCGCCGCAGGAACACGAGCCGGCCGGCTCCGGATCGGCCGCCTCGCAGAACGCGCCTCCGGGCTACGATCCGACGCCGCCGCAGGCCGTGCCGCCGGCCGACGCGCCACCCGGCTACGGCCCGCACCTCTTCGACTCCGCGCCGCACAGCGCTCCGCCGGGGTACGACCCCAACGCCCATGATCCCAACGCTTACGGCCCCAACGCGTACGACCCCAACGCGTATGACCCGAATGCTTATGACCCGAACGCGTATGACCCGAACGCCTACGGCACGGCGCCGCCGCAGAGCGGACCTCCCGTGTACGGCCCGGCCGGCTACGGTCCCGGTCCATACGGCGCACCGCCGCAAAGCGGCCCACCCGCATACGGCGCACCGCCGCAAAGCGGCCCACCCGCATACGGCGCACCGCCGCCGCAGAGCGCGCCGCCCGCCTACGGCCCGGCCGGCTACAACCCCGCCCCGCAGAGCCCACCGCCCGGATACGACCCGGCCGGCTACAACCCCGCCCCGCAGAGCCCACCGCCCGGATACGACCCGGCCGGCTACAACCCCGCCTCGCAGAGCCCACCGCCCGGATACGACCCGAGCCTGTACGGCTCCTTCGGCGCGCCGGCTCCGCAGAGCGGTCCACCGGCGTACGGCCCCGGGCCGGCGGAGTCCCCCGGCTGGCCACAGCCGCCCGCCGCACCCCCGCGCAAGCGGCGCGGCCTCCTCGTGGCGGGCGTCATCCTGCTCGTACTCGTTCTGGTCGGGGCCGGCGTGGTCACCACGTGGGCCCTCACCAAGTCCGACGACTCGAAGCCCGTCGACCGGCCCACGGCGGCGCCGAGCAAGACCGCGAAACCTCCGGCTTCTCCGAACCCCGGCGCCAACCCGCCGGCCGTCTCGGACCGCGCCGGCAAGGAGCCGCCGATCGCCGGTAGCTGGCCGACGGCGTGGCCGACGTTCACGGCCGCCGATCCGACAAAGCAGCAGGAGAAGCTCGCTGGCCTGGGCTTCTCGTTCCGGGTTCCGGCCGACTGGGAGTGCACGAAGATCGACCAGTCCGGGCGGTACGCCAAATGGGAGTGCACCGAGAAGACCAGCGCGGCAGCGCCGGCCGGCGGCGAACTGATCGTGCGCGAGTGCTCGGAGCCCTGCGACAGCCAGCGCAAGATCCAGATGCGCCGTGCCGAGAACGCCTGGTCTCTGCAGTGGACGCGCGCAGACGGTCATTCGGCCTACGCTGAGACCGACGAGCTGCCGGGCAAGAGCGGCAAGCGGTACGGCCTGGTGGCGGTCCGTTACTGGCACAGCAAGGAGGGTGGCCCGCTCGATCGGCAGGTGGTCTTCCGGATGACCGCCCCGCCGAGCGGCAAAGCCGCGTTGCAGAAGATCCTGAACGAGGTCAGGGCTGGTACACCCTGATCCCACCGGACCGGCGTACGACACCGCCGGCCGCCCGTAGGCGGGAGGGTGGACCGATGCCGACCCCGGCCGGGCACTGCGAGTTCTGCGGCGTCGAACTCCTCGGCCGGAACGGCCCCGGTGGCCGCTCGGGCCGGCCGGCCCGGTTCTGTTCCAACGCGTGCCGCCAGCGGGCGTACCGTCGCCGCGCCGCCAACGGCGGGCTGGGCATCCCGCTCGCCGGACTGCCCCCGACCACCGTGTCCACCGACGGCAACCTGACGCCGGCACTGGACCGGCTCATCGGCCGGGAGCACGAGATCGCCGACCTGGAGGGGATGCTCCGGGGCGCGCGGATGCTGAGCCTGCTGGGACCGGGCGGGGCGGGGAAAACCCGGCTGGCGCTCGAACTCGGCGCTCGGGCCCGCACGCAGTATCCCGGCGGCGTCTGGCTGGTGGAGCTGGCGTCGCTTACCAGCGGCGCGCTGCTGGCCCAGCATCTCGCCGCCACCCTGCGCGTACGGGAGCGGCCGGGCCAGGCCGTGCTCGACACCCTCGCCGAGACGCTCGGCTCGGCGCGGACCATGATCGTCCTCGATAACTGCGAGCACCTGGTAGAGGCGAGCGCCCGGCTGACCGAGTCGCTGCTGCGGCGTTGCCCCGGGCTGACCGTCGTCGCCACCAGCCGCGAGTCGCTGGAACTGCCCGGCGAGGTCATCTACCGGCTCGGCGAGCTGACCCTGCCGCGGCTCTCCCCCGCGGCCAGCCGGGGCGAGCTGCTCACCTCGGCGGCGGTCCGGCTGTTCGTGGAGCGGGCCAGGGCGGTCGTGCCTGATTTCCAGCTCACCAAGGAGAACGCCCCGGACGTGGCCGGCGTCTGTGTGCGCCTGGACGGCAACCCGCTCGCCATCGAGCTGGCCGCACGGCGGGTCCGGCTGCTGTCCGTCAACGAGATCCTCGACCGGCTCGGCGACCGGTTCCAGCTGCTCACGGGTGGCTCGCGGACCGCGTCGAGCCGGCACCGCGACCTGCGCACCGCGATCGAGTGGAGCTTCGACCTGCTCGACCCCGACGAGCAGGCCGGCTTCCGCCAGCTGTCGGTGCTGGCCGGCGGGTTCACCGTGGACGGTGCGGCGGCGGTGTGTGCCGGGGACGGCGTACCGGCCGGCGCGGTCCTCGACCTGCTCGCCAGCCTCGAAGCCAAGTCGCTGATCGTGGCCGAGCCGGGCGCGGGGCGGTTCCGGCACCTGGAGTCGATCCGGCTGTACGCGCGGGAGCAGCTCGCGGCGTCCGGCGAGGACGGCGCCACCTACGACCGGCTCGTGCGCTGGCTGCTGCGTCTAGCCGAGCCGATCATCGGGGACCGCGTCTCGCGCTCGTTCGAGGAGATCGAGCCGCTCGACGCGGAACGGGACAACCTGCTGCACGCTCTGGAGTGGACGGTGCGCGTGGCGGACCAGCGTCAGGTGCTCCTCGCGGCGGCGCTGGGCCGCTGCTGGCGCCAGCGCGGCTACGCCACCGAGGGGCGCCGGCTGCTGCGCGACGCGCTGGCGGCCGCTGGGCCCACCTACCCCGGCCGCGGCGCAGCGCTCGCGCACGCGGCCTGGCTCGCGACGATGCAGGGCGACTACACGGAGGCGCAGGCCTTCGTCGACGAGGCGTTGCGACTGGAGGACCCCGCCCGCTCGCCCAGGAGATACGTGCGGGTGCTGAGCGCCGCCTCGTCGGTGCAGGCCGCCCGTGGCGACCTGACCGCCGCGTACAAGACCCGGCTGCGCTGCCTGGAGCTGGTGCGCCCGCTCGGCCAGCCGCTGGACACGGCGGTGTGCGTCCAGAACGTCGCCTGGAACGCGGTACAGCTCGGGCGGCTCGCCGAGGCCCGGGCGCTCATGGACGAGTGCCTTGCCACCTACCGTCAGCACGCCCACGAAGCCCTGCCGCCGGAGTGGCTGCACACGGCCGGCATGCTCGCCCTCGGCGACGGCGACACCGGCACGGCCGAGACCCGGCTGCGCGAAGGGCTGCGCGGGCGGCCGATCCGCCCGGACACCGGCCTGCCGACCTCGATCGCGCTGGTGACGATCGAGAGCCTGGTGATCGTCGCGGCCCGGCGCGGCGACCCGTTGCGGGCGCTGCGCCTCGCGGCGGCGGTGGCCGCGCTTCGCCAGCACCAACGCAGCCAGCCGGACGCGGCCTTGCGACAGCAGCTCGACGAGGCCGTCGCCGACGCCCGCGCGGCGGTCGGTGGCACCAGGGCCAGTGCGGCCCAGCGTGCCGGCGAGCGGCTCGACGCCGCGCGGACGGTCGCGTACGCGCTGGACGACCTGTGGCGTGGCCCGGGCCAGCCCGCGGACGGCGCCGCGGTGCTGACCCAGCGGGAGCAGTCGGTGGCGGCGCTGGTCGCCGAAGGGCTCACCAACCGGGAGATCGCCGGGCGGCTCCGCATCGCCGAGCGCACTGTCGAGTCCCATCTGGAGCACATCCGCGCCAAGCTGGACCTACGGTCTCGCGCGCAGGTCGCCGGGTGGGCCGTCGAGCACGCGGTCACCGCAGGGACGTGAGCCCGCGCTCCTCCAGTGCGAGCCGGAGTGCCCGCAGGGCGTAGTACGACCGGGACTTCACCGTGCCGACCGGGACGCCGAGCACGGCCGCCGCAGTCTCCGCCGTGCTGCCCTTGAAGTACAGCTCCTGCAGGACCGCCCGGTGCGCTTCGGAGACGGACGCCAACGCGTCGGAGACCGCCAGCGCGGACAGCATGTTCTCGACCTGGTCGTCCTCCGGCATCAGCTCCAGTGCGCCGTCGCCGACCTCCTTGGGCCGGGCGGACCGTCGCCGGTAGCCGTCGAGGACGATGCGGCGGGCGACGGTGAACAGCCAGGACCGGACGGGCGGCTGAGACTCGTCGACCGTGATCGCGCTGCGCCAGGCGCGCAGCAGCGTCTCCTGCACCACGTCCTCGGCCCACTGGTGGTCGCCCGAGGTGAGCCGGGTGGCGAACGACAGCAACGCCCGGCCGTGCTGGTGGTACAGGAAGGTGATCAGGCGTTCGGCGTCGGCGCCGGCGCGTTCGCGGCCGGGAGTCCTCGTGAGGGTTACCTCGGGGCTCATGACGGCGGCGCCTCCTCCAGATCGACACTTCGACACGGAAGAGATTGCCGCCGGAAGCGCTACCGGCGCATCGCGAGAAGCCGCACTGTTATTACGTGACGTAGGGGTGCTGCAATTACCGGGGCCTAACGCCAAAACCGCAGGTAGAGGGGTTTTCGAGAGAACGCTCTCCCGATTCGTCACCCGGCGGGCGTTACGAAAGTCGGTACCCCAGACGGGTGGCCCCGGGTTTCCCCGGGGCCACCGCAGATTTCACCGCCGGTCGGAAAGCTCGAACCGGTCGGCGGAACCTCAACCGGTCGGGAAGTCGTCCGGCGTACGGATGCGGTCCCGGACCCAGACACCGGCGGGCTTGAGCCGGCTCGTCCCGGCGAACGGCCCACCCGGGCAGGTGCCCGAGGTGAACACCGCACCGGAGCGGTTGTCGTCGGAGAAGTTCCAGTTGACCCAGCTGATCTTCTTGCTCGCCATCAGATCGATGTACTGCTGCGACCGGGTGAAGTTGTTCCCGCCGTCACCGGACGCGGTCTGGGTGCCGAACTCGGTGACGAACATCGGGATCCGGTCGGCCGCGCGCGACAGCGTGTTCAGGTACTCGGTGCCGTGCGAGGCCGCGTAGAAGTGGAACGTGTACATGACGTTGCCGAAGGTCACCTGATTGTTGATCACGTCGGTCTCGTTGCGGCCGTCGGAGACGCCGAGCGAGCCCCAGGCGTGCGTTCCGAGCAGGATCACCGAGTCGGCGTCCTGCGCGCGAACCACCGGGATGATCTGCTGGTGGTAGTTGCGCACGGTGTTCCAGCTGACGCCGTTCGGCTCGTTGGCGACGTCGTAGAGGATGTTCGGCTTGTCCTTGTGGCGCTGGGCGATCTCGGTGAAGAACGTCTTCGCCCTGGCCAGGTTGTAGTTCGGGTCGCCGGGGCTGAGCTGGTGCCAGTCCACAATGACGTAGATGCCGCGCGCGGTCGCCGCCTCGATGAGCGCGTGCATGAGGTCGGTGAACTTGCGCGGGTTGGTCTCGTAGCCACCCTCCTGGATGTACATCGAGAGCCGGATCACGTCGGCGTTCCAGTCGTTCGCCAGTGCGTCCAGCGACGCGTTGTTGACGCACTGCGGGTACCACTGGAGGCCGTGCGTGCTCATGCCACGGAGCTGGATCGGGCGGTTGTACTGGTTGCAGAGCTTGAGCCCGCACACGTGCAGCTGCCCGTTGATCGCCACCGGCGTGTTGCCGCCGCTGCTGGGGTTGGTCCGGGCCGTGATCTGGTTGGACGGCTGCGAGCGCAGGCCGGCGGCGTCGTACGCCCGGACTGAGTACGTGTAGCTGGTGTCCGGGGTCAGGCCAGTGTCGGTGTAGGTGGTGATGTTGCCGATCTGCGTCCAGGTGCCGCCGCGGTTCAGCTCGTAGCCGACCACGCCGACGTTGTCGGTCGAGGCGTTCCAGGCCAGCGAGATGGACGTGGTGGTGGCTCCGGTGGAGCGCAGGTTGCCCGGCGGCGTCGGGGGCTGCGGATCGTCGCAGGACGCGCCGGTGGTGGCCGTCACGGCGTTGCTGGCCGGGGACCGGTTACCGGCGGCGTCCGTGGCAGTCACCGCGAAGGTGTAGCTGGTGTTCGGCGTCAGCTCCAGAACGCTGAACGTGGTGTTGGGCGTCCGGCCGACGATGTTGCCGTTGCTGACGACCTGGTACTCGGTGACGCCGACGTTGTCGGTGCTCGCGTTCCAGGCCAGCGCGATCGACTCGCACGTGGCGCCGGTCGAGCGGGCGTTCGTCGGCGCGGTGGGCGCCTCGGTGTCGTTGCCGCCACCAACTCCGGCGGTCAGCTTGTCGAGGTTCGGCCCACCGTTGGCGGTGGTCGCCGTGGCCTTGACCTTGTTGGCGCCCGCGTTCAGCGGCGCGGTGATCGTGACGGTCTGCCACGTCGTCCAGGCGCCGGTACCGGGGAACGCCAGGTTGGCGTTGACGACGGCGCCGTTGACGCTGATCGACAGCGGCCGGTTGGCGGTCGTGCCGTTCGCGTACCGGAAGGCGAGGCTGGCGCTGCCGGCCGTCGGCGCGTTCACGGTGAACTCCACGGCACTGCCGACGGCGTTGTCGTAGTTGACGAAGCCGCGCCCGGTGAAGCCGGCGTGGTTCGACTCCACGACGCCCGCGGTGATCGTCGCGTCCTCGGCCTGGAGATCGGTGGCGGCCGCGGCGATATCGACGTCGAGCGCGTCGAGGTTGGGGCCGCCGTTGGCGGTGGTCGCCGTGGCCTTGATCGTGTTCGTCCCGGCGTTCAGCGGCGCGGTGATCGTGACGGTCTGCCACGTCGTCCACGCGCCCGTACCGGGGAACGCCAGGTTGGCGTTGACGACGGCGCCATTCACGGCGACGGACAGCGGCCGGTTGGCGGTCGTGCCGTTCGCGTACCGGAACGCGATCGTCGCCTGCCCCGCCGACGCCGCGTCGACCGTCCACTCGACGGCGCTACCGACGGCGTTGTCGTAGTTGACGAAGCCGGAGCCGCTGAAGCCGGCGTGGTTCGACTCCGTCACACCGGCCGTGATCGTCGCGTTCTCCGCCTCGTACCGGGTGGGGGCCGCCGCGGCGGGGGTGATCGCCGGCGCAGTCAGCGCGACGAGCAGCCCTGTTGTCGCGAGTGCCAGCAGCCGTAAGCGTTTTCTCCTGCGGTCCATGGGCGTTGCTCCTCTCATCGGAGTAGCCCCATGGGTTCCGCACCACCCAGGGAATAGACAGGAAAGTTTCCTGCCGAAATGGAACCGCCACTAGGGAGCATTGTCAACGATTCACCGGTTACCCGGATGATGCCGGCATGTGGGAAGCGCCGCGTTCCTGCCCAGCCAGGTCGGCTGAGCACTCGGCCCGGCAGGTCAACTGTCCCCGCCTGAGTCCGTGCTGGCAGGTGGAAGCCTTACGCGTTCGGTGCTGCCAGAGTCTCAACTAGGGCGGACGACCGGGACGGAACCGGCCGGTCAGCCCCTCGCGGAAACGGACCCAACCTCAGGAGGAGGCATGACCACGTCACCGTCCAGCGCTGTGGTACCCGACCTCGTAACCGTGGCGGGCTACGGGACGTACGCGGAGGCCCAGCGAGCCGTCGACCACCTCTCCGACCAGCGTTTCCCCGTCCAGGGCACGCTGATCATCGGGGTCGGGCTGCAACTCGTCGAGCATGTCCTGGCGCGGCTGACCTACCCGCGCGCCGCTGCCACGGGTGCCGGGGCCGGCGTGTGGTTCGGCCTGCTGTTCGGGCTGTTCCTGTCGTTCTTCACCGTGGGGGCGATCTCCGACCTGGCGATCATCCTGTGGGCGGTGCTCTGGGGAGCGATCGCCTGCGCCCTGTTCGCCGTCATCTCCTATGCCCTGACCGGAGGCACCCGCGACTTCGTGTCCGAGAGCCGACTCGTCGCCGACCGGTACGAGGTGCGCGTGATCCCGGAACACGCTGAGCGGGCACGTGAGCTGCTCGCCGGCCTCAACCCGACGGGGAGGTAAGCACGATGGCCAAAGCAGTCGGAATCGACCTCGGCACCACCAACTCGGTGATCGCGACCACCGAGGGTGGCAAACCCATTGTGATCCCCAGCTCCGAGGGCTCGCGCACAACGCCGTCGGTGGTGGCCTTCACCGAAGCGGGCGAGCGGCTGGTTGGCCAGATGGCTCGGCGCCAGGCCATCCTCAACCCCAAGGGGACCATCTACTCCGCCAAGCGGTTCATCGGCCGCAAGTACGACGAGGTGACCAGCGAGATGACCGCGGTCTCCTTCGACGTCGTCACGGGCCACGACAACGCGGTCCGGTTCGAGATCCGCGGCAAGCAGTACGCGCCGGAGGAAATCTCGGCGCTCGTCCTGCGGAAGCTGGTCGAGGACGCGTCGAAGTTCCTCGGCGAGAAGGTCACCGAGGCAGTCATCACCGTCCCGGCGTACTTCAACGACGCCCAACGTCAGGCCACGAAGGACGCCGGCCGGATCGCGGGCCTGGAGGTTCTCCGGATCATCAACGAGCCGACGGCGGCCGCGCTCGCGTACGGCCTGGACAAGAAGCAGAACGAGACCGTCCTGGTCTTCGACCTGGGCGGCGGCACATTCGACGTCAGCGTCCTCAGCATCGGCGACGGTGTGGTCGAGGTGCGCGCTACCTCCGGCGACGGGCACCTGGGCGGCGACGACTTCGACCGCCGCGTCGTCGACCACCTGGCTGATGAGTTCCAGCGCAACGAGGGCATCGACCTGCGCCGCGATCCGCAGGCCCTGCAGCGCCTCTTCGAGGCCGCCGAGAAGGCGAAGGTGGAGCTGTCGTCGGTCACCCAGACGACGATCAACCTGCCGTTCGTCACTGCGGACGCCAACGGCCCCAAGCACCTCAACACGACGCTGATGCGCTCGACGTTCGAGCAGATCACCGCCGACCTGGTGAACCGGTGCCTCGGCCCGGTCGAGCAGGCCATGGCCGACGCGAAGCTCACCGCGAACGACATCGACGAGGTCATCCTGGTCGGCGGCTCCACCCGGATTCCCGCCGTACAGGCCCTGGTCCGCCGCCTCACCGGCGGCACGGAACCGAACATGACCGTCAACCCGGACGAGGTCGTGGCGATGGGCGCCGCGCTGCAGGCCGCGGTCCTCAAGGGCGAGGTCAAGGACGTCCTGCTCCTCGACGTGACCCCGCTGTCGCTCGGGCTGGAGACGCTCGGCGGCGTGATGACCAAGGTGATCGAGCGGAACACGACGATCCCCGCCCGCCGCACCGAGACGTTCAGCACGGCCGAAGACAACCAGAACGCCGTCGACATTGTCGTGCTGCAGGGCGAGCGCGAACGCGCCGCCGACAACCGGGTGCTGGGCCGGTTCCGGCTGGAGAACATCCGCCCGGCGCCACGCGGCGTGCCGCAGGTCGAGGTGACGTTCGACATCGACGCCAACGGCATCCTCAACGTCTCGGCGCGGGACAAGGACACCGGCGCCGAGCAGCGCATCACGATCAGCGAGAGCGCGAACCTCGACAAGTCCGAGGTGGAGCGCATGATCGCCGACGCCGAGCAGCACCGGAGCGACGACGCCCGGCTGCGCGAGCAGATCGACGCCCGCAACGAGCTGGACTCGGTGGCGTACCAGGTCGAACGTCGCCTCGGCGAGCTCGGATCCGCCGTGTCCGTGCACGAGAAGGCACGGGCCGAGATGCTTGTCGCCGACGCCCGGCAGGCCATCAAGGAGGACGCGCCGCTGGACCGGCTGCGCTCTCTCACTGGCGAGCTGCAGCAGGTCTACCACGGCCTCGCCGCGACCACGACGGACGGCGCCGGACCGGGCGCCGGGACCGGACCGCAGCCGGGCGCCGGGCACAAGCAGGGCGGCTCCGGCGACGACGACGTGATCGACGCCGAGTTCACGACCCCGCAGTGACATGTCCGAGCACCCGAATGCAGTGGATGGCCAGGGCACGGCGGCCGTAGAGCCTGACCAGCAAGCCCCGCCCGCTGTGCCCGCCGACGTGGAGAAGGAGCTTGCCGCGCTGCGGGCCCGCGTGGCCGAGCTGGAGGACCGCTGGCTGCGTGCGGTCGCCGAACTGGAGAACATCCGGAAGCGGACAGCCCGCGAGGCGGAGCGTCAACGGGCCGACGAGCGGGCCAGCGTGGCGGCCGAGTGGCTGCCGGTCCTGGACAACCTGGACCTGGCGCTGCACCACGCCGAGGCCGATCCGGCGGCCGTGATCGACGGGGTGCGGGCCGTCCGGGACCAGGCGCTCGGTGTGCTGAGCCGGCTCGGGTTTCCCCGGCAGGACGATGTCGGGGCCAACTTCGACCCGGCCCGGCACGAGGCCGTGGGCGCCGTCGCCGATCCGGAAGCGCCCGCCGGCACCGTCGTACAGGTCGTCCGTCCGGGCTACGGAGACGCCGAACACCCGCTGCGCCCCGCGGCTGTGGTGGTGGCGACGAGGGCCGAGTGATGGCCGCCCGCGATTTCTACGAAGCCCTCGGGGTGCCGCGGACGGCTAGCCAGGACGAGATCCAGCAGGCCTACCGCAAGCTCGCCCGTACCTACCACCCGGACGTGAACAAGGATCCGGGCGCCGAGGAGCGGTTCAAGGAGATCGGCGAGGCCTACCAGGTGCTGTCCGATCCCAAGACCCGCCGCCGCTACGACGCGTTCGGCGCCGACTTCCGCCAGGTGCCCGAGGACGTCGACCCCGAGACCTGGGCACGCGCCAAGGCCGGCGCCGGGCGGGCGCGCTCGGGCCGGTCCCGTGACGGCGGTGTGCGGTTCACCACCGGCGACTTTTCCGGCGCCGAGGGCATCGATCTGGACGAGCTGTTCGGCGGCATGTTCGGCGGGCGGGGTGCCCGTGGCGGCTGGGGCCCGATTCCCGGCGCCGACCAGGAGGCCGAGCTGGAACTCACGGTCGAGGACGCGTACCGGGGCGGCAAACGCGCGCTGACGCTCGCCGGCCCGGGCGGTCCGCGCACGTTCGAGGTGAACATCCCGGCCGGCGTCACCGACGGCCAGCGGATCCGCCTCGCCGGCCAGGGCGGGCAGGGCAGCGAGGGCGCGCCGTCCGGCGACCTGTACCTGGTGGTGCGGATCGCCGACCACCCCCGGTACGAGGTGGACGGCCGCGACCTCCGGGTGCGGCTGCCGCTCGCGCCGTGGGAGGCGGCCCTGGGCGCGAACGTCGCCGTCGACACCCCCGGCGGCGAGGCCAAGGTGAAGGTGCCGCCCGGCACGTCGAGCGGCCGCCGGCTGCGGCTGCGCGGCCGTGGCCTGCCCAACCCGCGCGGCAAGCCCGGCGACCTGTACGCGGAAGTCCAGATCATGGTCCCGAGCACGCTCACCGACGAGGAGCGGCAGCTCTTCGAGCGGCTCGCCACGGTGTCCAACTTCGATCCCCGGAGGCCGCGATGAGCACCACACACGCCCTGGTCCGGACCCGGCCACCGGCCCGGCTCCTGCACGTCGACACCTTCGCCCGCGGCGCCGGCCTGCACCCGGAGCTGGTCCGCCGGTTCGTGGCGCTCGGGCTACTCGACGCGGTCCGGGACCCCGACGGCGAGCTGTGGCTGCCCCCGTCGCAGCTCGCCGCCGCAGCCCGGCTTCAGCGCTTGCGCACCGGGTTCGCGCTCAACTACGCGGCGCTGGGGCTCGTTACCGACCTACTCGACCGCATCGCGGAGCTGGAGGCCGCGCTGCGGACCCGCTCTCGACGTACCGGAGGTTGATCGTGGACCTGAACCGCCTGACGCAGAAGTCCCAGGAGGCCCTGCACGACGCCCAGACCAAGGCGCTGCGCTTCGGGCACACCGAGGTCGACGGCGAGCACCTGCTGCTGGCGCTACTCGACCAGCCGGAGGGTCTGGCCCCCCGGCTTCTGGCGCAGGCCGGCGCCGACCCCGACCGGCTGCGCGCCGAGGTCGAGGCCGAGCTGGGCCGCCGACCCAAGGTCACCGGTCCGGGCGCCTCGCCGGGCCAGGTCTACGTGACCCAGCGCCTCTCCCGCCTGCTCGACGCCGCGGACCGCGAGGCCAAGCGCCTCAAGGACGAGTACGTCTCGGTCGAGCACCTGGTGCTCGCCCTCATCGACGAGGGCACCGGGACGGGCGCCGGCCGGCTCCTCCGCCATCAGGGCCTGACCCGCGACGGGTTCCTGCAGGCACTGACCGCGATCCGCGGGAACCAGCGGGTGACGTCCGCGATGCCCGAGGTCGCCTACGAGGCACTGGAGAAGTACGGGCGGGACCTGGTCGCCGACGCCCGCGCGGGCAAGCTCGACCCGGTGATCGGGCGCGACAGCGAGATCCGCCGTGTCGTGCAGATCCTGTCCCGCAAGACCAAGAACAACCCGGTCCTCATCGGCGACCCGGGCGTCGGCAAGACCGCGATCGTCGAGGGCCTGGCGCAGCGCATCCACCGCGGCGACGTGCCCGAAGGGCTGCGCGACAAGACGATCTTCGGCCTCGACATGGGATCGCTGGTGGCCGGCGCCAAGTACCGGGGCGAGTTCGAGGAGCGGTTGAAGGCGGTCCTGAACGAGGTGCGCGCCGCCGAGGGGCGGATCCTGCTGTTCATCGACGAGCTGCACACCGTCGTCGGGGCTGGTGCCACCGAGGGCGCGATGGACGCGGGCAACATGCTCAAGCCGATGCTGGCCCGCGGTGAGCTGCACATGATCGGCGCGACGACGCTCGAGGAGTACCGCAAGCACATCGAGAAGGACGCCGCGCTGGAGCGCCGCTTCCAGCCGGTACTCGTGGACGAGCCGTCGGTGGAGGACGCCATCTCGATCCTGCGCGGGCTCCGCGAGCGGCTCGAAGTCTTCCATGGCGTGCGGATCCAGGACAGCGCGCTGGTCGCCGCCGTGGTGCTGAGCCACCGTTACATCTCCGACCGCTTCCTGCCGGACAAGGCGATCGACCTGGTCGACGAGGCGTGCGCGATGCTGCGCACCGAGATCGACTCGATGCCGGCCGAGCTGGACGAGTTGACCCGGCGCGTCATGCGGCTGGAGATCGAGGACGCGGCGCTCGCGAAGGAGAGCGACCCGGCGAGCAAGCAGCGCCTCACCGACCTGCGGAAGGAACTGGCCGACCTGCGCAGCGAGGCCGACGCGATGCGCGCGCAGTGGGAGGCCGAGCGGCAGGCCCTGCGGAAGGTGCAGGAGCTGCGGCAGGAGATCGAGAACGTCCGCCGGGACGCCGAGCAGGCCGAGCGGGACTACGACCTCAACCGTGCCGCCGAGCTGCGCTACGGCAAGCTCACCGAGCTGGAGCGGCGGCTGCAGGCCGAGGAGGAGCGCTTGGCGGCCAAGCAGGGCAGCAACCGGCTCCTGCGCGAGGTCGTCACCGAGGAGGAGATCGCCGCCATCGTGTCCCGGTGGACCGGGATCCCGGTCAGCCGCCTCCAGGAGGGCGAGCGGGATAAGCTGCTACGCCTCGACCAGATCCTGCACGAGCGGATCGTCGGCCAGGACGAAGCCGTGCAGCTCGTCGCCGACGCCATCATCCGGGCCCGCTCGGGCATCAAGGACCCGCGGCGGCCGATCGGGTCGTTCATCTTCCTCGGACCGACCGGTGTCGGGAAGACGGAGTTGGCGAAGGCGCTCGCCGCGGCGCTGTTCGACACCGAGGACAACATGGTCCGCATCGACATGAGCGAGTACCAGGAGCGGCACACGGTCAGCCGCCTGGTCGGCGCCCCACCCGGCTACGTCGGGTACGAAGAGGGCGGCCAGCTCACCGAGGCGGTCCGGCGCAAGCCGTACTCCGTGGTGCTGTTCGACGAGATCGAGAAGGCCCACCCGGACGTCTTCAACACGCTGCTCCAGGTGCTCGACGACGGGCGCCTCACCGACGCGCAGGGCCGCACGGTCGACTTCCGCAACACCGTCGTGATCATGACATCCAACGTCGGATCCGAGCACCTGCTCGACGGCGTCACCGCGCACGGCGAGATCAAGCCGGAGGGGCGCGAGGGCGTCATGGCGGAGCTGCGGCGCCAGTTCCGGCCCGAGTTCCTCAACCGCATCGACGACATCGTGCTGTTCAAGCCGCTAACGCAGACCGAGATCGAGCAGATCGTCGAGCTGATGTTCAACGACGTCCGCGCACGGCTCATGGACCGGCGCATCGCGCTCCAGGTGACCGAGGAGGCGCGCCGGCTCATCGCGCGCCACGGCTTCGATCCGGTGTACGGGGCGCGGCCACTGCGCCGGTACATCGCCCGCGAGGTCGAGACCCGGATCGGCCGCGCGCTGCTCACCGGCGACCTCGCCGACGGCGCCGTGATCCGCGTGGACGCGCGCGACGACGAGCTGGTCGTGGCGTACGACATGCTCACCGCGCCGGACGGTACGTGAGGTGCCGGCCATGGAACCGAAGATTGTCGAGTGTGGACAGTGCGGCAAGAGGAACCGGGTGCCGGCCGTAGCCGGGGGCGCGCCGCAGTGCGGCAACTGCCACGCGCCACTGCCGTGGGTCGCCGACGCCGGCGATGACGACTTCGCCGACGTGGTCGAGGCGTCGTCGATCCCGGTCGTGGTCGACCTCTGGGCGGCGTGGTGCGGACCGTGCCGGATGGTCAGCCCGGCGCTGGAACGCGTCGCCCGCGAGCTGGCCGGCAAGGTCAAGCTCGTCAAGGTCGACGTCGACGCGGCGCCGAAGACGTCGGCCCGGTTCACGGTCCAGGCCGTGCCGACGCTGCTCGTGATGCGGGGCTCCGAGGTCGTCGCCCGCCAGGCCGGAGCCGCACCGGCACCCGCACTCCGCGCCTGGGTCGAGCAGGCGCTAGCCACCGCGCCCACCAGCGGGGCGGGCCGATGACCGTGCTCGCCGAGACGCCCGATCAGCAGGGGGCGTACCCGCGCCTCTCGCCGGAGCAGATCGCGCTGCTCGCCGGGTACGGCGAGCAGCGGCCGGTCGCGGTCGGCGACGTGCTGTTCCGCGCGGGCGACCCCTGCGACGAGTTCTTCGTGATCGTGTCGGGGAAGGTCGCGGTCGTCGACGGGTACGGCCGCGCCGAGCGGGTGCTCAGCGTCCACGGTCCGGGCCGGTTCCTCGGCGAGCTGAACCTCCTCACCGGCCAGACGGGCTTCGTCACCGCCGTGGTCTGCGAGCCGGGCGAGGTGCTGGCCATACCGGTGGAGCGCCTGCGGGCCGTTGTCGCGCAGGACTGCGACCTGGGCGACCTGATCCTGCGGGCGTACCTGAGCCGGCGGACGATGCTGATCGGGATCGGCGCCGGGTTCCGGATCATCGGCTCCCGGTTCTCCCCCGACACGCGCCGGCTGCGCGAGTTCGCCGCCCGCAACCGGCTGCCGCACCGCTGGATCGACTTGGAGAAGGATTCGGAGGCGGAGACGTTCCTGCGCGAGCTGGGCATCCCGCCGGAGGAGACGCCGGTGGTGATCTGGCGTGACGAGCAGGTGCTGCGCAACCCGAGCAACGCCGAGCTGGCGCGCATCGTCGGGCTCCGGGCCCCGGCGCTGCCCGCCGGTCTCTGCGATCTCGTCGTGGTCGGCGCCGGACCGGCGGGGCTGGCCGCCGCGGTCTACGGCGCGTCGGAAGGGCTCAGCACGGTGCTGCTGGACGCGGTCGCCGCCGGTGGGCAGGCCGCCACCTCCTCCCGGATCGAGAACTACCTCGGGTTCCCGTCCGGGATCTCCGGGGCCGAGCTGGCCGAACGGGCGGTGATCCAGGCGGAGAAGTTCGGCGCCCAGATCACCGTCCCGGCCGAAGCGACGGCGCTGGAGGCGCGCGACGGGTACTACGTGATCACCCTCGACGACGGGACGGAGTCCTGCGCGCCCGCCGTGGTGATCGCCACCGGCGCGCGGTACCGCCGGCTCGACGTCCCGGGGATGGACCGGTTCGACGGCGTCAGCGTGTACTACGCCGCGACGCTGACCGAGGCGCAGCTCTGCTACCGGGATCCGGTGGTCGTGGTCGGCGGTGGCAACTCGGCGGGGCAGGCAGCGGTGTTCCTCGCCGGCCACGCCGCCGCCGTCCGCCTTGTCCTGCGCGAGCCGGATCTCGGCGCCAACATGTCGCGGTACCTCGCCGACCAGATCGAGCGGAACCCCGGCATCGAGGTGCTGCCCGGGCACGAGGTCCGGGAGCTGGTCGGCGACACCGTGCTGGAGACGGTGGTCGTCGAGGACAACACCACGGATGAACGGCGCCCGCTCGACGCCCGCGCGCTCTTCGTCTTCATCGGCGCCCAGCCGCGAGCCAACTGGCTGGCCGGGCGGCTCGCCCTCGACGACAGCGGGTACGTGCTCACCGGCCCGGACGCCGTCCCAGTCACCGGCGACAGGCCAGGATGGGACGTCAACCGGCCGCCCTTCCTGCTGGAGAGCAGCCGGCCAGGCGTGTTCGCCGTGGGCGACGTGCGCAGCGGCTCGATCAAGCGGATGGCCTCCGCCGTCGGCGAAGGTTCCATGGCTGTTCGCCTCGTCCACGAGCACCTGGCGCGGTAGGCGCCATTTCGGGGGCCTGGTCCGGCCCCACCCGCTCAAGCTACGGTGCGCAGCGGGAGGGAGCGCTCATGGTCGAGATACCCGCATCCGCGTGCGAGGTGATCGAGTCGGGCCGGCTCGCGCACCTGGTCACGGTGACGCCGACGGCAGCCCGCACGTCACGATCGTCTGGGTCGGCCTCGACGGCGACGAGATCGTGGTCGGCAAGCTGGCCGTCGACCAGAAGGTCCGCAACATCCGCCGGGATCCGCGCGTCTCCCTCTCGATCGAGGCCGAGGGAGACCAGTACGGCATGCAGCACTACCTGGTCGTGGAGGGCTCGGCGCGGGTCGAGGAAGGTGGCGGGCCGGCGCTGCTCCACGACCTCGCGCAGCGCTATATCGGCCCGGGGACGCCGTTCCCGCCGATGCCCGATCCACCGGAGGGGTTCGTGATCCGGATCAGCCCCGAGAAGGTGCGCGGCATGGGCCCCTGGGGCACCACGCTCGGCTGATCTGGGCGACATGTTGGTGGCTATAGCCACCAACATGTCGCCCAAAGCGGAACGAGCAGCTCAGCCGGCCCGGAGCAGCCCGAGCCGGTGCGCGAGCGCCGCCGCCTCGCCCCGGTTGGTGACGGCGAGCTTGGCGATGATCCGGGACACGTGGACGCTGGCCGTCTTCGGCGAGATGTAGAGCGTCTCGGCGATGCGCCCGTTGCTGTACCCCTCCGCGACGAGCCGCAGGACCTCACGCTCCCGGCTGGTGAGCGTCGTGTCCGGCCCGGCCTGCGGGGCCGTCCGGAGCCCGACCCGGCGCGCCAGCGTCGACGCCTCGGCCCGCAGCGGCTCCGCCCGCAGGGCACCGGCGATCGCGAGCGTCTCCTCGATCGCGGCCGCGCTGGCGGCCCGATCACCCGCGGCCGCTTCGGCCTCGGCGAGCCACCGCAACGCCCGCGCGGTCTGGTAGGGCTGACCGTCGGCGCGCCAGGCTGCCACCGCGGCTCTGCGAGCGTCGAGCGGATCAGCCGTGCTCAACACCGCCGCGACATCGGCCGCGTACGCCCGCTCGGCCGGATGGTTCGCTGGCACGACCGCGGCCACCTCGGCAAGCCGGGCTCGCAGCGCCGGGTCGCCGGTCACGGTCACGGTGTCGGCCACCACCGCGAGCACCGGCCAGGCATAGCGCGGTTTGGCAGCGAACCCCGGATCGGCCAGGATCGCCCCGGCCGCCGCGACCGCGTGACCGGCGTAGCCGTCGGCGAGCAGCGTCCGCAGGTGGAGCTCGTGCAGGGGGAGCCGGAACTGCGCGTCGAGGTAGGGCTTGCCCAGATAGGTGAGGGCTCGGGAGGCCAGTTCCGGCGCAGTGGCGTCGCCGCGCACCAGTTTGAGCCAGGCCTGGGGCACGAGCGCGGCCAACGCCACCACGCCCGGCGGATCGAAGCGCACGAGGTCGTCGAGGAGCTCGGCGGCCTCGTCCCAGCGGCCGAGGGCGATCAGCGCGTCGGCGTGGTTGCCAACCTGGTAGACGCCGCTGGTGATCCCCATGCCGACCCGGCGGGCTTCGGCACCGGCCTGCCGCACGGTCTCTGCCGACTCGGCGTACCGGCCGATCTGGTAGAGCGCGTCGGAGATGTTGACCCGCGCGTGCGCGAGCCCGTCGAGGTCGCCGACGCGCTCGGCGAGCGCCGCCGCACGGCGCATCTCGGCCAGCCCGACCTCCGGCGAGATGGCGTGGCTGCAGACCTTGCCGTAGGTGATGGCCGCCGACACCTGCTGGGCGATGTCGCCCACCTCGCCGGCGGCTGCCACGGCGGCTGCCGCCGCCCGGTCGACCTCCTCGGCGTCGCCGCCGTGCATCAACCCGGCGGCGACGCCGGCGAGCAGCTCCGCGCTCGCCCGGCTGGCCGGCAGCGCGGCGATGAGCTCATAAGCGCGCCGCAGTTCGGCGAGGCCGTCGCTCTTGGCGAGGAGGCGCAGCACCTTCGCCCGCCGCTCCAGCAACCGCCCGGCGCGGAGCGGTTCGGCCTCGACGTCGGCCTCGGCGAGGCCGGCCTTGGTCAACCTGAGCGCGCGCATGAAGTCGCCCGCGGCAACGGCCGCGCAGACCGCCGTCTCGATCACGGCGAGCCGGTCCATGCCCGCGTGGGTCTCCGCACCGGGTACCTGTTCCCACAGTTCGAGGACCCGTTCCAGCAGGCTGCCCTGTTCGGCATAGGCGTACCGCTCGCCCGCCGCCGCGGCCGCGTGCACACCCGCGACGAGCGCGCGCGGACGGTCGTGCGCGGCGTACCAGTGGTGGGCGACCTCGGCCGGCGCCCGGCCCGCACCGACCAGCGACGGGTCGGCCTCGATCGCGGCGGCGTACCGGGCGTGCAGGCGGCCGTGCTCGCCCGGCAGCAGGTCATCGTGGACCGCCTCGCGGACCAGGGCGTGCCGGAACTGGTACTCCTCGCCGTCCGCGTCGGCGACGACGAGCTGCGCGGCGACGGCCGCCCGGAGCGACTCCTCCAGTTCAGCCTCGGAAACGTCGG
>Ga0210378_10000235_pt1 | contig 26864 bp, 25 predicted proteins | sample PLM1_60_b1redo_FD_155465 | JGI IMG/M metagenome (GOLD analysis project Ga0210378, IMG submission 155465) | Groundwater sediment microbial communities from an aquifer in East River, Colorado, USA - PLM1_60_b1 redo | ecosystem: Environmental > Terrestrial > Soil > Riparian zone | place: USA: East...
GAGCGCTCCCCACACCATCCGGGCGCCGAAGAGGCCGATCACCCCCCCTATGATCGCCCCCACCATGTGGTGGCCGGGGACGGCGCGCAGCTTCATTTCCAGCGTGATCACCGCCGCCGCGGTGATGACTCCGAGAAGGACCCCGAGCCAGGGCTGGGAGGGGAAGGGCGCATAGACGTAGCCGGCGTGCGCCAGGATCGCGACGATGAAGGCGCGGCAAAGGATGAGCCACATGCGCTGGACCTCTAAAGGACCCCGATGACGGCCCATCATAATCTGCGCCCGCGCGCCGCGAAAGCGGGGTTTTACGTAGGGTCGTTGAGGCGGTCCAGGGCCTCTGACAAGGTGTGGACGCCGAAAAGCTGGATGCCGTCGATGCCGGGAGGGACGCTGCGGGCGGGGAGGATGCAGCGCTTGAAGCCCATCTGGACCGCCTCGCGCACGCGCAGGAGGGCCTGGCCGGTGCTGCGCACCTCGCCGGCCAGCCCGACCTCGCCGAAGACGACCGTGTCGGCGGGGAGCGGCCGGTTGCGCAGCGAAGAGGCGACCGCCGCGACCACGCCCAGGTCGGCGGCCGGCTCCGCGACGTCCAGCCCGCCGGCCACGCTGACGAAGACGTCGTCGCCCAGCAGCTCCAGGCCGACGCGCTTCTCCAGCACCGCGAGGAGCAGGCTCGTCCGGTTCGGATCGATGCCGAGGGACATCCGGCGGGGCGTGCCGAAGGAGGTCGGCGAAACGAGGGCCTGGACCTCCACCAGCATCGGCCGCGACCCCTCGACCGTGGCCACCACCGCCGAGCCCGGCGAGCCCTCGCGGCGCTCGGCGAGGAAGAGGGCCGAGGGGTTGGCCACCGGCTGCAGGCCGGTCCCGGTCATCTCGAAGACCCCCAGCTCGGACACCGCGCCGAAGCGGTTCTTGACCGCGCGCACGATGCGGTGGTGCTGGCGTTTCTCGCCCTCGAAGTAGAGCACGGTGTCGACGATGTGCTCGAGGGACTTGGGCCCGGCCAGGCTGCCGTCCTTGGTCACGTGGCCGATGAGGAAGGTCGTGATGCCCCGGCCCTTGGCCAGGAAGAGGAGCTGGGTGGCCACCTCGCGCACCTGGCTGATGCTGCCGGGAGCGGACGGGAACTTGGACGAGTACACCGTTTGGACGGAGTCGATCACGAGGGCGGAGGGCTTGAGCTCGTCGACTTCCTCGAGGATGCGTTCGAGTGAGGTCTCACCCATCAGGTAGAGGCCGCCGCCGGCCACGCCCAGTCGCTCGCCCCGCAGCTTGATCTGGCGCGGGGACTCCTCCCCCGAGACGTAGAGCACGGGGGCGCCGTTGCGGCCCAGCAGGTGCGCGACCTGCGTGATCAATGTGGAGTTGTGGACGATTAGATCGTTCGCCACGAAGTTCGCGTGGGCCGGCACGGAGAGGTCGTAGACACGCACTTGGCCTGCGGGGGTAACACTCTTGACCTCGTCCCAGTAGACCTCGCCATGAGCCAATGCTTCCAGGCCGGCCGAAGGATAGGCGTCCGCAATCGCCGCGACGGTGGTGCGTGGGAGCGGCCGTTCGTGACGGCGATTCTTCAGGTGAAGCCCGGCTCTCGCAGAAATCTCGGCAAAGGGGGCACCCCCAGTCGCGGTCCGCAGGAGCGCCCAGAACTCATGGCCCGTCGGAACCGTGTCGAACTGGGTCGACGACAAGCGGGGCGCCGATCGTTGGTTGATCTTCGCCCTAGCTGAATGACGGCCCCAGATTCCAATTTCCGCCAGATAACGCTTGACGGCACGCACGCCGAGCAGTTGGATCTCGTAGGCGACGTACGGTCGCCCGTTGACTTGTTGGTTCTTGGTCCGCAGCTTCGAGACGAATCCGAACCGGAGCAGCAGATGCTGGACGTCTCGAGCCAGCCGCTCGCTGATCGTGGAGTAGGAGACCCCCGTTTGTCCCCGCCTGTTCAGATAGACAGAGCCGTCGCATGAAAAAAGCACCTTCAGGAAAAGCCGAAGCTGATCGGGAGGCAAGCGGAAGATACAATCCGGCACGGCCTTCGTGGCCGCCGTCGCATACCGCAGCCCGACGGAAGCCAGGAAGCGCGCAGCTACGGTCGTCATCTCCGCTTGTGAACGCGCAGCAGGGCGCAACCTGGCTATCGGGACATCGACGGCGTCCGCCAGTCTTTGGAGACTCGGCCCGCTTGGGGCGCACTTGCCACGCCGCCAGCAGTTGAGCAGGCCGTAGCTCACTCCCGCCGCTCGCGCCCAGCCCGCCCATGTAACGCCTGTGGCGGCATGTACGCGCTTTAGCGATCGCGCAACGTGCTTGCGGGCGTCGGCTCGATGCCCCCGTGGCTGAACGAAGCGATAGGTTTTCGCTGCGTTGTTTGACTTCCTGTACTCTCTGAGCTCCAAGCCGAAGCGACGAGCTACCTCGTAGAGATCACTCCGAACCTCCGGGACGGCGGTAGTGACGTTGACGTCACTATGAGCGGACCCGTCAGAGAGCACGTAGGCCGCCAGCTTCACCTCGTGCTCGGCCATCCTCTCGTTCCCGAAGTAGGGTAGCGACCGAGGGGCGGCCAGACGCGCGCCCGGCGCCAGGTCACCCGCCGCCTTCCATCCTGAGGGCGTGAGTACCGGGTGGGTAGGTGTGCATCGCAAGGTGCGTCCCAGCCGTGTCTTCAACTCGACGACGGGGCGCTCGCCCTGTTCGTGGAACGCCGCGACTGTCTGCCGCACTAGGCGCCGTGTTGACTCGTCGAGCGACACGACGTCTCGCTGCTTCGCCCATTCGGTGATCGGCAGGAGCGCCCCGGTCACGGGATCCAGCACCCGGCTCGACCCCACGAGGCATTTACCTATTCCCGGCTCCCCGCCGATGAGGATCATCGACCCGGGGACGATGCCGCCGCCGAGCACCCGGTCGAACTCCCCGAGGCCGGTCGGGATACGCTCGGCATCCGCCCCGTCGACCATGTCGTAGGGTTGGGGACGACCGCCGAGGACGGGGGCGGACGCCTTGGCGCGGGAAGGAGCCGCTTCCTGCCGCTCCTCGACGAAGCTGTTCCACTCGCCGCAGTCGGGGCAGCGGCCCAGCCACTTGGAGCTTTCGAACCCGCACGCCTGGCAGGCGAAGACGGTCTTCAGCTTGGGCACGGCCACGCCGGGAGTCTAGCTAACGGCTCCGCCTCAGTGGGTCCGTTCCGCGGGGGGTGAAACGCGACTCCACCCCCACCACCCGGCCGCCCTCGACGTAGACGCGGGGCAGACGGGTGCCGACGCTGGTGAGGACCTCCCAGGCGTTGGTGCCGGCGCGGTCGGCCACGTCCCACGCCAGAGGGTCGTCGCCGAAGAGGATGGCCTCGTCGCCCTCGCCGGCATCCGGATGGTCGGTGAGGTCGGCCATCGTGAGGTCCATGCAGACGGTGCCGGCCACGGGCACGCGGCGGCCCTTCACCAGCAGTTCCCCTCGGTCCCGCATGCCGTCGGTGCGCGGCACGCCGTCGGCGTAGCCGAAGGGGATGGTCGCGAGGCGCGAGCGGCGGGGGGCGACCCAGCGGCCGCCGTAGGAGACGGGCGTGCCGACGGCGACGTCCTTGACCAGCTCGATGTCGGCGGAGACGGACATGACCGGCTTCACGTCGATGGCGGGCGCCAGCGGACGCGGGCGCACGCCGTAGAGGATGAGGCCGGGGCGGACCAGCGTATGGCTGCGGCGGAGGAACGCCAGGCCGGCGCTGTTGGCGGCGTGGATCCAGCGCGGCCGGATGCCGCGCCGGGCCAGGTCCTCCACCGCCTCGTCGAACAGGTCGAGCTGGCGGCGCGTGACCTCGGCGTCCTCGTCGGCGGAGGCGAGATGCGTCAGGATCCCGTCTACTTGCATTTGGCCGGATTCGGCGAGCCGCGCCGCCGCCTCGCCGACCGTCGACGGCGTAAAGCCGAGGCGCGTCATGCCGGTGTCGACCTTGACGTGCACGGCAAAGGGCCGGCTTGCTTCCTTCGCGGCCTGGAGCGCGCTCTCCAGGGTCGACGGCGTCGAGACCACGGGCGTGAGGTCGTGCTGGACGAGGGCGCGCACCTGCCCGGGCGCGAAGCCGGCCAGCACCACGATGGGCGCCCGCACGCCCGCCGCGCGCAGGACGACACCCTCCTCGGTGTACGCCACCGCCAGCATCGGCGCTCCCAGCGCCACGAGGTGCCGGCTGATGCGGGCCGCGCCGTGGCCGTAGGCGTCGGCCTTCACGACGGGCATGACCGGCCGGGCGGCGGCGGCGGAGACGGCCAGATAGTTCGCGGCGAGGCGGTCCAGGTCCAACCGAACGCGGGCGGGACGCAGCGCCGCCAGCAGCGAGTCGCTCATTACCTAGAGGATACTCGCCCTCACTGGTTGCGCCACTCGAGGTTCTCGAACCGGGTGAATTCCTTGATGAAGGCGAGCTTGAGCATGCCGGTGGGCCCGTTGCGCTGCTTGCCGATGATGATCTCGGCCACGCCGCGGTTCTCGTCGGAGGGCTTGTACTCCTCTTCGCGGAAAATAAAGAGGACCAAGTCTGCGTCCTGTTCCAAACCTCCACTCTCACGAAGATCCGACAGCTGTGGTCGCTTCTCTGTGCGACCCTCGGGCGCGCGCGAGAGCTGCGAGAGCGCCAGAACTGGGACGCTCAGCTCCTTCGCGAGCCCCTTCAGCGATCGGCTGATCGAAGCGATCTCCTGCTGCCGGTTCTCGATCCGGCCCGCGCCGGAGACGAGCTGCAGGTAGTCCACCACGATCAGGCCCAGCCCATGCTCCGCCATCAGCCGCCGGCACTTGGCCCGCATTTCCAGCGGCGTGAGCGTGGCGGAATCGTCGATGAAGATCTTCGACGCAGACAGGTCGGCGTACGCCTTCGCGAGGCGCGCCCAGTCCTTCTCCTGCAGGTTGCCGGTCCGCAACCGGTGGGCGTCCACCCTCGCGTCGGCGCACAGCATGCGCAGGACGAGCTGCTCCTTGGCCATCTCCAGCGAGAAGATCCCGACCGTCTCCCCGGTCTTCGCCGAAGCGTACTGGGCGACGTTCAGGCAGAACGAGGTCTTGCCCATGGCGGGGCGGGCGGCCACGATGATCAGGTCGCCTTTCTGCAGCCCGCTGGTCTTCTCGTCCAGGTCGACGAACCCGGTCGGCAGCCCGGTGACCAGCTCCTTGGACTGCGAGAGCTGGTCGATCGTGCGGAAGCTCTCCTTGACGATCTCGCGGATTCCGATGAACCCCTGGCGGATGCGGTGCTCGGCGATGTCGAAGATCGCCTTCTCCGCCTTGTCGAGGATGACGCCGGCTTCCTCTTCCGCCTCGAAGGCGGAATGGACGATGCGGTTGCCGGCGTGGATGAGGTTCCGGAGGACCGCCTTCTCCTTGATGATCCGGCTCCACTGCTCGACGTTGGTGATGCGGGGAACGCCGTCGACGAGCGAGGCGAGGTACGCCGCTCCGCCCACCGCCTCGAGGGCCGAGCCGCGGATCAGCTCGTCCTTGAGGGTGACGAGGTCGATGGGCTGGGAGCGCTCGGCGAGCGCGGCCATCGCATCGAAGATGCGCCGGTGGGACTCGCGGTAGAAATCGTCGCGGGCGAGGACCTCCGCCGCCGAGTTGAAGGCGGCGTTGTCGACGAGCACCGCCCCCAGCACCGTGCGCTCCGCGTCGGCGTTGTGCGGTAGTGCTTTGTCCTTGAGGGCGACTTCGGTGGCCAAGGGTCCCTCCCGCGACGGGCCGCTAGTTTACTTCCAGCGCGTTGCGGGATGGGACCAATTTTTTAGCCGCCGCTAGCCTTCCTTGGTCACGAGCACGCGCAGGTTGGCGCCGACCTCCGGGTGGAGCTTCACCACGACCTCGTGCTCGCCGAGCTTCTTGATGGGCTCGTCGAGCTGGACCTTGCGCTTGTCGATCTCGATGCCCTTGGCCTTCAGGAACTCGGCGATGTCACCGGAGGTCACGGAGCCGTAGAGCACGTCGTGCTCGCCCACCTTCCGCGGCGCGATGAACCGCAGCGAGCGGACACGCTCGGCGACGACCTCGAACTCCGCCTTCTCCTTGGCCGCACGGAGCTCGTGCGCCTTGCGCTCCTTGGCGATCATGGCCTTGTTGGCCTCGCTCACGGCCATGGCCAGGCCCCGCGGGAGCAGGAAGTTGCGCCCGTAGCCCTCGGCGACCTTCACGACGTCGCCGCGGCGGCCCAGCTTGTCCACGTCTTCTCTCAGGATGACTTCCACTTTATTCCTCCAGAACGACCGTCAGCGTTCATCGTTTCAGCTCTTCCGGGGGCTGGGCGTACTTCCTGAAGTCGATCCACGTGTCGAACAGCCCGATGAGGCCCAGGATCTGCGGGGCCCACGGGTTGACGAGCACCAGCACCATCACCGCGATCCGCAGCAGCAACGGCGCGGCGAGCCGGCGGGCGTAGTAGCCGACGACCGCGAACCCCTGCAGGGCGTAGAAGAAGCCCAGGACCAGGAGCACGTTGTACGCCGCCGGCCGCAGCACCGGAGCGAGCACGGCCAGGCCCGCGGCCACGAACGCAACCGAAAGCCCCAGCCCCCAGCGGATGTCCTCGAACTCGCCGCCGTCGAGCCAGCCCGGGTCGCGGCGGGCGAGATAGCCCGCGAGCAGGGTCGCGTTGAGCAGCACCATCAGCGCGGCGCCGATGATGAAGACCGCGGGGTAGACGACCCGCAGCATCTGCTGCAGCGACAGGAACTGGGCCGAGAGTTCCTCCACCTGCTCTTGCGGCAGGCCGCTGGAGCGCATGTCGGCCGCGAACTCGGGCGAGTGGTAATAGTCGAGGGGCTTGATCCACTGGTCGACGATCTCCGGCCCCGCGAAGAGCAGCGTCATCCCGATCTGCACGACGAGCAGAGCGAACGCCCACGCGCATCCCTTGCGGAGGCCGCGCCCGCGGGCCATGGCCTCACCGATGAGCAACCCCGGCGCCGCGAAGACGACCAGGTAGACGACGGCCAGGCCCAGCGAGAAGATGCTCCCGATCGTCCCCGCGGCCAGCATCGTCGCGAGCAGCGCGGCCCCCAGGCTGTTCCGGATACGGAGCAAGATGATCGGGAACGGCGACACCGCCGCCAGCAGGCCCATGTACGGAATCGACACCGCGGCCGAGTAGACGAGCGTCGAGGCCGTGGCGGCCCCGAGCACGCCGCTCGTCCGCGGGTCGGGTCTCTCCCGGGCCGGCGCCGAGACCGGCATCGACGCGAAAGCCTCCCTACTCCGCCGCGAAGGGCAGGAGGGCGATGTTGCGGGCCCGCTTGATGGCCACCGTCAGCTTCCGCTGGTGCTCGGCGCAGGTCCCGAACATCCGCCGGGGAAGCACCTTGCCCCGCTCGGGCACGAAGGACGACAGCAGCTTCACGTCCTTGTAGTCGACGTAGTCGATCTTGTCCGCGCAGAACTTGCAGACCTTGCGGCGCCGGAAGAAGTAGCGCTTGCCCGCGTCCTTCTTGTCGCCGCCTCGACCCGCACCCTTGGCATCCCGTCCCCCGCGGCCGCCTCCGCGGCCTCCACCGCCTCCGAAGCTCACAGCGGCACCTCCTCACCCTCGGCGGCGCTCGGCCGGGGTATGGCCGGCCTCTTCCGCTTCGCTTCTTCCTTCGCGCGCTGGGCCCGGCGTCCCTCGGCCTTGCGAAGCTCCTCGTCCACCCGGACGGTGATGAACTTCACGACGCCGTCGGTGACACGGATGCGCCGTTCGACTTCCTTGACGAGCGAAGCCTTGCCCTCCACGACGACGAGGACGTAGTACCCCTCGTTGTGCTTGCGGATGTTGTAGGCAAGGTGCTTCTTGCCCCACTTCTCGACCTTCTGGATGCGGCCCCCCTCCTTCTCCGCATAACCCTGGATCAGGGTGGTCAGGGCGTCCACCTCGGGCTCCCCGAGGTTGGGGTCCGCTATGAACAATATCTCGTAGACACGATCGCTCACTGCTTTGATCCTCCTTTTGGATCTATAGCCCCTTTGGGGGCCCGACGGGCCCCTACCGGGAGCAAGGAGATGGGTATTCTAGCCCTTTTGCGGGCCGTTGAAGCGGTTCATGGCCGGGGCCGCCCCTTCGCGGAGCAGACACTCCACGGCATCGGCGGCGAGCCCGACCATCTCCTGCACCACCAGCACGTCCTCCTCCGGAAACTCCGACAGCACGTACTCGGCGAGGTCTTCCGGCAGCTCGCCCTTCCTGATCCCCACCCGCACTCGCGGGAACTCCTCGGTGCCCAGGACCTCGATGAGCGAGCGCAGGCCGTTGTGGCCCCCGTGGCTGCCGCGCTCCCTCACTCGCAGCTCCCCCAGCTCCAGGGCGGCGTCGTCCACGACCGCCACGACGTCGCCCGGGGGTCCCCCGCGCGCCGCGAGCAGCGCGTCCACCGCCACCCCGCTGCGATTCATGAAGGTGAGGGGCTTGACGAGCAGCACCTCCTCGCCGCCCACCCGCGCCTCCGTGACCCAGGCATCGGCCTCCTCGCGCCCCGGGTCCGCGCGGCCCCGGGCCGCGAGCGCATCCACCACCATGAAGCCCGCGTTGTGACGGGTGCGGCGGTAGCGCTCGCCCGGGTTCCCCAGCCCGACCACCAATCTTCCATTCAAGCGGCGACCTTCGGTCGCCGAAGAGCCGCGTCCTCGCTCGGGCACTTCATCCACATTCCGCCTCGCCTGGAATGAATCCAGGCTCGGCAAGAGGAAGCCCGAGCTGCGGGCGCTCCAACAGCGCTATTTCTTCTCCTTCTTCTCGGCCTTCTCGGCCCGCTCGGGCCGTTCGGGCTTCTCGGGCTTCTCCTCGCCCTCGGCGCCCTCCGCCACGGCCTTGCCCTTCTTGATGACCTCGGGCTCCGCCACGGCCGCGCCCTCGGCCGGGACCGCTTCGGCCGCCGCCGGAGCAACTTCCTCCTCCGCCCGCGGCGGGACCACGTGGACGACGACCACGTCGGGCTCGGTGAGAACCTTCACCTTGTCGGGGATCTTGAGGTCCGAGACCCGGACGTGCTTGCCCATCTCCAGCTCGGAGACGTCGACCACGATCTTCTCCGGGATGTCCGTAGGCAGACATTCGACGCGCAGCTCGCGGGTGACGATGTCGAGCACGCCGCCTTGGACCTTGACCCCCACCGGGACGCCGTGGATCTCGACGTGGACGTCCACCTCGAGAGTCTGGTCGAGGGCGACCTCGTAGAAATCGGCGTGGAGCAGCCGGCCCTTGATGGGCTCGACCTGGAACTCCTTGAGGATGACCTTGCGGCGGCTTCCGCCCAGGTCGAGGTCGAACAGCGTGTTCGCGCCCGTGGCGCTGCGCAGGATGGAGCCGATCTCCTTCGGGGAAACCGCCACCGGAACCGCGTCCTTCTTGGCCCCGTACAGCACGCCGGGGATGAACCCCTGCGCGCGCAGGCGCCGGTTGACGTTCTTTCCCTTCTCGTCCCGGTTCCGGGCCGAGACCACAATCTCAGGCATGACGGTCGAACTCCTTGGCTATACGAACAGGCTGGTGACGGACGCCTCCTCGTGGATGTTGCGGATGGCCTTCCCCATCAACTCCGCGATCGTCAGGGGCACGACCTTGGGGCTGCGCTTCTTCTCTTCGGAGAGAGGGATGGAGTCGGTGACGATGAGCCGCGACAGCGGGCTCTTCTCGATGATCGACATCGCGTTGCCCGACAGCACCGCGTGCGAGCAGGACGCCAGGACCTCCCGCGCCCCCGCGTCCTTGATCGCCTGGGCCACCTTGCCGAGGGTGCCGCCGGTGTCGACGATGTCGTCGACGATGAGCGCGGTGCGTCCCTGCACATCGCCGATGACGTTGTGCACCTCCGCCACGTTGGGGCTCTCCCGGCGCTTGTCGACGATGGCGAGGCTCGCCTCCAGGCGCTTGGCGTACGCTCGCGCTCGCTCCACGCCGCCCGCGTCGGGGGACACGACCGTCAGCTTGGGCAGCTTCAGCTTCGACACGTGGTCCATGATGACGGGCGCGGCGAAGAGATGGTCCACCGGGATGTCGAAGAAGCCTTGGATCTGGGTGGCGTGCAGATCCATCGTCAGGATGCGGTCCGTGCCCGCCACCGACAGCAGGTCCGCCACCAGCTTGGCGGAGATGGGGACCCGCGGCTTGTCCTTGCGGTCCTGCCGCGCGTAGCCGTAGTACGGCATCACCGCGGTGATGCGGGAGGCGCTGGAGCGCTTGAACGCGTCCAGCATCACGAGCAGCTCCATCAGGTTCTCGTTGACGGGCGGGCCGGTGGGCTGGATGACGAAGACGTCCGCCCCGCGGACGTTGTCCTGGATCTGGAACCAGACCTCGCCGTCGCTGAAGCGGGCGAGGTGGGCGCGGCCGACGGGCACGCCCAGGAAGCGGCAGATGGACTCCCCCAGCGCGGGGTTCGCACTGCCCGTGAATACTCTCAGCTCTCTGGCCACGAATTCTCTGCTTCCTCTGCGTTCTCGCCGGATCATTCCTCGCCCGATTTTTGGCTGGGGCGGAAGGATTCGAACCTTCGTATACGGGGTCCAAAGCCCCGCGCCTTACCGCTTGGCCACGCCCCAACCGGACACTACGTTTGAGGCGCTCAGGACGACGGAGCCTGCTCGGGGCCCGACGAGGAGCCGGCGCCGCCGCCGGAGTCCTCCGGAGTGGAGCCACCCGGAGCGGCGCCTCCGGAGGGGGCGCCTTGCGGCGAAGGCTGCGCGGCCACCTGCTGGCGGTAGACCGAGAGCACCTTCTCTTCCAAGTACTGCCGCATCTGGTTGTTGAGCGGGTGCGCGATGTCCTTGAACGTTCCGTCCTTCCGCTTCTTGCTCGGCATCGACACGAACAGGCCCTTCGGGCCATGGATGACCTTGATGTCGGTCACGACGAAGCACTGGTCAAACACGATCGACACGAAGGCCTTCAGCTTTTCGTCCTCTACCGGAATGACCTTGACGTCCGTGATCTCCATGGTGACGGCTCCTTGACTGGTTCGACCCCTTTGCGCCTCGCCACCCTCTCAACGAGCGGGACCAGAACCCCCGGTACTGGTCCAGGGACACCGTCCGTGCGCGCAGGACGCGGAAGCCGGCCGCCACCAAAGCGGATTGTGCCCTCCGGGCCCGCCGAGCGTCGTCGTACAAACCGAAGAACGACGAGCCGCTGCCGGAGAGCGACGCCAGCACGGCCCCCTCCCCAATCAGAATACCCCGGATGCGCCGCACCTGGTCCGCCAGGTCCGGAGCTTCTTCCAGGGTCGCCTGCTCGAGCTCGTTGACCAGGATCGGGAAGGCCCTCAATCCCTCCAAGTCGCTCGATACAAAGCGAAAGATTGTATGACTGTTCTCGCGCGGTGTCAAACTTTGGTCCACCCGAGCGAACACCGCGGCCGTGGACACGGGCCGGCCGGGGTCGATGACGACGACGTGACAACGGATCTGACGACGCATCGGGTAGACCTCGTCCCCCCGGGCCAGCCCCAGGGCCGTGCCCCCGACGAGGAAAAATGGCACGTCGGCCCCCAATCGCCGGGCGAGGGCGTGCAGGCCCGCCGGCCCGAGGCCCACCTGCCACAGGCGGTCGAGGGCCATGAGCACCGCGGCGGCATCGCTGCTACCGCCCCCCAGGCCTCCCCCCACCGGGATGCGCTTGGTGATCGCGATATCGGCCCCGCGGTCGATGCCGGCATGGCGCTGCAGCTCCAGCGCCGCCCGCAGGGCCAGGTTTCGCTCGTCCAGGGGCACGTCGGGATGGTCACAGCGCACTTCCAGGCCATGCGGGCGCGGCCGGATGACCACGTCGTCGTGGAGGTCGATCGTCTGGAAGAGCGAGCGCAGCTCGTGATAGCCGTCCTGGCGCGTGCCCAGCACCTCGAGGCCGAGGTTGACCTTGGCATAGGCACGCACACGGAGGGCGCGGGCCGCCCGGGCCTTCACCGCCCGCTCCACAGGCTGCGCGCCTCCTCGGCGTCGATGGTGCGGAAGCCGGGATGGGGCGGCTCGGCGAAGGCGGCCTCGGACAGCAGCGGACCGGGCGCGGCCTCTTCGACGGTCACCTTCAGGCGGCCGCCGTCGGGCAGCGTGGCGTCGATCCGCCGCGGCAGCGCCGGCCCCCAGTGAGCGCTGTAGCGCTTCAGCCGCGGCGAAGGGACGCCGACCAGCAGGTCCATCACTTCGCCCGGATCGAGCGCCACGCCCAGGAGCGCCTCGAGCTCCGCGGCGCGGGCCTCTCCCGCGTAGACGGCCCGCTCGCCCGGGAACACCGCCACCAGGCGCCCGCCGCGGGTCACCGCGACCAGGCGCGGGCCAGTGGGGCCCGGGACCTCGATACGCAAGCCGTCGGGACGCTGGAAGGCCACCAGAGCTGGAGTACGGGCCCGCACGCCGGGCCCCTTCAAGGAGACGCGAAGGCGAGCGGAGTAGGAAGCGGCGTCACGGGCGCGGGCGGCGACGTCGGCCGGGGGCGGCAACGACGCCGTGGCGCACGCGGCGGCGAGAAGCAATGAAGCAACACCAGCGAGCGGAGCGCGATTCATTCGCGCGCAGCGAGCGGGGGGTCTGGGGGGCGCGCCGCTAGCACCCCCCAGCTCAGTGAGGAGCGGAGCGCGATTCATTCGCGCGCAGCGAGCGGGGGGTCTGGGGGGCGCGCCGCTAGCACCCCCCAGCTCAGTGAGGAGCGGAGCGCGATTCATTCGCGCGCAGCGAGCGGGGGGTCTGGGGGGCGCGCCGCTAGCACCCCCCAGCTCAATGAGGAGAACACGCCCCACTACGGGCGTTTTACCTGCCCGCCATCATCCAGGCTCGCCTGCCCCTCGCGGATCTTGCGCTGCACCAGGGCCCGGTCGAGCTCTTCTCCTTCGTCCTCCCCATCGAGGGCCCGGCGCCAGTAGACGAGCGCCTCCTGGACGTTGCCCCGGCGCTTGAGGATGTCGCCCAGGTGGTCGAACACGACCGCGCTGTTGCGCTCCTTCGCGACCGCGCGGCGAAGGTACTGCTCCGCCGGGACGAGCTGCTCCAGCCGGTAGAGGGCCCAGCCCAGGCTGTCCAGGTACGCGCCGTTCTCGGGGTCGAGATCCACGGCGCGCTGGATGAGCTTCATCGCCTCGTCGACCTTGACCCCACGGTCCGCGTTCATGTAGCCGAGGTAGTTGAGGATGGGCGCGGAGTCCGGCTGGATGGCCAGCGCTTCGCGGAAGATGGCCTCGGCGTCGTCGGCGCGCTTCTGGCGCTCGAGGGCCGCGCCGAGCTGGAAGAGGATGCGTACGTCTCGCGGGTTTACCTTGCGCGCTTCGCGAAGCGTGCCCTCCGCGTCGGCGTAGCGCTTGGCCCGCTGGTAGAAGTCGGCGACCTCGACGAGCACGGCCGCGTCGGGCGGCGTCTTCTTGCGCAGCTTCTCGACGATGGCCGTCGCCCCCGTCATGTCTCCCTTGAGACGCAGGAGGGTGGCCTCCTGGGTGGCGAGGTCGGCGTCGTCGGGGAACCGCTTCCGCGCCTCGCGCACCTGCTCGAGCCCGCGGTCGTAGTCCTTGGCCAGGGTGAGGGCGTCGACGTGGTGCCCGAGCAGCTTGGAGTCGGCCTCTCCGCCGACCGCCTTGGCCTTGCCGAAGGCGTCGGCCGCTTCGGCGAAGCGCCCGAGCTGCTGGTACGCGAAGCCCAGGTGGAGCAGGAAGACGCGGTCGTTGTTGCCGGCCTCGTCGGCGTCTTCGCCCTTGCGGTCGCGAGCGAGGATCTGCTCGAGGGCGGTCACCGCGGAATTGAAGTCGCGCCGGGCCTCCGCGATCGTCACCTTCAGGTATGCCGCCTTCAGGTCGTTCCGGTCCTGGGCGAGGGCCTGGTCGGCGATGTCGCGCGCCTGGTCGAACTCCTTGAGGTCGCGCAGCGCGCGGCCCTTGAGGTCGAGGGCGAAGCGGTTCTTCGCGTCGCTCCCCAGCACGGCGTCGGCCTCGACGAGCGCCTCCTTCGGCCGGCGCGCGCGGTAGAGCACCTCGCCCAGGCTCAAGCGAAGCCGGAGGCTGCGGGGCTCGACCTCCAGCGCCTTGCGGTAGTGGAGGACGGCCTGGTCGGTCTGGTCGGCGCGGGCGTAGATGTCCCCGAGGGCCTGGTACGCGCGCGCGGAGTTGGGCTGGAGCTCGAGCGCTTTCTTGAACGCGGACGCGGCCGGCTCCGACTCGCCGAGCGCGAGGTACTGGGCGCCGAGCTGCACGAAGCCTTCGAAGCTCCCGGGATCGAGGGCCAGGTAACGCTGCCAGATCCGCACACCGTCCTTCGGCTGGTTGAGCTGGCGATAGACCTCGGCCAGGGCCAGCAGCGTTTGTCCGTCGCCGGGCTGCAGCCGCACGACCTCTTCGTACTCGGCCGCGGAGAGCTTGAGGGGGTCTTGCCCGCCATCCCCTTCGGCGCGGCCGCGGTAGAGCTGGGCGAGAGCCAGGTGCGCTTCGGCGCTGTTGCCGGAGAGACGGACGGCCTCCTTCGCCTCCGCGACCGCTTCGTCGAGCCGGCCGGCCTCCTGGAGCAGCCGCGCGATCTCGGCCCTGACGTCGCCCGCGGTGGGATCGAGCTTCTGGGCCTTGCGGTACTCCTGGAGCGCTTCGGCGACCTCGCCGGCCAGACGGGCCTGTTGCCCGAGGCTGAAATGATAGTAGGCCTCGGCGCGCTCCAGGCTCCGGCCGCTCGCGGCCGGACCGGCGAGCGCCAGCAGCAACCCGAACGCAGCCATTGTCATCGCGGCACCGTCCCCCCCGGCGATTCTCACACGCCGCGCGACGACGAGTCAAAGAAGCCACGAGCGAAGCGCTATTGATTCGCCCCGGGGACGCGAAGCGGCCCCGCGAGATGAGCGGCGCCGGATTCATTCCGGCGCCGCGGAAGACGCGAGGGGGGGTCTGGGGGGTGCGCCGCTAGCACCCCCCAGCTCAACGACGACGGAGGACTACGGCGCGGTTCAGGCCGCCTGCGAGTGGGCCCGGAACTCCTGCAGGATCCACTCCTTCACCCGCTTGGAGTCGCCCGCCATCCCCTCCGCCGACCGAAGGTAATCGAAGAATCGCCGCTCGTTGCCGACGCCGCTCGCCCGCGAGGGGAAGGTCACGAAGACCTCGCCCTCGGGGCTGCGCCACAGGCTGAAGCCCACGAGCTTCATCCCCGCCAGCGGACCCACTTCCTCACCGAACACGACCTCCGCCTCACAGACGAGACGCTCCGGCCGGCTCTCCCTCTCGACGAACTGAACGCGCATCACGACCTCCTCTTCGCTCATCATCACCGTCATTCGACGTCAGTTGCCGGCGGGAGAGGGCCGACGTGGGGGCGGGCAAGCCGCCCGGTGCGTGCGACGGGGAACGGCCGAGTCCGATCATGCGGCAGCTACCGGACGTACGAGGTCCGTTGCCGGCGCCGACCGCAGAGGTAGAATCCGCGCGTCCCTTCAGAGGAGGATGCGGCTTTGGGCAACGCTGTCACGAAGATCCTCACCGCGGGAATGCTCGTCGGCATCCTCGACGGCTTGTTCGCGGTCGTCCTCTACGTCGTCGTGCTGAAGTTGAGCACTCCGCTCCGTGTATTCCAGGGCATCGCCGCCGCCGTGCTGGGGCGCGAGTCCTTCCAGGGCGGGCTCGCCACCGCGGCCCTCGGGCTCGTGCTTCACTTCACGGTGGCTCACGCCTGGGCGGTCGTGTATTTCCTGGCGCTGCAGAGCTCGGCCGCTGTCCGGCGTCTGGTCCAGGCGCCCGCGCGCAGCGTCGCGGCCGGCATGCTCTTCGGGGCCCTGGTGTGGGTGGTGATGGACCTCGTCGTCCTGCCGCTGACCCGCTCCCGCCCCACGCCGGTGGCGTCGAGCATGTTCCTGAACATGCTCATCGGCCACATGTTCGTCGTGGGCCTGCCGATCGCGCTGGTCCTCCGCCCGCGCAACGTTTAGAGCTGGGAGGTGCTAGCGGCGTACCCCCCAGGATCCGAGGTGCGACGCTGGCGCGTCGCAGCTGTTGTTCACCTACCCCCGCGCCGCGGGCCTGCGCTACACTCCGCCCATGGCGATCCATCCTGATCTGCTCGAGATCCTGGCCTGTCCCATCTGCAAGACGCCGGTGGAGCCCGTCAAGAAGGGCGAGGGGCTGCGCTGCCGCGAGTGCAAGCGCGTGTATCCCGTCCGCGACGACATCCCGATCATGCTCCCCGAGGAAGCGAGCATCGAGGACTGAGCCCGCGCTCTTGAACCTCGAGCGGATCCAGCGCGGGCTGGTGGCCGCGGTGGCGGCCACGTGCCTCGTCTCGATCTTCGCCGCCGAGATCTTCCTCGCCCTGGCCGTCCTCACCTACCTCGCTCGGCTCGTCCGCGGATCCGCCCGCCTGGAGCACCTGCCCCTCGACGGCCCGCTGCTCGCGTTCGCCGTGTGGTCGATCCTCTCCGCCGCCTTCGCCCCCGATCCCCTGGTCGCCCACCGCAGCGTGAAGCAGCTCGTCCTCTTCTCCCTCTTCTATCTGGCCGTGGACACGCTGCGGGACGCGGAGGCTCGCGAGCGCGTCGTCGACGCCGCGCTCCTGGGCGGGCTCGTGCTCGCCACGGGCGCGATCCTGCAGTACTGCTTCCTGGGCTTCGATACCCTCCAGCATCGGCCGCGCAGCTTCCTCGGCCACTACATGACGGCCGCCGGCCTCGTGATGGGCGTGCTGCTGGTGGCGGCGGCGCGACTGGCCTTCCGGCGCGGACCGTGGCCCCGACCCTCCGCCCGCGACGTGCGCGCCTTCGCGGTCGTCGGCGGCGCCCTCGCCGTCCTCACGCTCCTGCAGAGCGCCGACCTCTTCGCGGTCGAGGCCGAGCGGCTCTTCGTGGCCGCCCTCGCCGCGACCGCCGCGAGCCTGGTGCTGTCCCGCGGCTCCTGGCCGGACCGCAACACGGGCGCGCTGCTCGCGATCCTTACCGTTCCCATCGCGACGGCGGCGCTGCTGCTCTCGCTCACCCGCAACGCCTGGCTGGGGACGCTGGCCGGCCTCGTCACGCTCGCGTTCCTCCGCGCCCCGAAGGCATTGTGGCTGCTCCCGGCGGGAGCGGCGGCCCTGCTCGCGCTGGGACCGGAGCGGGTGCTGGGTCGCCTGACGCTCACCGACGCCAGCAGCCGCGATCGCTACTACATGTGGCAGGCCGGGGTGGACATGATCCGCGACAAGCCGGTCTTCGGCCAGGGGCCGCGCATGATCCAGGCCGTCTATCCCGCCTATCGCTGGCCGGAAGCCCCCAATCCGAGGACGCCCCACCTCCACAACAACGCGCTTCAGATCGCGGCCGAGCGAGGCCTGCCCTGCCTCGCCTGGTGGCTGTGGATGGTGGCCGCGATGCTCGGCGACGCTTGGCGCGAGGTGCGGCGAGGCGCCTTCGGTCCCGGGTGGGCGGCGGCGGCCGCCTTCGCGCTTCTGGTCGCGGTCCTCGTGGCCGGGCTGTTCGAATACAATTTCGGTGACTCCGAGATCCTGATGTTCCTCCTCCTCGTGAGCTCGCTGCCCTACGCGCTGCGCCGGCAGCGGGCCGGGGCCGCTGCCGCGCCCGCGTGAAGCCGCTCTCCGCCGACAGCGCGCGCCGCCTTCTCGAGGCCATGCCGGGCCGAAGGGTCCTCGTCCTCGGGGACGTCATGCTCGACGAGTTCCTGTGGGGCACCGTGGGACGCATCTCGCCCGAGGCGCCGGTGCCAGTGGTGGCGGTGAGCCGGCACAGCTTCCACCTCGGCGGCGCCGGCAACGTGGCCCACAACGTGCGCGCCCTCGGCGGCGAGGCGGTCGTGGCCGGGGTCATCGGGCGCGACGTGGCCGGGGACCGCGTGCGGGAGACGCTGGAGGCCGCGGGCGTCGTCTCCGCCCTCGCCGTGGCCGACGGCGGCCGGCCGACGACCGTCAAGACGCGCATCGTGGCGCATCACCAACAGGTCGTGCGGGCCGACCGCGAGCGCTCCGACGACATCCCGCGCGGGCTCGAGGACGCCCTGCTCGAGCAGGTCGCCCGCGCGCTGCCCGGATGCGGCGCGCTCGTGCTCTCCGATTACCAGAAGGGTGTGGTCACGCCACGGGTGATGCGTACCGTGCTCACCCTGGCCCGCCGGCGCCGCGTACCCGTGCTGGTCGACCCGAAGGTCCGGCACTTCCGACTCTACCGCCGCGTGGCCGTCCTGACCCCGAACCAGAGAGAGGCGGAAGAGGCCAGCGGAATCGCCATCCGGAGCGATCGCGACCTGCGGGCCGCCGGGGAGCGCATCCTGAAGATGCTCGGGTGCGGCGCCGTTCTCGTCACCCGGGGTGAGCAGGGGATGAGCCTCTTCCCCGCCGTGGGCCGCGCCGTGCATCTGCCCACCGCGGCGCGCGAGGTCTTCGACGTCACCGGGGCCGGCGACACCGTCATCGCCACCGTGGGCCTCGCCCTGTGCGCGGGGGCCCGTCTGGCCGAGGCCGCCATGCTCGCCAACCTCGCCGCGGGAGTGGTGGTGGGCAAGCTGGGCACCGCGACCGTCACCCCGGCCGAGGTGCTCGCCGCGGTCGAAGGTCCGCGGCCGTGAGGGTCGCCGTCGTGGGCGGCGGACCCGGCGGCGCGCTTCTGTCATGGCATCTCGCGCGCGACGGCGCGGCGGTCACCGTCTTCGACGCCTCCCACCCGCGCGAGAAGCCGTGCGGAGGCGGCGTCACCGCGCGCGCGCTCGACCTGCTTCCCCCCGCGCCGGCCGACGACCCGCTCCCCGCCCGTTTCATCGAGGCGTGCCGGTTCGAGTCGAGCATGGGGGAGGGCGTGGACGTGCCGCTGAGACGGCCGGTGGCGGTGGCGGCCCGCCGCGATCTCGATGCGTGGCTCCTGCGGCGGGCGGTGGCCGAAGGCGCGGTGCACGTGGCCGAGCGCGTGACCGAGGTAGACGGCACGGGCCGGGTCCGCACCGTGGCGGGCACGGCACGCGGCTTCGACGTAGTGGTGGGTGCGGACGGCGCGGGCAGCCTCGTGCGCCGCACCCTGTTGGGCCCGACCCCCAAGGAACGGCTGGTCATGGCCGCCGGGTGGTTCGCCCGGGGCACCTCCCCGATGCTCATCCGCTTCGTGCCCGAGCTGACGGGATACCTGTGGCTCTTCCCGCGCCCTGGGCACGTCGGCGTGGGTATCTGCGCCCCCCTGGCCGGAGTCCCCACGAAGCGGATGCTGGACCGGCTCGAGCGCGACGTCGCCTTGAGCTTCCCGGCCCTCCTCGACGACGGGGGGGTCTGGGGGGACCGGAGAGTCCCCCCAGATCAAAGAGCGAGCGCGGATTCATTCCGCGCGAGCGCCCCGGGGGCGCCCGGCGCCCCCGCTCAAAGAGCGAGCGCGGATTCATTCCGCGCGAGCGAAAGACGTTACGCCCACACGATCCCCTCGCCCTCGGCGGACCCTCGCTCGATCCTGGAGATCGCGGGGCCGCGGTGGGCGCTCGTCGGCGACGCCGGCGCCCTCGCCGATCCCATCACCGGCGAAGGCATCTTCTTCGCGCTGCGCTCGGCGGCGGTCCTCGCCCAGACCTTGCGGGAGACCGGATCGCCCGCCGGGTATCCGGCCCGAGCTCTGGAGGATTTCGGCCGCGAGCTCAACAAGGCGGCCGCCCTGCGCGACCGCTTCTACTCGCCCGGCCTCGCCCCCCGCATGGTCGCCTACGCGCGCCGCAGCCGCGCGATCCGGTCCGTCCTGGGCGATCTGGTCCTCGGCGAGCAGGGGTATCTCTCGCTCAAGCGTCGCCTGCTGCGGGCGGGGCCGCGCTTCCTCCTCGAGTCCGCCGCCTCTCGGATCTTCCCGGCCGCCTAACCCTTAGCCGGGGTCAGGCTTAGCCGGGGTCGGGGTCAGGCTTAGCCGGGGGGTCAGGCTTAGCCGGGGTCAGGTCTGCGATATGGGTTATACATAACCCATACAACAGACCTGACCCTAGTGCGCTAGTGCGGCCTAGTGCGGCCTAGTGCCGGAAATGGCGGACGCCGGTGAAGACCATAGCCAGCTTGTGCTCGTCGGCGGCGGCGATGACCTCCTCGTCCTTCACGGAGCCGCCCGGCTGGATGATGGCCGTGGCTCCGGCCTTTGCGATCTCGTCGACGCCATCGCGGAAGGGGAAGAAAGCGTCGGAGGCGGCCACGGTGCCCTTCAAGGGCAGCTGCGCCTTAAGGGCCGCGAAGCGGGCGGCGTCGACGCGGCTCATCTGCCCCGCGCCCACCCCCACCGTCTGGGTCCCGCTCGCGTAGACGATGGCATTCGACTTGACGTGCTTGGCCACCGTCCACGCGAGCATGAGCGCCTTCCACTCGTCGGCCGAGGGCCGCCGCTTGGTGACGACCTCGCACTTCTCCTTGTCGAGCCGGTGCAGGTCCCACTCCTGGGCGAGCACGCCTCCCATCACGCGGCGCAGGTCGAAGCCGGTGACGCGGTGGATGGAGGTCGTGTCCATGTCCATCACGCGGAGGTTCTTCTTGGGAGCGAGGGCCTCCTTGGCCGCCCCCTCGTAGCCGGGCGCGATCACCGCTTCCACGAAAACCTTGACCAGGGCCTGCGCCGCGTCCTTGTCCACCTTGCGGTTGAAGGCGACGATGCCGCCGAAGGCCGAGGTCGGGTCGCAGGCCCAGGCCCGCTCGTACGCCTCGAGGGGGCCGGCACCGAGCGCGGTGCCGCAGGGGTTCGTGTGCTTGATGATGACGCAGGCGGGCTCGGTGAACTCGGTGACCAGGCGCCACGCCGCGTCCAGGTCGAGGATGTTGTTGAAGGAAAGCTCCTTGCCCTGGATCTTGCGCGCGGCGGCTACGGAATAGAGCGTCGAGCCGAGATCGCTGTAAAACGCTGCGCGCTGGTGCGGGTTCTCGCCGTAGCGAAGGTCCTGCACCTTCTCGAACGAGGGCGTGAGCCGGTACGGAAAGACGTCCTCCGACTCCGCCACCGCATAGACGCCGTCGCGGGCTTCCACCTGGGCGAAGTAGCCGGCCACCGCCGCATCGTAGCGTGCTGTGTGGCGGAACGCCTTCTGCGCGAAGTAGAGCCGGGTGGGGGCGTCGATGCCGCCCTCGCGGTCGAGCTGCTCGAGCAGGAGGGGATAGTCGGCCGGGTCCACGACCACGGCCACGTGGCGGAAGTTCTTGGCCGCCGCCCGGACCATCGCCGGGCCCCCGATGTCGATGTTCTCCAGCGCCTCCTCGAAGGGCGCGCCCTTGGCGACCTTGTCCTCGAAGGGATAGAGGTTCACCACGACCACGTCCACGGGCACGATGTTGTGGTCCGCGAGGGCCTTGCGGTGGGCGGGGTCGTCACGGCGGGCGAGGATCCCCCCATGGATCGCGGGGTGCAGCGTCTTCACCCGGCCGTCAAGGATCTCCGGGAAGCTCGTCGCTTCCGACACGCCCGTGACCTTGACCTTGGCCTTGCGCAGCTCGTCGGCGGTGCCGCCGGTCGAGACGATCTCGAAGCCGCGCGCGACGAGGCCCTTGGCCAGCTCGGCGACGCCCTCCTTGCGGTAGACCGAGACGAGCGCCCGCCGCGCGCTCACTGATAGCCCCCGCTCCGCGGCGAGGCGGGCGACGGCGACGCGGGCGACGGCGAGGCCGATGCCGCTGGGGGCTCCTGCGGCTTGAGTTCCCGCGTCGTGGGAATGCGCGTGAGGTCGCCGTTCACCTCGCGCCAAAGGGCGAGCCACGTGGCGGCGATGGCCGTCACCGCGCGCGAGTAGGAGAGCGATCCCACGCCGAAGACCGGCGAGCGGTAGTCGATGGTGCGGTGGTCCACGACGCGGCCGTTCTGGAACAGCTCGGTGCGGATCACGCCGGAGTGGCTGCGGCTGCGGCCGAGGATCGACTGCCAGTAGGCGGGCAGGCGACGGCTCGGAAGGCGCAGGGCAGCCGCGTCGTCGAGCACGACCGGGATCTTGTCGAGGCTGCCCGCCACGAACGCGTAGTATTCGCGGACGACACCCGAGGGATATCCCTCGTTCCCCGCCGACAGAACGGGGTCCGAGAGGTCGGCGGGGATGCGCAACAGCGCCCCCAGCTTGACCACCCCGTCGCTCACGCGTCGCTCCTGGAACAACTCCACCGCCTCCGAAGCACGGCCCTCGAGGGCGGCCAGCGTGGCGGGCTGGAGCACTCCGGCGCCGAGGTCCGCGGCCAGCGCCTGCACGATCTCGGGCGGGAAGCGCTGCGCCTCTTCGAGGATCTCCAGCTCGCGCTCGGCCATCAGCCGGGCCAGCGAGCGCGGAACGAGGCGGCGGGCGTCGCGGCCGAGGCTCTGCATCAGGGCCACGGGCCATGCCCCCGCGGCGGAGGCGAAGCAAAGGACGAGAGACGTGGCGAGGAGCGTGCGCAGCGTCCGTGTCATCCCTATTTCACCACCTTCCTATTTCACCACCTTCGCTTTGAGGCTGACCTTGCCCTCCTTCGTCTCCAGGCGGAAGTCGACGGCCTGAGCCCCCTTGTCGGCCATGATCTTGGAGGCCTGCTGGCTGATCAGCTTCTGGAAGTTGTCGAACTTCACGGTCCCCTTCTCCCCCGCCTGCTGGCGTGCCTGGAGGAACTTGTCGTAGAGCGCGCGCACGGACGACTCGTCCTTGTCCGGGCTGCGGACGCGGAACTCCGCGCTGCCGGAGGAGGCGGCCGCGCCGGCGGCCGCGCGGGCGGCCGGGGGGGGCGGCGCCGCGCGCGCCGTGGGTGCCGTCGCCGCAATGCGGCCGTGCAGGCCCAGCGGCCGCCCCTCCTCGATCGCGCGCATGCGCTTGTTCCACAGCTCGTTGAACGTGTTGTAGCGCGAGGCGAGGGTCTGGTAGCGGAAGCGCTCGGTGTTGTTGCGGATCTCGGTGTACGCGTACCTCTTGATGATGACTTCCACGCGCCCCCTCAGCTCGACGGGAGGCTTCTTCTCCATGCCGCCGAAGAACTTCTCCCATTCGATCTGGAGCTGGTGCATCATCCGCTCGAGCTGGTCGAGGTCGTCTTCGGTGGCCATCAGGCCTCCCGCACGAACATCCAGAACAGAGGCAGCCACAGCTCCCGCGCATACGGAGCCTTCTTGCCGTCCACGAGGACGTCGGTGCCCGGTCGCTGGCCCACGAGCTGGAACAGCTCGCGCAACATTCCCGCCCCCGCGGCGTCGAACGCCGCCTCGTGCCGCTGCGTGCCGCCCTGCGCGTGCTCGTGGTAGACGGGAGAGCGGCGCGCCAGCTCGACGGCCCGGGCGTACTCGGGGCCCGGGAAGGCGTCGAAGGCGATGCCCATGCGGAAGGGCCGGGGCCGCCGGCCGGGGTAAAGGATGTCCGCCATCTCGTCGGACAGATGGGAGATATCGTCCTCTTCCTTCGCAACCACCGGGGGGAGCCGGTCGGCGAAGGTCTTCGCTCTCTCCCGGGCCATGTTGCCCGCGAGAATAGGGCACGGATTGCGAAAGGTCAACGTCCGTCATTGCCTTTCAACGCAGAGGCCGCAGAGGAACGCAGAGGGCGCAGAGAACGAACAAGAAAGCACGCAGCAGCGAGCAAGGGATTCACTCCCGAGCGAGCGACTTGGGGGGGAGCGCGAATGCGCGCGGGGGGGTGCTTTCGTCAGCTAGTACCCCCCCGAGTTGATTATGGACTCAAGAACTCGTCGCGCGGGAAGAGGTCGTGGTTGAGCTCGATCGCCCGCCGGCCGGTCCGGACGAGCGGCTTGATCTTCAGCACCCGCTTCACCACCTCCTGCGAGAGATACTCCCCGAGGTAGGACGCCACCGCGCCCGAGGAGGCGCGGGCGGCCCAGGCCTCGACCTCCACCGGAATCGGCTCGTTGCTGCCCACCACGATCGCGCGGTTCTCAAGGCCGATCACGTACGGGAACGCCTTGTGGAAGGAGGCGTAGATCCGCGCGGTGGGCGCCCACGTGCACACGAAGCCGCCGGGCTTGAGCCTGCGCGCGCAGCGGCTGAAGAACTCCACCGAGTAGAGGTTCCCGCTGTAGGCGCGGTCAGGAAAGATCGGGTCCGCCTCGATGAGGTCGAACTGCCGCGTCGAATGGTCGAGGGCGTTCCGGCCGTCGGCCACCTCGATGCGCACGCGGGGGTCGCGCAAGAAGCCTTCCAGGGGCGGATAGAGCTCGAGCTGGCGGAAGGCGGCCAGCAGGCGCGGCTGGGGGCCGAAGATCTCGAAGACGGTGACGCTGGCGGTCTCGGGCCGGCACGCCGCTGCCCACGCGGTGCCGCCGGTACCGAGGCCGATGATGGCGATGTCGCGCGGCGCCCGGTGGAGGACCGCGGGCACGGCGCCCAGCAGCGTGTGCCCCTCGAAGAACGGCAGCGCGCCCTGGCCCTTGCCGTTGCAGCTGAGCTGCCACTCGCCCGGGTTCCAGGGGCTCATGGTCAGCGCGCCGACGCCGGTGGCGTCCTCGTCGATGACGACGGGACCGCTCTCACCGCCGTCGTGCCCATGGAGACGCCGCCAGAATCGTCCCTGGTCCGGGATCAGCGCCAGCAAGAGGACGAGCGCGATCGCGGCGAGGCCGAAGCGAGAGCGCAAACCGGCTTCGCGGGCGCCGATGATCGCGAAGCCGACCCCCATCGCGAGCAGGAGCCGGACCGTTCCCATCGTGCCGATCCAGTCGAGAAGCACCAGGCCGACGAGCAGGCTCCCCGCCACGCAGCCCGCGATGTTCGCGGCCTGGAGCAGACCCACCTTGTGTCCGGCCGTGCGGGGATCGTCCTGGACCGCGTGCTGGAGGATCGGGAACGAGAGGCCCATCAGCACCGTCGGAATCGCGTAGAGCACGAGCGGCAGGAGCACATAGAGCCGCCAGATGCTCACGAAGTCCCCGCTCTGGCCGAGGTTGAAGCCGTCGTAACGGCGCCAGTAGGCGAAGTACCAGCGATAGAGCCAGGCCGACGGCGGAAGGTAGGCCAGCAAGGCCAGGACGGCGCCGGAACAGGCGAGCAGCGCGCACTGGCAGGCCAGGAAGGCGCGCAGGGGGCGACGGACGCGGTGGACGAGCGCCGACCCCAGCAGCGCGCCCGCCGACGCTCCCAGCAGGTAGATCGAGAGGACGGTGCCAAACGTGTACGCGCGCGACTTGACCGCCACGTCGATCAACCGGAACCACACGATCTCGAGCGCGAGGGCGCAGAAGCCGCTCGCCGCGTAGAGGACGATCCAGAGGAGGAGGGGCTGCGACGACAACGCAGAGAGGGCAGAGGACGCGGAGGATGCAGGGGGTCTCGGGACCTCTCCCTGGCGCGAGCTCAACCACTTTCCGAGCCCGACGGCGGTGAGGCCCGCGGCCAGATTGCCGAGGGCGGCGATCGTGACCGCGCCCCGGATGCCGAAGTAGCGGATCAGGATCCAGGGCGTGAGGAACGCCCCGACGGCGGCCCCGAGCATGTTGATGCCGTACAGAAAGCCGATCGTTCGTCCGGCTCCTTGCACGTCGGCGACCATCGCCCGAACGAGAAACGGCAGCGACATTCCCATGAGCGCGGTCGGGATCAGGAAGCTGGCCAGATGCAGCACGCCGGCGCGCCACGGGGAGGCGTACAGCCAGCCGGCCCGCAGATAGAGCCAGTCGTAGTAGATCCACGAGCTGGCCGCGCCGAAGGCGGCGATGCCCAGCTCGAGGCCGGCGAACACCCTCAGCGCCGTGGCGTGGTCGACCCGCGCGCTCAGGACGCCGCCCAGGTGGCTGCCCGCGCCGAGGCCGGCCATGAACGCGGCGACGATCATGGCGATCGAGTAGATGCCGACCCCGCTGTGCAGGGCGAGGATGCGCTGCCAGGCGATCTGGTACACGAGGGCCGAGATCCCGCTCACGAGGAAGGCCGCTCCGACGGCGGGCAAGGGGCGCGGCATGGCCCGAGGAGGCTATGGTGCCCGCCTGTTCCGGTCAACCCGGGTGGCTTATAGTCTCCACGTGGCCGAGACGCGTGCGGAAGGGGCCGACCTGCGGCGGCGACTGCCGTCGGTGGACGAGGTGCTCCGCCAGGATTGGGCTCGTCCCCTCGAAGAGCGCTACGGCCGCACGCTGCTTGTCCGGCATGTCCGTGCACTTCTCGACGAGATTCGGGCCGCCGCCATGCATAGCGGGGGGTCTGGGGGGGCGGGAGAGCCCCCCCAGCTTAGAGAGCGAGCGCGGATTCATTCCGCGCGAGCGGATGACGCGGCGTCGCGCGGCGACCAGGGGCAGGTCGCGGAGATGGTCTCTTCGCTCTCCGGCCGGCTCGCGAGGCGCCTGGAGCAGGCGGCCGCGCCCTCGCTCGTCCCCCTCATCAACGCCACCGGCGTCGTCATCCACACCAACCTGGGCCGCGCGCCCCTGTCCCCGGAGGCGGCGGCGCGGGTCGCGGAGGTGGCCGCGAGCTACTCGAACCTGGAGCTCGACCTCGAGGCCGGCGACCGCGGAAACCGCGAGGTGCACGCCGAGACGAGGCTGCGGGCGCTGCTCGGGGCCGAGGGCACGGTCGTCGTCAATAACAACGCCGCCGCGGTCCTGCTCGCCATCAACACGCTCGCGGAGGGGCGCGAGGTCCTGGTGAGCCGGGGAGAGCTGGTGGAGATCGGGGGGTCGTTCCGCATCCCCGACGTCGTCGCGAAGAGCGGGGCGCGACTGCGTGAGGTCGGGACCACCAACCGCACGCGCATCGCCGACTACCGCGCCGCCCTCGGTCCGGAGACGGGAGCCATCCTGAAGGTGCATCCCAGCAACTTTCGCATCGTCGGCTACACCGAGTCGCCGCCGCGCGGAGAGCTGGCCGCCTTCGCGCGCGGCGCCGGCGTTCCCCTCGTCGAGGACCTGGGCAGCGGGCTCCTGTCCGCGCTGGCCGGCGTGGCCGGCGAGCACACCGTGGCCGAGAGCCTGGAAGCCGGGGTGGATCTCGTCACGTTCAGCGGCGACAAGCTGCTCGGAGGGCCGCAGGCGGGTCT
>Ga0210378_10000236_pt1 | contig 26760 bp, 18 predicted proteins | sample PLM1_60_b1redo_FD_155465 | JGI IMG/M metagenome (GOLD analysis project Ga0210378, IMG submission 155465) | Groundwater sediment microbial communities from an aquifer in East River, Colorado, USA - PLM1_60_b1 redo | ecosystem: Environmental > Terrestrial > Soil > Riparian zone | place: USA: East...
GCCGGGACAGAGGGTGAAGCTGGCGTCGCGATGGCCGGAGACGACGTCGAACTGGACCACCTGGCCGGCCGGGTAGCGGGAGCTGCTGCCACCGCCCGAGGTGAGGGCGACGCGGCCGTACGGGTCGCGGCCGTACAGGCCGAGCTTCCAGCCGAGCACCTGCCCGAAGGCGGTCATGACGGCGGCCGGCACCGGGTTGGTCTCGTGGTCGCCGAGCGCGGCGACCCCCACGCTGTTGGTGTTGAAGCCGCCGGTGTGCGCGCCGATCACCGGCTGGTCCATGCCACCCCAGCGGCCCTCGTACAGGCGCCCGAAGCGGTCGACGAGGAAGTTGTAGCCGATGTCCGCCCAGCCCAGCGTCTGGGTGTGGTAGGCGTAGATCGCGCGGATCATGCCCGGCACCTCGGCGCTGGTGTAGTCCGATGCGCCGGTGGTGTGGTGCACGAATGCGGCGCCGATCGTCTCGCCGTAGCCCGCGAAGCCGTTGCGGAGCGACTCGTCGGCGCCCCACTGCGCGCGGGTCACGATCGCCGGCTGCGCCGCCGCCGCGCTGGCGGACGACACCGACGGCTGCACGACCACGCTCGAGTCGGCCGCCGAGCTCCCGGGGTCGATGAGGTCGACGCGCAGATCCGCCGGCAGTCCACCGCTCAGCGCGTCGACCCGCACCTGCACGCCGCTCGCCGAGCCGCTGTACAGCGGCTCGGTGCCGGCACGGGCGCTGCCGGCGGCTTCGCTCGGTGACAGCGCGCCAAGGGGCGCCGAGACGACGTCCTCGAGCTCCAGCTCCCGCCACCGCGACCAGCCCTTGGCGTCGCGCGTGCGGGCCTCGACGTTGATGCGCGGGGCCTTCTCCCCTGCCGTCCACGACACGCCGAGCAGCCGGAAGGCCTCGGTCGGGCGCCGTGAGGTCAGGACCGCCGGGCGTGCGCCAGGGTCCTGCTCGCGGAGCTCGGCGAGCGCCACGGGGTCCACCCCGGCCAGCCGGAATCCGTGGACCACGGGACGGACCGGACGCTGGACGGCGGCGGCCGCCGAGACGGTCGGCGGGACGATGACGGCGGCCAGCAACCCAGCCAGGAGCAGGCTCACCGACACGGTGGGCAGCAGAAAGCGACGAGACACAGGCACGGGGTCCTTCCGGGGACGACTCTTGGCACCCGGAAGAAGAACGAAACGCCCCGCGCATTTGTGACAGCCGGTCGAGGATCCCGGTGGCTCGACTAGCCCGTGCGACGCCAGCCGAGGACGTGCGCGGGGACCGGCATCGCCGGGTCCAGCCGCGGGTCGGGCTCGGGTGCCCCTGGCGTGAGCGCCAGCGGGAGCACCCCCGCCCACATCGGCAGCGCGTAGTCCTCCTCGTCGTCCTTGGGCGGTCCCGTCCGGACCTTCGCCGAGACCTCCTCGAGGGCCACGGCCAGCACCGCGGTCGCGACCAGCTCCTTGCGGTCGCCGCCGCGGATCTCGTCGCTGCGACCGGGGACGACGTGCTCGACGAAGGCGCGCAGGGCGGCCTCCTTCTCCCGCGGGTCGGTGACCAGCCGGGTGCGGCCCAGCACCGTTACCGAGCGGTAGTTCATCGAGTGGTGGAATGCGGACCTGGCCAGCACCAGCCCGTCCACCAGGGTCACGGTGACGCACACCGGGTCACCCGGCCGCAGGCCGAGCCTGCTGCCGGTGGAGCCGTGCAGGTAGAGGGTCTCGCCGGCGCGCGCGTACCCGGTCGGGACCACGTACGGCTGACCGTCCACCTCGAAGCCGACGTGGCAGACGAAGCCCTCGTCGAGGATGGCGTGCACGGTCGCCGGGTCGTAGCTGGCCCGCTCCGGCAGTCGCCGGACCCTGGTCCGCTCGGTGGCCTGGTACATCGCATGCTCCGTGGAGAGTTATGTTCTGGAACATTTTTGATTACATCTGGAACGATAACATGCCGCTGGTCGACGTGGTCGCGGATTGTCCTGGCGCTGCCGTACGTTGAACGACACGCAACCGCCTGTTCACCTTCTGGAGCTTCGCACTGGCCAACTTCTCCCAGGAACCACCCCCCGACGGGCTCGCCCTCGGCACCCTGCGCCGCATCGTCGGCCTGCTGCGCCCCTACTGGCGGCGGGTCGCGCTGGGGTTCGTCCTCGGCGCCACCATGATGGTCATCACCACGGTCATCCCCCTGATCGTCCGGACGATCATCGACCAGGGGCTGACCAGGCGGCTGCCCGGCGTCCTCGGCCGCGAGGTCGGCCTGCTGGTGCTGCTGGCGCTGGTCCGCTGGGCCGCCGGCGGCCTGCGCCGCAACATCTCCGGCCGGGTCGGCACCGACGTGGAGTACGACCTGCGCAACCGGCTCGCCCGTCACCTGCTGGCGCTGGAGCCCGGCTACCACGACCAGGCGCAGACCGGCCAGCTGCTCTCCCGGGCGACCTCCGACATCCGCTCGCTGCGGTACTTCGTCTCGTGGGGACTGGTGTTCATGGTCCTCAACCTGCTCACCTTCGTGATCGCGGCGGTGCAGATGTGGACGCTGTCGTCCCGGCTCAGCCTGGTCGTGCTCGCGCTCGGGCCGCCACTGGTCTATGGCGCGGTGCGCTACAACAGCCGCCTGCACCGCATCTACTGGCAGGTGCAGCAGGAGATGGGCGACCTGGCCACGGTGGTGGAGGAGTCGGCGGCCGGGGTACGGGTGGTCAAGGCGTTCGGCCGCGAGGCCGAGCAGGCGCGCCGGCTGGAGCGCGAGGCCGGCTCGATCCTCGGCGAGAACCTGAAGGCGGCTCGCCTGCGGGCCTTCTACAACCCGCTGCTGGCGATCCTGCCGCAGCTCAGCCTGGCCGCGATCCTGTGGTACGGCGGGCGGCTGGCCGCCGATGGCCAGATCACCATCGGCACGCTGGTGGCCTTCAACAGCTACCTGGTGCTGCTCACCTGGCCGCTGCAGGGGCTCGGCATGCTGTTCGGCTTCGCGCAGCGGGCGGCGGCCAGCGCCGAGCGGGTCTTCGAGGTGCTGGACCACCCGCCCGCCATCGCCGACCGGCCGGACGCCATCTCCCTCCCCGGCCCGGAACGGGTCGGGCCGAGGGGCGCGCGCATCACCTTCGAGGGGGTGAGCTTCCGCTACGGCGAAACGGGCCGGCCCAGCCTCGCCGGGATCGACCTCGACGTCGAGGCCGGCTCGCGGCTGGCGGTGGTCGGCGGCACCGGCTCGGGCAAGTCGACCCTTGCCGCGCTCGTCCCCAGGTTGTACCTGCCAAGCGCCGGGCGGGTCCTGCTCGACGGGCACGACGTCGCCGACCTCACCCTCGACTCGCTGCGGGCGGCGGTCGGGATCGTCCACCAGGAGCCGGTGCTGTTCTCGGCCAGCCTGCGGGAGAACGTCGCCTTCGGCCGGCCGGGCGCGAGCGACGGGGAGGTGCTGGACGCGCTCCGCGCCGCGGCCGCCCTCGAGGTGGTCGAGGCGCTGCCGGAGGGGCTGGACACGGTCGTCGGCGAGCAGGGCTACACCCTGTCGGGCGGGCAGCGGCAGCGGGTGGCGCTGGCCAGGGCGCTGCTGATGGCGCCGCGGGTGCTGATCCTGGACGACGCCCTGTCCCACGTCGACGTCACCACCGAGGCCGAGATCCTGGCAGGTCTGGACGAGGCCCTCGGCAGCGCCACCGTGCTGCTGGTGGCCAACCGGCGGGCCAGCCTCCGCCTGGCCGAGCGGGTGGTGCTGCTGGACCGGGGCCGGGTGGTCGCCGTCGGCAGTCACGAGGAGCTCGCCGCCAGCGAGCCGGCCTACCGGGCGGTGCTCGCCCACGCCGGCGCCGGCGTCGACCGCCTGGTCGAGGAGGCGGCCTCATGACCCGCCACTTCAGCGCCCACACCTGGGGCGCGCCGGCCGACGAGCGGGCCGGGCGGGACCGGAAGGCAGGCCGGCGGGCCCGGGCCTGGCTGTGGCCGCTGGTCCGGCCCCACCGGAGGATGGTTGCGCTGGCGTCGCTGGCCGTGCTCGCCCAGACCGCCGCCGGGCTGGCCATGCCCTACCTGGTCAAGGTGGCGATCGACCAGGGCGTGGTGCCGCGCCGGCTGGAGGTGATCGACCGGGTGGCCCTGGTCTACGTGGGCCTGGCCGGCCTGCAGTTCCTGGCGGGCCGGGTCGAGGTCCTGACCGTCGCGACCGTCGGCCAGCGGGTGCTGTACGCGGTCCGCAACAAGCTCTTCGGCCACGTGCAGTCCCTTTCGCTCGACTTCTACGAGCGCGAGCGGACCGGCCGCCTGGTCGCCCGCATGACCGCCGACATCGAGGCGATGAGCGACCTGGTCACCGACGGCCTGGTCACGCTGGTGACCAGCCTGGTGACGCTGGTCGGGGTGACGGTGATCCTGGTCGTGCTCGACTGGCGCCTGGCGCTGGCAACGCTCGCCGTCGCCCCCTTCATCGCGCTGGCCGCCCGTGGCTACCGGCGCTGGTCGGCCGCCGCGTACCGGCAGGTGCGCGAGACCCACAGCGTGGTCACCGTGCAACTGCAGGAGGCGCTCGCCGGCGTCAGGGCGGTCCAGGCCTTCCGGCGCGAGCGCGCCACCGCCGGCCGCCTCGCGGCCGCCAACCACGCCGAGCGCGCCGCCCACCGGCGGACCATCGCCCTGGCCTCGAGCTTCTTCCCCGGGATCGAGTTCCTGGGCACGGCCGCCACCGTGGTCGTGCTCGGCGTGGGCGGCCGGCAGGTGCTCGGCGGCGACCTGGAGATCGGCACACTCGCCGCGTTCCTGCTGTACCTGCGCAACCTGTTCGACCCCGTCCAGCAGCTCTCCGAGCTGTACGACACCTTCCAGTCGGCCACCGCCGGGGCCGAGCGGGTCGGTGCCGTGCTCACTGAGCGGCCCAGCGTGCGCGAGGCGGCCGACCCGGCGCCGCTTCCCGACCCGCGCGGCGAGGTCCGCCTCGAGGGGGTCCGGTTCGCCTACGGCGGGGGGTCCGGGGGCCTCAAGGATAGGCCCCCGGTGGACGGTGGGTCCGGGGGCCTCGAGGACCGGCCTCCGGCGGACGGCTTCGGACCCGAGGTGCTGCACGACGTGGACCTGCACGTGCCCGCCGGCACCACCCTGGCGCTGATCGGCCCGACCGGCGCCGGGAAGTCGACGGTGGCCAAGCTGATCGCCCGCTTCTACGACCCGACGGCCGGCCGGGTCAGCCTCGACGGACTCGACCTGCGCCAGGTCCGGCTGACCGACCTGCGCCAGGCCATGGGCTATGTCCCGCAGGAGGGGTTCCTGTTCTCGAGCTCTCACAGTGGACAGGCCACGGTTGCTGACAACATCCGCTTCGGCCGCCCCGGTGCCACCAGATCCGAGGTCGAGGCGGCCGCCAGGGCGGTCGGGGCCGACCAGGTGATCGACGCGTTGCCTCACGGCTACGACACCGAGGTCGGCCAGCGCGGCGCCCTGCTGTCTGCGGGGGAGCGCCAGCTGATCGGCTTCGCCCGCGCTTGGATCGCCGACCCGGCGGTGCTGCTCCTGGACGAGGCGACCAGCAACCTGGACGTGGTCACCGAGGCGCGGGTGCAGCAGGCCCTGCGGCGCCTGCGTCGCGGCCGGACCACCATCATCATCGCCCACCGGCTGTCCACCGTGCTGGAAGCCGACCAGGTCGCGGTGATCGAGGACGGCCGGGTGGTGGAGGCCGGCTCGCCCGAGGAGCTGCTGGCCGGCGATGGGCGCTTCGCCGGCCTGTACGGCCGCTGGCTGGCCGGGGCCGCCTGAGCCGCTACCTGTCCTGGCCTTCGGCTGGTGGCTCGGTCCCGGTTTCCGACCCGGTCTCCGGGTCGGCAGGCGCCTCGGTTGCCTCGTCAGCGACCGGGTCGGGTCGCTCGCCGTCGGTGTCGGCGGGCTCGTGCTCGCCGACGCTGACGGTGGTCGGGTCCTCCGGCCCGTGTGGGAGAGATTGCGGCCGCTGGGGCACGTAGGTCGCGACGAGGTGCTTGAGCAGCGCGCTGATGGGCTCCTCGAGCTGCCACCGCTCGATCACCGCCGTGTACTTGGCGAGCATGTCGAGCGGCACCTGGAACTCGTCGACCCGCTGCCGGGTGATCAGCTCGATGACCTCGTCGAGGTCCTTGGAATCACTGCCCACCGGCCTCGCGGCGAGCTTGATGAGCAGCAGTTTCGGCAGCAGCCCCTCGCCAACCACCCCCTCGTAGAGCTTGCGGCGCTGCGCCTCGAGGTCCTGCTGGTGCCGCTCGTACTGCTCGCGCAGCTCTCGTCTGTGCTCGGCCTCGGCCTTCTCCAGCTTGCTGCGGTGGCGGGCGTTCAGCTCGTCCAGCTCGCGCCCATGCTGGGACTCGATCTTCTCCATCTCGCGCCTGAGGTCGGGCCCCTCGAGGTCGACCGAGACGGCAACCCGCACGATCCGCAGGCCCACCTGGTGCACCGTCAGGCCGGTCAGGTACTGGTACAGCGCCTCCTCGACCGCGGCCAGGTCGTCTGGTCCGTGGCGTCGGCCGATCTGCCGCAGCGGCAGTCGCACGACCGGTTCGAGGGCGGCCCAGGCGTCGGTGATCCCCTCGTCCACCACCTTGACGGCGTCGGTCACCTGGACGCTGAGCTTGAGGTCGGCGCGGAAGGTCCTGGCCAGTTCCTTGCTGGGCAGCTCGTACCAGATCGGCAGCTCGCGGGGCGTCATGTCGACGTGGTACAGGTGCCAGAACCCGCCGGTCATGTAGTCGAGCACGCCCACCCGTGCCTTCTGCGTCACCAGCCGGTAGCCGCTGCGCCGTTCCAGCACGGCCGCGGACCGGCCCTTGGGCACAGGCGGTCGCAGCCGCAGCCACGAGAGTGGACGATCGTCGCGGATCGGGTTGAACGATTCCATGCGGTGACCTCCTTCAGGCGAGCTCACCTTCCAGCTTCCGGGCGACCTCGGACGGGTCGTCGCGTGCGTGAGCGCAGCGCCGCACGGCCTGCCGGACTCGGCCGAGGTCCCCTGGGCCGCCGCCGGCCACGTCGCCCAGCAGGCGGCGCAGTGCCGCCCTCACGCCCGGCTGCTCGTCGCCGGTGGGCGACGACTGCAGGTCGGCCTGGTGCGCCCAGGAGCAGAGCGTTTCGCCGGCCGACTCCGAAAGGACGTCGTCGGCCAACGCCCGTCGCCAGAGGGTGACGATCCGCTCGCGCGCGACGGGGTCCTCCTCGGCCTGCACCAGCAGCAGGGGCCACAACCCCTCCCGCCGCGGGCGCCCCTCCTCGTACAGGTGGGCGATCCGGAGGAACGCCGCCAGCCCGGTCAACAGCAGGCGCCGCTCCGCCGGCGCCCAGGTAGTCCGCTCCGGCGCCCTGGTCCACGCGCACAGCGCCTCGAGGACCTCCCGGTCGCGCCATCGCCTGACCAGCTCGTACAGCGCCCGGGCGACGATCGGCAGCTGCTGGGCGTCGCCACGCCTGACGAGGGAGCGCAGCTCGCGGAGGGCGACGTCGGGCTGGCGCCGCCCGATCGACCAGCCGTAGGCGATCGCGGCCGTGTCACGCAGGTGGCGGTCGGGCTCGCGGGCCCAGCGGGACAGGAGCGCCAGCACCTGCTCGGTGAACCGGTCCTTCCTCGCGAGGGCGCCGAGCGCCAGGGCGGCCGCCTCACGGGTCCGGTCGTCCCGCCTGGCCCAGGGCTCGATGATCAGGTCCAGGACATAGCCGAAGCCGTGGCTGGCCAGGTAGCCGACCGCCACGGCGGTCGGCTCGCGCACCTCGATGTCGCGGTCGCCGCCGAGCGCGTCCAGCCAGTCGCGCACAGGGCCGCGGAGCTCGTCGAGCTCGTTCCAGACGAGGTCCAGGACGGCGGGCGCGAGCTCCGAGTCCTTGAACCGGGCGCGGGAGACGGGGGTGCGGATGAACGGGGCCGGCTGCTCGCGGGCGTCGAGCAGCTCGGCTTCGGCCTGCTCGAGCCGGTCGGCGCGGGCCGGCCCCGGCTGCCACGCCGCGGCGTTGCGAGGGTCGCCGGGCGCCAGCCGCCGTGCGAGCAGGCCCCCGGCGTCGGGCACCACGTGGTACCGGCCGCCGCCGGCCTGCTCGAGCCGGTCGGCGCGGGCCGGCCCCGGCTGCCACGCCGCGGCGTTGCGAGGGTCGCCGGGCGCCAGCCGCCGTGCGAGCAGGCCGGCGGCGTCGGCCACCAGCTGGTAGCGGCCGCCGTCGTAGACGGCCAGGGAGACCACGAAGCTCCAGTGGTCGACGTCCGGCGACTGCTCGAGCAGCCGTTTCGCCCGTTGCTCGGGGGCGTCGTCGTCCTCGAGCCACTGCTCGAGGAGCCGGAAGTGGTCGGGTGTCGGCGCGGTGGCCAGCGGCCGCGTCAGGCGGCGGGCGAGCCGGACCGTCGACCGGAGCTCACGCCTGCGATGCAGGCGGCGCCTGACCTTGTCGCCGCGCAGCCACTGCAGATCCTCCTTCCGCAGGCGTAGCCCGTCCCGCCTGCGGAGGAAGTAGTCGAGGTGCTGCTGGAGCACGAGCTGGAGGTCCGGCACGCTGGCGATGTCCACGAGCGGCACGCTCGTGGGCATCGAAACGTCGTCGTCGACGGTGATGACCAGGTATCCCTGCCAGTGCTCCAGGGCGGCCTTCCACTCGGCGAGGTGGCCGTCGTCCAGGCGCTCGGCCTGCTCGGGACGCCATCGCTCCAGGAGTTGGCCCGAGTCCTTGCGCGGCCTGATCTGGGCTGGCTCGGTGACGGGGCTGAGCTTGTCGATCTGCTCGACCCTGAGCTCGTGGAGCAGCAGGTGCCGGGCCATGGCGTTGCGGCCGCTGCCCGGCTTGCCCCGCAGGGCGACCACGCGGTGTTCCGCGAGCGCCTGCCACGCCCGGCCATGCTCTTCGGGCCGCACGTACACCTCCGGCAGGTCCTCGTCCCTGACGTCGGTGGGCAGCAGGTTCTCGGCCCGGTCGTCGCGGGGACGGCGACCCCCCAGTGACCCCTGCCCGACGGCGTCTTTGAGCCCGTCGGCCTCGCCGGCCTGAGCGGCCTGTTCGCCGCCCGACGCACCGCCGGTCCCGGCCCCACCCCCGTCGGTCATCGATGCGGTACCGCTGTCCGACTGGCCGGTGTCCTGGTCCGTGTGTCCGCTGTCGTCCGCGATGCTCCTCACCCCCCCAGCTCGAGCGCCGACTCAGGTATTCACGCAACCTCTATGGCGTTCGTGCACCTTTCACCCATTCTTGCAGCTCGGTGTGGAAGGTTCTAGACAGCCGGGAAGCCGAGATCGTCGCCAACGTCTTTCTCGGCAGGTCGCGGCGTGGTGGGAGACTCTCCCCATGTCACGGGAGCCGCCGCCCGACCTCGACCTGCACACCTGGAATGTGCTCCTCGACGCCGAGCAGCGGCTGTGGATCGTGGACTGGGACGAGGCGATCCTCGCGCCAAGGGAGCGCGACCTGATGTTCGTCGTCGGCGGCATCGGTCGCGACCTCGTCAAGCCAAGCGACACCGCATGCTTCCTTCAGGGCTATGGCGAGGCAACGGTCGATCGACGCCTGCTCGCGTACTACCGCTCCGCCTGGGCGGTCCAGGACATCGGCGCCTACGGCGAGCAGGTGTTCCTGTCGCCAGCGCTCGGTGAGGAGACCAGGCGCGCCGCGATGGACGGCTTCGTGGAGCTCTTCGAGCCAGGCAACATCGTCGACCTTGCGAGTGCGACCGGAAACGGGTAGCGGGCCGCTCAGGCCGGCGGGGCGTCGGCGCAGACCAGCGCCCAGGGGCGGCCGGCGACGCGGGTGAGGACCACGGTGGCGCGCCCGTCGCCGCGCAGCCGCAGCCGCGCGGCCAGCGCGCCGGCGTCGACGGCCGAGCCCCGCTTGCGGACCTCGACGGCGCCGACGCGGCGCTCGCGCAGCAGCGCGCGAAGCTGCTTCAGGTTCCACGGCAGCGAGGCGTCGACGCGCAGCGAGCGGCCGAACGGGCTGTGCAGGGGCGCGTCGGCGGCCAGGAACGCGATCCGCGGGTCGAGCTTCCAGGCGCCGAGCTGGCGTGCCAGCTCCTCGACCAGACCGGCCCGGGTGACGGCCGGGTTGGGGTCGAGCAGGAACGCGCCGGGCGGGGCGCACGGCACCGGCGGGCCGGGCAGCGCCACCAGGGAGTGGCCGCCGGGGAAGACGGTGGCCCGCCGGCCGGTGGTGGCCAGGCCCGGCGACCAGAGCACCGCCTCCTTGAGCGCGCGGCGGTCGGCGAGCAGCTCCGCCTCCCAGCCGGGCGGCACCAGCCCGAGGGGCAGGCCGGGGGCGGCCTTGACGCCGACCGCGGCCACGGTGGAGGCCAGGCCGAGGCACCAGGCGAGCGGCGGTTGGCTCTCCCCCGCCGGCAGCCGCCGCCCACCCGCCCGCCTCGCCGGGTCGACGAACACGGCGATGGAGCTCGGCAGGCGCAGGTCGCGGACGTCGGCGCAGGCCGCCGCGACCTCGCCGGCACCGTACAGGCGGGCGTTCTCGCTGGCCATGCGGAGGTGGACCGGGTCGAGGTCGACGGCGACGGCGGCCCGGCCCGGCGCCAGCGCGCACAGGTCACCGCCGATGCCGGTGCACAGGTCGGCCACCCGCCGGAAGCCGGCGTAGCGGGCCGCCCGGTGCCTGGCCAGCGGCTCGGCCGACGCCTGCTCGAGGCCTTCGCGGGTGAACCACATCCGCCCGGCAAGCGAGAACTTGGCGGCGGCGCGGGCCCGCAGCTCGCGCTGGGTCATGGCGGCGGCGACCAGCCACGCCGGATGCCCGGCGCGGGCGGCGGCGCCGAGCCGCAGCTCCTCGGCCGGGTCCAGGCGGCCGGGAGGCGGCAGGTCGTCGAGCAGCGCCCGGCCTTCGTCGGAGAGCAGGGCGCCCAGCGTGTGCGCCGGGTCGGGCGCGCCGGCCTCAGGCGACCGGGCCACCGGCCTCGTCCGCGGGCCCGGGAGCGGGGTCGGGGTCGGGATCGACCGGGCGGCCGTCGACCAGGCGCACCACCCGGTCGCAGAGGTCGACGACCTCTGGGTCGTGGGTGGCCACCACCACCGCGGCGCCCCGGTCGGCCGCGTCCCTGAGCAGGCCGACCGCCCGGTCCCTGCTCTCCTCGTCCAGCTCGGCGGTCGGCTCGTCCACCAGCAGCACCTCGGGCTCGACGGCGAACGCGCGCGCGAGCGCCACCCGCTGGCGCTCGCCGCCCGACAGCTCGTCGGTGCGCTGATCGGCCCGGTCGGCCAGGCCGAGCAGGCCGAGCCAGCGGCCCGCCGCGGTCGCCGCGGCACCCGGGTCGCGCCTGGCCACCCGGAACGGCAGCTCGACGTTCTCCCTGGCCGTGAGCAGCGACAGCAGGCCATACCCCTGGAAGACCAGAGCCAACCGGTCGCGGCGCAGCGCCTGGCGGCCGCCCTCGCCGAGCCCGGCCAGGTCCTCGCCGTCCATGCGGACGACGCCGGCGTCGGGGGGCTCCAGCCCGGCCAGCAGCAGCAGCGTGGTCGACTTGCCAGAGCCCGACGGCCCGACCAGGCCGACCACCTCGCCGGCGGCCACCTCCAGCGAGACGCCGTCGACCACGTTGCGGCCGCCCCGCCTGGCGACCAGCCCCTCGGCGGCCAGGGTGGTCATGGCGTCGCGTCCTCCTCCGCCTCGCCGCCGGAGCGGGGGCCCGTGGGCCGCAGGACGACCCGGTCGGGATCGACCTCGACGGTCACCCGGCCTCCCGGGGGCAGGACGGCGAGCGCGTCGGCCGGCAGGTGCAACGAGCCGGTGGGGCCGACCACCGCGTACTCGGTGCCGCCCCGGCCCTCGGCGCTGACGCGGCCGTCGCGGATGGTGACCGTGCGGTCCATCGCGGCGGCCACCTCGGCGTCGTGGGTGACCAGCACGACGGTGGTCCCGAGGTCCTCGCGCGCCTCCTTGAGCAGCTCGACCACCCGCTGCACGTTGGCCCGGTCGAGCTGGCTGGTTGGCTCGTCGGCCAGCAGCAGCGGCGGGTTGTTGGCGAGCGCGACCGCCACGGCCAGGCGCTGCTGCTCGCCCCCTGAGAGGGCGCGGATCGGCTTGCGGGCGGCGCCGCCAAGGTCGACCGCGTCCAGCAGGACCCCGGCACGGCGCCGGCGCCGTCCCGCCGGCAGCCCGGCCAGCAGCATCGGCACCTCCAGGTTCTCCCACGCCGAGGCGTGGGGCAGGAGGTTGCGGGCGGCGCCCTGCCAGACGAAGCCGAGCCGGCGGCGACGCAGCAGGGTGAGCTGGGCCTCCGACAGCCTGGTCACGTCGACGCCGTCGAGCAGGACCCGGCCGGCCGACGGCCGCTCCAGCCCGCCCATGACCGACAGCATCGTCGACTTGCCGGAGCCGGACGGCCCGAGCAGCGCGACCAGCTCGCACCAGTCGACGCCCAGGTCCACCCCCTGCAGCGCCACCACCTCGCGCCCGTCGAGCACATACAGGTGGAACAGGCCCTCGCAGGTGAGCAGCCGCTCGCCGGCCCTGGCGCGCCGCTCGGCGGCGAGATCCCCGGCCCGAGCCGCCGCACGGTCCAGGGTGATGTTCACGGCTCTTCCTCGCGCAGCAGGGCGGGGCGGGCCTGCCGGACCAGGCCGGCGACCACGACGGCGAGGCCGGCGGCCACCAGCAGCACGCCCAGCCCCAACGCGACGCCGAGGGCGACCCAGTCGGGCGTGTAGATCGGCGGCGGCACCCTCGGCCGGTCGACGAACTGGGGGATCGCAGGGAGGGCGACCAGGGCGACGACCAGCCCCACCAGGCCGCCGCAGAGCACGCCGTAGCCGACGAGCGAGCCCTGCTCGACCGCGACCGGCCCCCACAGGTCGCGGCGGCGGGCCCCGAAGACCTCCAGCACGGCCAGCTCGAAGGCGCGCCGCCGGCCGGTCAGGTACAGGTGGAGCATGACACCGCCGGTGGCCAGCGCCGCCCCCGCCGCCGCGCCGACCAGCAGCAGCAGCAGCGCCAAGGAGGGCGCCTGCTGGGCAAGATCCGCCTCCTGCTCGGCCGCACCGAAGCGCGCCTCCACGCCGACCCCCTGGGCGGTGAGCCGCTCCAACGCGGCCGCGCCCCGGTCACCGCCGACCGTCCAGACCTCGTTGGCCACCGGCCGGTCGAGGGGGTTGCGCTGGGCGTGGACCAGCAGCCATTCGGCGTCCACGAAGGCCGCGACCACCCTCGGGCCGGTGCCAGGGAGCACGTTGGCCACGCCGGTCACCAAGAGCTGAAGATCGCCGGGGATCGGGCCGCGGACCCGCACCACCCGCCCGACCTGGGTGGAGAGCACCTCGAGGAAGGCGGGGGTCACCACCGCCGGCAGCGCCTCGGGCACGGACGCATGGCCGATGCCGAGGACCACGCCGGAGCTGGGCGCCTCGATCGTGACCGCCAGGGCACGGCCGTCGACCCCGTCGGCGGGGGCGAGGGTGTCCCGCGGCTCGTAGGTGTTGTCGTTCAGCGAGTACCAGTGGGCCGGGTCGTCGAAGCCGTCGACCAGCCGCCACGACCCGCCGTCCCGGGCCCGCAGCGAGTCGAGCACCAGGCTGGCGCTGACCGCGCTGGTCACCCCCGGCTCGCGGACCACCCAGAGCCGCTCCAGGCGCCACGGCCCGCCGGCAGGGTCGAGACGGCCCCGCAGGGGGCGGACCTCGCCCGGGACCAGGCGGCCCAGGTCCACCCGGACGGCCCGGGAGCCGCTGCCCCGCACGAGCGCCAGCAGCCGCACCGGGCCCTCGGTACGGAGCTCGCTGACGCCGACGGCGACCTCGAGCTGGTCGGCGGGGCCGAGGTCGAGCGGCGGTGCTACCGGCCGGGACAGCGGCTCGAGCACCCGCGACAGCGACCGGTCGGCGAAGTCGCCCCGCCAGAAGCCGACCGCCGGGTAGCGGTCGGGCTGGACGCCGAGCACGAGGGCGTCCACGCCCGGCGCGTCGCGCAGCGTCACCGGGTAGCGCATCACCGACATGGCCGTCCGGCCGTCCGGGTCGGCCGCCGCGACCCGCTCGGGGCCGAGCGCCGGGCTTCCGACGGCGACCTGCACCCGCTCGGCCGCCCCGACCTCGGTGAAGGCCCGGTCGTGGCGGTTGCGGGCGAGGTCCTGGCGGACCGTGACCGCGAACGCGACCAGCCCGAAGGCGGCGGCGAGCGCCACCACCACCCGCAGGGCCGCCCCGCCGCGGCGGGCGACCTGACGCGCGCCGACGTAGGTGGCCACGCCCTGCGAGCGGCCGGTGAAGCGCACCAGCCAGCCGGCAACGACCGGCAGGGAGCGCCCGACGACCAGGGCCGCCGCCAGCACCGCCAGACCCGGGGCGAGGGTGGCGAGCAGGTCGTAGCCGCCGGTCGCCCGCCGGGTGCCGCCCGCGCGCAGGTTGGCGAGGGCGCCGACCGCGACCAGCAGCAGCACGCCTTCGAGCACGAAGCCGCGCCGGCTGACCCGATCGGAACGACCGTAGCGCCACTGGTCGACGATCCGGCGCCGGACGGCGCCGAGGCCGGCCAGGCTGGCGGCGACCAGGGCGACCACGGCGGCGGCGAGGGCCGCGGCGACCGCCGGCGGGGTGACCACCACCGGGATGCCGCCCTCGAGCTGGCGGCGGGCCACCAGCAGGGCGCCGAGCCAGCCGAGGCCGAGGCCGACCGGCAGCGCGAGCGTGGCGACCGCGGCCAGCTCCAGGATCGCCAGCCCGAACGCCTGCGGGCTGGTCGCCCCCCGCACCTTGGCGAGGGCGACCTCCCCGGCCCTCGCCTCGGCGGCCATCGCGGCGACCACCACCAGGATCAGCAGCGCGAGCGACGCGAGCTGGAGGTCGGCGAGCAGCACCGGCACGGTGAGCGCCTGGCGGTCGTCCTCCGCCCGGGCGACCAGGTCGGGCAGGCCGGTCAGCACGGTCGCGTTGGGATGGCCGGCACGCACGATCTCGGTGGCCCGGCCGATGGCGACCGGCACGCCGGGCGCGTCGGCCAGGCGCAACCGGTCGGGGTCGAGGAACAGGTCGTGGCGGGCGCGGATGTCCATGCCGCCGGTGTCGATCACGGGGGCGAGGTCGCTGCTCGACATGAAGACGGCGTCCAGCGGGGTCGGCTCGTCGTTGATCGGCGGCGGCGGGAAGTAGGCGCGGTGGGCGCCGAACCAGTACTCGTCGCGGGGCGTCGGCGTGTAGATGCCGACGACCTCCAGGTCCCTGGCGGCCGCGCCGGCGCCGAAGCCCTTGGCCTGGAAGGTCTCGGACAGCTCCAGGCGGAGCCGGTCGGCGACCCGGCGGCTCACCGCCACCTCGGCCGGCACGCCCAGCGGCCGGCCCCGCGGGCAGCGGCCGGCCTCGAGGACGAGGTGGTCGCAGAGGCCGCCGCGGCTGGCCAGGTAGGAGGTGACCGGCGGAGCGCCCGACGCCAGCAGCGGGACCGGGGTGCGGGACTCCAGACCGGTCACCGGCTGGCGCAGGGCCGGCACCATCGGCGCGGCGGCGGTCACCGAGGCGTCGAGGCCGCGCAGCTCCCGCGAGCTGGTGACGAGCCGGCTGACGTGCAGCCCCGCGACCGACGCGGGAGCGGACCGCAGCGCGGTGGCGAGCACCGACTCGCCCGCGGCCCGCAGGTAGACCGCGCCGGCCACGCCCACCCCGACCGCGAACGCGGTGACGGCCAGCAACGCCGCCGACAGCCCGGCCCGGGACAGCAGCCCGCGCAGGGCCAACCGCAGGGTGCTCATGGCCCGCCCCGGTCCCGGTCAACCGGGGCACCCCCCTGGGGTTCCCCGGACCCCTCCGCTGCCACCCAGCCGGCGAAGCGGCCGGGGGCAGGGTAGCTGACCTGCACCGCCGGGTCGTCGACGCGGACGAACCGCCAGGTCGACCCGCCGAGCAGCAGCCACGCGCCGTCCGGGCTGGCTGCCACCACGTAGGTCCCTTCCTGGGCGAGGGTCGCGGCCAGCAGCGCCGGCGGCCGCTCGCGGGCCACGTAGGTCGCCAGCCCGGGCCCGCCGGTGTAGGCGTAGCCGCCGGTCGGCAGCCAGGCGGCGAGGCCGGGGAGGTGCTGGGGGATCGGCTGGGCGCGGCCGCTCGCCAGGTCGACCACGGCGAGGACCTCGCTCTCCCTCCCGGTCCGCGGGTCCTGGTCGGCGAGGACGTCGACGATGCGGACCAGGGCCTGGCGGAGGTCCGGGCCAAGCGAGGCGGTCACCACCACCAGGCCGCGCGGGTCGACCTCGGGCTGGACGGCCTGGAACGCCGTGGTCGCCTCCGCGAAGGAGAGCACCGGGCGGAACCCTCCGCTGCGCCGCCACAGGCGCAGGCCCCTGGTGAGCTGGTCGGAGCCGCGCACCGGTGGGGAGCGCTGGTAGTTGGCGGCGGGGACGGGGCCGGCCACGCGGCCCTGCGCCGGGTCGGCCACCAGCGCCGTCGAGCCGTCGTCGGCCACGTCGTACAGGCAGCCGGGGAGGGCGGCCAGCTCGGCGCCGGACCCGTCCAGGATCCAGCTCCTGGCGTCCTCGACCCCGCCGAACGCCTGGCCGGCGAGCCGGTAGCCGCAGGCCCCGACGACCGCACCGTCGGCGGAGTGGCGCGGCAGGGTCGGCGAGCGCCAGCCGGCCGGGACCAGGCGGCGGACCGACCCGTCCTGCAGGCGCCCGACCGCCGCGGCGCCGTCGGGCTGGAGCAGGTAGACGAGGTTCCCGTCGGGTGCCAGCTCGGCCTGCCGCAGGTCGGCCGGAACCGCCAGCAGGCTGGCGGCGACGTCGTCCTGGTCGAAGAACGGCCGGTCGGGCCTGGCGGCCAGATCCTTGAGCTGCCCGAGGGAACGGCGGTCGCGGCCGTCGGCGGTCTGCCGGAAGGCACGGCCCTGCTGGTCGGTGAAGAACAGCACGCCGGCGTCGCGGAGCTGCTCCAGCGGACCCTTCGCCCGCCCGGCGAGCGGCCCGGCCGCGACCGGTCCGCTCCCGGACGCCGGCCGGCGCCCGGCCACCAGCCGCCCGACCGTCACCCCCCCGCCGACCAGGCCGCAGGTGACCATGACGACCGGGACCAGCAGCGCCAGCCGACGCCGGCCGCGACCCCGCTCGGCCAGCAGGTCCTCCGCGGGACTCGCGCTCTTCGAGGCGAGCGTCGGGCGGCGACGGAGGACCTTCACGGCACCGCCTCCCTCGGCCAGGCGACCAGGGTGCCGCTGACCGGAGCCGCGGTGGTGTAGACCACGTCGATCTGCAGGACCAGCAGCAGGCCGCTCGGCGAGGAGATCCCGACCGACTCGCCGTCGGACGACCAGGCGAAGCCGTCCGCCGCCACCATCGACGCGCCGGCGGCCAGAACCCGGGCGGTCCGCGTGCCGGCGTCCCAGGCGAGCACGTAGCCGCCGCCCCGCCGGGAGGCCAGCGGCGCGGTCGCCAGGTCACCATGGCGGTCGACCGCGGCGACGGCCAGCGTCACCGTCCCGTGCCGGTCCGACCAGCCCATCCAGGCCGGCCGGTGCCCGGCGGCCAGCGGGATGCGGGCCAGCCTCCTGCCGTCGGCTCGGAGCACCAGCACGACCCAGGGCCGGCCGGGCGACCCGGCGGCGACCGCGGCGAGCTTGCCGTCCGGGGTCAGGGCGACGGCCTCGACCGTCGCCCGCCGGCCGGCCGCCGCCCGCAGCTCGCGCGCGCCGAGCAGCTCTCGGAGCCGGCCGCCGGGCCGCCCGATCATCACCGAGGCCCCCCGCTGGACGGCCGCGTTCCGCTCGATGCCCTTCACCGCCGCCCACGGCCCGCCGGCGCCGGCGATCACCTCGGCGTCGCTCGCCCAGACGACCGGGCAGCCGAGCTTGACCGGCCGGGAGCGGCCATTGGTGGTCATCATGAGCAGGCCGGCGTCGGGGCGGCGGCTGCCGCTCGGCTCGGCGCAGGCGAGCAGCCGCTCGTCACGGCCGGCGAGCCCGTCGGCGAGGAAGTTGGCGGGGCCGAGCCGGGTGGTGGCGCCGTCCCCATCCACCCGCACGATCACGCTGCTGTCGAGGACCACCAGCCCGCCGTCACGGTCCGGGCCGACGACCGCGCTGGCGCGGACGTTCTGGGCCACCACCCGGCGGTCCGTGCCGTCGGGCTTGACCTGCTCCAGGCGACCAGAGCGGGTCAAGAGCAGCGGGCCGGCCGAGAGGGTGACGTTGTAGAGGGTCTGCTGCTCGACCCGGACCCGTGGTCCCTCGGCCGGCGGTGACGGCACGACGACCTCGGGAGGCACCGCGGCCGGGCGGGGGACCACCGCGAGCGCCACCAACCCACCGGCGGCCAGCCCTGCCGCCAGCCCGACCAGACCACGCACCAGCACCCGGGGCCGGGACGGGCTGTCGTCCCACACCTCCGGGTCGCCCAGCAATCGCCCCACCGAGGCACCTCACACGAGTCGCGCCCGTCGAGGGACTATAGGTACGCAACCTGAGAAGTTGCTGAGTCGTGAGCCACAAGCACTAGGCTGGACGGTGCCCGGTGGTGCGGTGATGACAAGGAGCGTGGGCCCGTGGCGGAGGCCGTCGAACGACTGACCCGCGAGTACCTGGACGTCGTCTTCGAGACGTTCCCGACGGAGGCCACCCTGCTCGGCCGGCACGAGCACGACGGCCGGCTCGAGGACCTGACCGAGGCCGGCCTCGACGCCTTCGCGCGGCGCCTGGCCGACCTGCGGCGGCGGGTCACCGCGGTCGAGCCGGCAGACGAGGAGGAGGCCGTCGACCGCGACGCGCTGATCGCGGGGATCTCCGACGGCCTGTTCATCAAGGAGGTCGAGCAGCCCTGGCGTCGCAACCCGTTCGAGGCCGCCACCGCCCTGCCGGCCTCGATCCTGCTGCTGGTCGCCCGCGACTTCGGGCCCCTGGAGCAACGGCTCACCAGCGCCGCCGAACGGCTGGAGCAGGCACCCCGCTTCCTGGCCCGGGCGAAGGCGCTGCTGGACCAGCCCTGCCCGGCGCTGTGGCGGCAGATGGCGGTGGCGGCCGCCGGCGGCGGCGCCGAGTTCCTGGCGGGAACGCTCGGCCCGCTGGCCGCCGGCACCTCGGTGGCCGACCGGGTCGCGGCCGCCGCCGCCGAGGCGGGCGCGGCACTGCGCGACTTCGCGGGCTGGCTGGACGGCGAGCACGCCGACCGCTTCCCCGGCGACGCCCCGTTCGCGATCGGCGAGGCGGCGCAGGCCCGCAAGCTCCGCGAGGTCCACTGCTTCGACATCTCGCCGGCCGGCTTCCGTGAGGTCGGCGAGGCCCAGATCGCCGAGATCACCGCCGAGCTCACCGAGCACGCCGGCAAGCTCGGCGCCGACGACTGGTCGGCCAAGCTCGACGAGCTGAAGACCGACCACCCGGACGTGGACGGGCTGCTGCCGGCCTACCGGCGTGAGCTGGAACGACTGGAGGCGTTCGTGTTCGAGGAGGACCTGGCGACCAACCCGGAGGCCGCCGCCCGGGTCGAGGCGACGCCCGAGTTCCTCCGTCCGGTGATGGGCTACGCCGCCTACCTGCCGGCCGGACCATTCGATCCCTGGCAGCAGGGCTACTTCTGGGTGACCCCACCGGCCGACGAGGCGGGCCTTGGCGACCATGCCTTCGCCTTTATCCCGGCGGTCTCCGCCCACGAGGGCTACCCGGGACACCACCTCCAGCTCACCAGCGTCAACCGCCTGGAGTCGGTGACCAGACGGGCGATCCGCTCGCCGGTGATGATCGAGGGGTGGGGGCTGTACACCGAGCAGCTCATGCACGACGTCGGCTACTACGACGACCGGGCGCGGCTCGCCCAGCTCTCGATGCGGCTGCTGCGGGCGCTGCGGATCGTGCTCGACATGGAGCTGCAGAGCGGCGAGCTGTCCTACGACGCGGCGGTGGCCAGGGCGGTCTCGGTGGTCCGGGTGAGCGAGTCGACCGCTCGCTCGGAGGTGGCCCGCTACACCATGACCCCGACCCAGCCCTTCAGCTACCTGGTCGGCGCCTTAGAGCTGGAGCGCCTGCGGGCCGCCTCGCAGGCCCGACTGGGCGACGCCTTCCGGCTGCGCCGCTTCCACGACCGGGTGCTGTCGTACGGCAACCTGCCGCCGACGCTGGTGGCCCGCGCGATCACCGCCGCCGACGAGGCGGAGCAGCGCCGACCCCCCGAGGACGGGTAGCCAGCCGGTCGGTGGCCGGCATGGGCGCAAGGGGGATCGCCGACGTAGGCTGGAGACAGGACGAGACGAGCGCGGGAGGCCGGGATGCGGAGGCGGGGCGTTGCCGAGCGCCGGATCCTGAAGGTCCGGGACGGCGCCGCCCGGCGCGCCTGGGACCGGCTGGCCGTCGAGGAGCCGCTGGAGCTGCGGGTCGCCGGACGCCCGGTCGGGGTGACCATGCGCACCCCGGGCAACGACTTCGAGCTGGCCATCGGCTACTGCATCAGCGAGCGGCTGGTGGCCGCACCCGACGACATCGCGGCGGTGCGCTTCTGCGCCCCGGAGGGCGAGGCTCAGGAGTACAACGTGCTCACCGTCGACCTGCGCCCGGGGGTGCCGCTCCCCGACCCGTCGCTGGACCGGCTGGCCGTGACCTCCTCCTCCTGCGGCGTGTGCGGCAAGGCGTCGGTCGAGGCGGTCAGGGTCGCCTGCCACTCGGTCGCGGGCGACCCGCTGGTGCTGTCGAGCCAGGTCCTGGCCGAGGTCCCCGGCCGGGTCCGCGAGGCGCAGCGGGTGTTCGAGCAGACGGGCGGGCTGCACGCCGCCGCGGTCTGCGACGCCGACGGGACCGTGGCGTGCGTCCGCGAGGACGTCGGCAGGCACAACGCGGTCGACAAGGTGATCGGCTGGGCGGCGACCGAGCGGCGGCTGCCCCTTGCCGGCAAGGTCCTGTTCGTGTCCGGACGCTCCTCGTTCGAGGTGGTGCAGAAGGCGGCGGTCGCGGGCGTGCCGCTGGTCGCCGCCGTCAGCGCGCCGTCGAGCCTGGCCGTGGAGCTGGCCGAGGAGGTCGGCATCACCCTCGTCGGCTTCCTTCGCGGTCGGTCCATGAACGTCTACACCCATCCGGAGCGGGTCGCCGTGGCGCCCGAGCCGGTCAGCGCGGCTCCGGCCTGACCGATTCCGGCTCCGGCTCCGGCTCTGGCGGGCCGGCGACCTCGTCGTAGAGCTGTACGGCGACGCGCCGGCCCAGCTCTGCGCCGACCGCGCCGGCGGCGACGGTGATGACGGGGCAGGCGACCAGGCCAATGCCCTGGGTGGCGACGGCCTCCCCGCCGCACGCCGCCATGCCGACCCGGCCGCCCAGCTCGGCGCCGACCGTACCGCCGACCGAGCGCGCGATGGCCCTGGGCAGCGGTTCGCCCTCGGCGATGCCGGCGGCGAGGTCCAGGGCGGCACCGGCCAGTGGCAGGGTGTAGGCCAGCCGGCTGGCGAGCAGCGGACGCCCAGCCGTCGCCAGGGCGCGGATGGCGGCCATCCGCACCGACGGGTCGTCGCTGGCCGTGGCGACCCGGCCCGCCGCGTGCAGCCGCGCGTCGGCCCCGCCGAGCAGGTGGTAGGTGCCGGTGGCGACCTCTCGGCCGGTCTCGAGCGCCTCTACGGCCAGCCGGCGCCCCCATCCGTGCCCGGCACCGCCGTCGCGGCGCGCCCCTTCGCGGGGGGAGGGGACCGGGCCGGGCGTGGCCGCCTGGTCGAGGCGGGCCGCGGCGGCCGCGCGGGCGGCGGTCGCCTCGTGGACGGCGGCCGCGGCCAGGCGTGCGGCGAGGCCGGCGGCGGCCGGGGAGGCGCCCAGCGCGCCGGTGGCCGGAGAGACGACGCCGTCCTGGTCGAGCGTGAGCCCGGCCGACGCCGCCAGCCGCTGCCCCTCGTCCCAGGTCGCCTGGGCGTGGTCGAGCCGCGCGGCCAGCTCGGCGACCGCCGCGGCGGCCTCGCCGCGGGCGCCGGCGGCCCGCTCGAGGCCGAGTTGCATGGCCTCGTCGTCGACCAGGAACGCCATGCTCGCCGGGCCCCGCCAGGCGCCCGCCACGACGACGAAGGACACCGCCGCGCCGAGCTGGCCGCGGACGCCGCGGAGCGCGCCGGCGGCGGCGGCGAGCCTCCGGGCGCCGGCGGCGAGCGCGGCCGGCTCCCCGGCGGGCCGGCTCAACAGCCGGCCCTGGCTGGGCGGAGGGCCTGCACGGCTGGCGTGCGGGGCATGGGCGGCTCCTGGAGGTCGCGGCGACGGCGAGAGCCGGTTCTAACCGCGCCCGACCCGGCAGGCAACCGGGCGTCCACACCCCCGGCCGGTTCAGGCTTACCGGGCGGCGGCCGGCCGGCTGGCGAGCAGGCTCGGCGAGGGCCGCGGCGGCGCCGGGACGGCCAGGCCGGCCTCGGCGCGGCGCAGCACCTCGAGGATCTCGTCGCCGATCAGCTCCTCCCGCTCCAGCAACGCGTCCCTGAGCGCCTCCACCAGGACGCGGTTGCGGTCGAGCTGCTCCTTCACCGCCGCCTTCGCGTCCCTGAGCAGCCGCTCGGTCCGCTCCCTGCCGTCGGGGTCGGAGAGCACCCTGGCCACCACGTTGCGGTCGTTCAGACCCTCTTCCATGGCCACGTAGGAGATCATCGAGTCGGTCATGCCGAGCGCCCCGACCATCTGGGCCGCGATGCCGGTGGCGCCGACCAGGTCGCCGCCAGGCCCGGTGGTCGACTCGCCGAACCACAGCTCCTCGGCGGCCATGCCGGCGCAGGCGATGCGCAGGAAGGCCAGCAGCTCGGTGCGCGTGCGGGTCCAGCGCTCCTCGGTGTCGTTGTGGGCGAGCAACCCGAGCGCCTCCCGGCGCTTGACGATCGAGAGCACCTCGAGCTTGCGGCCGACCCCCGAGAGGTAGGCGGCGACGGCGTGGCCGGCCTCGTGGGTGGCGACCATCTCCTTCTCCAGCGGCGTGTAGGCGACCGGCTGCTTGAGCCCGATCTCCTCGGAGAGCTTGGCCTGGTTGACGTCGGCCCAGCGCATCCCGTCCCTGCCGGCGCGCAGCGCCCAGATCAGCGCCTCGTCGAGCAGGTGCTCGATCATCACCGGCGTGTAGCCGAAGGTCAGGTGGGCGAGCTCGGCGCGGATGGCGTCGTCGTCCAGCTCGGGATGGTGGGCCTTGCGGATGAGGAAGTAGTCGACCAGCTCGCGCCGCGCGGCCGCGTTGGGCAGGTCGAAGTAGAGCCTGCGGTCGAAGCGCCCCGGCCGCAGCAGCGCCTGGTCGAGCGCCTCCGCCCGGTTGGTGGCGGCGATGACCAGGAGGTTGTTGTAGCGGAGCGGGGGCTTGCGGAGCTGCCGCTCGGCGGGCAGCCAGCCGTTGAGCCAGTCGACCAGCCGGCCGGTGACGCGTTCGCCGAGCGGCGGGGTGTCGAAGCTCTGCAACTGGACGAGCAGCTCGTTGACGACCCCGCCGGTGCCGGAGCTGACCGGACCGTCGCCGCCGCCGTCCAGGCCGCCCCGGCGGCCGCCGATCGCGTCGATCTCCTCGATGAAGCCGATCGCCCCGCCCTCCTGGCGGGCGAGCTTGCGCAGCGCCTTGAAGTAGGCACGGATCTTGCGCGCGGTCATGCCGTACCACATCGACTGGAAGCTGGTGGCGGAGACGAACAGGAACGGCACCCCGGCGTGGCGGGCCATCGCCTTGGCCATGTGGGTCTTGCCGGTGCCCGGCCTGCCCTCGAACAGGATGCCACGGCGCGGGTTGCCGCCGAGCCGGTCCTTGAAGGTCGCATAGCCGAGGAAGAGATTCAGCGTCTTGACGACCTCGTCGCGCACCGTGCCGAGGCCTTTGACGTCGTCGAGGCCGACATCGATCTGCTCTGGCCGGTACAGCAGGTGCGGCGAGCGTCCCTGGCCGAGCATGGGCACCAGCATGACCAGGCAGATCACCACGACCACCAGCACCATCGGCAGCCAGAGCATCGCGTCCGGACCGAGGCTGACGCCGCCGAACGGGTTCAGCGAACCGCCGGTCAGGCCCCGCCACCAGGCAAGAGCACAGACGATCGAGAGGACGACCGCCAGCCGCGCGAGGCGTCGCTGGCGGTGCCGCTCGCGCGCCCGGCCGACGTCGACGTCGGCCGCGCGCAGCACCGAGGCGCCACCGAGCACGCTGCTCGCGCTCTCCATGCCCGCTTGCCCCCCGAGGTCACCGCGCGGCCGGCCGACCGCCCTCCTCGCAGTAGGCCATGCCCGCGACGGGCTCGGCTACGGGTCGCGGGCGACTTCCGGGGTGTTGCCGAGGCGGCCTCGCCGGCGAACTAGGCAGAGCTACCGAGGCCCGTTCCCGGGCGAAGCCGGCCAAGCGGGCTTACGGGACCGGCTTGATCGAGCTGACCTGGAGCGGCTGCCCCTGCTGGCAGGTGCTCAGCAGATCGGGGGCCAGCCGGCCGGTCACCTGGACCCTGCCGCCCGCCGACAGCGTGCCGCGGTCGCCGCCGACCAGCAGGTAGACCGTGCCCTGGTCGGCCTCGAGCAGCACGCAGCCGGGCTCGACCCCGTCGCGCAGGATGCCGGTGGCGGTGATCTGGCTCGTGCCCGACCCGGGCGCGGTGGTCGGCGGCGGGGTCGGGGTCGTCTCGGGGGCGGTGGTCGGGTCCGAGCCGCCTCCGGCGGCCCCGCCGGAGGCGTCCTGGTCGGCGCAGGCGGCCAGCAACGCGACGGCCAGCAGCAGGCCGGCGAGCGGGCGGAGCACGGTTGTCTGTCTCATGCCGGTTTCGACGCCATCGCCTGGCGGAAGGTTCCCGGGCGGGCCACCTTACCTCAGGCGGACACCGCCGCGGTGACGAAGCGGTCGCGCTCGCCCGCCTTGGCGTCGTAGAACGCCTCGTCGGCGCGCCTGACCAGGTCCGCGGCGCTCTCGCGGAAGTCCCAGCTCGCCAGGCCGATCGAGCAGGTCACCTCGTCCGGCGTCGCCACCCGCACGCGCTTGATGACGTCGATGGCGTCGTTCAGCGAGCAGGTGGGCAGCAGCAGCCCGAACTCCTCGCCGCCGTAGCGGGCGAGCAGGTCGGTGGTGCGCACCGCGCCCTGCCAGGCGGCCGCCACCTCCTTGAGCACGCGGTCGCCCGCCTGGTGCCCGTTGTGGTCGTTGAAGAGCTTGAAATGGTCCAGGTCGAGCATGGCCCCACACAGCGGGCTGCCCGAGCGCCGCGCCCGCTCGAGCTCGGTCGGCACCTCCTCGTCCCAGACACGGCGGTTGGGGATGCCGGTCAGCGGGTCGGTCCGCGCGAGCCCCTGGAGCCGGCTGACCAGGCGGCTGATCTCGGCGGCCTGCAGCTCGCTGAGGCGCCAGCTCGCCAGGTTGGCCAGGCACGCCGCCAGGACGAAGGCGCCGTGGATGAGCGCCCACACCACCGGGGCGCGCTGTGCGGCGGGGTGGGAGAAGACCGAGCCCGGCTCCAGGTAGCCGAGCACGCCGTGGTGGACGACCACGTAGCCGAGCGCCAGCCCGAACGGCACCCAGTCCTGGTACAGCGTGATGAGCCCCACCATGACGAAGAAGTGGAAGTGCATCTCGATCGAGCCGCCGGACAGGTGCACGAGCAGGGCCGAGGCGGTGACGAGGCCGAACACCGCAACGCAGGCGCGCGCCCGCCGGCTCCCGTACCGCTGCCCGGCGGCGAGCGCGCAGACCGCGAGGACCGCGCCCTCCGCGACGCTGTGCCAGAGCGCCACCCCACGGACCAGCCCGAACGCGGTGGTCCCGACGGCGTGGAGCCAGAGCAGCACGACGATCCCCCGGTGCCGCCGCTCCCAGACCTCCGGGGCCAGCTGGCTCCCGTGCGGCAGCGCGACCCGGAGGACCTGCCGGAGGTCTGAGACCGTCCGCATGGTTATCGCGGCCCGGGGTCCGGGAGCTCGGCGACGAAGCGGGCGCCGCCACCCGGCCCGTCCTCCACCCAGACCTTGCCCGCCATGCCCCTGACGAGCTGGTCGACCAGGAACAGGCCGAGGCCGACGCCACCGACCTTCCTCGTCGTGGACGCGTCGAGCTGGGTGAACGGGGCGAAGATGCGGACGCGGTCGGACGCCGGTACCCCGGGTCCCTGGTCGGCCACCTCGATCCGTGTGCGGCCGGGCGGCTGGTCGACCACGACCTCGATCGGGGTGCCCGGCGGGCCGTGCTTGCCGGCGTTGTCCACGAGGTTGCCCACCACCATCCGCAGCGCCTCGGCATCGCCCCGGATCGGCCGGGGCGCTTCGGGCAGGCGGAGCACCACCCGGCGGTCCGGCTCGGCGATCCGCCGGTCGGCGACCACCTCGGCGACCACCTCGGCGGCCGCCACCTCCTCGGCCCGCAGCACCGGGCTGCGATTGGCCACGAACGCGCTGGCCTGCAGGAGCTGCTCGACCATGTCGCGCAGGCGCTTGCCCTGGCTGACGACCCGCCCGAGGATCTCCTGGCCGTCCGAGGTGGCCGCCATGTCGGGGCGGCCGACCAGCGTCTGGGCCATGCCGAGGATCACCGTGATCGGCGTGCGCAGCTCGTGGCTGACCATGGCCAGGAACTCGTCCTTGAGCCGGTCGACCTCTTCCAGCCGGGCCACCGAGGCGGTCAGGTCGGCGTTCTCGGCCTCCAGCTCGCGGGAGCGGTCCAGCGCCGCCTCGTACAGCGCCCGCAGGTCCTCCATGACCGGCCCGGTGACCGCCGCCGACAGCCGCGCCTGGCCCTGCCTGGCGGCCGACAGCGCCTCCAGGACCGCGGCCGGCACGTCGCCCTTGAGCACGTAGCCGCGGGCGCCGGCGGCCACCATCTCGCGCACGTAGGTCTCGTCGGCGTAGGCGGTGTGGGCGACCACCGCCACCTTCGGCCAGCGACGCACGATCTCCCTGGTGGCGGCCACGCCGCCCTGGCCGGGCATGCGGCAGTCCATCAGCACCACG
>Ga0210378_10000237_pt1 | contig 26751 bp, 24 predicted proteins | sample PLM1_60_b1redo_FD_155465 | JGI IMG/M metagenome (GOLD analysis project Ga0210378, IMG submission 155465) | Groundwater sediment microbial communities from an aquifer in East River, Colorado, USA - PLM1_60_b1 redo | ecosystem: Environmental > Terrestrial > Soil > Riparian zone | place: USA: East...
CAATATATTTTCTGCAAAATGTTCATGTACTTCTAGAAAGTCTTCCTTATCAACCATTAATTTTATAATTTGCTTCATATCGTATTGTTCGTAAGGATTTTCGGGCAGTATTTTTGAAAACTCTGGTTCGAGTCTATTTTGTTCATCTTGTGACTGAGATACTGGTGAAACTTCTAGATTATTCTGAGGTATAAATGAAATTAATTTCTTAATTTTGTCCATACATTCGTATTCATTTTCTGCTACAAAATGAGCAACACCAGATTTTGTTGAATGTGTTCTTGCTCCCCCCAGATCTTCAAACGATACTTCCTGGCTCAGAACTTCTTTTACCACTTCTGGACCTGTAACAAACATTTGACCAATATTTTCAACCATAATAACAAAGTCTGTCATAGCAGGTGAATATACTGCACCACCCGCACATGGACCAATACTTGCTGTTATTTGGGGAATAACGCCAGATGCCATAGTATTTCTAAAGAATATATCACCATATCCATCAAGACTCATTACACCCTCTTGTATTCTTGCTCCACCCGAGTCCAAAATACCGATCAGCGGTGCACCAACCTTAATTGCATGATCCATTAACTTTACAATTTTTTTGCCAGCCATTTCACCGAGCGAACCGCCAAGAATAGTAAAATCGTAGGCATATACAAAAACTTGTCTTCCGTTAATAGTACCAAAACCTGTAATTACACCATCGCCATAGTATTTTGCTGTATCAGAATCAGCCGATCTCTGTACGACGTACTTGTCTATTTCTATAAAAGAATTACTGTCTAGCAGTAAATCCAATCTTTCCCTTGCAGTTAATTTCCCTTTGGTGTGTTGAGCTTCAATTTTATCTTGCCCCCCTCCTATCTCTGCTTTTTTTTTCATTTCATGTAGCCGGTTTATCTTTTCATCATGCATGATAATTTTAAACAGCATATATTCGCATATAAATTCATTATAGCTAAATCTAGGACTTAACTAATTATTAGATCTTTGTCTTTATTTTAGTTAATTCTTTGGATTTATTTCCTATTGGTCGAAATTTATTCTCTCAGGCCTGCCCTTCCGCCTCTGGCCCGTCGGAAGTAGTTCATGCCTAGATTATAATTTTCATATAACGCTTCTAACAATTCTATTTGAGATAGAAGGCTTTCAAGTTCGGATTTTGTAACGTTGGGATCGTTTTTCATTGATTCATATTTTTCAGTTTTTTCAGCAATAAGTTTTCCAACGGTCTGTTCGTACTCGCTAGACATAGGAAATATAAAATTTTTGGGAGTTTAATGTCTTTCTATTTCTTAGGCCAGGATTGGAACTGTTTACCTGGTTAATAAACCATGCTAGCACGATGGAGTCAATCACGTAAATTTTGGTTTTTCTAAGCCGTCATATTCTATCTTGAGCAATGCTATTCTATGGCCGACGTATTTCCTCTGTTCTTGAAATTTCCCTGACTATGACATCAGCTTCATTTTCTGATGTAATAGCACTCCGAATCAAATCTTCATACTCATCTGTATGGGATAGAATCTGTCTTAAAGGTTCAAAGTAGAAACAGCCAAAACTACTTCTTGAGGTATGGAAGTATTTTGCAAGAGTTCGAAATGCTTTTTTCAATCCTTGTGACCTTGAAAAGATACTCATATTTTCAAAGCCTATGCTATACCTATTGTAATGAATATACTTATTTCGAGATTCATAAAATAATGATTTGGTTAGTATTAACGGAAAATATCTCATGATTTTCCAGTTTCTCATAACCAAAGATCTGCTTAAGATTACATCCAATTCAGACAATCTGTCTAAGAGTATACAAATTGTAGGCATCTCAATATTTGACATAACAATACTAGAGAAAAAAGCAGCAAGAATATCCCTGCGCCTTTCTTCAGATGACTGACCAAATCTCGGGTCCGAATACGAGATGTCAGTCCTCTGAACGATATCCAACGCTTCATCAAAGTTCTTGGAGGAAAAAAACTTGTTTATCATATTTTCAATATCAATATCAAGCACTGTCCTTTTGGCTGTCGAATATCCTGCCATCATGACTTTTGCTGCATTTAAAAGAGATCTAATATCACCAAAACAATTCCTGATCAGTTTAAGTCTATCATCTACCTTGATTGAAGAATTTTGCATTCTAAGAATTTTATCCAAGTAAAGCATTGAAAGCCTTGGAGGTACTGGCGAGAATGTAACTATTTTCGATACTTTTGAAACTTTCTTTACTGCCTCATTTGATTTGTTCGCCGCCATTACTATTCTGACAGATGGCTCTTTGAATAATTCTATCAAGAAGTCTAGTCCTCCTGAGTCTTCCCTATTTGAAATTCCATCTATTTCATCCAGAAAAAGGAGAAAGTTCTTTCCAGTAAGACTAGCATTTGAAAAAATAGGAAAAACTACTTGACCAATCATGGTCTTATTACGAGTATCACTTGCGTTCAGTTCAATAAGATCAATATCAAATTCACGACACATTGCATGAACAAATGATGTTTTGCCGACCCCGGGAGGTCCTACAAGTAATAAGGGCTTTGATCCATTAGACCATTTAACTAACCATTCAACTATTTTTTTACGAGAATTTTCATTTCCAACAAAATCGGATATTTTAGGCCGTATCACAAACTACCACTTAACTTCTAAAGTTACTGTAATTTTGAATTTTTAATAGTTATAGCTAGATTCTTTTGGAAATATGGAAACAATTCTCTTCGTTTCATCTCATTAAACCAATATTGATTATAATGACTTACAGTTAGAAATAAAAATTTCAGGAAAGGTTTTACTGTTACCTCATCTGGTAACATATCTAGTGCGATTTTAGCTTCGTCTAGATAGATTTTACTTTTAACCAATGTAAGTTGAAATGCCTTTTCAACATTTTTTGTAACTATGGAATAATATAATGGCCATGATGGAATTTTAACTCCCCCGTTTACTACTGCATCTTCCATTTCGTTACCACATCCAACACATTCAGCTGCCTTGGCCATGCCCAAATGGAATATATCATTTAGAGGAGAGAGGTTTAGTGCCATGTTTCTCCCCGCTGTTCCCATGACAGCTCGATATTTCTTGTAGCAACCGATCATATTCTCATCACTTATAGATTCTGGCTTTAACTTTAATCTGGCATCAATATATTGCCCAATCCTTGCGTCTTTGAATCCATCTTCAAATGCCTTCAATACTGCATCCCCTCCAACAGAGATCTTTTGTCGCGCAATTTCTAGGATATATGGATTCATCAACTTGTAATCATCCAGAAATTCGATATCTTCGTCAGCGTCCATTATCCTGTCCATTGGCTCGCTAAGATCTATCGCAATCACATGACCGTCAACTATAGAATTCCTTGTCTCAATGGAAATGGATTCTTTATTGAAATCAGACGCACTATCGATAAGAGCGTTCAAGACAGGAAAAGTCATCTTTACAAAATTAGAATTCAGGATTCGTTGCACCCTGTCAGCTAAAATCTCAGGTTTTGAGAGTCTTTCCCGGACGGATTCAATCTTTGAATCATCTAAAGACAATTCAATTGCTTCAATCTCGTCAACAAATTTTTTCATGGTTGTTTTTGGATTTGTATCTGAAATCAGCTTTTCATGTAGAGAAAGCAGGAATCTTTTCGTGAATTCTGGAAATTCTTTTTCAGACTGGACTTTGTATTTTTGGTATTGTTTATACCCATTATTCTGCAATAGTACTTGCTTTATTATCTTCCTGCCTGACGTAGTATGCATTAGTGATACCTTTGAAAAAATTTTATTTTCTTTAGCACTCATTTACAATTCTTTCAAAAATTACATCGTTATTTAACTTTCAGATTAAATGTTCTCCTAGATTTCAATAATAAAAATGAGTTTGCAAATCAACGAGCAAACGCAGCTACCTTGACGACATGGCGATTCTTTCTTGTTCATTCTTTTTCTTTATAGAATGACCTTCCATGGAATTATTTGAGGCTGAAATAATCTCCTTTGCAAGAGCCTCTTCAATAGTCTTTGGATTTGAGTAAGTCGATTCTCTCACTCCTTCCGCTATAAACCTAAGTGCCAAATCAACACGTCTTAATGGTGCCACATCAACAGAGACATGGTATACAACCCCCCCATAGACAATTCTTGTAGTGTCTTCATTAGGCGCTGCATTCTCAATCGCCCTGACTAGTAATTCTACTGGGTTCTTTCCAGTCTCCTGATATATTAGATCAAGTGCAGTTTTTACAGTTTTTATCATTCTGCCCTTCTTGCCTCCCATTCGTCCAGTATTTTTTGCATACTTCTTACCAAAGTGCATTAGTTTGTTTACCAATCTTTCAATAATGTGGACTTCGGCCTTCTTTAGCCTCTGATGTTCGTGCCTCCCAAAGCTAACTGGTATTATTGCAGGGTCCATAGCGATAACATTTCTTAATCCTGAATCCTGGATTTCGATCTTGTCCGTATTCCATTTATTAAATAATAACATGACACTTTCTTTTGTAACCATTCAAATCATCTCCTTGGTTTTTCTTTTCTTCCATATACGAGTTCTATAAGGGATACTCCGTTTACCTTAAAGACCTGCCATCTAACTCCAGGAATATCCCCCATTGCACCACCCATCGAACCTCCAATTCCTTCTAGTAAGACTTCGTCATGCTCATCTATATAATTCAGAGCACCGTCCCTCGGAAGGAATGCAGTAATAGATTTCCCATTCTTGATTAATTGGACTCTAACACATTTTCTGACAGCAGAGTTAGGTTGCTTTGATTCGATCCCAACTTTTTCAAGAACAATTGCTCTCGCCTGGGGAGCTCCCTCTAAAGGGTTTGCCTTCTTATCGAGCAGCAACATTCGTCTCTTATAGTACTTGTTTGACCATCTCATCCTCTTTCTCTTTGATTTTAAGACTCTCCCTGAAAAAAGACCTAGAGGTGATTTTGCCACTTACCATCTGACCTCATGTGTTCGCAGCATGATTCTCACTGACTATCATAACGTTTGAAATCTGAAAATATCTTTTTGCCAAAATTCTTGCCTTCTCCGCATTACGTCCTTCCTTGCCAACTACTATGCCTTTCTTTTTTGAATCTACGACCACGACAGCTTGTTTTGAACCATCAAATCTATTATTAATCTTTATCTCGTTTATCATATCTGAATTGAGGACATTTCCCAGAAAAGCCGATGGGTCATCTGAATATTCAACTAGTTCTACTTTTTTCGTTACTATTCCCTGTAACTGCCTTATTGTTGCCCCGCCTTTTCCGATGGCCAACCCCATTTGTCCTTTATTTACAACGAAAATAACTCTATCCATTTTTTCGTCCACAATACAGTCACGTGCCATGGCTCCTGTTATATTTTGGAATAATGACATCAGTCTTAATTCTCCAGAAGTTAGTTTAATTTTTTCAGTCAATTTCGTTCTTAACCTCTAATTTTAATTTGTTTGATAGTTTTGGAAATTGATTGGCCATTTCGCAGTCATTTTTTAAATCTCCATCTTCTGGCAAGCTACTTCAAGATATCTCTCCATTGGCATCACTTGCTCCCAAGATCGCTTAGTAACTCTTGAATTTCATTATCTTTACCAATTTTTAAAGACAATGCACTTATTCTAAATGTCTTGTTACACAATCTGCCCAGTTGAACAGAATTACCATCATAATTTAATGTTGGTACCTGTGCAGATTTTGATACTTCCAAGATTTTTGATTTGTTTGTTGACATCAATGAGTTTGAAAGAACAATTAATTTTGAACCTCTAATTGAACCCATTACTTGCCTGGTTCCTATTTTACATTTATTAGAACTTATTGCTTCTTTAATTATTTTTTCGAGATTTTTCATTTCCATCCTTCACACTCATGTAAAGATCGACCATACCAGTACCAATTGGTACAGTGGCGCCTACTATAACGTTTTCTGTTACGCCTTTAAGGGACTCAACCTGTCCTTCAAGTGAAGCTTTTGCAATAGTAGGCACAGTAATTTCGAAGGCGGCTCGGGCGAGCACCGAAGTTTTAGTGCCTGCAATTCCATGTCTTCCTATTTGTTGCAAATGCCCCTTTGAAGTCATAAGATCTGCAACTAACATAATATGTCTCATATCAACTTCTAATCCTTGTTCTTCAAGTGTGTTGGTAATTTCTTTAATCAATGCATTTCTTGCAGCTTCTATTCCCAGAGTTTGCCAAACTTCATAAACATTATTCGTCGTAATTCTTGAAGTATCGATACCATCTACTGCAATTATCTTGGACAAATTAGATCCTGCGGTCTGAATAACCCATTCTTCATTTTGTTTTACTATTGTTACACGTTCTATATCCTGCACTCCCTTAACTCTTGCATTCATTAGTTTGTTCTTCATTGTCAATAACGTTTGTGCATCGGGCTCTCCTGCGATAGAAATTTTTATAATCTTCTTAGCTTCTTGTAAAGTGATATCGTATTTTTTCTTGGGTCCTTTTAGTACTTCCATGATATCTTCTATCGAACAGCCACGTTCAAATAGTTTTGACTCTGAAATATGAAATGTCAGTATACCAGAATAGTCAGTCTCGGTTCTTTCGATTAAGTCAGCGACCTTTGTAAATATTATCTCCCTAGCAACACTAAGAGCCTTTTCCCTTGAGGTCCTGTGTTCTTCATCCAGATAAACATCCATAGTAGGTGTGACAGGTTTTTTTCTCGCATCAACAAGTTCTATTAACCTAGGTAATCCCAAGGTAACATTTCTTTCTTTAACACCTGCAAAATGGAATGTTCGAAGTGTCATCTGAGTTCCTGGTTCACCAATTGATTGGGCAGTAATAACTCCTACCGCTTCTCCTGGTTCAACCATTGCTTTGTTGATATGGTCAAGTGTTTTCTTTATTACTTTGTTAGCCCCATCTCTGCTTATTTTGTTTTGACTAAGTGATACCAACAACTTTTCTCTAAGTCTTTGGTTAAGAGTCTTTGCTTGTCTATGGACTATTTCCGAAACTTCTTTTTCGGTGGCTTTTTTACCTTCATCGACCAGTAATTCGCCTTCTATTAATCTAGAAATATTTACTGCTTCGCCATGATCGCTTTTTGCCGGATCTATCCCATCCTCCCCATAAATGAACTGTATTATATTACCATGTGGATCTCTGACAGTTTGATCATATTCTATCTTCAAATGTTCGAGTGCATTGATTAATCTTCTTTGCATATACCCAGACTGTTGGGTCCTTACCGCAGTATCAACAAGTCCCTCCCTGCCACCCATAGCATGGAAGAAAAATTCGAGTGGACTTAGCCCGTCCCTGTAGTTTGATTTTATAAAACCTTTGGAATCAGGATTAGCATCATTGCGTTTGAAATGTGCTAGTGATCTATCTCTATATCCTTTGGTGATTCTTCTGCCTCTGATGGACTGTTGACCTAGCGCAGCTGTCATCTGTCCAATATTTAACGTTGAACCCCTTGCTCCAGTTGAGGCCATAATAACTCCTGAATTGTCATCAGGAAATGCACGGTCTGCAGTTTTTCCGGCTCTATCACGTGCTCTCGAAAGTTCATTTACAACATATAGTTCTAATGCTTCTGCAGGTGACAAACCTCTAGTTAATGGTAACGTTTCTTCATCGTGTTCTTTTATTAGTTCATATACCTTTTCATATGCTTTGAGAATAACATTACTAATCTCAGTTCTGGTATCATCTGGCAACCAAAGATCAGAGTAGCCATACGAGAAGCCGTTTTGTGTCAGATATGTTTTTAGAACAATAAGTATTGAATCCAAGAATCGTTTTGCTGCTTCGTTTCCATAATCTTTAGCAATTCTGTGTAGGACGCTGTCTGGTTCTTCTGCACCAATGGAGGCCTTGTCAATAACACCACTTACTAGCTCACCATTTTTTATGACAACATCTTTCCCTTCACCCTTTGATGCCTTGTTCCATTTTGAAGTGATAATAAAATTAAAGTCCTTTGGCAGAAAAAGTGAAAAAAGCTGCTTTCCAGTATAGATTTTTCGACCATTTTCATGATGCTTTGGCTCCGGAAGTGGTTCTGAATATCCGCCTAGTAACGCTAGATTAGTAAATTCATCTTCTTTCAAAAATGTCTTATCCTGTGTTAGGATAAAAGCACCTGTAATGAAATCCCTTATTGCTCCAATTATTGGCCCCCCATACCTTGGAGAAATAAGTTGATCTTGAACTCTCATGAGGAGCGCAGCTTCTGCACGTGCCTCTTCACTCTGTGGAACATGAAGGTTCATTTCATCTCCGTCAAAATCTGCATTGTAAGGGGGACAGACTGCAGGATGTAATCTAAATGTTCTATATGGAAGTACCTTTACATTATGTGCCATAATGGACATCCTGTGCAAGGAAGGTTGTCTGTTGAAGATAACTGGATCTCCATCTAGTAGATGCCTTTCTACAACATATCCAGCACTTATTGAATCAGCCAACACATTTCTATCAGTAACGTAATCAAGTCGTATTTTTACTCCATCAGGTCTTATGATGTAATTAGCACCAGGATAATCGTTCGGTCCCTTAATTATCATTTTCTTTAATTCTTCAATGTTCCAGTCACTAACCGTTTCTGGTATCGTTAGTTTTTTTGCCACATCAACTGGAACACCAACATCAGAGATGGTCAAATTGGGATCTGGAGATATTACTGTTCTGCTGGAAAAATCTACTCTCTTGCCAGATAACGATCCTCTGAATCGTCCTTCTTTTCCTTTCAGTCTTTGTGTTAGGGTCTTTAATGGTCTGCCGGATCTATGATGAGCCTGCGGGATTCCAGAAACCTCGTTGTCAAAGTAAGTAGTTACGTGATATTGAAGAAGATCAACCAGATCCTGGACAATGAGAGGTGGCGTCCCTGCTTCTTTACTTTCTTTCAATCTTTGATTAACTCGAATAATATCAACCAATTTGTGGGTGAGATCGTCTTCTGATCTAATACCCGTTTCTAGGATAATTGATGGTCTAACAGTAACTGGAGGAACAGGTAAGACCTGCAAAACGAACCATTCAGGCCTTGCGGTTTCTGGGTCATACCCCAGCAAAACGAGATCATCATTTGGAATATTCATTAGTCGTTCTCTGATTGTTATTGGAAGAAGCCTGTTTTCACCTATCTCAGTTTTTTCAACAAATATTGTAGGTTTAGTGAACACAAGATCATACTGTTCCTTTTGACAATGTGGACATATCTTTACCTTTTTTGCTTTCTCAATAATCTCGTCCTTTATATTTTCGAGAGTTATTACAGCGTATGCGGCCTTTGTATCTCGAAGCTCCTTGAATTTTGCCAAATCTTCATTTGAAAGTTTTAACCTGCTACATGCCCTGCATGAAACTAGTAGCAATTTGTGGATATCATCTACAAATGCAATGTGCAATACAGCTTCAGCCAATTCAATATGACCGAAGTGTCCGGGGCAATTAGCCGATGTGTTTCCACAGGTTCCACACTTCTGACCGGGTTCCAGTGTCCCAAGTCTACTGTCCATGAGACCGCCTTGAACAGACATCCCGTCCTCATCATATGTCTCTGGAGCAGTAATTTCAACGACACTGTATTTTCGTATTTCAACCGGAGATAGTACACTAAATCTAATACCACCTAAAATTTTTATGGTATCTTGTACTTCCATAATGCTTACACCCTCTCCTTTGGAACCAATCTTGGAGCAACACCAAGGCTCATCATTTCTTGCAACAAAAGTTTAAACGCATAAGCAATTGCGACTGTTGAAATTTTCGCTCTATCACCGTCTACCCTGCAGACATATCTTCTTTGTTTGATATCATAGTAGGCGAGCAGTCCACAGCGCTCGCAAATATTCACTTCAGCTTTGTCAGACTCTTCTAAAAGCCTGTCTTTTAGCATCATAGACGCACCATAAGCAATCAAACAATCTCGTTCCATCTCACCAAATCTAAGGCCACCACCTCTCGCTCGGCCTTCTGTCGGTTGTTTTGTAAGCATCTGAACCTGTCCCCTTGCTCTACTGTGAATCTTGTCAGCAACCATATGGTGAAGCTTTTGATAATAGACTACTCCAACGTAAACTTCAGCATTGAATTTTTTGCCCGTACGTCCATCATACATGACTTCTTTGCCTGTGGACTTGAAACCATATTTTTCCAATATTTCTTTCAGATCGTTAGCTTTTTCTCCCACGAAGGCTGAGCCGTCAACTACTTTCCCTCGAAGTGCAGAAGATTTTCCTGCAATTGATTCCATAAATTGACCAACAGTCATTCTTGACGGAAATGCATGTGGATTAATCATAACGTCCGGAACTATACCATCCTCTGTATAAGGGAGGTCTTCTTGTGGAACCAGCATACCGATTACACCTTTTTGACCATGTCTTGAAGCAAATTTGTCACCAATTTCTGGTATTCTCATATCCCTGACCCTTATCTTGTACATCTTTCCTCCATCTACAGACTGAGTCATCACAACTGAATCAATTACCCCGTTCTCAGACGGTCTCACACCTATCGATGTATCCCTTCTGTACGGACCTTTTACTTCAAACTCTTTGTACTCTTCCATGAATCTTGGCGGAGAGGTTCTACCAATCAGTATGTCACCTCCACTTACTATTGACTCGTGCATTATAGCCCCGTCGTCTTCAAGTAACCTGTATGATTTCTCGCCGCGGTACCCTCTAATATTTGCATCAGATGATGGAATCTCAAACTTGTCCTTCATTCCACCTGGGTATTGTTTTGCTTCCGCTTCATACACCCTGTAAAAGAAAGTTCTGCCAAGACCTCTGTCAATTGATGATTTATTGAAAACTACTGCATCTTCTATGTTATATCCTTCATAAGGTAATACTGCGACAATACAATTTTGTCCGGTAGGACGTTCTTCCAATCCAAGAAGATTTATCGCTTTAGTTGTAACTACTGGGATCTGTGGATACAGCATAAAGTGCTGCCTTACATAGGTACTTGCATTCATCAGTGGTGTTGAAAATCCCAAACTCTGTTTTGCCATTGCGCTTTCGTATGTATTTCTTGGTGACTGATTGTGCTCTGGATATGGAATTATAGAAGCTCCAACACCCAGAATTGATGGCGGATAAATTTCAAGGTGAGTGTGACTTGGTTGTAGACTACCAAAGTCCATTGCGACATAACAGTTCTCCTCCTCATTAGCATCGATAAGCTCCATCATACCCATCCACAGTAAATCAGACCAGGATTTCATATTCCTCTTTATCAAATCAAGAACCTCCAAAGTTATTACTGGTCTCCCTTCTCTTACAATAGCAAGTGGCCTGAGTATTCTTCCCGAATTGCAACTTACATAAAGACGCTTTGTTGCATTTTCATTATCATTGGAATAGTAGTAAATACCAACATGGGCGTGTATTTTTCCTGACCTTCGCAAACTTCTTAGTGTATCTGTCAGGTGCTGGCCATTATCGTAATATCCGATCAGACGTCCATCCACAAATATTCTGGTACCATTTTTTCGTAGTATATCAGAAGCCTCCTCGACAGGGTGAGCTCCTAGTTCATATAATTTTTCAATTATCTCTGAAACCAAGACACTTACAGAGATTATAGAAGATAATGCAATATTTTTTACCAAACCGCAGTTTGATCCTTCAGGAGTCTCAGCCGGGCAAATTCTCCCGAAGTGGGTAGAGTGAAGATCCCTTGCTTCAAAGTTAGGTTGACTCCTGCTTAATGGTGATTGAATTCTGCGAAGATGGCTGATAGTTGATATATAATTTGTCCTGTCCAGTAGCTGGGTAACACCTACTCTTCCTCTGCCCCAATTTCCGGTTGCAATAGCATTATTTAATTTATCAGAGATTATGCCGGGTCTTACTGCTGCGGCCACTGCATTTATTCCTCTCTTCTGACCAGATCTTTCAAGTTGATATTTCATGTCTCTGACAAGATTTCTAAAGGCTGTTCTGAAAAGATCGGCCAGCATTTGACCTGCGAATTTTATAACTTTATTTCCATAATGATCCTTGTCATCATTTGCCACCAAATTGAGCCTCAATTCAACGAGCTTGCATGTTGCTTCACCTAGAAAGAGGGCCTTTTCGTTTCTATTTTCAGGATTCTTTCCAAGATGTGGTAACAATCCCCAATCAAGTAATGTTTCAGCTCTCTTTATCTGAAATTCTTCCAGCATCCCTGGAGCAATTCTCTTGCTTATGTAGACTATTGCGTCTCTACTAGTTTCAATTTCTCCTGCCTTCTCAAATGAGGGTTCTAATTCATCCTGTATGAATGAATTCAGTGATACGCCGTCTCCAATATCTTTATCAGATTCAAGTCCCAGCGCTCTAATTAATGTAATAAGTGGAATATCAACAGGTGATCCCGGAATCTTTGCGACAATTGAACCATCTGGCCTCATAATTAGTTCCAGTTTTGCACGATATCCAACTATTGAAGAATATACTTTTGCTTTGTAAACCAAGTTGCCGGTCGTTTCCTCTGTATCCACAATTATCTTGTTGTAAGACAAGTCTTCCAAACCAATAATTACTCGTTCGGAACCATTAATCACAAAATATCCTCCTGGATCTTTCGGATCCTCTCCAAGTTCTATAAGCTTAGTATCAGGAAGATTGTGTAATACACAGGCATTTGACTTTACCATTACGGGAATATCGCCGATATGGATAAACCTTGACTCTAGAATTTTTTCATCTTCAACAATGCTGCATTCAAGCATTATTGGTGATCCGTAGGTTAGATTACGAAGCCTAGCCTCGACAGGAGCCACATGAGTTACTGAACCGTCTAATTCCATAATTCTTGGTTGTTGTAATTTTATCTTGCCCAATCTTATTTTATATGGATATTCCGCAGTTTCAATCTCTATTTCGCTAACTTCATCAATAATACTTTGCAAACCACGTTCAACAAATTCCCCATAGGAATTGAGATGTTGTCTGGCAACGCCTTCCTTTTGTAAGATGTTGTGGATTATTGGCCACATATCAAGTGTATTTTGCGACATGGCTCAATCCTCCACTACATATCTATAATAAACACTTTCACCGGCCGTGGATGACATTCTAGTAATTTTTATAATATCCCCGGGTCTCACGTCCAGATCCTCTAATCCCTTGTCGTTAATTAATATGTATGGGAGCTGACTTGGTTTCGTATTGTATTTCTTTAAAACTTCTTCAGCTTGCTTTTTGGATAAAATTTCGTGTTTAGGCTGATATACGTGATTTGTAATTTTAATTTCCTTTTTATCAGAAGACAAAACTTGAGTTTCTTATTTCCAAATCTAGTAGCCGTAATAAATACTATTGACCAGTTTTCAAGATAATAGCATTTTCTTTTTGATCTTAAGTTTAATTTGACTCTGTGACACTTTTGTATTCAGGATTTTGAAAGTCATACTCGCTGCTAAAAGGGTTATCCATAACGACAATTGGATTTTTTACATCTGTCATCTCGTTGAGCAAAGTCAGGTTATTTAAAAAGCCAGTATAGGTGACTCGATCTAATACATGGTCTTTGTCAATATTTGTGTGATTGCCGGCAGACGAATTTAATAGTACAATTCCATAAGTTGAATTTTGTAATTTATTATGGATAATATCGTTGGTAATGTTTCTTAGTACTATTGCATCTTGTGCACCTATTATCTTGTTGCTATTTATAATATTATTTGACGTATCAGCCAGATTCACAGCTATATTACAATTAGAAAAAATATTATCCTCTATAGTGTTAAAGTTTGATCCTCTGTTTGATCCAATACATGATACTTGGTCATGAACATAATTATTCCGAGCTACTGAATGAGTCGTATTGATGCTTAAAGCAACTCCACGCGCAAATCCACCATTATTATAAACCTCGTTTCCTTCAAACAATATATTATAGCAATGCTTTGAGCATATAATTCCTGATGCATTATTGCGATAAACCTTGTTGTTACGGATTATCATATCATATGTTCCTGTATGGGGATCAATGCCATAAAGATAGTTATCATGAAATGTGTTATTTTCAACGATCATGGCTCCCATAGCCTTGGAATAAAACCCTTTCAAAAGGTGATGAATATTATTTCCTTTAACTATACTGCCTATACCGCCATAGTAGCTAATACCTGCACATCTACTACATGAGTAACCAAGGTATGCAATCTCAGAATTTGTGATATTAGTGGTTCCCGTTGCTTCATTTGATACTCTAATAAATGGTCTTGGTTCTATGGTGTCATATTTTGATTTAGTATCTTCCCCTCCTGGTCTTTTTCCTAAATCAAACGTAATAACTTCATTTTTCTCAGGATTCCATGATGTTATTTTTACAGAATCTATTTTTAGTGAACCAAATACGTGAATTCCGTTTGGATTATTTCCGTTGTTTCTGCTCACAATTATCGGTTTTTGATCCTTGCTATAGTAATTGTCGCTATCATTATGTTTAGTACGAATAATCGTATCAGAAATGGTACCATCATCTTGTTCATCATCGTTAGTATCAGTATCATTTTCCTTGTCAAATAGTCCTATTTGTTCATCTTGTTGTATTGTAGGAGTTGGTACTATTTTTAGCCAAAAAGTATCGGTTGAGTCAATAATAAGACCTCCATCTTTTTCTACCGTGATGCCTGAATTTAAAATCCATACTTTACCATTGGACGTACCCCCTTTAACGTCCTTGACATTAGGGCTTTTATCTATACCCAAAATTTTATCATTGTTTAGATTCTGGTAGATATCACTAAGGTGAATAGATTTGCACCTGACATGGAATTAACTTTTGTCGAGAATCATAATGAACACAGTCTACGGCATTTGTTTGGGCTGATAGATTTGGGGTTGCTCCAATTAGGTTTGATCCTATCAAAACTACGGCTAGTATTAGAGCTGTTAGAATTGATTTAGTGTAGTAAATATTTAGACTCACCCAACACAAGTCTAACTTTTCGTTAGCAAATATATATGCACTTTGGACAATAATTCTATGAAAATGTTAGAGCCCTGTATCGCTTTTGATAGATGATACACAATATGTTACATGAGAATCACGTATTCTGATTCAAAATGTTGTCATGCCACCAAATGGCACAATTTTACCTCCTCACTTGCATCAATAGATTTAGGGTTCTTTAGATCTTTCCACTTCCAGTTTGCATCTTGTGACTATGCCTGCAATAACTCCTAAAGCAGCTAGCCATGGTGCCAGAGTGATCATTGCAACTGCTCCCGCCGTACCCCATGTGACAGGAATTGACAAAAGAAGTTTTCCTTTTTCGTCTTTTATAATTATCCGTTTAACTCTTGCATCCCGCACAATCTCTTTGACTTTTCCAATCAAACCGCCAGCAGATACATCATAAACATCTTTTTTAATTCCTACCTGCGTTCCACAATTTGGACAGAACTTAGCATCTTGTGGAAGTTCTGTTCTGCATTCTCCACACTTTACCATCAAGATCTAGAATATATCATGTTTCCATCTCTTTAAATCTTTAGAAATCTAAATCCACATACTCAAGCTCAGAAAAAGTGGATATTACGAATGTAGACATGATAGACGATATGGCAAATTCTATTCTGACATATGGCACTTGACACAATAATATTTTCTAATATGAATCAGCTTGTTCTTGTAGAATTTGTTCATGAAAATTTGAAATATGAACAGTACCATATGACTCTTATCGTGGATAATGGAGAAGATAAGGAGAATAACAATGCAAAATTGAATAATAACAGTATTGAGAAAAAAGAAAGATCTCTTTTAAGAACATTGACGGTTATGATTATTGCAGTAGCTGCTGTACTCATTGCAAGCAGTTTGATAGCACAGCTGATTGAACCCCGCTATGGCCCCTTCATAAAAGTAGCCGTAGCTGCAATTATTGGATATTTTGTAATAAACTCTCTTGCAAACGTCTTTTACAGGCTTTCATACGATGCCCTGAAAAAGAATGCAGAGATAATACGAATTCTGATTAGAATTATTGGTGCTATAATTGTCATTTCTATCATAATTTCTTTTCTGAGTGAAGATCCGATTATTGCAGCGTCGATTGGAACAATTACTGCAATTGTAATAGGGTTTGCTAGTCAAAATGTTCTAGGAAATTTAATTTCCGGATTGTATTTAGCCATTACACGACCCTTTAGAATTGGAGATAGAGTTACCGTATTTGGCAATACTGGTATTATTTTTGATATTGGATTGTTGTTCAGCCGACTTAAAACTGATGAGGGCGACATTATACTTGCGCCAAATTTATCATTGGTTTCTACTACGATCATTATCAGAGACTCCAAAAGGGTTTAAAAAAACAAGGGAAATAATTAATATCATGAGTTGCTAACTCTACTATTCTCACTTCTAGTATTGAAGCACATTAACTTTGTCATATCAGTTCCATTAACGTTCCCATTTTTGAGGCAAAGCTGATTGACCAGTACAATTCCTAATAGTTACTAGAACTTTTCTCATAGCTCTTTGAAGTGCGTATTTATCTATTTTCCAAAAAACGATCCGAAGGTATCTCTTAGTGCGTCAAATGCGTCATCTAACATCCCTGAAGTGTTCTTCATTATACCTGTACTATTAGATGTAGTTTCGGCAGCCATATTGTTATTTGATGTAAATATTGTGTTTTGCCCACTCTGATTTACTTGCGCATTTACATAATCATACGGATTTACAATATTCAAAATTACCGACAAGGCAAGTGAAGCTAGAGTAAATAATACCATGTACCTGCTACACACGTTAGATCAGTTTGAAATACACAATAATATAGTTTTCACTTTAAATCCCATTATTCTCAATTCTCAATTCTAGTTTAATTTTAGATTTAAATTATCAGATATTGGCTTATTCAGTACCATTAATCAGTAAAATAACACTGCCCATGTTCGATATATCGTTTTTGCCAACATGAAATAATAAAAAATGGAAAATTTCTAAACTTAAACTGCTTGTCGAGAATTAGAGGTAATTTTGACCTAGTTCATCCATAATTACTAATTGTCTGTTGTGAAAAATTTAGGTAGGGTGGCCGTTATTGTTTTGTTACTTCCCAGGTCGGGTGTATTTCATGCCATCCCTTTGGTTTGTCTGTTACCCATGCGCCCCAGATGTGTACTTTGTCGCCCTCCTTCGGTAGGTCAACTTTACTTATGTCTTGGTCTTTAGGAACAACTTCTACCACGAGTAATCCATCAGTTTTTTCATCGTTTTTATCATTTACGAGAAATCCATATTTATCATCTAACTTTACCAAAAATTTGTAATCTCCGTCATTCATCTTTTTCGTATGCATGACATCACCAGCTGCATCCTGACATTCTGCTAATACTTTCAGGTCTCCTTCATTTGATGCTCCATCTAGAACATTTCCATCCCTGCAATTATCTCCTTTTGAGGACTTGTGTTCTTCAACAGTTTTTACATCTTGCTCATCAACTTTCTTCTGTTCCTCCTTGGGGATTGGTGCTTTTTCCTCTTCTTCTGAGATCGCTTTTTCCATCCTTTCCTTTAATTTTTCAAATCTGTCCTTTAATATGGTCTCTTTTTTATTTATCTTATCGCTTAGTTTATTGATTATCTTATCATCTAGCCCATTACCCAATTTTTTATTCTCGTCTTGCTGATAATTGCCCAATTTTTTCTTCATGTTCTCCAGTCCCGGATTACATAGATCGCTACTTTGAAGGTTTTGAAGATCTTCTTTCTTCAGTTTCCCTAATCCTGGATTACAGTCCGACGGTGATCCATCCTGACCTTGATTTGCTTTTTGCTTAATATAGACAAGATAGTTATCTTTTACTTCTTCATTGGTAATTTGATATGGATTAGCTGCCCATACATTTGTTAAGGCACTATTTGATACACTTACCGAATAAAACACTAAAGCTAGAGACAAGATAAGAACTAGAAAATGACTTGGAAGTTTTTCAATTCTTGTTTTCAAATCAATAAGTGTCTATAGCAGAGCTTTATAAACTCACTTGCTAGATATTCTTGCCATGCCAATTAATATATCAGGAGATTTGAGCAAAATTACATTATGATTATGGTATTCTAAATATCAGGCGAATGTAGACCAAATAAGTTTGTTAAATTTAGAAAAAACAAATTATTCGCCAAATTGACCTGTACCGACCCAACCTTGGTCAATAAGTGTCCACCAGTCTTCTGCCAAACCCTCTAAGACAAAGTCATAAGGCAAATATCCATAACCCTTTCCACCCCACTCCACGCCCCACGAAATTCCGAATTAGCAGTGCTCCTTTGGTTTCTTTACCACACATTTCATTTTTTATAGACATCTTATCATCATATCCTACTGCCATTATTGCATGTCCCCCTTCAACCTTTTCTCCTTCACAGGGATAAGGAATTTTACCAGTTGTGGAACTTTGCTGTATTGAATTGTAGACAGTAAATCCGAACATGCATGGAAACCCCTTTGAGATGCTATCCTTTATTGATTGCAGCAGAACGTCCTTTGCGACACCTATAGGCTCAAGACTAACATAATTTATTGATTGATAGTTCTTCAAAGTAATAACGAAACCTGGGAAGTTCTCGATGAAACTTTCCTACTTCATAGGACCAGTATTCTTCAAGGCACGCCAAATAAGGTTGATCTAGCTCAAATGACTTTAGTAACATCACACTTAACATCTCGTGATGAATCAGTAAAGAGATGAAGCAAGGATTAATTTATGATTATAAGAACTACTTTTTTAAATCAAACTATCAGATTTGATTCTATTATGAGTATCATTTCTTATTTGCTAATTAACCTTAAATGAGTATGTGATATCGACATTATTCCTATTTTCTTGGTGATAACCTGGTGTCTTTAGGAATGGATTCTACCTTGTCTCCATTTTCAGAAAATAGATTACACTTTTATCAATTTTCTTTCTTTACTTATGCAATGATAGGACCATTCGATATGTAAAGTAAACACGGTTTCCACTTAAAAACTAATAAAAATGAGCGTTAATTTGATGAAAACCCTTAGTTGATAGTTACAACGGTACCTTTATTTTAACTGATGCGGCTCTTTTTAACATTATTTATAAGATAGTTCTTTGTATAAGGTTATGTGTTTAATGGAGCGCAATATCAGAAGGGTGATAAGGAAATAATAGTAAAACTTCTAGAAGGAAATGATCGTGTTGGAGGAAGAGCAGTTTCAGAATTGATAACCGACTGGTGGAATTGGAACGTAAGTAGTAGAATTGATGATGATCAGAAAGGTGATGTTTATTTTTTGAGAGCGAATCCTAAGTTTGATGAAAGTGAGGATGCAAGAGTTTTTACAATTGGTAGTTCTGCAGCTGTTCATAAAAATCAGGCCATTCTATTTCCAGGCATGAGTACCATGGTAGATAAAGGTACGTTTCCAAATCTAGATACTCACGAGAAAAGAATTCAAGAAGCAAAGAAGGATAATAATGAGCCGCAGACGAACTTTACCTGTGAGATTGACAACTATGATATCCTTGGTGGACAGGATAAGGATAAAATACGAATTTCCTCAAAGGAATTTGAACTAGATGCTACCGACAAACCTCAGGTGAGGATAGATTACCCTATACCACCAGGGCCTGCGCGTCCAGCAGCCACTGATGGTTACTTTTTGTGCATAAAGGAATTGCCGCCACACAAAGATCCTTATACTATTAAGTTATATTCAAAAGGTATTGAACGGTATCACGGCACTATAACATATGAAGTAAAGGTAGAATAACTAACGATGACCAAGCTTAATTTGACTTTCAGCTCCTGCTAATAATAAATGAGATTGTTATTAAGAATAAAGCATTGTTTAGAGAATGGTAATTATACGACCCAGTTCAACTTATAACAGTTAGAATTTCTAATATCACTAGCGATATCTTATTGATATGTGCCCTTTATTGTTTCAAGTAACTAAATTGAGTTCTTAATAATTTTCTATATTTTGAACGCAGGCAATATGCAACTATGTGTTTTATAATGTAAATTGCTCTATTATCCGTCGATAATTAATTACAGTGCCATACGAACAACTCGTGGGTATTGGTTGTTTCTTGTTCATCAGCGCCCAACTACTACGAGTTGTTAACTCATTAGATCAACTAATCATTAGTGATATTGGATTATTGATAAGTGTTCTTTGCTGTGGTAGCTGGTGATGTTCGAGGTTGCTGAAAATCGGCTATTGTTCCTCCGATCGTGCCGTCTGCTACAGCTGCCTGTCTGAGCTCTGTTTTGACTTCTGCAGGCATATATTCTGCATTAAATAGATATTCAAACGGTTTTTGAAATAACTCAAATGTTTTTAGAGCACTTACTATTTTTAACTGGAATTCCCTTAATTGATAAAGATGCAACTATGCTTTCAATGAGATTTCTTTTCTGCTAGTGTGAATCTAGGCACGCTCCTATTTTCACCTTTTAAGAAAATAAAGTTTCATGGACCGTGCCGATTGCCTATTATTTGAACTCATTTAACACGAATATTCCAAGTCACATCGCCATTACTGTTACAGTTAGGGTCTGGTGCATCTATCGCACCAGCTACATGGATCTTATGTTCACCAATTGGAAGAGGCTTAATGAATAAGAACCAACCATCGGCAAATCCTCGTCCTGTTGCAGGCTTCATATTGTAAATATTATTGTCCACCATGGCCACATTAAACAGATGAGACGAATTTGTTCTATAAGTCACTGGGTCATTGAGACCACTTACGCTAACGCCATCTACCTCTGCACGTCTGTATTTACTGTAATAATCGCATGCAAGAGCTTCTTTTATGATTTGAGTTTCGGTAAAATCTGGGTGCTCAGTAGTATCCGACTCCCCAGTAACTACAGGAATGAATATGGCTTTCCCAGCAGGTACATCACAAATTCGAGGGTTAGATGCGGTCTCATTATTTAAAGGATCTGGCAAGAACCAAACAGATCCATTCTGGTTTACATTGCATGAACGGTTAGGATCATCTCTAGGATGCATGTCAGTAGTTATCCCAGATGTCCAATTCCACCATTTACCAATCCAATCTTGGTATGGAACACCAAAGGGCTTGGAATCAGTAGAATAAACGGTTTGATTTGAACCTTGAGAGTAGGCAAAATTGGTTAGTGCGGGTAAAAAGACCAAACTACTGATAGTTCCAATTATTATAAAGAAAACATTTAGCTTTGCTACTCTTGTAACATCACTAGTAAGATTACGTCTGATCACAATTACATTCCTCAGAGGTTATAGAAAAGCTTTGATATTTAGCTTGATACTCATCATGTTGGAGTAGCACATATATAAAAAACGTTTATAATAATTAGACTATGCAAGTAACAGGACAGTTCAAACGACAAATAATAGAATAAATTCCCAGGGGCGAGAATTATGGTCTCACATTAACGACAGAGTAATTCTGATAGTTATAATACTGAGCATTAGTTTTCTGATCATCGATAGCACGATTCCAAGAATATCTGTTTATACCGGTGGAATCTACCCTCTTAACTATTATCTTGCATTTTTTATTGGCATTGTATTAGTTTATGGTCTGATGCAATACGTCATCTTAGCATTCGTGAAGCAAAAGATTCGAAATAGCAAAATGTATTCAAAAACCAAATTCAATGTGATATTCAAGGTAGTATCTATAATCCAATATGTTCTATTCTTTCTGCTTATATCTATAATCTTTCAAATGATTTTTGCTGGGAAATACAGTATGTTACTAATGGCATCAACGGTTTACATTAGCTATTTTCTCGGCTTTTCTGCATTAGGCATACTAGCATTCAAGTATGCGATATGGTCTAAAGAAAATCGTAATTTTGTAGTTGTTTTCTATCTTCTTGCTACGAGTATGATTTGTTTAAACGCCATCTTCACAGTTCTATCCTTGAATTTGGAATTCATTATTAGACCAGACTATATTCGATTTGCACGAAGTTTAAGTGGAGGATTCTCGTCCGGACTAAATTTATTTAGCCAGATTCTCGATATTACTTACATTTTGTCATTCTTGTTCACGTGGATAGCTACTGCAATGCTACTTTACAGCTATTATAATAAGACTAATAGGCTCATCTACTGGATTGCAATGGGTGTTCCGATTCTCTATTTCTTTAGTCTAGTCCAACCATTTGTATTAAATCTATTCTATCAAAATATTCACAATAGCACTATTGCAGGTATTGTCTATACTTTGTTCTTGTATTCTGTTAAACCTCTTGGTGGCATTTTGTTTGGAATAGCATTTTGGCGCATGTCAAGAAGTATAGATCATGTGCAAATCAAGAATTACATGATAATTTCAGCCTATGGAATGATGTTGATGTTTACTTCCAATCAGCCGACAGGTTTAATACAAGCTCCATATCCGCCATTCGGGCTTGTCACGGCTGCTTTTTTTGGGTTAGCGGCATTTTTATTTTTGATTGCGGTATATTCATCAGCAATTTCAGTATCGCAGGATAGAAACATTAGAGCGTATATAAAAAATTCTGCGAAGCAACTAACATTTTTGGGCGGAATAGGATCGTCGGAGATGGAAAAGGAAATACAAAAAATTGTTAAAAATTTAATGATAGAGGTTGAAGCAAAGACACAGACTTTAGAAAACACAACTGGAATTGAAAGCTCCCTAGAAGAACAGGATATAAAAGAATACGTTAAGATTGCTATCCAAGAGGCTAGGCGAAAAAGCGAATAATAAATTATAAAACTGGTTCTACAAAGTGTCGACGCGTTCTTTGACGAACATTCACTAAAAGAACTTGAGGGGCAAAGGCATCACGCCCACAAAAGGCGATTTTAATGAAATAGACATAGAGAACGGCTAATTTGCTGGCTAGCCTACAAAATTCAGACGAAGATTAAGCTATACTCCCAATGGGTTACGCTGAGGCTTTAATCCATATGCTTCAATACTTGCCTTATTGTGATATCCAGAAGCCGCCGATGTTTTAGGGAGCAATGATCGTCGTATTGCTGTTTATTGTTTGGTTCAAAACTACAATGATAGCATTCCCGAGTAAAATCTGAATTGTAGTTCTGTGATACATGTGAAACACGTGATACATCCTGAGAGAAGGGGTCGCCTTCATTATCAGCGTTGTTGCTTGATTTCTCTGGATTTTCTTGTAATAATTTTGGGATTATTTGCAACGCCAAAGACCATAGGGATCACATTTGCACAGACCGATATACCATTGCAAGATGTAGCACCAGAATCTAGTAACAATACTGAGAATAATACTGTCTCTTCTAATTCTGGATTAGAACAAATGACATTAAAGGCACAATTAAAACCGCACATGGGATTGGCTGATCTCGGTTGGTTTGATATAAAAAAAATTAGATTTGCTGTAAGTGATGGTAGCGAAATTTGCCCATCGAATAATTGTGAATACAGAGTTGAAAACGGTCAATTTACTAATTATGGTGCCTCTGGCTATGTATTGGAAAGGAACTACATATATTGAACAGCATGTCAAAGTTACAAGATGGTAAGTATGCGATAACTCTCTACGGTTTGTGAGGTAAATCCCTTAGGTTTAGTCACTTTGGAAGAAGAAATAAAGTTTATATTATTTCACCAGCCTTGAATCAATCCCACAGAATAATTAGCAAGGATTAGGTTTGAGCCACAGAAGTCACCGGCTTTCTAAGGTTTGTCTTAAATTTATCAGTTTTCAAAATCAAACACATAATTCATTAATATTCTTTCACTTTCGTCTTTCTTAGGCCTAAGTAATTTTGGCTGACACCTAAAATGCCAATAATTGAATTTGATAGATTACTATCTTTAACATCAGAACGATTTTTCCCGACTTCCAGTAGAGGACAAAGAAATATTTCCAGATTCTAAATTGTTCTATTACTCATGCTCAATTTGGATGATCCTTCCAGTGTAATAAACGAAGGTTGGAACTTTTAAATGAATCACCAATATTATATAGATAATATTTTGAATTTGGAGGTAAGAAAAATAAGAATAATTTTAAAATTCACCAAACGAAAGAAGTCGAATTCATATCTTTTATATGCAGATTAAACAAACGCACTACTGATGTTTATTATATATGGAATTGTTATTGATTCCCAAATGAATCGTACCACTTAGAATTCCTGAAATAATAGCAGTAAATTTTCTTACTTTTCTCATCATAATTGATAGAAATCGCTTGGTATTAAATTTTTTCTTGATTTTCACCTATTGCTGAAGGTATAAGCCAAATTCCACTAATAAACTTCAAAGAATTCATTATGATAAAGTAACTATGAATTCATGCCACAACTTGTGCCCGATACTGTTAAACCTCTTCCATGCGACTTCTGATCCTCGAATACAAATATGTTAACTCAGTCTTAGATCATATATATATTTATGAAAAACATTCCAGATAATATTGAAGGCGGCAAATTGCAGAGACAACTCTGTAGATTTTTTCTTTACTCATGAAAGACCATTTGGGATTACATTCGGTCAGTGGACTGTCAGATGGTGGAAATGGCTCTTATCGTGTCCAAAAACGATTAGTCCTGCAACAGACGACAATGGCAGTTATTCTAGTCTAAATCAACAGGGACCTGTTTGGTTTTTGGCAGGAACTTTTGGTGAAAATATAATTCCGTATAGAAGATGCGCCATCCCACATGATAAGTGCATATTGTTTCCTGTAATCAACTATGAACTGAACGTTTACGAAAAACCAGAAATTACTACAGATAACGAACTCCTGGTTAAGGTAGTCGAGGATGAGGACGACATCGTAAATGTAATAGTAGAGGTCGATGATCAGAGATTAACAGCTTCTAGAGTTCAGTCTGATCCTAAATTATTTTATGTTGACTTACCTGAAGACAATTGTCTAAATATTCCTTCAATAAGAACAAAAATTGCATCCGATGGCTACTGGGTTTTCCTAAAACCTCTCACCAAGGGAGCCCATAAAATATTCTTCCATGGATCATGTTCTGGAGGTCTGCGCTCCTGCACTGCTTTTTACAATTTGACAGTATTGTAAACCTATATCTGGTCAAGATGCATTTAAATACAAATTTTTACACAAACGAATCGACATCATTTATAGCGTAATATAGTAACGAAAATTTTGCAACTGGATTAATAGTATCGTTTACAAATCGGTTATAGCATCGTAAATACTGATATTGGCATACTCGAGTGACTAGTTGCTGGTTTTAATGATCTGATACTATGATAATTTCTGAAAAATTTCCATCCAGCTTTGGTTGTAATTTTTTTTAATTCCTCTAGAGAGTATAAGATCATATGTGAATGAAGATTAAGAACTAGATGAGAGTTAGGTCCCTTTTTTCTTTTTGTATAAAACATCGTCTGATTTTTGAATACATCGTTCTTGAAATCGAATTTCCATTTCTCACGTACAATTACGTTTCCATAATGATTTATCTTATTGTTATCAAAATTATTTAACCGCCATTGTTTATTCTCTGTTTCTAAAATAAGTAAACATTTGGATGACGTGACTTTCCTTAGGTTCTTCAGCATGAGCAGGTCGTATTCTCTCGAAATATATCCGATAGATTGAAATAAACTTAATATTATCTCAAAATTTCTCTCATTATTCTTCAATAATGTAATGGCCGGTCTACCGGGTTCACCAGAATAAAAATGCAGTTTATGATCGCTAGTAGATATTTCAGATTTTGCCCTTTTTCTTGCTATACTTATGTAATACTTTGAACGATCGTATCCACGACTTTAAATCCTATTTTAGATAACAGAATGGAATGTCTGCCGATACCGCATGATAGATCAAGTATTCTTGCTTGATGGCTTACGTTAAGATCTCTTAAGATCCTACATAAACCGGACACTTCTCTAGAGGCATGCTTAGATTCTTCCTCAAGTATTGGTAGGAACAATTCGGGATGCTTTACGAACAGTTTGTATGACCAATTTGCTTTGAACTCGTGTAAAAGGTTTGACATTCTAATCTACAACTCAATAACAAGGTTTAATTTTTAAGGATATGTTACATTTGAAACATGAGAAATATGAAATTGGTCAATTTTGATCGAACAATTCAGGACTAATATTATTTACTAATTACAGACTTGAACTACTTTAAGAGCCAAAATATCCATGTATAGACCCGACTCTTAAAGTTCAAGAGTGGTGTGTTCCTCGTGTTATTAACACCAATGATACTATTCAATATCTCTGAAAACCCAAATTACGGTTTATTGTTATGATGTACTTTCACACATTGATTTTGTAATATACATTTTATGGAATATTTGTATGGTAATCTCTATTTCACGAACAAATCGTAATGAGCTCCCAATCTTACTTCTGCCGGACACAGGCCATAGAATTCAATTTCGTGTTTACCCAGAGGGAGAGGCTTTAAGAAAACCCAATATCCATCTGCTGCGACGTCAATGGTTCCACATGGGAGGCCAAGACAGTTGCCCTCTGCTAAGGTAAGCGAAAAAACTTCAGGATCGGATTTAATTCTGAAGCATGGTATATCAATCTCATCTATTGTGACCTTCATTTCTAGGACCCCGTCTATATCGTTAATAACATCCTCTAACATTTCTGATTTTGTCGTAATTTCTGGTTTTTCGTATGTGTTTATTTCGTAGTTTACAACTGGGAATAGTACACTTTTATCTTCGGAGATTACGCATTTTCTACTTGGAAAGCCCTCACCGGGAAAAGAACCTGCTAGAAACCACACCTGTT
>Ga0210378_10000238_pt1 | contig 26748 bp, 25 predicted proteins | sample PLM1_60_b1redo_FD_155465 | JGI IMG/M metagenome (GOLD analysis project Ga0210378, IMG submission 155465) | Groundwater sediment microbial communities from an aquifer in East River, Colorado, USA - PLM1_60_b1 redo | ecosystem: Environmental > Terrestrial > Soil > Riparian zone | place: USA: East...
GGAGGGGCGCGACCCGCACCGGCGCCATCATCCTCGTCGACACGGCCTTCTCGGTGCTGCTGTTCGTCGGCACCATCGTCGGGGTGATCGCGCTGGCCACCCTGCTCTGGACGATCCTGGACAACGGCTGGGCCCGCCTGGCGGCCGACCCGGTGGCGTTCCTGACCAACTACGTCTCCCGCCTGCCGGCCCGGGCCGGGATCAGGGCAGCCCTGGTCGGCTCCGCCTACCTGATGGTGCTGACCGCGCTGTTCTGCTTCCCGATCGGCGTCGGCGCCGCCATCTACCTGGAGGAGTTCGCCCCCCGCAACCGGGTGACCAACTTCGTGGAGGCCAACATCTCCAACCTGGCCGGCGTGCCATCGGTGGTCTACGGCCTGTTGGGCCTCGGGATCTTCGCCCGCTTCCTGCGCCTGGGACCGAGCCTGCTCGCCGGCGCCCTCACCCTCGCCGTGATGAGCCTGCCGGTGATCATCGTGGCCGCCCGCGAGTCGATCCGGGCCGTACCGGAGTCCGTCCGGCTCGGCGCCTACGCCCTCGGGGCCACCAAGTGGCAGACGGTGCGCCGCCAGGTGCTCCCGGCGGCCATGCCCGGGACCCTGACCGGCACCATCCTCGCCCTCTCCAGGGCCATCGGCGAGACGGCGCCGCTGCTGGTCATCGGCCTGCCGATCGTGATCTTCAGCCTGCCCAGCGACCTCCGCGACCCCGTCTCCGCCCTGCCCCTGCTGATCTTCGACTGGACCAGCCGACCCCAGCCCGCCTTCGCCGAAGCCGCCGCGGCGGCCAGCATCGTCCTGCTCGCGCTGCTGCTGGCCATGAACGCAGTTGCGATCTTCCTGCGGAACCGATACACGATTCGGTGGTGACCCCATGCCCGAAGGACGGACCCAGGTGAGCCAGGACGAGGGCCGGCGCGAGACCCGCATCGGCGATGTGGTGAAGGCGCGGAGTGGCGAGGACGACGCGACCCCGGCCGAGGCGGTGTTCCGGCTCGACGACGTCCATGTCTACTACAGCAAGTTCCTCGCCCTGCGCGGGGTGAACCTCGACATCAACAAGAACGAGATCACCGCCTTCATCGGCCCGTCGGGCTGCGGCAAGAGCACGCTGATCCGCTGCCTGAACCGCATGAACGACCTGATCCCGGGGGCCAGGGTCGAGGGCAAGATCGAGTACCACGACCAGGACCTGTACGGCGACGAGGTCGACCCGGTCGAGGTGCGCCGGCGCATCGGCATGGTGTTCCAGAAGCCCAACCCGTTCCCCAAGTCGATCTACGAGAACATCGCCTTCGGGCCGAAGGTCATCGGCATGGAGCCCGAGAGCATGGACGGCCTGGTCGAGCGGTCGCTGCGCGGCGCCGCGGTGTGGGACGAGGTCAAGGACAAGCTCAAGCAGAACGCGCTCTCGCTGTCCGGTGGCCAGCAGCAGCGGCTCTGCATCGCCAGGGCGATCGCCGTCTCGCCCGACGTGATCCTGATGGACGAGCCGTGCTCGGCCCTCGACCCGATGTCCACCGGGCGGATCGAGGACCTGATGGAGGAGCTCAAGCAGGACTACACCATCGTGATCGTCACCCACAACATGCAGCAGGCGGCCCGGGTCTCCGACCGCACGGCGTTCTTCACCGCCGAGGCCGCCGAGGGCACCGGCGACCGGACCGGCCTGCTGGTCGAGTACGACCGCACCGACGCGATCTTCACCCACCCGGCCGACAAGCGGACCGAGGACTACGTCACCGGCCGGTTCGGCTAGGCCTTCTGGCTCTCCGGCCTGCCCCGCTGCTACGGTTCGCGTGCTTCCCACATCGACGGGAGGGCGCGTGAAGCTGCGGATCTTTCCTCGCGAGGAATCCTATTTCGACCTGTTCGACGAGGTCGCGGCCAACCTGGCCGAGGCGGCCAGGAACCTGCTGGACATGGTCGAGGACTTCGTCGACCCGGAGATGAAGGCCAAGCGCCTGCTCGAGGCCGAGCACGAGGGCGACCGGCTCACCCACGCGATCTACTCGCGGCTCAACTCGACCTTCATCACCCCGTTTGACCGCGAGGACATCCACTCCCTCGCCGGTCACCTGGACGACGTGCTCGACTCCATCGAGGCGGCGGCCGACATGCTGGTGCTCCACAAGGTGATGGAGCCGCTGGACGCGGTGGTCGAGCAGGCCCGGCTGATCGACCGGGCGGCCAGGGCGACCGCCGACGGCCTGCGCAGCCTCCGCGGCCTCAAGCAGGAGCCGCTGCGGTCCTACCTGATCATCATCAACGAGCTGGAGAACGACGGCGACCGGCTGTACCGCCGGGCACGGGCCGACCTGTACAACTTCAACGCCGAGCACCCGGCCCGCTACGTGCTCATCTGGAAGGACATCGTCGAGCAGCTCGAGGAGGCGCTCGACGGCTTCGAGCACGTCGCCAACACGGTGGAGACCGTCATCATCAAGCATGCCTGACCTGGGTCTCGTCTCGGTCGTCGCCATCGTCATCCTGGCGCTGGTGTTCGACTTCACCAACGGCTTCCACGACGCCGCCAACTCGATCGCCACCGTGGTCTCGACCCGGGTGCTGACCCCGCGGATGGCGGTCGTCTGGGCAGCAGTGTTCAACTTCGTCGCCTTCCTGGTCTTCCAGACCCACGTGGCCAACACCGTCGGCAAGACCGTCGACTCGGCGGTGGTCAGCGAGGCGGTGATCTTCGCCGGGCTGGCCGGGGCCATCGCCTGGAACCTCCTCACCTGGTGGCTGGGGCTGCCGACCTCCTCGTCGCACGCGCTGATCGGCGGGTTCGCCGGGGCCGGCATCGCCAAGGCCGGCTTCGGCGTGCTCGACGCCAGCAGCCTGCAGAAGACCATCCTGTTCATCCCGCTGTCGCCGCTGTTCGGGATGATGCTCGGCTTCCTGCTGATGCTGGCCAGCCTCTGGATCTTCCGGCGGTCCAGTCCGGCCAGGGTCGACGGTCTGTTCCGCCGCCTCCAGCTGCTCTCGGCGGCCGCGTTCAGCCTCGGCCACGGCGGCAACGACGCCCAGAAGACCATGGGCATCATCGCCGCGCTGCTGGTCGGCTCTGGCTACCTCAAGCTCGAGGACAACGGCGACCTCCCGGTGCCCCTGTGGATCGTGCTGGCCGCCCACGCGGCCATCGCGCTCGGCACCCTGGCCGGCGGCTGGCGGATCGTGAAGACCCTCGGTCAGCGGATCACCGCCCTCAAGCCGGTCGGTGGCTTCTCGGCCGAGACGGCCGCCGCCTGCTCGCTGTACCTGGCCACCGCCCTCGGCATCCCCGTCTCCACCACCCACACCATCACCGGGGCGGTCGTCGGCGTCGGCGCGACCCGGCGGCTGTCGGCGGTCCGCTGGGGGGTTGCCGGGCGGATCGTCTGGGCCTGGGTCCTGACCATCCCGGCCGCCGGGGCGGTGGCGGCGGTCACCTACGCGATCACCGTCTCCCCGTTCGCGCTGGTTGCGCTCGTCCTGGCCAGCGCAGCGGTGGTAGCCGCGGTGGTAGCCGCCGGGCGCCGGGCAGCCAGCCGGACCGCCGAGACCGCCGAGACCGCCGAGACCGTGGAGCGCTGAGGAGGGGGTGCGCCTCGCCGTCCTCGACGTCGGCTCGAACACCGTCCACCTGGTCGTCGTCGACGGCCGGGCCGACGGCACCTTCAGCGTCGTCGGGCGGGAGCGGGACACGCTTCGTCTGGCCGAGGCCGCCTTCCCGTCCATGAGCCTGCCCGGCGAGGCGGTCGGACGGCTGGTCGCCAGCGTCGCCCGGATGCGGACGGTGGCCGACGAGCTGCGGGCTGGCGCTATCGCCGGCTTCGCCACCTCGGCCATCCGCGAGGCCCGCAACGGCCTGGACGTGCTCGGCCGGGTCACGGAGGCGACCGGAGTCACCATCAAGGTGCTGCCAGGGGTCGAGGAGGCACGCCTGACCTACCTGGCCGCCCGGCGCTGGACGGCGTTCTCGGCCCGCCGGCTGCTGGTGCTGGACATCGGCGGCGGCAGCCTGGAGGTGGCCGGCGGCGAGGGCGAGCGGCCCGAGCTGGCCGAGAGCCTCCCCCTCGGGGCCACCCGGCTCACCCGTCGCTTCGTCCGCTCCGACCCCGTCCGGCCCGAGGAGCTGGTCGACCTCCGGGTCCACGCCCTGGCCCTTCTCGGCCCGCTGGCCGACCGGATCAGGCAGCTGCCATGGGAGGTGACCTGCGCCACCTCCAAGACCTTCCGCAACCTCGGGGGGGTGGCGAGGGCGCTGCCCGGCGCCCCGACCCCGGCCCACGAGTTCGGCTTCGCCGGCGTCGACGGACAGACCGCGCCCATCCTGACCAGGGACGCCCTCAACGTGGTCGCCGGCTACCTGGCCGGCACCTCGGCCCGCGACCGCAGGGGCCTCACCGGGCTGGACAGCCTGCGGGCTGGCAACATCGTCGCCGGTTCCCAGGTCGCCGCCCTGGTCATGCAGGCGTTCGGGCTGCGTGAGCTGGTCCTGGCCCCCTGGGCACTGCGCGAGGGTGTCATCCTCGACGCCTTGACCAGGCTGGGCCCGCAGCCCGATGGCCCGCCGGACACCCCAGACCCGCGCCGGCGCTCGGTGCTGGACTTCGCCAGGCGCCACGCCTGGGACGAGGCCCACTGCCGCCAGGTCACCGCCCTCGCCCTGTCGCTGTTCGACCAGACCGCCAGCCTGCACGGCCTCGGACCGGCCGAGCGCGAGCTGCTGGAGGCGGCCGGCCTGCTCCACGACGTCGGCTACGCGGTCGCCCAGTCGTCCAGGCACAAGCATTCGCTGTACCTGATCCGCAATGCCGGTCTGGACGGCTGGAGCCCGCGCGAGCTGCTGATCATGGCCAACGTCGCCCGCTACCACCGCAAGGCCCTGCCGTCGGAGCGGCACGGCGATTACACGGCCCTCGAGGAGGCGGACCGGGTGGTGGTGCGTCGCCTGGCCGCGCTGTTGCGGGTCGCCGAGGGGCTGGACGCCGACCACTTCCAGGTGGTCGAGGAGGTCCGGGTGGTCGACGAAGGCCCGCGGCTCCGGCTCGAGCTGCGCGCCCGCGACGACCCCGACCTGTGGGCCGCCGGACAGAACGCCGAGCTGTTCCAGGCCGAGTTCGGGCGCCAGCTGGTTCCTGTCGCCACCGAGGTGGTGTAGCACGCCGGTGTTCTGGCCAGGCGTCGCCGGGCTCCGCACGGGGTATCGTCTTGTGCATGCTGAAGGCAACGTTGCTGAAGGCGGCGGGGTCGGCGTTCCTGCAGCGCCAGGTGACCGCCAACCCGATCGCCCGCCGGGTCGCCGACCGGTTCATCGCCGGCCACACCCTCGACGAGGCCGAGCATGCGATCCGCGAGCTGAACGCCCGCGGGGTGTCGGTCGCGCTCGACCACCTGGGCGAGAACACCGAGTCCGAGGCTCAGGCCCGCGACTCGACCGGCGCCTACCTGGCCGCCCTCGACCGCATCCAGGAGCGCGGCCTTGACGCCAACACCTCGGTCAAGCTGACCGCGATGGGCCTCGACATCCGGCCGGAGCTGGCGTTGGAGGAGGCCTCCAAGGTGGCCGCGCGGGCCAAGGAGGTCGGCGTCATGGTCGGCGTCGACATGGAGGCCGGGGCCTACGTCGCCCGGACCCTCGACATCGTCGAGGCGCTGAAGCGCGACTACGACAACGTCGGCGTCTGCATCCAGTCCTACCTGTACCGCAGCCGCGACGACCTCGACCGCCTGAACCAGCTCGACGTCCCCGTCCGTCTGGTCAAGGGGGCCTACCAGGAGCCGCCCGAGGTCGCCTACCCGCAGAAGGCCAGCGTCGACCATGCCTACGCCCGCATGCTCGACTCGCTGATCGACGCCAACCCCTACCCGATGGTGGCCACCCACGACCCGGCCATGGTCCGCCTCACCAAGGCCCTGGTCGCCAGGTACGGCCGCGACCGCGCCACCTTCGAGTTCCAGATGCTCTACGGCGTCCGCCGCGACCTCCAGGAACAGGTCGTCGCCGAGGGCTACCGCCTCCGCGTCTACCTCCCCTACGGCACCCAGTGGTACCCCTACTTCATGCGCCGCCTCGCCGAACGCCCCGCCAACCTCTACTTCTTCCTCTCCAACCTGGTGAAGCGCTGACGGCCGCAGAACCACCCGGTGGCATCTATGCTGGCCGGGGTGGTCGTCGGCGAGGAAAGGGTGGCGGATGCGGCACGGGTCGTCCGGGGCTGCCGCCGCCCTTGGGCTTGCTGCCGTGCTCGTCCTCGGGGCGTGCGACTCGGGAGATGGCGGGCGCTATGCGACCGAGGTCGTGCGGCCGGGCGAGGTGGTCGAGCGGGTCAGCGCACCCGGGGCGGTGCAGGCGGCCGGGCAGGCCGACCTGAAGGCGCCGGCCGCGGCCAGGGTCGAGCGGCTGGTCGTCAAGGACGGGCAGAAGGTGCGGAGCGGGCAGCTGGTGGCGAAGCTGTCCTCCGAACAGGTCGACGATCAGGTCCGGCAGGCGCAGGCGGCCGTCGACGCCGCGTCCTCGCTCGGTGGGGTGGCGCCGACGCTGCCGACCGGGTCGGCCCTTTCCGCCTTCCAGCAGGTCCAGTCGCAGGTCACCGCGACCAGCGCCGCCGTCATCGCCGCCCTGCGCTCGGCGCTGCCGTTGCTGCCGCGAGCCCAGCGGGCCCGGCTCCAGGCCAGGATCGACAAGGCGCAGGTCCGGGTGGCCGAGCTGGAGCGGCAGGCCGCCCGGGCGGCCGACGACGCGGCGGCCGCTGCCGACGCCCAGGCCGACTCCCTGCGGCGCTCGATCCAGGCGGCCACCGCCGCCCAGCGCGGCCAGGCGGAGCTGGCCCTTGAGCTCGCCAGCGACCAGCAGGAGCGCCTGACCCTGCGGACCCCGCTGGCCGGCACCGTCCAGCTCGGCCGCTCGGGCACTGGCGGCGGCACCGCCCTTCCCGACCTGCAGGGCCTGCCCCAGGGAGCGGAGCAGGCGCTCCAGGGGCTCGGCGGTGGGACCCAGGCCGCCCAGACCGGCCCACCGCTGCGGGTCGGCGCCGAGGTCGCCGCCGGGCAGACCGTGGCCACCGTGTTCGACGTCAGCGACCTGCTGGTGGCGGCCGAGGTCGACGAGACCGACATCGCGCTGGTCCGGCCGGGGCAGGCGGCCCAGGTCGAGCTGGACGCCTTCGCGCAGGCCACCTTCGCGGCCGCCGTGCGCCGGGTCGCGGTCGCCCCGACGGCCGGCCAGTCCGCCGCCGGCGGGGTCACCTATCAGGTCGACCTGGCCCTCGGGGACGCCGAGCCGGATGCCGCCGGCGCGGTCCGGCCGGTGCCGCGGGTCGGGATGACCGCCACCGCGGCCATCGAGGTCCGCAGGGCCGCCGGCAAGCTCTCGGTGCCCGGCTCTGCCCTGGTCGGCCGGTCCGGGGGCCAGGCCGTGTTCGTGGTCGAGGACGGCAAGGTCCGCCTGCGGCCGGTCCAGGTCGCCGCGGACGGCGAGGACCGGGTGGCGCTCGCCTCCGGTCTGCGCGAGGGCGAGCGGGTGGTGTCCCGCGGGGCCGAGCGCCTGCGCGACGGCCAGGACTGGCCGGGCGACTGACAATGGCCCAGCCGACGACGGCCCAGCCGGGAGGGGATGCCGAGAGCCTGCGGGTTGGCGGGGGGCCCGGACGTCCTGAGCCCGGGCCACCGGTGGTGGAGGCCCTGGGGGTCAGCAAGGTGTACCGGCTGGATGGGGTCGAGGTGCGGGCGCTTGACGGGGTCGAGCTGGTCGTGGCGCGGGGGGACTCGGTGGCGATCATGGGGCCGAGCGGGTCCGGCAAGTCGACCCTGCTCGGCCTGCTCGGCGGCCTGGACCGGCCGACCGGAGGGACGCTCCGGTTCGACGGCCGTGACGTCACCGGCCTGTCCGAGGACGAGCTGGCAGCGGTGCGCAACCGGGTCGTCGGCTTCGTCTTCCAGAACTTCCAGCTGCTGGCGCGCACCCCCGCCGTGGCCAACGTCGGCCTGCCGCTGGTCTACCGCGGGCTCGGCCGGGGCGAACGCCGCCGGCGGGCAGTCGATGCGCTGCAGTCGGTCGGGCTGGCGCACCGGCTGCAGCACCGGCCGTCCCAGCTCTCCGGCGGGGAGCAGCAGCGGGTGGCCATCGCCCGCGCCCTGGTCACCGAGCCGGCCATGCTGCTGGCCGACGAGCCAACCGGGAACCTCGACTCCCGTTCCGGCGAGGAGGTGCTCAACCTGCTTGGCCGCCTCCACGACGAGCGCGGGGTGGCGGTGGTGGTGGTCACCCACGACCCGGGGGTGGCGGCCCGCCTCGGGCGCCGCGTCACCCTGCGCGACGGCCGCATGGTGCCGGAGCGGGAGCTGACGCGTTGAGAGCCTCGGAGGCGGTCCGGGTCGCCTGGGAGGCGCTGCGGGCCAACAAGCTCCGCTCGGGGCTGACCATGCTCGGGGTGGTCATCGGTGTGGCCAGCGTCGTCCTGCTGGTGGCGATCGGCAGCGGTGCCCGCGACGAGGTCACCTCCGGGGTCGAGTCGCTCGGCTCCAATATCCTGTTCGTGGCCCCGGGCAACCTCTCGTTCGGCTCGGCCCCGAGCGTCTCCCGGCTGGGGCTGGAGGACGTCCGCCGCATCGGCGACGCGATCGGCGACCCGCGCCGGGTCGCGGCCACCGTCGCCTCGGGAGAGATCGCCAGGGTCGGCACCCGGCGGGCCACCGTCAACGTCAACGGCACCAACGAGACCATCCCGCTGGTGTTCGACCGCACCCTGTCCCGGGGCGCCTTCTTCAGCGCCGCCGACGTGGAGACCCGCCGGAGAGTGGCCGTGCTCGGTGCCGACCCGGCCGACAGCCTGTTCCCCGACCGCGACCCGGTCGGCAAGTCGATCACCGTCGGCGGGGTCCGCTTCCGGGTCATCGGCGTGATGAGCCGGGTCGGCACCGCCTTCGGGGTGGCCCGCGACGCCGAGCTGTTCGTGCCCGTCACCGCCGCCCAGCGCCTGTTCGGGATCACCCGGGTCGACGGGATCGCGGTGAAGGCGCCGAGCACCGGGGAGATCGACGAGGAGCAGGCGATCATCCGCGAGGTGGTCGCCCGGGCCCATCCCGACCAGGAGTACCAGGTCCTCACCCAGGAGGACATCCTGGGCGTTGTCGGTCGCATCCTCGGCATCCTGACCCTGGTGCTGGCCTCGATCGCCGGCATCTCGCTGGTCGTCGGCGGGGTCGGGGTGATGAACATCATGCTGGTCAGCGTGTCCGAGCGGACCCGGGAGATCGGGCTGCGCAAGGCGGTCGGAGCCCGCACCCGCGACGTGCTCCGCCAGTTCCTGCTCGAGGCGGTCGCCCTGTCCATGAGCGGCGGGGTCATCGGGATCCTGGTCGGGGTCGGCGGGGCCCTGCTGGTGGGTCGCCTCTCGCCGGTGCCGGCGGCCATCACCGGCTGGTCGGTGGCCCTGGCCTTCGGGGTCAGCGTCGCCGTCGGCGTGTTCTTCGGAGTCTGGCCGGCCCGCAAGGCAGCCCGCATGCAGCCGATCGTTGCCTTGCGCTACGAGTAGCCGGATCGGGACCAGCCCATCCCGACCATGGCACAGGCGCTCTTGGGGGGCGGCGATCTCCCGGTCCACGGCACAGGCGCTCCTGGGGGGCGGCGATCACCCGGTCCATGGCACAGGCGCTCTTGGGGGGCCGTGGGGGGAGCGGGCTCCCCCCACATGGATCAGGGTGCAAGGCGGCTGCAACACCCGCGATAGTGTTCGGTAACACATCGAACACCGAGAGGAGCAACTGATGCCCGCTTCACCGGCAGAGCTGCACCGGCACGCCGCCGAGACCTTCGGTGCGCTGGTCCACGCCGTCAAGGACGACCAGTGGGAGCTGCCGACCCCGTGCAGCGACTGGAACGTCCGCCAGCTGGTCAGCCACCTGATCTACGAGAACCGCTGGACGGCGCCGCTGATGGCCGGCAGCACCATCGCCGAGGTCGGCGACCGCTTCGAGGGCGACCTGCTCGGCGACGACCCAACGGGCGCCTGGGACCGGTCGCACCAGGAGGCCGGCCAGGCCGTGCAGGCCGACGGCGCGCTCGACCGGACCGTGCAGCTGTCCAGCGGCGAGACGCCGGCGGGCGAGTACGTCATGCAGCTGTTCGCCGACCATCTGATCCACGGCTGGGACCTGGCCAGGGCCATCGGCGCCGACGAGCGCCTCGACCCCGAGCTGGTCGACGCCTGTGCCGGCTGGTTCGCCTCCATGGAGCGCCACTACCGCGCCGCCGGCGCCGTCGGCCCCCGCCCGGAGACCCTGTCCGGGGCCGACGAGCAGGCCAGGCTCCTGGCCGGCTTCGGCCGGACCGCTTGAGGCTCAGCACCCGGGCAGCCTCCTCAGCCAGAAAGGTCAGAGGTTCGGTCTGCGGACCCGGGTCAAGCGCCCGGAACTCCCACACCGCACTGATGGCCGACGGCTGAAGGACCCGGGCATTCTGCGGATACCGCGGATATCGCGGGACAGTCCTTCGGCGTAGGCTCCCTCACGCAACGCAGGAAGTTACAGCGCTGTAGTTCACCTACGATGGGGGAAGCAGAGGAGTTGAGCCGTCCGAAGCCACCCGGCGGCCCGCCCTACCCGAAGGCACTCAACCAGCGGGGGATGAAGAAGCTGCTCCAGGCCAACGGGTGGGTCGAGACGGTCGGTGGCAAACACGTCGTGAAGATGGAGAAACGCGGGCACCGACCGATAACTCTTCCGGCCAACAAGCGACGCGACTACCCGCCCGGTCTGCGGGCGGCCATCCTCAAGCAGGCGGGACTCCTTGGCGAGGAGGAGCCATGACGCTCACGGTCGAGATTCACAACGAGGATGGCGTCCTCTGGGGACAGGTCGTCGAGCTTCCTGGTGTTTTTGCGACTGGCGAAGATCTCGACGAGCTCGCCGAGGCGCTCGGCGAGGCCATCGGGCTGTACCAGGCGAAGTCGGAATCGGCCCCGGCCAAGCCCAAGTCCTCCGCGCCGAGGCGGCGGTACCGGGTCGACAGGATGACGCTCGTCGACGCCTGACCTCAGCCGCCGACGGCGCGCGCCGTCGGCACCCTGGCCAGGTCCGCAACGGGTCCGCAGAAGCCCGAGAGACAACGAGTAACACTACGAACCATCGGCAACGATCAAATAGTCTATTTCCGCAGGTCAGCGAGGCTTTTCCGGCCATCCCCAGCAGGTAGCTCGTACTGCTGAATCTGGAGGCCTGAGGGTTGACGACCCCCGGGCGGAGCGTTCAGCCGGTGTTGCGCAGGGCGTCGAGCACCTGGCCGCGGATCGCCTGGGGGCCGGCCCCGAGCCGGACGAGGACCAGCATGGCCAGCCCCTCGCCCTCGCGGACCAGGCCGAGCAGGATGTGCTCGGTGCCGATGTAGCGGTGCTTGAGGGCCAGCGCCTCGCGCAGGCTCAGCTCCAGCACCTTCTTGGCCCTCGGCGAGAACGGGATGTGCCCGCCCACGGGGAACAGGCTCCTGGCGCGACGGCAGCGTGGGTCGGGGTTCCAGTACAGGGCGCCAGGACCGAACGACGCCTCGGCCCGGCGCCGCACCTCGTCCAGGTCGATGCCGATCGCGCCCAGCGCCGCGGCGTCCCCGGCGCCCAGCGGGCCACGGCCGACCTCGGCGAGCACCTCGCGCTCGACCGCGGCCGGCGTGACCCCGAGGCCGGTCAGCACCCGGGCGGCGATGCCGTCGCCCTGCAGCAGCCCGAGCAGGATGTGCTCGGTGCCGATGGAGCCGTGCCCGAGCCGGCGGGCCGACGCCTGGGCGTCGACGGTCACCTTCCTGGCCCGGTCGGTGAAGCGCTCGAACATTCAGTCCCTCCGCCGCAGGCCCCGGCGGGCCGCATGCTTCTTGTGGACCGCCTGCCGGCTCACCCCGAGCTCGGCGGCGATCTCCTGCCATGACCAGCCGGCGGCGCGGGCGCTGGCCACCTGCAGGGTCTCCAGCTGCTCCAGCAGCCGCCGCAGGGCGGTCACCGCCCGCAGCCCGACCCGCGGGTCCTTGCTGTCCACCGCGTTCGCCAGCTCAGTTGCCTCGTCCATGGCTGTCATCTTAGGTTGACAGCGATGGTTTGTCAACCCCTGTTGACAGCGTCCGCCGGCGACTCGTCGACGCCCGTCACCTGCGACGCAAGCCGGAGGCGGGCTGCCAGCCCGCCTGCTCCGCACCGTCGGCGGCGCCGGCCACGTGCTGGGGGTCGGCTAGCGGGGCTCGTCCGGGTCCGGCGGGGTCTGGCCGAGGAACTTCTCCAGCTCGGCGGCGATCTCGTCGCCGGAGGGGATGCGCTCGTCGGCGCCCTCCTCGACCAGGCCCCGGATCTGGTCGACGAACTCGGCGATCTGCGGCCGCTCGCGGATCGCCTGCTCGACCTGCTCCAGGTGGTCCTTGGTGGCCGCCTCCAGCTCGGTGGCCTCGATCGCGAGCCCGGTCAGCCGGGCCAGCGTCTGCACCAGGGCGAGCGCCGCCGGCGGATGGGTGCCGCCGGCCAGGTAGGGGGGCACCCGGGCCCACAGCCCGGTGGCCGGGATGCCGGCCCGGTGCAGCCGTTCCTCGAGCACGGTCTGGATCCCGGCCGACAGCTCCACGATCACCGGCACCGTCTCCAGCCTGGCCGCCAGGTCGGAGTCGGCCGAGGTCCCGACGACCGCCACCGGGTCGGTGTGCAGCGCCGGCGCCGGGAAGGCGCCGAGGCCGAACACCTCGACGACGGCCAACTCCCGGCAGGCCTCGACGACCTCGTCGCAGAACGCCTTCCAGCGGAAGTCGGGCTCCGGCCCGGTCAGCAGCAGCGCGTCCCGCTGGCCGCCGGTCGCGGCCAGCGACAGCTCGGTCGGCGACCAGGTCACCTCCTCGATGGTGCCGCCGGCCAGGCGCACGATCGGCCGCCTGGCCCGGAAGTCGATCAGCTCGTCGGCGTCGAACTCGGCCAGCGGGGTCGCGTTCCAGCGCGCCCGCAGGAACACCGCCGCGGTCTGGCCGGCCAGCCCGGCGTCGGTCCAGCCGTGCAGGTGGACGACCAGGAACGGGTCCCGGAGCGCCGGACCGTCGGGGAGGTCGAGCAGCTTGCCCATGGCAGGCAGGGTAGCCGGTTCCGGCCCGGGGCGGGGGCCGTACGGTCCGCTGCCCGTCCGGGGCACCCCCGGAGGCGGGCAGGGCCGGGTCACGGTAGCCTTGCTGGGTGACCAGCCCCACCCGCCCATCGCCGGTATCGCCGTTCCGCCCGTTCCGGCACCGCGCGTTCGCCACCGTGTGGGCCGGGAGCTTCGTCTCCAACATCGGCACCTGGATGGAGACGGTGGCCATCGGGGTCTACGTCACCCAGGCCACCGGCCAGGCGGCCTGGACGGGCACGGTGGCCGCCCTCACCTATGTGCCGACGGTGCTCCTCGGGCCCTTCGGCGGCGCCCTCGCCGACCGCTTCGACCGCCGGCGGTTCCTGGTCGCCGTGACCCTGTTCCAGACGCTGCTGGCGGCCACCCTCACCCTGCTGGCGGCGACCGACCGGTTGTCGGTGGCCGCCGTGGCCACGATCGTGCTGCTGGCCGGCTGCGCGTTCGCCGTGGCCATGCCGGCCGTCCAGGCCATGACCCCCGACCTGGTCGGCGCCGACGACCTGCTCGGGGCCATGAGCCTGGGAGCGGCCCAGTTCAACCTGGGGCGGGTGGTCGGGCCGGCCCTTGCCGGGCTGGTCATCACCGCCGGGGGGCTGGCCTGGGCGTTCGGGCTGAACGCTGTCAGCTTCGGCGCGGTCCTGCTCGCCCTCGCCGTGGTCCGCATCCCCCCGCTGGCCAGGAGCGACGGGGAGCGGCCCAAGGTGCTGCGGACCATCGCCGACGGGGTGTCCGCGGCCCGCCGTGACCCTGGTATCCGCACCGCGCTGCTGCTCCTGCTGGCCACCACCTTCCTGGTGTCGCCGTTCATCGGGCTGGTGCCGGCGGTTGCCATCAAGGTGTTCGGGCGGGGCGCCACCGGCACCTCGGCGCTGGTCACCGCCCAGGGTGTCGGGGCGGTCTGCTCGGCCCTGGCCGCCGGGCCCCTGGCCGGCCTGCTGGGCCGGCGCCGGCTGCTGGTCTCGGCGCTGCTGCTGGTCGGGCCGGCGGCGGTCCTGTACGGGCTGGCCCCGACGTTCCCCCTCGCCGTGGTCGCGATCGCCGTGCTCGGCTTCGTCTACCTGGCCGTGCTGTCGGGCACCAGCACCGTCTGCCAGCTTCGGGCCCCGCGCGAGCTGCGCGCCCGCATCGCCAGCCTGTTCATGCTCGGGGTCGGCGGCGGGCATGCGCTCGGGCTGGTCATCCAGGGGTGGCTGGGGGACCGGGTCGGGCTGCCGGTGGTGACCGCGGTCACCGGGCTGCTGCTGCTCGGGATCGTGGTCGCGATGCGCCTGCTCCGTCCCGCGCTGCTGGAGGCGATGGACCCGTCAGGGGATGTCCATGCGCTCCAGGCGGCGGACCGACAGCAGCAGGGCGGCCAGGGTCACGATGGCGGCGAGCACGGTCGCGCTGACCGGCCCCAGCCGGGTGGTGAGGTCGAGCCCTCCGCCGCGCAGGACGGCGGCCAGCACGCCCTCGGTGTAGCCGCGGATGGACAGCGACGACGCCGACGGCGCGACCGAGACGACCGCGCCCTCCCAGAGCAGGGCGTAGGCCAGGCCGACCAGTAGCGCCCTGGCCATCAGCAGCGACAGCAGCACCCCGAGGGCGCAGTAGGCGAGCGTGCCGACCACCGTGGCCAGCAGCATGCCGGCGAGCAGGTCGGTCGAGCCGAGCCCGCCGGCGGCGACCAGGTGCCCGACCGCCTGGGCGGGGAGCAGCACCAGCAGCGTCGCCAGCACGGCGGCCAGGTACTTGGCCCCGAGCACGGCCGGGCGGGGGATCGGCTTGAGCAGGAGATTGGTGATGGTGCCGTCGCGCAGCTCCGCCCCAAGGCTGGAGGTCGCGAAGGTGAGGCCGACCACCGGGAGCAGCACGGGCAGGACGAGCTGGCGGAACAGGTCGAGGGTGAAGGTGGCCGGGTCGACGTCGGCCCCGGCGGCGAACACGGCCGGCAGGACCAGCGCCAGCGCCACCAGCAGCAGGATGACCAGCAGCCGCCGCCCGGCCAGCAGCTGGCCAAGGCTGAACCGCAGCAACCTCACTGGCTTCCTCATCGCCGCCCCACCAGATACCGGAAGACCTGCTCGAGCGACTCGTCGGTGGTGCGGACCTCGCGGAGCGTCGCCCCCTGGTCGCGGGCCAACCTGGGCAGGGCGGTGGCGAAGCTGTCGACCGAGCGGGTGCGGGCGCGCAGCCCGTCGCCGTCGACCTCGACGGCGACCGTGGTCGGCAGGGCGATCAGCCCGGCCGCGAGCCGGCGGGCGTCGTCGGCCTTGACCATCACCGTGCGCGGCTGGTCGGCCATGAGGTCGCGGATGGCGTGGTAGTCCCCGGAGGCGGCCAGCCGTCCCGAGACCATGACCAGGATCTGGGAGGCGAGCCGCTCCACCTCGGCCAGGATGTGGCTGGAGACCAGGACGGTGACCCCGGCCGAGGCGATCATCCCGACCAGCTCGATGAAGCGGGCCCGCTGCCCCGGGTCCATGCCGGTCATCGGCTCGTCGAGGACGAGCAGGGCCGGCTGGTGGACGATCGCCCCCGCCACCTTGGTCCGCTGGCGCTCGCCCTTGGAGAGCCCCTTGAGGCGCCGCTCGGCCAGCGGCGCCATGTCGACCTCGGCGATGGCCCGCTCGGCGGCCGCGCCCGCGTCGGCCAGCCCCTGCAGCTCGGCGTGGAGCCGGACGTAGGAGCGGACGGTCAGGCGCGGGTACAGGCGGTCGCCGTCGGGGACGACGCCGATCGCCCGGTACAGCATCGGGTCGCGCTGGATCGGTCGCCCGAACAGCAGCACCTCGCCCTGCGAGGGATGGAGCAGGCCGCAGATCGCCTTCAGGGTGGTCGTCTTGCCGGCCCCGTTGGGCCCGAGCAACCCGGTCACCCCCGGCCACAGCTCGAAGGACAGGTCGGCCACCGCGACCACGTCCCCGTACCACTTGGAGAACCGGCGCAGCTCGACCACCGGGGCCGGGTGCTCGGTCATGGGCGCAGGCGCAGGACGCGCCAGGTGAGGATCGCGCCGGCGACCGCGGTCACCACCGCCATCGCGACCAGGTAGCCGGGGCCGGTGAAGCCGGCCTGGTCGGCCAGGGTGCCCGGGTCGAAGCCGTCTCCGAACAGCCAGTCGACGAACCGCCCGGGCAGGCCCCCGAGGGAGACGAAGGTGAGCCAGCGCCGGCCTTCGAAGCGGGCGGTGAAGAACAGGATGTTGGCCAGTGCCGAGGTGCCGAGGAACACCCCGAGCAGCCCGGCCGTTGCCACCGCCCGCCGGTCGGTCAGGCTGGCCGCGGCCAGGGCGATGACCGAGTAGAAGACGGTCAGCACCGACCCGGCGAGCAGGATGCGGCCCAGGTCGCCGAGGTTGTCGCGCAGGTAGGTGGCGGCGCTGTCGGCGGTCAGGGTGTTGCCGAGGAAGAGCACGACCAGGGGGACGACCGCGATCAGCCCGACCACCGCGAGCAGCGCGGCCAGCTTGGCCAGCAGGTAGTCGGACCGGGTCACCGGCCGGGTGAAGATCAGGGCGAGGACGTTCTGCCGGCGGTCGGGGCAGAGCAGCTCCGGGCCGGCGGTGGCCGCGAACAGCAGCAGCAGGCCGGCGACGATGCGCAGGTAGCGGCCGTAGCCGAGGAAGTCCCCGACCGCCTCGCCGACCAGCACGCGGGCGCCGATGAACGCGAACACCGGGCCGAAGGCCAGCACCAGCAGCCCGAACGGCACCACCTTGGTCTTCCAGTTGCGCTTGAGCCCGAGCACCCGGCGCACGCCGGCGACCGCGATCGCCCGGACCCGCCGTCCCCGCCCCTCCCTCGGGCCCTCGTAGTGCCGGTAGCCGCGGTCGTAGATGGTCCCAGCCGGGCTGTTGACGGTCACCGTCGCACCCCCCAGGCGGCCTCCGGGGTGGGCGGCGGCTGGTCCGCCTGGACCGGCGGGCCGCCCTGGGCCGCCTGCAGCCGGAGGAACGTCTCCTCAAGGCTGGGCGCCCCTGGGGCCAGCCGGCGCAGCGCCCAGCCTCGCTGGGCGGCCACGTCGCGGACCAGGTCGGAGGATCCCTGCACCAGCAGCTCGTCACCCGCCGGCCGGACCTCCAGCCCGGCCAGCTGCAGGGCGGCCAGCACCTCGGGGCCGTTGTCGCCCAGCCGGATGCCGAAGCCCGGCTCGGTGGTGCCGGCCACCTCGGCGATCGGGCCCTGGGCGAGGACGTGGCCGCCGTGGACCATCACCACCCGGTCGCAGACCCGCTCGACGTCGCCGAGCAGGTGGGTGGAGACCAGCACGTCGATCCCGAGCTCGCCGCGGACCCGGGCGACCAGATCGAGCATGTCCTCGCGGCCCTGCGGGTCCATGCCGTCGGTCGGCTCGTCCAGCAGCAGGAAGCTGGGGTCGTGGACCAGCGCGACAGCCAGCTTGACCCGCTGCTGCATCCCGGTGGAGAAGCCGCCGACGGCCCGGTAGCGTTCCTCCTCAAGGCCGACCTGGTAGCAGACCTCGGCCGCCCGTTCGCGGGCCGGGCGAGGGGGCAGGCCGCCGAGCTGGGCCATGAAGGCGACGAAGTCGGCGGCGGTCACGTCCCCTGGCAGGCAGGCGCCCTCGGGCAGGTAGCCGACCCGGGCCCGGACGGCCAGCGGGTCGACGGCGACGTCGTGGCCGAGCACGCTGGCCCGGCCCTGGTCGGGCACCAGCAGCCCGAGCAGCAGCTTGATCAGCGTCGACTTGCCGGCCCCGTTGGAGCCGACCAGCCCGGTGCAGCCGGGCTCGACCACGACGTCGACACGGTCGAGGGCCTGGACGCTCCCGAACCGCTTGCTCAGGCCTTCGACCTGCGCGACCAACACGAGCGCGAGGACCTCCACCGGGGTCGGACGGACGACCCGGTCACCATCTCATACCCGCCGCCACCGTGCTCGGGGGTCGGGTCGGCATGCCATCATGGTGCGCATGGTCAAGCCGATCGCGGTCTACCTCGAGCTGGGCGCCAAGAAGGTGTTCGCCTGCTCGATCGACTTCCCGGGCTGGTGCCGATCCGGCAAGACCGAGGAGCTGGCGCTGGAGGCGCTGGCCGGCTACGCGACCCGGTACGCCGAGGTCGCCAGGAAGGCCAAGGTCGCGTTCCCGGCCAAGGCGGGGGAGGACCTGGAGGTCGTCGAGCGGATCAAGGGGTCGGGGGCGACCGACTTCGGGATACCCTACGAGGTCGCCAAGGCCGACGCCGAGCCCCTCACCGCCCGCCAGGCGGCCCGCCAGGTCCAGCTGGTCCGGGCGGCGTGGGCGGTCCTTGACCGGGTCGCCAAGGCCTCGCCGGCCGAGCTGCGCAAGGGCCCGCGCGGCGGCGGCCGCGACCGGGACAAGATGCTCGGCCATGTCCTCGGTGCCGAAGCCGCCTACGCCCGCCAGCTCGGCCTCAAGCACCCCCAGCCGGAGCTCGGCGACACCAAGGCCATCAACTCCCTGCGCGACGACATCGTCGAGGCCCTCAGCGGCTCCTCCGACGGCTCGCCGCTCGCCCCCAAGGGCTGGCCGCCCCGTTACGCCGCCCGCCGCATCGCCTGGCACGTCCTTGACCACGCCTGGGAGATGCAGGACCGCGGCCAGCCCGGCTGACGGCACCCGGTCAGGGCGGCGCCTGCAGGGTGTGCCCGCCGACCACGCGACCGCCGGCGTCCAGGAGCAGCAGCGCGCCGCCACCGGTGGGCGGCGGTTCGCGCAACAGCAGCACCAGCGGCTCGGCCTGGTCGGGCGGCAGCTCGATCCCCTGGAGCCACACCCGCACGCCGGCGTCCCGGTGGCCGGCCGGGAGCGGGAAGGCGGCCGCCAGGTCGAGCCGTTCGGCGAGGCTGAGGTCCTCCTGGACCAGCGCCACCAGCTCTGGCCGCCAGGGCTCGGCCAGCCGCCCCGGCACCAGTCCCGCCGCCAGGGCCGGTCCGGCCAGCCGCCTCCCCAGCACCAGCCCGGCGGTCAGCTGGTGGACCCACCCCTCGGCGGCCAGCGCCAGCGGCCCTTCGCCGGCCACCGCCCACAGCTCGAGACGGACCGTCCGGGGCGCTCCCGTGCGGGTTCGGGGTGGCGGCCCCGACCCCCTGCCCGGCGGGCCACCCTCAGCGCCCGGGCCGAGCACGGTCAGGTTCTTGAGCCCCCACGGCCCGTCGCTGGCCACCAGGCCGGCCAGGTCGCCCGCCGGCGCCGTCTCGGCCCCGTCGGCGGCGGCGACGGCCAGCAGGCAGACGCCTCGGGTCATGTCGGGGGGCACATCCCAGTCGAAGCTGGCCACGCCGGCCCGGCCCGGCTCCAGCTCGCCGACCACGCCTGGAGGCCCGACCGAGCGCCAGGGCGACCCCGGTGGCGGGTCGCCTCCCATCACCCACCCGCCGCCGGGGAGGTTGGGCGGCCGCAGGCAGGCCGGGACGGCCAGGACCCGGACCCGGACGCCCCTGAGCGGCAGCCCGCCGCGCAGGTGGACCTGCACGTGCACCCGGGCCGGCTGACCGGGCCGGACCCGACCGCCCAGCTCGAGCAGGCCGGCCGCCGCCGGCCCGCGATCGTCCTGGAACTCCACCGGCTCCACCGGCCCGGACGCCGGCGCCGGCCAGGCCTCCACCTTGATGTCCGGGCACTCCCACCACCAGCCTCCGGTCCCATCCTCGGGACGGGAGCGGCTGGCGCGGAGGGCCGGGGTGGCCGCCGCCGGGCCTGGGGCGTCGTCGAGGGCGACCTCCCAGACGCCGCGGCCGAGCAGGCCGACCCGCAGCAGGCGTCCGGGCCCATGCAGCGCCAGGGCGAGGGCCGGGGCGTTGGGCAGCCCGTTCCCGAACGGATGCCAGCCGGCCCCGTCGTCGACGCAACGCCACACGCCGGCGTCGGTGGCCGCGAACACCGTGCCTGGCCGGTCCGGGTCGAGGCCGAGGGCGCTCACCGGGACCGCTGGCAGCTGGCCGCTCCGGTCGTCCCAGCTCACCCCGCCATCGCCCGACCGCCACACCCGCCAGCCCCGCGGGCCCGACCAGGCCGCCCACACGATCTCCGGGTGCTGGGGGTCGGCGGCGACCGCGGTGACGGTCGCCCCCGCCTGCGGCGGGACGACCTGCGTCCCGACCTGCGGCAGCTGGTCGCCGGTGCCGACCTGGGACCAGACCTCGGTGCCCTCGTAGCGGAGGGTGCCGAGCGCGCCGGCTCCGGCGAGCAGCCAGCGGTGGTCGCCGGGCCGGTCGGCCAGTTGGTCGACCTCGGCGACGGCCAGGCCGGTGCCCAGGGACCGCCAGGAGCGCCCGCCGTCGGGCGACCGGAACAGGCCGCCGTCATTGGCGACATAGAGCGTCCCAGGGTCGCCGGGAGCGAACACCACGGCGTGCTGGGCCGGCGGGACGCTGTCGCCGGCCGGCCGTGCCGCCAGGTCGACCCACGACCAGCGGCCGCCCGCCCCACGGGCCCCTCGGTGCAGGCCGAACGCGCCCAGCCAGACCACGTTGGGATCGCCCGGGTCGGCCGCGCAGGCCCAGTTGTGCCAGGCATGCTGGCTCTGGAGGTCGGCCGGCGGCTTGACCGGGTCGAACGGGCCGTTGGCATGGTCGCGCCGCCACAGGTGCCCGACGCCGTCGCCGGCGGCGAACACGTAGGCCACCTGGCCGCCGGCCCCATGCGCGACCGCCACCCGGTCGAAGCCGACGGGTGCCGACGCCAGGGCCACCGGCCGCCAGGTCGCCCCGCCGTCCTCCGACCGGTGCACCCCGTGCTCTCCGCCGGCCAGCAGCTCGCCGCCAGCTCCGGCCGAGACGGCCCAAGCGCGGCCGGCCAGCCGCCGCTCCCAGGCGATGCCGCCGTCGCGTGACGCCCACAGCCCGGCGCTGGTGGCGGCGAGCAGCCGGCCGGCGTCGCCCGGGTCGACCAGCAGGTCGTGGAAGCCGGCGCCGAGCAGCTCGGGTGCGACCAGCAGCCGCCAGGTCGCCCCGCCGTCCTCCGAGCGCAGCAGCCCGACCCCGAGCGCGGCCAGCGCCTCGCCCTGACCGGTGCCGGCGTAGACCACCGCCGGGCTTCCCGGGGCGAACGCGACGGCGCCGATGGCCAGCGACGGCTGGTCGTCGGTGCGCGGGCGCCAGCGACGGCCGCCGTCGCGGCTCTCCCAGATACCGCCGGCGCCAGCGCCCGCCAGCAGGTGCCCGGGATCATCCGGGCCGATCGCCACCGCCGCCACCCGCCCGGCAAGCCTGGGTCGGCTGCCTGGCCCAGACCCGGCCGTGCGGCCGTGCGGGATCGCGAACGGGCCGAGCGGCCGCCACCCCGGCCCGGGTGGCGCCGCCGCCAGCGCGCGCGCGAACTCGTCGAGGGCCGCGAGGCGGGCGGCGGCGTAGGCCGCCAGGTCCTGGTCCTCGAGCGACCGTCGCAGGCGGAAATGGTCGAGGCGGGCACGGTCTGGCGCCCCGGCTCGCCTGGGGCCAACCGGCAGGTGCATGAGGCCACCTCCGGATCCAGAAGTCTATGGAGCCCCTGATCCGGCTGTCCAGCGACCGCCAGGCGCCTCTATCCTGGCCGGGTCAGCGAGGGATGGCGGAAAGGTCGACCGGATGGCGGGACCGGTGGCGGTCGTCTGGGACGAGCAGCTGGCCGCCTACGACTTCGGGCCCGAGCATCCGCTGCGGCCGGCGAGGGTGCAGCTGACCATGGCCCTGGCCGGCGCCTGCGGGCTGCTGGAGCAGGCACGGCTGGTCGAGCCGGCGGCCGTCTCAGGAACCGACCTGGCCCGGGTCCACGAGCTCGACTACCTGGCGGCGGTCAAGGCGGCCGAGGGGGGCGCCCCGGCGCCGAGCTACGGCTTCGGGCCCGGCGACAACCCGCCGTTCGCCGGCATGCACGAGGCCGCCAAGCGGGTCTGCGGGGCGACCTTGGCGGCCGCCGAGGCGATCCGCTCCGGGCGGGCCCTGCACGCCTTCTCGCCCGCCGGCGGGCTCCACCACGCCATGCCGAGCCGGGCCAGCGGCTTCTGCGTCTACAACGACCCGGCGGTGGCCATCGCCTGGCTGCTCGACCAGGGGGTTGAGCGGATCGCCTACCTGGACGTCGACGTCCACCACGGCGACGGGGTCGAGGCGGTGTTCGCGGACGAGCCGAGGGTGCTGACCGTGTCGCTGCACGAGTCCGGCCGGTACCTGTTCCCCGGCACCGGCTTCGCCCACGAGGTCGGGGTGGGCGCGGCCAGCGGCACCGTGGCCAACCTGCCGCTGCCGCCCTCGACCACCGACGACCTGTACCTGCCCGCCTTCGACGCGGTGGTGCCGGCCCTGGTCAGGGCCTTCCAGCCCGAGGTGCTGGTCACCCAGCTCGGGTGCGACACCCACTACACCGACCCGCTGGCCCACCTGGGGCTGACCGTGAACGCCTACCGGCAGCTCGCCGGGAGGCTCCACGATCTCGCCCATACGGTGACCGGTGGCCGCTGGCTGGCGACCGGCGGTGGTGGCTACCAGTGGGCGGCGGTGGTGCCGCGGGCGTGGTGCACCTACCTTGCCGAGATGGTCGGGGCCGAGCTGCCGGAGCAGCTCCCCAAGCCCTACCTGGACGAGGTGACCGAGCGGTTCGGTGTCCTGCTGGACCCGGAGATGGCCGACGAGGTGGTCGCGCTGCGCAGCGAGCACCGGTCCCGGGTCGAGGCTGAGCTCGGCCGCACCATCGAGGTGGCCAGGAGCAACCTCTTCCCCCTCCATGGCCTGACCGTCTGAGTCCGGCCAGGCTCGCGTTCGCTACCATAAGAGGCCGACCCACGACGACCGGAGCGCGAGCATGCCCGACCTTCTCTCCCGCGACGAGCTCGGCCGTCACCTGGTGGCGGCCCGGATCGCCGGGTCGGTGCGGACCCCCGTCTGGGACGTGCTCCGCAAGGCCGGGCTGGTCGCCGCCGGCGACCCGGACCACTGCTTCGGGCTGTCGGGGATGCACCGGTACACCAAGGACCAGGTGCTGGCCGAGGTCACGCGCCAGTTCGGCTGGGCCCACACCCCCGGCGAGCCCGGCGACGGGCCCACCTGGATCGAGCCGGGGCCGCTGCTGGACGAGATCGACCGGGCGGCCGAGCGCCTGGCCAGGGCGGCCGCGGCCGGCGAGCACGTGCTGTTCGCCACCGGCCACCCGACCGGCATGCTCGGGCTCTACCAGCAGCTCGCCGTGGCCACGCGCCAGTCCGGGGCCAAGCTGTCGCGGCCCGGCGACGGCCTCGCCTTCCGCTTCCACGAGCACCGGCGCCGCATCATCTACGTCGGCTGGGTGGCCGTGCTGGCGTCGGGCGCCAACCTGTACCACACCCATGACGCCCACCCGATGGAGCTGGTGCTGGAGCAGGCCAGCGAGGTCGACCTGGTGGTCGGCGACCACGGCTGGGCGGGGGCGGCCGCCGAGCGCGGCATCGACGTGGTCGCGGTGGCCGACATCAACGACCCCGCCCTGCCGATGGCCAAGGCCGAGGGTCGCGCCGGGATCGTCCTCGGCATGGACGACAACGTGCGCCCGACCCCGGCGGCCTACGACCCGCTCGGCGACTACCTCGTCGCCAGGTTGCCGTGAGCACGGCCGGCGCACACCCGGCCGGGCGCGGTCGGAGGGAGCGCCAGTGACCGACCGTTACCACCGCCTGATCGAGCAGGTGCTCGACGACCCTGGCACGGTCCTGCTGCTCGGGTCGATGGACTCCGGCAAGACCACCTTCGCCAGAGCCCTGCTGGCCGGCGCCGTCGACCGCGGGATCCCGGCCGCCTACCTGGACACCGACGTCGGCCGGACAACGGTGGGGCCGCCGACCACCATCGGCCTCAAGCACGTGCTCGAGGCCAAGCATCTCGAGGACGACGAGCTCGCCCTGGCCGACGGGCTCTACTTCGTCGGCTGGGTCACGGCCCAGTTCCACCTGCTCCCCCTGGTCGCCGGGACGGCCAAGCTGATGGACGTCGCCCGCCGGGCCGGGGCCGAGCTGGTGGTGGTCGACACCTCGAGCCTGATCAGCGGCGTCTACGGCCAGATCCTCAAGTACCACAAGATGGAGGTCACCCGCCCCGAGTACGTCATCGGCTTCGAGCGCGGGGAGGAGCTGGATCCGCTGCTCGGCATCGCCCGCCGCTTCACCCCGGCCCGGGTCGAGGCCTACCCCGCCCACCCGGCCGCGCGACCGACCACCGCCGACGAGCGCTCCGAGACCCGCCGAGCCCGGTTCGCCGCCTACTTCTCCGGCAACCTGCACCGCTGGCGGGTCAAGCCGACGGTGTTCCTGCCCTCCCTGCCCCCCGACGCCGACCTGGCCGGCCTGGCCGGTCTGCTGGTCGGCATGGAGGACGGCAAGGGCTCCTGCGTCGGCATCGGCTACCTCGAGCTGGCCGAGGACGGCGGTCTGCGCATGATCTCCGCCGTCTCCGAAGGGGCCAGGGCCCTGCGCCTCGGCTCCACCCGCATCACCCCCGACTGGACCTCCACCACCCGGGTCGACCTTCGCCACCTGTTCGGCACCGAATAGCCGGATCGACCCCGCACCAGGTCGAGCCGGTCGAGGCGCTCGCCTGACGGCGCCGGGGATCGCCGCGGAGGTTGGCACCGCAAGGGGCGTGCCACAATGCCTGCCATGGCTGGGTACGACTGGATCACCTTCACCTCGGACTACGGGCTGGAGGACCACTTCGTGGGGGTGTGCCACGGGGTGATGGCCAGGGTCGCCCCAAGGGTTCGGGTGATCGATGTGAGCCATGCTGTGCGAGCCCAGGACGTGCGGCACGGGGCGGTGCTGCTGGCCCAGGCGGTGCCGTTCCTTCCAGTGGCGGTGCATCTGGCGGTGGTCGATCCGGAGGTCGGGACCGGGCGGGGGATGGTGGCGGTCGAGGCCGGCCGGCAGGTGCTGGTCGGGCCGGACAACGGGCTGCTGATCTGGGCGGCCGAGGCGCTCGGCGGGACCGGCCGGACGCACGCGCTCCAGAACCCGGCCTACCGGCTGGGCCCGGTGTCGAGGACCTTCCACGGGCGGGACGTGTTCGCGCCGGCGGCGGCCCACCTCGCCGCCGGGGTCGACCCGGCCGAGCTGGGGCCGGAGGTCGACCCGGACCGGCTGGTCCGGTTGGAGCCGACGGCAGCACGGGTCGACGGCGACCAGGTCCACGGGAGCGTCGTGCTGGTCGACCACTTCGGCAACCTGGCCCTCGACCTGTGCCGGGCGGACCTGGAGCGGGCCGGGGTGGCGATCGGCGACCCGGTGGACGTCCACCTCGGCGGCCAGACCCACCGGCTGCCGTTCGCGGAGACGTTCGGGTCGGTGCCGGCCGGCAGCCTGGTCCTGCACGAAGACTCCTTCGGCTCGCTGGCCGTGGCCGTCAACCGCGGCCGGGCCGCCGAGCGACTCGATGCCCGCTCCGGCGACCCGGTGGTGGTCGCCCGCGTCGCGCCGGACCGGGACTGATGGGCCGTCGCATCCTGGTGACCGGGGCGGCCCGCTCGACCGGGCGCCGGCTGGTCGCCGCGCTGGCCACCGACCCCGAGGTGGACGCGGTGGTGGCGGTCGACGACCTCGGACCGGACGAGCCGTTCCCGCCTGGGGTCGAGCAGCTCCGGGTCGACCTGCGCAGCCCGGCGCTGGTCAGGACCGTCCAGTCGACCGGGATCGACACCTGCGTGCACCTCGGGGTGGCCGCCGAGCCAAGGGCCGCCGGGGGCCGGGCGACCATGAAGGAGCGCAACGTGCTCGGCACCATGCAGCTGCTCGCCGCCGCCTACCATGCTCCCGACCTTCGCCGCCTCGTGCTCAAGTCGACCACGGCCGTGTACGGGGCCGCGGCCGGCGACCCGGCCGTATGGACCGAGGCGATGGGCCACGAGACGCCCAGCCACGGCTTTGGCAAGGACGCCATCGAGGTCGAAGACTACGTCCGCTCCTTCGACCGGCGCCGGCCCGACGTCGCCGTCACCGTCCTGCGGCTCGCCAACCAGGTCGGGCCGACCGTCGACAACCCCCTGACCCGCTACTTCGAGCTCCCCGTCTGCCCGACGGTGTTCGGCTTCGATCCCCGGCTGCAGTTCCTGCACGAGGACGACACCGCCGAGGTCCTGCTCCGGGCCGCCATCGGCCCGGCCGCCCGCGGCACCTTCAACGTCGCCGGGGACGGAGTGGTCCTGCTCAGCCAGGCCATCCGGATTGCCGGCAAGCCGCCCCTGCCGATTCCCGAGCCGCTGGTCAACCGCGTTGCCGAGCTGGTCGGGCGTACCGTCGACTTCTCCCCAGAGCAGGTCCGGTTCCTCCAGTACGGGCGGGTGGCCGACACCGCGGCAGCCCGCAAGCAGCTCGGCTTCTCCCCGGCATGGACGTCGCTGGACGCCTTCGAGGACTTCGCCACCACCAGGCTGCGCAGGCTGGTCACCGAGGAGTGGGTGGCGAGGCTCGAGCAGGAGGCGCTGGCCGGCCTGCGCCGGGCCGCCGGCTGGCTCTCCCGGGGGGACGCCCCGATGGGAGGTGACGGTTCCCGGTGACCGGGGCGGGGGAGCGTTGCCAGTCGCTCACCAAGAAGGGCGAGCGCTGCCGCAACCCGGTTGGACCGGGCGGCCGCTGCGCCCGCCACCGCCAGCCCGGGACCACCCCAGGAGCCGGGCCCGACCCCGGCGCCCAGGGCGATCCGGGGGCGGCGCTGCTCGGCTGGGCCGAGGAGGCGCTGGAGTT
>Ga0210378_10000239_pt1 | contig 26698 bp, 23 predicted proteins | sample PLM1_60_b1redo_FD_155465 | JGI IMG/M metagenome (GOLD analysis project Ga0210378, IMG submission 155465) | Groundwater sediment microbial communities from an aquifer in East River, Colorado, USA - PLM1_60_b1 redo | ecosystem: Environmental > Terrestrial > Soil > Riparian zone | place: USA: East...
CGTTCGGTGGACCGCACCCGTACACCGACACGGTCGGCAGCGCGCTCGAGATCCTGTCGATCGTCGAGCAGGACGCGGGGACCTTCCTGGCCGGCGGCGCCACCGGCCCGTCCCTCGTCCTGCTCGTCAGCCCGGAGACCGCCGAGCAGCTCGCGAGCGCGACGGCGTTCGGACAGCTCACCGTGACGATCGCGCCGGTCGACGCCGTCTGAGGATCGGCGGGTTCGCGGCCGGGCGCGGCTAGGATTGCCGCGTCCACTCCCCGACACCGAGGAGACCATCCCTGACCATCCTGCAGGCGATCGTGCTCGGCATCACCCAGGGCGTGACGGAGTTCGCGCCGGTCTCCAGCTCGGGGCACCTGATCATCGTGCCGTGGCTGTTCGAGTGGCCGATCCTCACCGATCCGAACCTGAACAAGACCTTCGACGTCGCGTTGCACCTCGGGACGCTCGTCGGCGCGCTCGTGTACTTCCGGCACGACGTCGCGCGCTACGCCGCCGCGTGGTTCCGATCGATCTCGACCCGCACGATCGGGACGACCAACGAGCGACTGGCCTGGGCGCTCGTCGTCGGGACGATCCCGGCCGTCATCGTCGGGGCCACGCTCGAGAGCTTCATCGAGGACGAGCTCGGGCAGCCGTGGCTGATCGCCGTGATGCTCGTGGTGTTCGGCGTGGTGCTGTACGCGGTGGACCGGATCGCGTCGTCTCGGCGGCACCTGGACGAACTCGGCGTCCGCGACGGGCTCGTGCTCGGCGTCGCCCAGGCCCTCGCGCTCCAGCCGGGCGTCTCCCGTTCGGGGGTCACGATGACGGCGGCCCGCGTGCTCACGTTCGACCGCGAGACCGCCGCCCGGTTCTCGTTCCTGCTCTCGCTGCCCGTGATCGCGGGGGCGGTGCTCTACAAGGGTCTGGCCCTGGCGGGCGACGGGATCCCGCCCGGGATGGGTGGGCCGTTCGTCGCGGGCATCGCCGCCTCTGCCGTGAGCGGCTTCCTCGTGATCGCGTTCCTCCTGCGGTACCTCCGCGTCCACGACTTCGCGCTGTTCCTGTGGATCAGGGTGGCGGTCGCGGCGCTGATCGTCGTGGTGATCGCGACCGGGGCGCGACCGGCGACGATCTGAGCGAGCCGCGTCAGACGCCCGCGAGCGTCATCTCGCCCAGGAGCACGTACGGCACCCCGACCGAGGAGAACCATCGGAGCTCACTCCCGAGGGCGACCACGCTCCGGAGCATCTCGGGGATCGTGCTCGCGATCGTCATCTCGCGCACGGGTTCGCCGAGCGCGCCGCCCGAGATACGCAGGCCGGTCGCGCCCACCGAGAACTCGCCGCTGATCGGGTTCGCGCCCGAATGCACGCCGCTCACGTCCTGCACCAGGACGCCGCCCTCCGCCTCCCGGAGCAGCTGCCCGAGCGACCGGTCGCCGGGCTCGACGAACAGGTTCGTGGTGCCGACGCCGGGCGACGACCGGTAGCCCCGCACCGCGTTGCCGGTCGAACGCGTGCCGCCGCGCAGCGCCGTGTACGTGTTGTGGAGGAACCCCTTGAGCACGCCCGCCGACAGAAGCTCGGTCCGGCGGGTCGGCACCCCCTCGGCGTCGAACGGCGCCGCCCCGGGTCCGTCCAGCAACCGTCCGTCGTCTACGAGCGTGAGCACGTCGGCAGCCACGGGTTCGCCGACCAGCGGTGCGAACAACGACCGCTGCTTCTGCACGGACTCGGCCGACAGCCCATCCGACAGGACCCCGACGAACGACGACGCGGCGACGGGGTCGAGCAGCACCGGCACGCGGGCCGTCGCCGGCTTGGTCGCGCCGAGCATCCGCGCCGCGCGTTCGACGGCCTCCGCGACCACGCCCTGGTGGTCCAGGTCCTCCACCTTCCGGGCGATCCGGTACGAGAAGCCGGTCTGCGTGTCGCCGTCCCGCTCGGCGAGCGTGACCACGACGACCCAGCAGCCGGTGGCGCGGTACTCGACCCGCACGCCCTCGGTGGACGCGATCGCGGCCGCACCGACGGCGTCGCCGTAGCGCACCGATTCGGTCTTGCGGACCCGAGGGTCCATCGTCGTCGCGGCGCGCTCCATCCCGAGCGCGATCGGCACCTTCTGCTCGGTCGACATGCCCGCGAGAGCCTCGGAGAACAAGCCGTCGAGCGGTTCGATCGGTTCGGCGACCGGGAGCGCGTTGAAGGGGTCGGGCGAGGCGACCGCCGCGTTCTCCCGCGCCTGCGAGACCGCCTCCCGCACCTCGTCGACCGATGGGTCGGCCGCGTGCGCGAACCCGAGACGACCGTCCGAGATCACCCGGACGCCCACGCCGCGCGACTCGGCGAACGTGAGCCCCTCGATCTCGCCGCGATGCGCCTCGACCGACGTCGTCGAACGCTCCTCGCCGAACGCCTCGACGTGCTCGCCGCCCTCGGCCGCCTCGACCGCGGCGGCGCACAGGTCCAGCAGGTCAGGCACCGGTGCCTCCGACCGTGATCCTGGAGATCCGCAGCGTCGGCGAACCGCTCCCGACGGGGACGCCCTGCCCGTCCTTGCCGCACATCCCCGGCCAGATGTCGAAGTCGGCGGCGATCGCGTCCACGCTCGACATCACCTCGATCGCCCGGCCGATCAGGTTCGCGCCGCGGACCGGCGTCGTCGCCTCGCCCCGCTCGATCAGATAGGCCTCCGCGCACCCGAACACGAAGTCGCCGGTGGCGGGGTTCGTCTGCCCGCCCGCGAGCGCGGTGACGAAGACCCCGCGCTGGGTGTCGGAGACGATCTGGTCGGGCGTGGACGAACCGTTCAGGATGTAGGTGTTCGTCATGCGCGGGATCGGTGGGTGGGCGTACGACTGGCGACGCCCGTTCCCGCTGGAAGGCACCCCGGCCTTCTCCGCCCGAAGCCGGTCGTAGAGCCACCCTCGCAGCTCGCCCTCCTCGAACAGCACCGTGCGCTGCGCCGGCGTGCCCTCGTCGTCGAACGAGAACGAGCCCCACGCGTTCGGCACCGTGGCGTCGTCGACGCCGCTCAGGATCTCCGAGGCGAGACGCTCCCCGATCCGGCCCCGGTACACGCTCGCCTCCTTGTCCACGATGTCCGCCTCGAGCGGATGCCCCACCGCCTCGTGGAAGAGGACGCCGCCCATCCCGGGTGCCAGCACCACCGAGGTCTCGCCCGCGGGGGCCGGTTCGGCGTCCAGCATCGTGATCGCCCGGCGGGCGGCGACCTCGGCAGTGGCCGACGGCGGGTTGGCCTCGATGAACTCGGCGCCGGCCAGACCGGCCGGGCCGTGGAACCCGGTCTGGATCGTGCCGTCGCGCCCCGCCACCGCCGAGACCGAGAGCCGGACGCGCGGCCGGACCTCCTCGACCCACCGTCCGTCGCTGGTCGCGATCAGCAGGCGCTGGACCGAGTCGGCGTAGGTCGCGGTCACCTGCCGGATCTCGGCCCCCAGCGCGCGAGCCGCCTCGTCGGCCTCGCGGACCCACCCGACCTTGCGTTCGGTCGGGACCGAGGAGGCGTCGACGAGCGCGGGGTGCCTGACCGGCGGCTCGAGCGTTCGCAGGTCGACGACCGATCCCGGTCCACCGTCGCTCACGGACGCGGCGGCCGCCTCGGCGGCGTGCAGGAGCGCGTCGCGGTCGAGTCGGTTCGAGTACGCGTACCCGAACGACGCGCCGTGTCCCACCCGGACGCCCGCCCCGCGATCGAGACCGGTGGTGACCTCCTCGACCTTGCCGTCGTCCAGGCGCACCGAGATGCCAAGGCGCTCCTCGACGTACAGCTCCGCGAACCCGCCGCCGCGGGCGCGAGCGGTGCGGAGGACCTCCGCGGCGAGATCGCGGTCGAGCACGGCGCGATGCTAGCAGCGGCGAGTCGAGCGGCCGGCCCGTGATACGTTCCGCCGACCGAGCCCACGGACGTCGCGACGGGGTGACGATGGAATCGCCCTGGGAGGACGGGATGAGGAACGACGCGACCGGTTCGTCCAACGCCCAGGGGTAGCGCCACGGACCGGAGAGCGAACAGGACCGATGCGTTCCTGGTCTCGGCCCTCGCCGTCGTCCTGATCGGGTGGTTCCTCTGGCCCTTCGTGGTTCGAGGCGCGGCGTTCCCGGTGGGTCCCGACGCGCCGGTCTACCTCTGGTGGTCCCGGCTCGCGGGGGCCGACGGACTCTCGGCGATCGCCCACCGGCCCGGCGCGCCGGCTCTCTCGCTCACCCTCGAGGGAACCCTCGCGCTGTCGGTCGTCCAGGCGACCGCGGCCTTGGAGGTGGTCCTGGGCGTTGCGGTCGGTCTGGCGTCCGCGGCCTTGGTGCGCCGGGCGGGCGCCGTCGGATCGGCGCTCGCGGGGCTGCTCGCAGGCACGTTCGCCGTCCACCTCGCGGCCGGCTACGTCGCGAACCTCATCACCGCGGCGGCGTTCCTCGCGGCGGGCGCGCTGCTGGACGACCCCCGACGCCGGGCGGCCGTGCTCGCCGCGGTCGTGCTCGCGGGCGGCGGCCTCGCCCACCCGCAGTTCCTCCTGGTGTGCGTCGCGATCCTGCTCGTCGCGGCCGCCGTCGCCTTGCGGAGCGATCGGCGCGAAGCGTTCCGGATCGCGGGGACCGCCGTCGGCGGCGCTGCCGCCCTCGGGATCGGGTTGCTGGCCGTGCGGCCGGGAGCACCGCCGCTGGAGGTCGACACGTCGAAGGACGCGTTCCTGCGGCGCGCCGGCCTCACCTCCGAGCTGCGGAGCGCGTATCTCGACCGCTTCGTCCATCGCTGGACGCGGTACGTCCAGTGGGTCTCGGTGCCGCTCGCCGCGATCGGCTTCACCGCACCGAACGGCAACGCCGGCCGGATCCTGCGCTCGTGGTTCGTCCTCACGTTCGTCGGCGTGGCGTTCGCGCTCGTGACCGGGCGGCTCCCCGCCGATCGGTTCGTGACGTTCGGGTTCGCGATCCCGATCCTGGCCGCCCTCGGGCTCGTCCGACTGTGGCGACAGCTCGAACGGCGTCGAGCGCTCGCCGTCGTCGTGACCGTCGCGCTCACGCTCGCGATGCTTGCCGGCTCGGCGATCGCCTGGAGCCGCCAGGACCCGTTCCTGTCCGAGGACGAGGTGCGGGCGCTCGCCGTCGCGAACGAGGCCGTCTCCCGGCTCGAACCCTGGACGCCGGTCGCGTTCTTCGTGAACGAGCCCGACGACACGGTGAGCTTCCTCGCGACACGCGCCGGGAACGTGATCCGGGCGGGTGTGCCGCCCGATCGGATCCGCGACGTGGTGGTCGTGGTGCCATCGCTCGGCGGTTCACCGGCGAGCGGCGAACGCGGCGCGCTCGAACGACTCACGGCCCGAGATCTGAGCGCGGCCGAGGCGCGATCGGGCCGGAAGGCCGAGGTCATCGTGCTGACGCCGTTCGACGAGGTGGACCAACCGACGGACGCGCTCGTCGTCGATCCTTCACGGGCGGTGAAGGACCTCTATCCGGTCGACCCCCTCGAACCCTCGTCGGCCGCCGGCATCGCCTGGGCATCGATCGTCGCGCTTGCCCTCCTGACCGTGGCGGGTTTCGGGTGGGCCCGGATCGGGCTCGCGGACGCGATCACGGCCGCCGCTGCCGCGCCGGCGGTCGGCGCCGCGATGCTGATCCTCGTCGGGACCGCGCTCGACGCGCTCGGCGTGCGGATCGGGACGACGGTCGGCGCGCTCGCGGTGTCAGCGATCGCCGGCGGCGGCGGGTACCTGATCCGGTTCGTCCTCGAGCGGCGCGCCGGATCGGGTGCGGCGCCACAGATCCAGGAGCAACCAGCCGAGTAGCCCGATCACGACCGGCGTGATCACGTAGTGTCCGACCAGGAGGTTCGCGTAGTACGCGGAACCGAACGCTGCCGGCTCCGAGGTCCATTGCGACACGGTGAGCGCGAGCCCGGTGCCGATCAGCACGGTGCGGGGCACGCGCGGCAGCAGCCAGCCGAGCGGCAGCGCCCAGGTGACGTACCACGGGAGCAGGACCGGCCCGAGCAGCATCAGGCAGAGCAGCCCCCAGCCCCACGACGCCCCCACGAGCGCCGAGGCGATCTCGAGCCGCCGGCGCCAGACGGCCCTCGCCACCAGGACGACCGCCGCCACCGCGATCATCGCGAACGCGATCCGCGGCACGATCCCGAGGACGTCTCCTGAGATCGCGTCGACCACCCGCCGGAAGAACCTCGACGGCGCGAGCCAGCCCTCGTGCGAACCGAGCTCGACCGCGCCGAGGGTCGGATCCTCGGTGTTCGCGAACGGCGCCGCAGCGACCAGCGCGAACGCCGCGGCCAGCCCGAGGTGCGGCGCGAGGGTTCGGACGCGTTGGCCACGCGGCCGCCGGGCGGCGACCGCGACCCACCACAGCAGGAGCGGCACCGCGGCGGTCACCTTGACGAGCGCCCCGAGCGCCAGCGCAGCGGTCGCCCACAGCTCGCGACCCGAGAAGACCAGCGCGAGCGCGGCCGCGACCGCCAGCGCGACCAGCAGGTCGTTGTGCCCGCTCGCCGCGCTCTGGAACAGCACCACGGGGTTCAGCCCGACCAGCGCGACCGCAAACGCCGCGCGCTCGGGACGGACCCTGCGGACCAGACCCGCCACGACGAACACGGTCGCGAGGCTCGCGGCGATCGCGATCACCCGGAACGCCGAGATCATGGTGCCGACGTCGTCGACGGCGCGGGTGACGAGCGCCGAGACCTGGGTCCACAGCGGCCCGTATACCGCCGGCGTGTCGACCCACTTCGGACCGACGAAGGTCGCGAGGACGTCGTGGGGGAAATTCGCAGGTGTCGCGACGTAGGGATTCGCGTGATACGCCGCGGCGATCCTGCCGTAGTAAGCGTACGAGTAGACGTCGCGCGAGAACAGGAGCGGCAGGAACAGCAACGCGACGTGGTAGGCGATCGCGAACCCGATCGCCGTACGCGCCGAGATCGTCTCGCGGCGGCACTCGCGGAGGACGAGGACGAACGCGACCGCCGCCGACGACACCGCGACCACACCGACCGCCGCGAGCGCGCTCCCGTGCACGCCGTCGAGCCCGACGAGCTCGGCCAGCCAGCGGAACGGACCAGCGGGCTCGGAAGGCAGGATCGGCGTGAACGGCGACCCCGGCGTCGCGGCGACGAGCGCCACGAACACGAACGACGCGACCGAGGCCGCGAGGGCGACGCGTGACGCCGTACGGTCGACGCCGGTCCGCCGACGTTCCATCGGGCGAGCCTAGCTCGACGTCGGGGTCGTGGCCGCCTACAGCCCCGGACCGGTGAGCCGCACGTCCCCATGCGTGGTGCGCACGAAGACCTGCCAGTTGTAGTAGGCGTAGAAGAGGCCCGGGTCGCGGGACATCGCGTTCGCGTACCCGGTGACCGCCGTGACGTACGCCGGCACCGGGTTGTAGTGGAACAGCGCCCCGCGGTCGTTGTCCGGCGCGCCGTTGGCGTGGAGGTAGTTGGCCGCTCCGAGCACCGCGTCGTGCTCCTCGTGCACGTCGCCCCCGAGGCCGTACGCGGCCCACGTCGACGGGATGAACTGCATCGGGCCCTGGGCGCCGGCCGAGCTGCTCGAGGCGATCCGGCCCATCCGCGTCTCGATCAGCATCACGGCCGCGAGGGTCTCCCAGTGCACGCCGAACCGCCGCTCGCCCTCCTCGAAGAAACGGAGGAGCCGGTCGGCGGGTTCGGGCGCCCGGATCCGGAAGTCGGGCAGCGTCCTCACCGGCGAGAAGTGGTCGTAGAGGGCGCCGCCCGCCCGGACGTTCGATCTCGCCTCCGCGGCCAGCGCCCCGTCGAGCCGCCCGAGGACCGCCGCCGCCAGGCGGTCGTTCGCCGCCAGCACGCGGTAGATCCGCTGCTCGTACAGGACAAGGAGCTCGAGGTCGTCCGGCGGCGGCCACGCGTCCGGGTCGCCGGTCCCGACCCATCGACGGACGGCCTCGCGCCGGGCCTGCCACGTGCTCGCGAGCCGATCCGCGAGCGCGCCGGCCCGGCGTGGGATCCAGGCCTCGGGTTCGGGGAGCGCCAGGGCCTCGAGCGTCGGCGAGGGCGACGCCGCACCGGTGGACCCGGTGGCCGGGTCCGCGGCGATTGCCGTCCCCGTCGCGCTCGGACCTGGATCGGTCGCCCGCTCGGCGGAGCCCGTGCAGGCCGCCAGCGCGATCGCCACCGCGACCACGGCGACGAGCGCCCGTCTCATCCGACCGCGGCCACGTCCTCGTACGGCGACTCCAGCAGCTCGCGCACCGAACCGTCGCCGTCGAAGAACAGGAACCGGTCCATCAGCCGCATGAACCAGCGGTCGTGCGTGACCGCGATCACCGTCCCCTGGTACCGGTCCACGGCCTCCTGGAGGGCGTCGGCCGAGGCCACGTCGAGGTTGTCCGTGGGCTCGTCCAGCAGCAGCATCGTGGGCGAGTCCACCTCCATCAGCAGGAGCTGGAACCTCGCCTGCTGGCCGCCGGACAGGAGCTCGAACGGGTTCCGCCCGACCTGGTCGATCTCGTAGCGGCGGAGCGCCGCCATCGACTCGGTCATCGTCATCCCCCGCTTGCGGAGCACCTCGACGATCGGCAGGTCGGCGACGTCGGCGCGCTCGTGCAGCTGCGCGAATAGGGCGGGCTCGACCCGCGCCCCGAGCTTCCATCCGCCCTCCTGCGCGATCTCCTCGCCCGCCAGCAGCCGCATGAAGTGCGTCTTGCCGGTCCCGTTGGGGCCGATCACCCCGATCCGCTCGCCGAACCAGACCTCGGCGTCGAACGGCCCGACGATCCCGGCGATCGAGAGCCCGGTGACCCGGAGCGCGACCTTGCCCGTGCGTCCGCCCCGGATACGCATCCGGACGTTCTGCACATCGGCCTTCTCGGGCGGTTTCTCGCGCTCCTCGAACCGGTCGAGCCGGTGCTGCGCCGACCGAGCCTTCGAGGCCCAGTTGTCGTTGTACGCGGACTTGCGCCGCATCTCCTTCACCATGTCCGAGAGCCGCCGGTGCTCGGCCTCGTAGCGCCGGTGATCCTGGTCGAGCCGGTCGACCCGGGCGTCGCGCGACACCGCGTAGCTCGAGAACCCGCCGTGGTGCGTCCACGCAGCGCGTCCCTCGAGCGTGACGATCCTGGTCGCGGCGCGGTCGAGCACGGTCCGGTCGTGGCTCACGAACAGGACGGTCTTGGAGCTCGCCGCGATCGCATCCTCGAGCCAGCGCTTGCCCTCGATGTCGAGCGCGTTGTCGGGCTCGTCGAGCATCACGGTGTCGAACCGCGACCGCAGGATCACCTCGAGCGCGAGGCGCTTGCGTTCGCCGCCCGAGAGCGTCTCGATCCTGCGCGCCGCGCACTCGGGGTAGCCCTGCCCGAACGCCGCGTGCGTGCACTGGTCGAACAGCACCTCGGCCTCGTACCCGCCGGCCTCGCCCCAGTTCGCGAGCGCGTCCGCATACCGCATCTGCGCCTCTTCGCCGGGGTGGTCGTGCATCCAGCGCTCGGCCTTGGCAACGCGGATCGCCGCCTCCGAGACACGTGGTTCGGCGTACGCGAGGAGGAAGTCGCGCACCGTGGTCGGGCGCGCCTCCGACCCGATGAACTGCCGCATCAGCCCGACCCGCCCGTCGGTCTGGATCGAGCCCGCGGTCGGGCGGTCGTCGCCCACGATCAGGCGGAGCAGGGTCGACTTGCCGATGCCGTTCGCGCCGACGAGACCGGCGTGCTCGCCCTCGGGCACGCGGAAGCTCACCCCCTCGAACAGCGTCCAGCCGCCCGGCAGGGCGTACGCGACGTCGGCGAGCTCGATGAACCCCATGGGCGCTCCACGCTAGCAGCCGCCGAGGGGCGCTCCGGTCACCGCGCGGCGGCGCGCTCGTGCTCGAGCGAGAGCTGGCCGCAGGCCGCGTCGATCTCGCGCCCGCGCGTGTCGCGGATCGTCACGGCGACGCCGGCATCGTCCAGGATCGACGCGAACGCGCGGATGCGCGTGGCCGGGCTCGGCTTGGACGGCCACCCGGGCGTCGGGTTCAGCGGGATCAGGTTGACGTGCGCCCGCAGGCGAAGCGCGATCGGTGCGAGCCGCTCGGCCTGCTCGTCCGCGTCGTTGGTCCGGTCGATCATCGCCCACTCGATCGACGGGCGGCGACGAGTCACCCTGCGCCACGCCTCGATCGCGTCGATCAGCTCCTCGAGCGGCCATAGCCTGTTGACGGGGACGAGGTGGTTGCGCAGGCGGTCGTCGGCCGCGTGCAGGCTGACCGCGAGCCCGACCTGCGGGTACGCCTCGGCGAGGCGCCGGATCGCGGGCGCGACGCCGACGGTCGAGACCGTGACGTGCCGGTCCCCCATCCCCATCTCACCGGTGAGCAGCTCGAGCGCGCCGAACGTGTGACGTTCGTTCGAGAGTGGCTCGCCCATCCCCATGAAGACGGCGTTCGAGAGGCGACGGGGGGTGGACGCGGGGAGGGCGGCCGCCTCCCGCCTGGCCCAGACCGCCTGCGCGGCGATCTCGCCGGCGGTGAGGTTGTTGCGGAGCCCCATCTGCCCCGTCGCGCAGAACCCGCAGCCCATCGCGCACCCGGTCTGCGTCGAGACGCAGACGGTGACCCGGTCCCGGTAGCCCATCAACACGGTCTCGATCACGTGCCGGCCACCTATCCGCAGCAACGCCTTCCGGGTCGCGCCCTTGTCCGCCTCGCGCTCCTCGAGCACCTCGACCCCGATCGGGAGCTCGGCCTCGAGCCGCTCGCGCAGGCGCTTGGGGACGTCGGGCATCCGGTCGTACGTCGCCGCTCTCTGCCAGAGCTGCCGATGCACCTGCTTGGCCCGGAACGGCGGCTCGCCCCAGCCGCCGAGGCGTTCGGTGAGCTGGTCGAGGGTGAGGTCGTAGACGGTCGCCACGAGGACGAGCCTACGAGGAAGCGGCTCCTACCAGTAGCGAGCGGTCGACATCGCGAACGCCGCGAGCGACACCAGCGCCAGGTTGAGGATGGCGAGGCTCCGCCCCTTGGCCTGGAGCGCGGCCAGCTCCTGCACCAGCCCAGGAGGCGGCTGGTCGCCGGCCTGCGAGATCTGGGCGCCGACCGCGAGCGAACGCTCGAGCGTCGGCTTGGTCAGCGCCCCGCCGATCGCGACCGCGACGATCGCCGCGAGCGCTCCGATCGTGAGCCAGAGCCCGATCGCTTTGCCGAGGAAGTCCCCGAGACCCCCGTACGCCTGCATGTCGTGCCAATAGAGGAATCCGCCCGCGACGATCGTCGCCCCGGCGATCCGAAGGAGCCAGTCGGTGAGGTGACGCACGGCCAACAGCTCGCGCATGAATGGGCCGGCCGCGGGGCCGATCGCCTTGGCCGTCGGTTGCAGGAAGACCACCAACAGGAACAGCGCCCCACCCCATGCGATCGCGAGCAGCACGTGGATCACGCGGAACACGATCATGTAGATGCTCGTCGCGAGCACGCCCACACCTCCTCGTCGGCAACGGTGCATCCTCCCGTCGTGAGCCGTCAGGGGTCAACCGCGTAGGCTGGGCGCGTGACGAAGAACCCCTTCGAAGTCATCCGGGAGGCACACGGGACCGTCGTGCTCGACGGCGGGCTCGCCACCGAGCTCGAGCGCCGCGGAGCCGACCTGAGGGACCCGCTCTGGTCCGCGAAGGTGCTCGTCGAGGACCCCGACGCGATCCGCGCGGTGCACGAGGCGTACTTCGAGGCCGGGGCGGACGTCGCGATCTCGGCCAGCTACCAGGCGACGTTCGAGGGGCTCGCCGGCCGCGGGATCGCACGCGATGAGGCCGCCAAGCTGATGCGGCGGAGCGTCGAGCTCGCCCGCGAGGCCGCGGGCGGCGACCGGGTCGTCGCCGCGTCGGTCGGGCCCTACGGCGCGATGCTCGGCAACGGCGCCGAGTACACGGGCGACTACGACCGGAACGAGGACGAGCTCGTCGAGTTCCACGTTCCGCGGATCGAGGCGCTCGCCGAGGCCGAGCCCGACGTGTTCGCGGTCGAGACGATCCCCTCGTTCGTCGAGGCAGGCGCCCTGGCCCGCGCGCTGGAGCGGGTGCCCGAGATCCCCGCGTGGGTCAGCTTCAGCTGCCGCGACGGCGGGCACGTCTGCGACGGCACCCCGATCGCCTCGGCCGTCGAGATCGTGGCGGCCGCGCCGAGCGTGATCGCCGTCGGCGTCAATTGCACCTCGCCGCTGCACGTCGAGCGGCTCGTCGAGACGATCTCGGCGACGACCGAGGAGCGGGTCGTCTGCTACCCGAACCGGGGCTCGTTCTGGGACCCGATGCGCAAGACCTGGACCGACCCTCCACGGCAGGACGCCCGGCCGCCGCTGCGGCCGCTCGCGTGGAAGGAGGCCGGCGCGTCGATGATCGGCGGGTGCTGCGGGACGACGCCCGAGGACATCGCCGCGATCGCCGCGGCGCTCGGCCGCGCCTGAGCGTTCGCTAGCGGGGCGTATCCGGGCCGGGCTCGAACGGCGCCCCGTGCCCCGGCACGATCCTGCGGAGGTCCGGCAGCGCGAGGACGCGGGCGCGCTTCTCGTGGAGCACCGCCGGGTCGGGCGCGAACGGGTCCTCCACCGGGATCGTGGAGGTCCACCACAGATGCGTGAACACCACGAGCCCGCCGTCCGTGTCCACGAGCGTCGAGACATCTTGCGGGGAATGCCCGGGTGTCTCGATCAGGCGGATCGACGAGGACAGCTCGAATCCTTCCGCGGGCCGGTCGACCCACAGGTCGTCGCGGTACCACGCCCAGTGGTCGTGGACCCTCGCGTTCGGGAACAGCGCCGCGTTCAGCGTGTGGTCGGGATGGTGGTGCGAGAGCACCACGTCCGTGATCTGCTCGGGTGCGAGCTCGAGCTCGGCGAGCGGTCGCAGGATCGCGTCGCGTCCCGACACGAGACCAGGATCGGTCACGACGAGCACCCCGCCGTCCCGCACGAACCCGACCGTCGAGCCCACCCGCTCGCCGCCGTCGCGGAGGTAGCCCTCACACAGGATGTGGACCTCGGCCGTCATCGACTCGCGCGAACTCCAGGTCGGCTTGTGGTCTCCCACCGTACGCCACGTCGCGGCCTCGCTCCGAACCACCACGCCGCTGCCCGGTGAACGTTTCCTCATCGTCCCGGGGGTTGTGCTCCGCGAACGCCGACCGGAGGATCGGCGGACGGTGCGGCCGATCACACCGAGGACGGTCCGGCCGGCGGCTCATGGCCGGCGGCCGCTCCGCGCGGGCCGGGCGACCCTCGCCGCTCGGCCCGCGCTCCACCCCGTACTCCCTTCGCCCGCGGCCGCGTGCTCGCGCATGAGAAGTTCGATCCGAAGCGCGGGGTGCCGCGAACACCCGGCGTGGGTGCTCGGCTCGAGCTCGGAGGCGATCGACCTTCCGACCACGCGCCCGCTCGCCGTCTCGGGCCCGCTCCCGAACCCTCCTCGACCCCCGAGGGCCGCCGCCGGCTCCTGATGGGCCGGCTCGCCGGCGTGCTGTTCCTCGCGTCGTCCGGGCTCATGCTGATCGCGCTGCCGCTCTCGCCGGCGGACGCGAGCATCGCCGGCACGGTGGCGGTGGCGGCGAGTGGGGCCGCCGTCGGGTGCTTCGCGATGTTCGCTCGGTGGGACGCCTGGCCACGGGTCACGAGCCTCGTCCTGGTGCCACCGGCGTTCGCACTGATCGCCCTCGGCAACCTGTACGGCGGGCGCGAACACACCTACGGGGTCTTCTTCGTCGTCGCGTTCGTCTGGATCGGGCTCGCGCACGGTCCGTGGACCTCGCTCGCGGTCGCACCGCTCGCGATCGTCGCGTACCTCGTGCCCTTCGTCTTCCTCCCCGGTGACGTCGAGGCGGGCGTGAGCTCGGTCGCCGTCACGATCCCCGCATGCATCATGGTCGGCGAGGTCCTGTCCTGGGGTTCCACGAGGCTCGCCCGGACCGAGGAGGAGCTCCGGCACGAACGCGAGATCGCCCAGGGACTGAAGGAGCTCGCCGACATGAAGACCGCGTTCATGTCCGCGGTCTCGCACGAGCTCCGAACGCCGATCACGATCTGCCGCGGCCACCTCGAGGTCCTGGAGCCCGACGCCGATCGCCTCGAGATCGGCGAGACGATCGCGCTCGTGCTGGACGAGCTCGACCGGATGAACCAGCTGGTCGACGACATCACGATCGCGGTACGCGGCGACGACCCGTCGTTCCTGCGGAAGGAGCAGGTGCAGGTCGACACGCTCGTCGCCCGCGTCGCGCGGAAGGTCGCGCCGCTGCTGAACGGGCGCCTGCGGGTCGGTCCGATCCCCGCGGACGCACGCCTGCAGGCCGACCCGCGTCGCCTCGAGCAGGCCCTGGTGAACCTGCTGCAGAACGCCGCGGTCCACACGCCCGAGGGGACGCCCGTGCAGCTCCGCGTCGCGCAGGCGCGCAGGGCGTGGCTGTTCGAGGTCGAGGACCTGGGGCCGGGGCTTCCGCGGGGCCAGGACGAGGAGGCGTTCGAACGGTTCGTGCACGGACCGGCGTCGAGCGGGTCCGGTCTGGGGCTCGCGGTCGTCCGCAGCATCGCGCGCGGCCACGGCGGCGAGGCGGGGGTCGACAACCACCCCGGGAAGGGAGCGACGTTCTGGATCCTGATCCCACGATGACGGTCCTGCTCGTCGAGGACGAGGATCGCATCGCGTCGTTCGTGACCAAGGGTCTCGGCGCGCGAGGGTTCGAGGTCCGCCGTGTGGCCTCTGGCGCCGAGGCGCACGCCGCCGTCTCCGATGAGGTCGGCGTCGTCGTGCTCGACCTCGGGCTGCCCGACGTCGACGGGCTCGAGGTGCTCCGCCGGCTCCGGGAGCAGCGCCCGCGCCTGCCGGTCGTGATCCTGAGCGCCCGCGGCGACATCGAGGACCGGGTCCGCGGGCTCGACCTGGGTGCCGACGACTACGTGGCCAAGCCGTTCGCGATCGACGAGCTCGCCGCGCGCCTGCGTGCTCGGCTGCGGCCCCGCTTGGACGACGCGGTCCGGCTCAGGGTCGGCGAGCTCGAGCTCGACCTGATCGCGCGGCGCGCGCGCGTGGGCGAGCGCGTGATCTGGCTCACGCCCCGCGAGTTCGCGCTGCTCGAGATGCTGATGCGTCACGCCGGGACCACCGTGACGCGTCCCGAGCTCCTGTCCGAGGTGTGGTCGCTCGACTTCGACCCGCGCTCGAACCTCGTCGACGTGTACGTCCGGTACCTGCGTCGCAAGCTCGGTCCCGCCTGGATCACCACCGAACGCGGCGTCGGCTACCGGATCGTCGATCCGAACCCGGAGCCGCGGACCGGCGCCGCCGACCCGCGCGGGTCTGCGCAGCCCTGACCGGGCGCCCTCAGACCGAGATCCGGCTCCTCGGCAGGAACCGTCCCTGGCCCGGCTTGCCGTGGAAGGTCCCGTCCTGCACGAGCACCTGCCCCCGCTGGAGCACGACCTCGGGCAGACCGCGCACCTTCCGGCCCTCGTACGCCGAGTAGTCGACGTTCATGTGATGGGTCTTCGCCGAGATCTCGCGCTCGACGCGCGGATCGAACACCACGACGTCCGCGTCCGAACCCGGCGCGATCGTGCCCTTGCGTGGGTACAGGCCGAACATCTTGGCCGGCGCCGTCGCGACGATCTCGACGAAGCGGTTCAGACCGATGTGGCCGGCCTCGACGCCCCCGTACAGGAGCGTGAACCGGTCCTCCACCGAGGGGAGACCGTTCGGGATCTTGGAGAAGTCGTCCTTGCCGAGGTCCTTCTGCCCCACGTAGTTGAAGGGCGCGTGGTCGGTCGAGACGATCTGGAGGTCGTCGCCGCGCAGGCCCTTCCACAGCTCCTCCTGGTGGTCGGCCGGCCGGAGCGGCGGCGAGCACACGAACTTCGCGCCCTCGAACCCCGGCCGACCCATGTCGTCGAGCGACAGGTACAGGTACTGCGGGCAGGTCTCGGCGAACGCGGGCATGCCGCGGTCGCGCGCCTCGCGGACGGCGTTCAGCGCGTCGCGCGAGGACAGGTGGACGATGTAGGCGGGGGTCTCGGCGAGCTCGGCGAGCTTGAACACGCGGTGGACGGCCTCGCCCTCCATGACGGACGGGCGGGTGAGGCCGTGGCTGAGCGGTTCGGTCTTGCCCTCGTCCAGGAACTGTCGCACGAGCACGTCGATCGGCCCGCCGTTCTCCGCGTGCATCATGATCAGCGCGCCCGAGTCGCCGGCCTGGCGCATCGCCCGGAAGATCGACGCGTCGTCCAGCATGAATACGCCCGGGTACGCCATGAAGAGCTTGAACGAGGTCACGCCCTCCCCCACGAGCTCGTCCATCTCCTTGAGCACCTGGTCGTTGACCTCGCGGATGATCATGTGGAACCCGAAGTCGGTCGTGGCCTTCCTCGCCTTCTCGTGCCAGCGGTCGAGGCCCTGCCGCAGGCCCTCTCCGTAGTCCTGGAGCGCGAAGTCCACGATCGTGGTGGTCCCGCCGAACGCGGCCGCGCGCGTCCCGGTCTCGAAGTCGTCCGAACAGAAGCTGCCGCCGAACGGCAGGTCCATGTGGGTGTGGACGTCGACGCCGCCAGGCATCACGTACCGGTCGGTCGCGTCGATCTCGACGTCGGCCTGGACCGGGATCCCCACGCCGATCGCGGCCACACGCTCGTCCTCGATCACGACGTCGGCCTTCGTGGTCTCGGTGGCGGTCACGACCGTGCCGCCCTTGATGACGGTCCTCATGGCGTCGATCTCCTTCCGTCCTTGGCCGTGGTTCTCGGCCGTGCTGGGCGCGTGCGTTCCCGGCATCATCCGACCGCGGTCGGCGGCGGGCAAGCCGTGCGTGGGCCGGCGGGGGGCTATCCTCCACCGGTGAGCTCCACGGACTGGCACGTCGCCCAGGTCAACATCGCGCTCCCGCGTGCGCCGCTCGATGACCCCGGGCTCGAGGATTTCGTCGCGATGCTCGCGCCGATCAACGCGCTCGCGGACGCGAGCCCGGGATTCGTGTGGAGGCTCCAGGGCGAGACGGGCGACGCGACCGGGATCCGCGCGTTCGGCGACGACCGGATCCTCGTGAACCTGTCGGTGTGGGAGACGATCGAGGCGCTCGGAGCGTTCGTCTTCACCTCCCGACACACGGAGGTCCTTCGGCGCCGGCACGAGTGGTTCGAGCAGATGGCCGAGGCACATCTGGCGCTGTGGTGGATCCCGGCCGGCGCCACGCCCACCGTCGAGGAGGCCGAGCGGCGCCTCGCCACCCTGCGCGAACGCGGTCCCTCCTCGGACGCCTTCACCTTGCGAGAGCCGTTCCCCGCGCCCGGCTCCAACGTCCCGGTACCCTCGCAAGATCGCTGGCGGTACCCCACCACCGCGCAACCGGCGTGAGGTGTCTTACCCCGTCCCCGCGCGCACGTGGCGTTCTGCCCTTCGGGGTGAAGCACTGGGTCCCGGTCCTCGTCCCTCTGGTGGTACTGCTCGGTCTGTCGGCTCCCCCGGCGCGGGCTGCGCAGTCGGGTCAGTTCGTGCTGCGGTGCCCGTACTCGCATTCGCTGCCGGACGACCCGATCGTGTTTCCGGGTCAACCGGGCGCATCCCACCTGCACGACTTCTTCGGCAACACGAGCGTGAACGCATTCTCGACGTTCGAGACGATGCTCGCCGGCGAGACCAACTGCCGCGTCCCGAGCGACACGGCCGGCTATTGGGCCCCCACGGGGTTCCTGAACGGCGTGCGGCTCAAGCCCGGCGTCATGCGCATCTACTACCTGGGTCCGGCCACCGGGACGCCCGGGACGATCCCTGCGGGACTGCAGATGGTGGGCGGCAACAAAGAGGCCCAATCGCCCACCGAGAACCCGCACGTGTCGTGGAGCTGCGGGCAGACCACGAGCGTGTCAACCCCGCACCAGGACACGCCGTACGACTGCAGGCCGTGGGCCCAGTACCCGTTCGTCGACGGGATCGTCGCATCGATCGACTTCCCGAGCTGCTGGAACGGCACCGGCCTCCGCCCGGAGGACGTCACGTACCCGGAGGGCGGCGCGTGCCCGCCGGGGTTCGGGAACATCATCCCCAAGCTGAGCGAACGCGTGCATTACGGCGTGATGAACCCAATCGGGCTGGACGGGACGCTCGCGTTCCAGCTCTCGAGCGGCCCCCCGTACTCGATGCATGCGGACTTCTGGAACACGTGGGAGCAGGAACGTCTCGATCAGCTCGTCGCGGACTGCCTGGTCGCGCAGGTCCATTGCGGCTCGGTCGACGCCACGAGCACGATCCGGTGGGTGCGGCAGTTCGGGACGCAGCGGTACGACCTCGCGAACGCCGCGGCGCCGGACGGTGAGGGTGGCTCGTACGCCGCCGGGTTCACGAACTTCTCGCTCGACGGAAAGCCGTACCACCATCGCTACGACGCGTTCCTCACCCGGTACGACGCGGAGGGCGACAAGCTGTGGACCCGGCAGTTCGGCACGAACGGGACCGATCAGGCTCTCGCGATCTCGGTCTCCGGGACCGACGTGTACGTCGCGGGTTCGACCGACGGGCGGTTCCCCAAGCAAAGGGCGAAAGGCGGGACCGACGCGTTCGTCGCCCGGTTCGACGCCGGCGGCAGGCTGGCGTGGCTGAAGCAGTTCGGTACGCACCGAGACGACGAGGGCGCCGCGATCTCTGCCAGCGCGGATGGGATCGTCCTTGCCGGGACGACGCGCGGGCCGCTCGATCGGCAGCGGCTCCACGGGCCGTCCGACGCGTTCGTGATGCGGCTCGACAACGACGGTCTCGAGAGCTGGACGAGGCTCCTCGGCGGGAACGGCGAGGACCGGGGCCTCTCGGTCGCGCTGCGCGCGGGCCAGGTGTTCCTCGCGGGGACCACGCAGGGCCTGCGTCGCACGATGGCGGACCAGGACGGGTTCGTCGCGGGGTTCGACCGGCGCGGTCGGCCGGCGTGGCGCTACCCGCTCGGCGCGTCGGATACCGACGCGATCACGTCGATCGTCCCGCGCGCCGAGGGCGTGTATTTCGCGGGGTGGACCTCGGGGACGTTCCTGCAGGAGCCGCCGGCGGGCGGGGTCGACGCGGTGATCGGCAAGCTCCAACCGGACGGGACCCTGCTGTGGCTCAAGCAGTTCGGGAGCGCGACCGACGACCAGGCGACGGCGCTGTCGATCGCGGGCAAGGGTCTGTACGTCGCCGGCTCCACGATAGGCGAACTCCCCGACGGCACGGCGCTGGGGGAGAGCGACGGCTTCCTCCGCAAGTACCTGCCGAACGGCACCCAGCTCTGGACGCGGCAGTTCGGCACGGCGGACTACGACGCGGTCTACGGGATGGCGTCGGACCCGAAGGGCGTGGTGGCCGTCGGGACCACGCACGGGGCCTTCGAGGGCCAGACGAACGCCGGTGACCGGGACGTCTTCCTCGTGAGGATCGCGTTCTCCTGACGGGCTCCGCCGCCCCTCGCTCCGGGGGATTGGCACGCTGGGTGATCTGGTGGAAGCTGGCCGCCTGATGACCTCCCCGGTCGGGATCCGAGGGGATCGACCCGGCGTCGTGCCGCGGATCTCCCGCGACGACCTCGTGCCGATCCTCGTGCTCGGGGTTCTGTACTACGCCGCCGCTCGGCTCGGACTCCGGCTCGCGATCGTCGAGGACAACATCACGCCGCTCTGGCCGCCGACCGGTCTCGCGCTGGTGGCGTTCCTGCGGTACGGCTGGCGCCTGTGGCCGGGGGTCGCGATCGCGGCGTTCCTCGTCAACCTGCCGATCACGAACGTCCCCGCGGCGGTCCTCACCGCGGCGGGGAACACCCTCGCGCCGATCCTGGCCGCCTGGCTGCTCGAGCGGGCCGGCTTCCGGCAGCAGATCGACCGCGTCCGCGACGTCGTGGCGCTCGTGGGTCTCGGCGCGCTGCTGAGCATGACGATCAGCGCGACGATCGGGAGTATCGCGCTGGTGCTGTCGTCGCGCATCGCGCTCGACGAGTTCTGGGGCGCGTGGACCGTGTGGTGGGCGGGCGACGCGATGGGGATCCTCGTGGTGGCGCCGTTCCTGCTGTGCGTGCTCACGTGGAACCAGGTCGAACCCAAGCTCGGCCTCCGCCGCCTCCCCGAGGCGTTGGTGATGCTGGCGCTCCTGATCGGTGCCTCCGTGTTCGCGATGTGGAACACGGGTCAGCTCCTGTTCCTGCTCCCCCCGCTCGTCGGGTGGATCGCGTGGCGTTTCCAGCTCCGCGGCGCGGCGCCGGCGGTGCTGCTCGTGTCGACCGTGGCCGCGTGGGCCGCCAGCCGGATGGTCGGATGGTTCGCCGACCTGTCGCTCACCGAGAAGATGCTCACGCTCCAGCTGTTCAACGCGACGATCGCGTTCACCGCGTTCTTCCTGTCCGCACTCGTCTCCGAACGCACGCGGGCCCGCGAGCGGCTTCAGCGCGCCGCCGATGACCTCGAGGGGCGCGTTCGTCAGCGCACGTCGCAGCTCGTCGAGGCCAACGAGCACCTCGGGCACGAGATCACCGAACGGCGCGACGCCGAGACCAAGCTCCGCCGGAGCGAGCACGAGCTCGCGGAGGCGCAGGACCTGGCGAGGCTCGGTCGGTGGGAGTGGGACCTGGGGTCCGGGACGGTCACCTGGTCCGACGATCTGTTCCGGATCCACGGGTACGCGCCGGGAGCGTTCCCGATGACGTTCGAGAAAGCCGTGGAGCTCGTGCCCGAGGAGGACCGCCAGCGGATCGAACGCAACCTCGCGGCCGCGCTCGCGATGCGTCGGCGAGAGGTGCCCGACATCGAGTACCGGATCGTTCGCCCGGACGGTGAGCTCCGGGCGCTCCTGGGTCGAGCTCGCATGTTCTTCGACGACGCCGGCTCCCCCGTCCGGATGCTCGGCGTGGTCCAGGACGTCACCGAACGCGTCGACTACGACCGCCAACACCGGATCGCCGAGACCCTCCAGCGCGCGCTGCTCCCCCAGGACCTCCCGATGGTCGACGGGCTCGCGCTCGCCGCGCGGTACCTGCCGGCCGAGGTGGGGTTCAAGGCGGGCGGCGACTGGTACGACGTGATCCCGCTCGTCGGCGGCCGGGTCGGGCTCGTGATCGGCGACGTCGCCGGGCACGGGCTGGAGGCGGCGAGCGTGATGGGGCAGCTCCGAATGGCGGTGCGCGCCTATGCGCTCGAGGGGCACCGGCCGGCCGACGTCGTCGCGCACGCCGATTCGGTGATCCGCGTGGTCGCGCCCGACGAGATCGCCACGATGACGTACGTGGAGGTCGACCCCGCGTCGGGCGCCGTCCGCTTCGTCGGCGCGGGACACCCCCCACCGATCGCGATCGACGCCGAGGGAGCCAGGTACCTCGAACTTCCCAAGCAGCCACCGATCGGAGTGGCCGCCGGCTGGGCGTACGAGGAGTTCGTCGTCGACGTCGAACGCGGCGCCAAGGTCGTCCTGTATACGGACGGCCTCATCGATCGGCGGGACATCGCGCTCGAGGAGGGATTGGAGCGACTGCTCGCGGCCGCCGGCAGGGACCCGGGACGCCCGGTCGAGGCCGTGTGTCGCGAGCTGATCACGGCGTTGGTGCCCGGCGAGGCGGCCGACGACATCGCGATCCTCGCGATGGAACGGCTGCGCGTGCGAGAGGCCTTCCGATTCCGGATGCCCGCGGAGCCGGCCGAGCTCGCCCGGATGCGCCGAGCGCTCGGGGGCTGGCTCCGGGGCGTCGGCGTCGAGCCCGAGGACACGAACGATCTCGTGCTCGCCTGCGCCGAGGCCTGCTCGAACGCGATCCGCCACGCGTACGGCCCGGGTGCCGGGACGGTGGACATCGAGGCTCATCGCGACGACGGCGCCGTCGAGGTCGTCGTCCGCGACTTCGGCCGCTGGCGCCAACGACGGGGCCAGGACGGCGGCCGTGGGCTGGCCTTGATCGAGGCGCTCGCGCCCTCGATGCGCATCGAGCGGAGCGAACGGGGCACCGTCGTGACGATGCGGCGGACCCTCCGAGGCGCGGTCTCGGTGTGACCGAGCACCCGAACGTCACGATCGCCGCCGACGACGGCGTCGTGGTGGCCAGCCTCTCCGGCGAGATCGACCTGTCGAACGCGGCCGAGATTACCGACGCGCTCCTCGTCGGCGTCCCGAACGAAGCGCTCGGCCTGGTGATCGATCTCTCGGAGGTGTCCTACATCGACAGCGCCGGTGTCCGGATGCTGGCCGAGCTCGACCACCGGCTCGGTTGGCGGGCCCAGGCGCTCCGCGTCGTCGCTCCCGAGGAGTCGCGCTCCCGGCGGGTGCTCGAGATCGCGGGTCTGGAGCGGGTGCTCTCCCTGGACACCACCGTGGAGGCCGCCCGGACGAGCGTCCAGGACCCGAGCGAGGAACCTGAGCTGCCCGATGGCTGAGGCCAGGGTCGCTCGATGGCTGTTCGCCTCGTTCTACACTCGACCGAGCACGCCCTCGTAGCTCAGTGGAGAGAGCAGCGGTTTCCTAAACCGCGAGTCGCAGGTTCGATTCCTGCCGGGGGCACGGCATCTACCAGCACAAACGCCTCCCCGACGATCCGAGGGCACCGTAGCGACCATGCTCGCCGCGACGGTCGTGGCGTGGTCGTTGACGTGGACCGGCCTCATGATCCGCGACGCCATGCTCGGGCTCGGGATCACGCTGGAGTGGGGCTTTTGGGTCCATGCCGTGAGCGTCGGCGTGGTGGCCATCGGGACCATCGTTGTGGTGGCTACCGCAAGGGCAGGAGCGCATACCGCGACGTAGCCAGAACGCCGGCTCGCCGTGCGGCGCCGGCTCGCGATGCCTGGCGGCGGGATGGACTGCTCGAGCTCGCAGCCCACGGCCTCCTCGACAGGCCCCGGTTCTGAGCGGCGCTATGGCAAACGCACGTCTTGGCCTGCGTCGAGACCGAGGTCCCGGATGAGGCTGGCCATCCGACGGACTGCGGTGTCTTCGACCTGGACCGCCGGATTCGCAACGGACTCACCTGACACGTCCTTGATGACGATTCCCTCTTCTGCGATCAAGAGGCGGGCCTGCTCTTTTCGATCCCAGGCCTCCGCGGCCGCGGTCAGGATCACGAGGTGATGAGGCTCCAGCTCGTACCCCTCGATAACCGCGCGCCACCAGCGCCTCGCGCCTCGGGACAGATGGGTAGGAGCTCGGGTGGGACCGGTAGCAGTGCTCGGTCCTAAGGATCTGCTGATGGCCTGACTCATCCGAATGCCAACCTCTGTCCGGCCTGACACACGCGCAACCGACGCCACCGGATCCGGCGGCCCTCTCGCTATTTCCACAGAGGAACCGTGGCTCGACAAGTCACCCGCAAGGGCTACGCGGTTCGTCGGATTGCGCTCTCGCGAGGGAAGCAGGCTGAATCTGGGTCTCAGAGATCGGCTCGCCGTGCGGCGCGGGCTCCCGGTGCGCCCAATGGCGTGGAGTGACCCCGAGACCGCTGACCCAATGCAACCGTCCGACCGCATTCGTACCGAACGTCGGTGGACCGCCGAACAGCGCCGCGCTAAGGCGCCGCGTCGAGGACGTCGCACGGCGAGCCGTGGCAGCCGTGCTCGCCGAGACCTGCACGCGGCAGAGGAGGAGCTGAGGCGGGCGACCCCGCAGAAGACGAGATCGTCCGGCGCAGTCACCTGTAACCGCCTGGCGCGTCGTGGTGAACCTCTTACGAGGCGGCCTCCTTCGGCGCCGAAGACGAGTCACGCATGGCGCGCATCGCTTCCCCGGGAAGCCGCCGACGCCCGCTACCCCTCAACGCGTTCCTCGGAACCGTGGTCCTCGAGGAGAAGGACTGCTTCCTTGGCCGGCCACTCCGAGTCGATCTCCGGATCGAGATCGCTGAGCGCCTCGTCGACCGCGCTCCGCGTGCGCCTCAGGTTGTTAAAGAGCAAACGCCGCCGGTGCTTGAGCTCCGAGAGGATCCGACCAGCCTCCTGCCGTGCCTCGTTCAGGAGCGCATCGGCGCTGGTTAGGGTCTCTTCGGCCCTTTCCTGGGCCTCGCTCTGGATGGCGTCGGCGGCCTGACGCGCCACTTGCAGGGTGTCGTCCGCCAAGCTGCGGACTTCATTCGCCTTGCTCTCGGCGTCTTGTTGGATCCGATCGGCGTCGGCCCGCGCTTCCGAGAGCATTCGCTCGAACTCCTCAGTGCCCTGCTTACGGAGCCGCTCGAGCTCGTCGTCGAGAGCTTGCATGACCTGGGTGACGTGGTCCGATACGGCGGCGTAACCGGACTGGCTCGCGGGGTCTTTGTGGGCCGTTTCCGCCCGCTGCCGGGCGCCCTCGAGCTCGGCCTCGAGATCCTCGACCCGGGAGCGTAACGTCTCCACGTCGTCTTCCAATGAGTCGAGGTACTCCTCGACCTGGACCCGGTCGTAGCCGCGTCTCACCACGGGGAAGGCCGGGCGATCGGTCTGATCGAAGCTCATCATCCGTCGGCCCGTCGGCGCTCGAAGGAATTGTCTCTCTAGGCACCGTAGCCGATGTAACCTCTCCGGCCTACCCGGACGAAGGACCTAAGCCTAATAGCACCTAACGACCCAGCATGTTGACCGCACGAACCAGAGCCCAATGGGAGGCGGAGACAGATGGACCGTCTTGCACTTCGTGGGCGCGTCTACCGGAGCAAAGCGGCTAGCGCCACGCCCTCTCGCGGCGGCGGTCTTCGCCCACGCCACGACCTCTCCCCGGAGTGAGATGGCTCGGGATGCTGTGGGACGTAGGCGATGAGGAACGGAGCCTGACGTGCCCGGAGCGTCTGGTCCTCCTCGCAGTCGATCAGCAGCTCGGCGAAGGCGTGAGTCTTCGGGTAGCTCTAGAACTCGCCGATCCGGTCGGCCCGCTCGAAGTCGGGGAGCATGAGGACGTGGAGCAGCTCGGCGTGAGGAGCCGGCCCGAGGGCATCGAGGCGCTCCTGCAGTCGCTTCTCAAGCTCATCCGGACGCATGTGAACCGGAGACTAACGGCGTGGCCGGACGGCGCGAGACCGCTGGCGATCGCCTAATCGTCGAGGCGGCGGCCTTGGCGGGCCTGTTCGGTGACGCGCTGCATCGCACGCTCGAACACGGCTCGCTCGTCGAGCCGCATCGCGAATCGTAGAGGCGTTCGCCTCCAAGGAAGCGACGGGCCGCCACGCCGAGGTCACCCACGTAGTAGCGTACGTGCCCTACTAGCAGCGCCCGCGAAGGGGGACAAATGAGGTATCTCTCGCGGGCAATCGCGCTTTCGACGGCCCTGTGCACGTTGGTGCTCGTGTCAGCGCCGGTGCACGCCACCTCTTCGGGCGAGAACGGGCTGATCTCGTTCCGGCGGTACTTCAACGACAAGCAAACGAGCGGGGCGCTGTTCGTCGTTAACCCGGACGGGAGCCATGAGACCCAGATAACGTTCCCGGCCCCGAACGAGCTCGACTACACGCAGAACTGGTCCCCCGACGGCAAGCAGCTCGCCTTCGAGAGGGTCACGTTCACGCCCGAGTCCGAGACGCACGAGATCTGGGTCGTCAACGTCGACGGGTCGAACCCGCACCGACTCTTCCCGTGCCCCGGCGACGACGTGTGCACCGAGGCCCACTTGCCATCCTGGTCGCCCGATGGACAGTGGATCGCGTTCAGCCTGGGCACGGGACCGGTGACGAACCATCAATCCGCCGACGTCAGCATCTGGGCAATCCATCCCGACGGCACGGGGCTTCGCCAGATCACCCACCCGACCGGGTTCCAGCGGTCAGCAGATTTCGACCCTCAGTGGTCTCCCGACGGAACCCGGATCGTCTTCGAGCGCAGGCTGGCGCGCCGAGACTGGAAGCCTGCTGTCTTCACGGCGGATTCCACCGACGGATCAGACGTCCAGCGTGTCTCGCCAAGGGGTCTCTTGGCCGGGGACTCTCCGGATTGGTCTCCGGACGGGCGGTGGATCATCTACCGGAACGACGAGGCTCCCGGCACGCAGAAGGTGTTCCTCAGCCACCCCGACGGCAGCGGGTTCCGGGTGCTCATTGACGGGGGCGGCGAGGTCTCCTTCACGTCGTCCTCGTTCTCGCCCGACGGCACAAGGATGACGATCGGAGTCTACCCAGGCGTCGGTAGGAAAGGGAACGCGGATGTCTGGATCGGGCGCTTCGACGACCGCATGCGCATCGACGGCTTCAAGCCGCTGACGCGGACGCATCGATGGGAGAGCTCTCCTCGCTGGGGAACCGCACCTTTGCTCGGGTGAGAGAGATTCGAAGTCGCCGGGGCTTTCAGCAGCTCGGCGAAGATGCGGGTCTTGGGGTTGCGCCCAGAACTCGCCGATCCGATCGGCCCGATCGAAGTCGGGAAGCATCAGGACGCGGAGCAGCTCGGCGCGGGGAGCGGGACCGAGGGTATCCAAAACGCTCCTGCAGCCGGCGCTCAAGCTGATCGGGGCGCACGAGGGCGAACGCTAGCACCCGCCGCCGGGGTTCCCTAGTTCTCGATCTCCTCCGGCGAGAACCCGCTAATGGCTATGTATCCGGGTCCGGCTCAGGCGGGCGATCTAACCGATGGGTCTCGTGGTCGAGATGCCGTCCCTGCGCGCGATGCAAGCGATGGATTTCGTGGTCGAGATACCGCTCGACCCAGTCCCGGACGCTTCTCGCCTTCTTCGTGTCGTGAGCGTCCTTCGCTTCTTGCAAGTTGTCAGCTTGAATCCAAAGCCAGTCCCTGGCGATCTCGCTCTCGAATCCACCAATGGCGTCC
>Ga0210378_10000240_pt1 | contig 26687 bp, 25 predicted proteins | sample PLM1_60_b1redo_FD_155465 | JGI IMG/M metagenome (GOLD analysis project Ga0210378, IMG submission 155465) | Groundwater sediment microbial communities from an aquifer in East River, Colorado, USA - PLM1_60_b1 redo | ecosystem: Environmental > Terrestrial > Soil > Riparian zone | place: USA: East...
GGACGACCTCGCGCTCGAAGCGACGGGCGACGCCGACACCTGGCTCGACGTCGCGCAGGCGTTCGCCGGACCGCCCGGACCGGGGCGCCCGCCGCGCGCCGACACCGCGCCCGGCGCCGACCAGCCGTTCGGCACCGCCCACGCACCGGCCCCCGGCTGGCAGCACGGGGGCGCGGCGTGACCCTGATCCGGATCGGCAACGCGTCCGGGTTCTACGGCGACCGGTTCGACGCTATGCGCGAGATGCTCACCGGCGGGCCGCTCGACGTACTGACCGGCGACTACCTCGCCGAGCTGACCATGCTCATCCTCGGCCGGGACCGGATGAAGGACGCCTCCCGCGGGTACGCCCGGACCTTCCTGCGGCAGATGGAGGAGTGCCTCGGCTGGCGGTCGATCCGCGGCGTCAAGATCGTGACGAACGCCGGCGGGCTCAACCCCGCCGGGCTGGCCACCGCCCTCCGGGAACTGTCCACCCGGCTGGGCCTCGACGTGCGGATCGCGCACGTCGAGGGCGACGAGGTCCAGGGCTTCGACGGCGCGCTCACGGCTAACGCGTACCTGGGCTGCTGGGGCATCGTCGAGTGCCTGAACGCGGGCGCTGACGTGGTGGTCACCGGCCGGGTCACGGACGCGTCGCTCGTCGTCGGTCCGGCAGCGGCCCACTTCGGCTGGGCGCGTGGCGACTGGTCCGCGCTGGCCGGCGCGACGGCGGCCGGGCACGTGATCGAGTGCGGCCCCCAGGCCACCGGCGGCAACTTCGCGTTCTTCGCGTCCCTGCCTCGGGTCGAGCACCTTGGTTTCCCGATCGCGGAAATCCACGCGGACGGCTCGTCCGTGATCACGAAGCACGACGGCACCGGCGGCGCGGTCACCGTCGAGACAGTCACCGCCCAGCTGCTGTACGAGATCGGCGGCCCGGCGTACCTCGGTCCGGACGTGGTGACGCACTTCGACTCGATCCGGCTGAGCGACGACGGCCCGGACCGGGTACGGATCGCACCGGTGACCGGATCACCGCCGCCGTCCACGCTGAAGGTCTGCCTCAACCGGCTCGGCGGCTTCCGCAACGCGATGACGTTCGTCCTCACCGGACTGGAGATCGAAGCCAAGGCGGCGCTGGTCCGGTCGCAGCTTTCCGAAGCGCTGGCTGACAAGGGCCCGCGCGAGCTGACCTGGACGCTGGCCCGCACCGACCACGCCGACGCCGACACCGAGGAAGCGGCGAGCGCGCTGCTGCACGTGGTCGCCAAGGACGCCGACCCGGCCCGTGCCGGCCGCGCCTTCTCGCAGGCAGCGGTGGAGCTGGCGCTCGCGTCGTACCCGGGCTTCCACGTCACCGCGCCGCCCGGCGACGCGACGCCGTACGGCGTCTACACGGCGGCGTACGTCCCGGCCACCGACGTCGAGCAAGTTGCCGTCCTCCCCGATGGCGCCCGTCGCGTCGTGGTGCCGCCTGCATTTGGGGTGGGATCGCGTAGTCAGGCTCCACAATCCCACCCCAAATCGACGGACTTCGGCCCGACCCGGCATGCGCCGCTCGGGGCGGTCGTGGGCGCCCGCAGTGGCGACAAGGGCGGCGACGCGAACGTCGGTGTCTGGGCGCGCAGTGATGCCGGTTTCGGCTGGCTCGCCGCCACGCTCACGGTCGAGAAGCTACGCGAACTCCTCCCCGAGACGGCCGAGCTTCCGGTCGAGCGCCACGAGCTGCCGAACCTGCGCGCGCTGAACTTCGTGATCGCCGGCCTGCTCGGCGAGGGCGTCTCGTCCTCGACCCGGTTCGATCCGCAGGCCAAGGCGCTCGGCGAGTGGCTCCGCTCCCGCCATCTCGATATCCCCGAGGTGCTGCTGTGAACGAGCACAGCGCCGCGGCGCGGGCGAAGGCCGGGCGACGCGCCGGCGAAGCCGTGGCATGGCGCACGGCGTCGACCGCGACTGAGGGCGGCGCAGAGCGAGCGAACCAGGAAATACAGCTGCGGGACTTGGTGCGGCGGTTCGTCGAGGCCGAGGTCGTGCCGCACCTGAGCGACTGGGAGCGGGCCGGGGAGGTACCGCGTGAGCTGCACAAGAAGGCCGCCGAGCTGGGGCTGCTCGGGATCGGCTTCCCGGAGAGCGCCGGCGGTTCGGGCGGCGACCTGCTGGACTCGATCGTCGTCACCGAAGAGCTGATCCAGGCCGGCGGGTCGAGTGGCCTGGTCGCCGCGCTGTTCACCCACGGCATCGCGCTGCCGCATCTCGTCGCGGCCGGCGACAAGGCGCAGATCGAGCGTTGGGTGAAGCCGACGCTGGGCGGCACGATGATCGGCGCGCTCGCCGTCACCGAGCCGGACGCCGGCTCCGATGTGGCCGCTATACGCACGCGCGCGGTCCGCGACGGCGACGCCTTCACAGTCAACGGCTCCAAGACCTACATCACGTCCGGCGGGCGGGCGGACTTCGTCACGGTGGCCGTCCGTACGGGCGAGCCAGGCTACGGCGGCATCTCGCTGCTGGTGATCGAGAAGCGCACGCCCGGCTTCACCGTCACCCGGCGACTGGAAAAGATGGGTTGGCACTGCTCGGACACCGCCGAGCTGTCCTTCGTGGACGCTCGCGTCCCGGTCGCCAACCTGGTCGGCGCGGAGAACGCCGGTTTCGCCCAGATCATGCGGCAGTTCCAGGTCGAGCGGGTCACGATGGCAGTCGAGGCGTACGCCACCGCGCAGCGCTGCCTCGACCTGACGCTGCGGTGGGTTCGCGCCCGCGAGACGTTCGGCCGCGCCCTCGTGCAGCGCCAGGTCGTCCGGCACAAGCTGGTGGAGATGGCCAGGCAGATCGACGTCGCCCGGGTCTACGTGCGCGACGTAGCCCGGCGGATCAACGACGGCGAGGAGTGCGTCGCGCAGGTCTGCTTCGCCAAGAACACTGCCGTAGCCGCGTGCGACGCCGTCGTGGACGAGGCCGTCCAGCTGCACGGCGGCTTCGGCTACCTGCGCGACGCGGAGGTCGAACGGCACTACCGGGACGCCCGGATCCTCGGGATCGGCGGCGGAACCACGGAAATCATGACCGAACTGGCCGCCAAGCGGATGGGGTTGTAAGAGCCATGCCCGTACTGCGCAGCACCCACGACCCCGGCTCGCCAGCCGCGGCCGAGCAGCGGGACGCCCTGCTCGTCAAGCTGGACGAGGTGGAGGCGGAGCACGCCAAGGCCCGCGCCGGCGGCGGCGAGAAGTACGTCGCGCGCCATCGCAAGCGCGGCAAGCTGCTGGCCCGCGAGCGGATCGAGCTGCTGGTCGACCGGGATTCGCCATTCCTGGAGCTGTCGCCGCTGGCCGCGTGGGGCAGCGACTACGCGGTCGGGGCGAGCGTCGTCACCGGAATCGGGGTGATCGAGGGCGTCGAGTGCATGATCGTCGCCAACGACCCGACCGTGAAGGGCGGCGCGAGCAACCCGTGGACGGTCAAGAAGACGTTCCGGGCGAACGACATCGCGCGTGAGAACCGGCTGCCGCTGGTCAGCCTGGTCGAGTCGGGCGGCGCGGATCTGCCGTCGCAGGCGGAGATCTTCATCCCCGGCGGCCGGGCATTCCGCGACCTGACGCAGCTCTCGGCGGCCGGCATCCCGACGATCGCACTGGTCTTCGGCAACTCCACGGCGGGCGGCGCGTACATCCCAGGGATGTGCGACCACGTGGTGATGGTCCGCGAACGGGCGAAGGTGTTCCTCGGCGGACCGCCGCTGGTGAAGATGGCGACCGGTGAGGAGTCGGACGACGAGTCGCTGGGCGGCGCAGAGATGCACGCCCGCGTGTCCGGCCTCGCCGACTACTTGGCCGTCGACGAGGTGGACGCGCTACGGCTAGGACGGCAGATCGTCGCCAACCTGAACTGGCGCAAGGCAGGCCCGGCCCCGTCAAAGCCGTCTGACGAGCCGCTGTACGACCCCGAGGAGCTGCTCGGGATCGCGCAGACCGACCTGCGGCTGCCGTTCGACCCGCGCGAGGCGCTCGCCCGGATCGTCGACGGCTCGCGGTTCGACGAGTTCAAGCCGGCGTACGGCACCTCGCTCGTGTGCGGCTGGGCGTCCGTGCATGGTTACCCGATCGGTGTGCTGGCCAACGCGCGGGGCGTGCTGTTCAGCGAGGAGGCGCAGAAGGCAACCCAGTTCATCCAGCTCGCCAACGCCGCCGACACGCCGCTGCTGTTCCTGCAGAACACCACCGGCTACATGGTCGGCAAGGAGTACGAGCAGGGCGGGATCATCAAGCACGGCGCGATGATGATCAACGCCGTCTCCAACTCGAAGGTCCCGCACATCACGGTCGTCATGGGGGCGTCGTACGGGGCCGGCAACTACGGCATGTGCGGCCGGGCGTACGACCCCCGGTTCCTGTTCACGTGGCCCAACGCCAAGTCGGCGGTGATGGGGCCGGCGCAGCTCGCCGGGGTCATCTCGATCGTCGCCCGGCAGGCCGCCGAGGCGCGCGGGCAGTCGTACGACGAGGCTGGCGACGCGGCGATGCGAGCGATGATCGAGGGTCAGATCGAGGCCCAGTCGCTGGCGCTGTTCCTCACCGGCCGGCTCTACGACGACGGCATCATCGACCCGCGCGACACCCGTACCGTCCTGGGACTCTGCCTTTCGGCGATCCATAGTGGACCAGTTGAGGGCGCCCGTGGCTACGGCGTCTTCCGGATGTGAGGGCTGCCGTGATAACCCGACTCCTGATCGCCAACCGGGGCGAGATCGCCCGCCGGGTCGCCCGCACCTGCCGGGACCTCGGGGTGGCGCCCGTCGCGGTCTACTCCGATGCGGACGCGGCGGCGGCGCACGTCGCGGACGCCGACGCCGCTGTCCGCCTCCCCGGCAACGCCCCGTCCGAGACGTACCTCCGCGCGGACCTGCTCCTCGACGCCGCTAAGACCACCGCCGCTGACGCCGTCCACCCCGGCTACGGCTTCCTCTCCGAGAACGCTCCGTTCGCCCGCGCGGTAATCGACGCCGGGCTCACCTGGGTCGGGCCGCCGCCTGAGGCGATCGAGGCGATGGGCTCCAAGGTCACGGCCAAGAAGCTGATGGCGGACGCCGGGGTGCCGGTTCTCGCGGAACTCGACCCCTCCGCGGTCGCAGCCGAAGACCTTCCGCTGCTGGTCAAGGCGTCGGCTGGCGGTGGCGGCCGGGGCATGCGGATCGTCCGCTCGTTGGAAGAGCTAGACAGTGCCGTCGAGTCTGCGCGGCGCGAGGCGGCGTCGGCGTTCGGCGATCCGACGGTGTTCTGCGAGCCGTACGTCGAGGCCGGTCGCCACATCGAGGTGCAGATCCTCGCCGACGCGCACGGCACCGTCTGGGCGCTCGGCGAGCGGGAGTGCTCCATCCAGCGGCGGCACCAGAAGGTGGTCGAGGAGACACCTTCGCCAGCCGTGTCGGAAGCGCTCCGGCACGACCTGTGCGACGCGGCGGTGAAAGCAGCCCGGGCAATCGGCTACGTCGGCGCGGGCACGGTCGAGTTCCTGCTCGGTACCGACGGGCGCTTCCACTTCCTGGAGGTGAACACCCGGCTCCAGGTCGAGCATCCCGTCACCGAGTGCGTCTACGGGCTGGACCTCGTGGCGCTCCAGCTCAGCATCGCCGAAGGGCAGCCACTAGCACCGGAACCGCCCGAGCCGCGCGGTCACGCGATCGAGGTCCGGCTCTACGCCGAGGATCCGTCGCACGACTGGCGCCCGCAGACCGGCACGGTGCACCGGTTCGCGGTGCCTGGGGTGTCCGCCGCATTTACGGTGCCCGCTGCGTACGGCGTACGGCTGGACTCCGGCGTCGAGGACGGTTCGGTCGTCGGCGTGCACTACGACCCGATGCTGGCCAAGGTGATCGCCTGGGGCGCCACCCGTGCCGACGCCGCCCGCCGGCTGTCCGCCGCACTCGCCGGGGCCAAGCTGCACGGCGTCGTGACCAACCGCGACCTGCTCGTCCGGGTGCTACGGCATCCCGCGTTCGTGGCCGGCGAGACGGACACCGCGTTCTTTGACCGGCACGGGCTCGATGCGCTCGCCGCTCTGCTGGCCGATCCGACGGCGGTTCGCTGGGCAGCGCTGGCGGCCGCACTGGCCGGAGCGGCCCGCCGCCGCGCGGAAGCACCGGTACTGCGCGGCCTGCCGAGTGGCTGGCGCAACAACCCCTCCCAGCCGCAGCGGATCAGCTACGAGACCGCGGCCGGCGACCGCGCGGAGCTGAGCTACACACTCGGCCGATCCGGGCTGAGTGCCACGGCGGCTGGCGGCGGCGACTCCGTGGCCAGCGACCTCGACGCGCAGGTCATCGACGCGACGCCGGACGCCGTGGTGCTGACCGTGAACGGCGCGCGAACCAGCTTCTCCGTGCACGCCGTCGGCGATACGTCCTTTGTGGACTCTGTGGCCGGTTCGGTAACGCTGACCGAGGTGCCCAGGTTCCCGGACCCGTCGTCGCAGGTGGAAGCCGGTTCACTGCTGACGCCGATGCCGGGCACGGTCGTCCGGCTGCACGTCACCGAGGGCGAGCACGTCGAGGCCGGCCAGCCACTGCTCGTACTGGAAGCGATGAAGATGGAACACCCCGTGGTCGCGCCGCATGACGGCGTCGTCGCCACGCTGCGGGTCGAAGAAGGCAGCCAGGTCGAGGGCGGCGCAGTCCTCGCGGTAATCACACCCCTTGATGAAGGTGCCCTTCATGGGGCGGTAGCCGAATGAAGGTGCCCCTCATCAAGAGAGCCACGGAGGACTAGATGGACTTCAGCGAGAGCCCCGAGCAGGCGATGCTGCGCGAGTCGGTGGCGCAGCTCGCCGGCAAGTACGGCCACGGCTACTTCGTCGAGAAGGCGCGCACGGGCGGGCACACCGACGAGCTGTGGGCCGAAGCCGGGAAGGCCGGGTTCCTCGGCGTCGCCGTGCCCGAGGAGTACGGCGGTGGCGGCGGTGGCATCGCCGACCTGGCGATCGTCTGCGAGGAGCTGGCCGCCGGCGGGTGCCCGTTGCTGCTGATCGTCGTCTCGCCGGCGATCTGCGCCACCGTCATCGCCAAGTTCGGCACGCCGGCGCAGAAGAACCGCTGGCTGCCCGGCTTCGCGGACGCGTCGCTGAAGATGGCGTTCGCGATCACCGAGCCCGATGCCGGCTCCAACTCGCACCGGCTCACCACCACCGCCCGCCGCGACGGCGACGACTGGCTGCTCACCGGCCGCAAGTACTACATCTCCGGTGTCGACGAGGTGCAGTCCGTCCTGGTCGTCGCCCGTACCGAGGACGCGAAGACCGGCCAGCTCAAGCCGGCGCTCTTCGTGGTCCCGACGGACGCGCCAGGGTTCGAGGCGCAGCCGATCGACATGCAGATCACGTCGCCGGAGAACCAGTTCACGATCTTCCTCGACGACGTGCGGCTCCCGGCCGACGCGCTGGTCGGTGAGTCGGAGGACACCGCGCTGCCCGCCCTGTTCGCCGGCCTCAACCCGGAGCGGATCACGGTCGCCGCGTACGCCAACGGCATCGGCCGGTACGCGCTGGCCAAGGGCGCTGCGTACGCGAACGACCGGCAGGTCTGGAAGACGCCGGTTGGCGCGCACCAGGGCATCGCGCACCCGCTGGCGCAAGCGAAGATCTCCGTCGAGCTGGCCCGACTCATGACGCAGAAGGCGGCGTGGCTGTACGACGCCGGCCAAGATGTCGCCGCTGGTGAGGCCGCCAACATGGCGAAGTACGCGTCCGCGGAAGCCGCGATCGATGCCGTCGACAAGGCCATCCAGACGCATGGCGGCAACGGCATGGCCACGGAGTACGGGCTGGCGACGCTCTGGGGCGCCGTACGGGCGGGCCGGATCGCGCCGGTCAGCCGCGAGATGATCCTGAACTTCGTCGCGCAGCACTCGCTGGGACTGCCGAAGTCGTACTAGAGGCACGGCACACCAGCGCCCTATCGGTGGACGTTCTCGAAAGCGCCCTCAACGTCGGCCCGCACGCCGACGTTGAGGACGCGGTCTCGACTACCGCGCTTCGAGCCGCCCGGAGGCGCGCAGCGAGCTGGCGCAGGTCAGGGTGTCGGTGCCGTCGCCGGTGCGGTAGTTGCCATACAGCGTGGTGACGACGACCGGCCACCGCAGGTTGCTGGTGTCGAGGCAGTCGACCACGAGCCGCCAGGTGTAGGAGTAACCGCCGTAGCAGGTCGCGGAGGCGGAGTTACCGCTGCCGCCCAGGTTGCAGGGCAGCCGCGCAGACTGGGCGGGCATCGCCACCGCCACGGCACTGGCCGCAGCAGCGACACAGGTCGCCAGGCCCAGCAGGATCCTCATTCGCACGTGTTTACCTCTTCTCGTCACCGGCTAGAGGTCAGTTGCCCAACCTCCCGTCGGTTGCCCACTATGGCGTCTTGACGGTGGACAGGTCTAGACCAGTTGCGAACTCAACTTTCACGTTCGTGGCTGGCCGATCGTCCTGGATGGACACGGTCCGGCGAGGTCAGCCCCGGCGCTCAGGGCTGACGGCCCAGGTCAGCGCGCCTTACGCTCCGGTGGCCCCGGGGAGCGGGCCGCCCGCCCTCCCGGCCGTGTGATGCGACGCGCGCGTTCAGCCGCCGCGCCGCATCACACAGCGAACGGCCAACGACCGGGACAGGACCCGGCACATCGCCACGTGATGCACCACGCGCGTTCAGCCAACGCGCCGCATCACACAGCGAACGGCCAACAACCGGGACAGCACCCAGCACATCGCCACGTGATGCACCACGCGCGTTCAGCCGCCGCGCCGCATCACACAGCGAGCGGCCGCAACACGCAGCGGCGCGCCAACCCCAGGGATTGACGCGCCGCTGCGAACGAGAACTAGCGGGAGGCGCTGCGGCGCGAGCGGCCAGCACTCGCGCTGAAACCGGCCGCCGTACGGCCGTTGCCGCCGTGACCGCCAGAGCGCGGCTGACCGCCCTCGGAACGCTGCGAACCACCGCTGCGACCGAAGCGCGACTGCCCACCTTCGCCGTTCGAACCGCCGGAGCGAGGCTGCCGAGGTCCGCTACGACCACCGCCAGCCGCACGTCCACCACCGCCGGCCGCACGTCCACCACCGCCACCACCGGAACGGGCCGGCGCCGCCGCGGGCTCGGGCACCGGCGAGCCGGACGGGGTCCGCGCGCCGGTCAGCTCAGTGAGCCCGGGGTGCCCGGGGTAGACCCGGTGGCGGGCCGGTGCGATCCCGGCCTGCTTGGCGAGCAGGTCGACCTCGCGGGTCTGGTGCGGCGAGACGAGCGTGACGACCGTGCCGGACTCGCCGGCGCGGGCGGTACGGCCGGCGCGGTGCAGGTAGGACTTCGGGTCGGCCGGCGGGTCGACGTGGACCACGAGGCTGATGTCGTCCACGTGGACGCCGCGGGCGGCAACGTCGGTGGCGACGAGCACCGGCACGTGACCCTCACGGAACTGGGCCAGCGTCCGGGTGCGGGCACCCTGAGTCTTGCCGCCGTGGAGCGAGCCGGCGCGGACGCCGACCCGACTGAGCTGCTTGACCAGCCGGTCGGCGCCGTGCTTGGTGCGGACGAACATGATCGTGCGCCCGTCCCGGCCGGCGATCTCGGCGGTGACGTCGAACTTCTGCTCGTGCGAGACCTGCAGCAGGTGGTGGTCCATCGTGGTCACCGCCGCGGTGGACGGGGCCAGCGAGTGGGTCACCGCATTGTTCAGGTACTTGCGCACCAGCTTGTCGACGTCACGGTCGAGAGTCGCGGAGAAGAGCAACCGCTGGCCGCCCTTGGCGACACGGTCGAGCAGCCACGTAACCTGCGGCAGGAAGCCCATGTCGGCCATGTGGTCGGCCTCGTCGAGCACGGCGATGTCCACGTCGGACAGGTCACAGGTGCCCTGCTTGACGTGGTCGGTGAGGCGGCCGGGGGTGGCGACGACGATCTCGACACCGCGACGCAGCGCGTCGACCTGCTTCGGGAACGACATGCCGCCGACGACCAGCTTGAGCCGCACGCCGAGCGAACGGCCCAGCGGCTCCAGCGCGTCGTGGACCTGCATGGCCAGCTCGCGGGTCGGCACCAGGATCATCGCCCGGGGCTGCATCGGCCGCGATTGCGTACCGGCGATGCGAGCCAGGATCGGCAGACCGAAGGCGAGCGTCTTACCGGAGCCCGTCGCGCCACGGCCGAGAACATCGCGGCCGGCGAGCGCGTCGGGCATCGTCGCGGCCTGGATCGGGAAGGGCTCCACCACACCACGGCGGGAGAGCGCGTTCACCAGCGCGGCCGGGAGGCCGAGCGAGGCGAACGTCGGTGCGCCGGTAACCGGCGCCTCCCCTGCGCTGGGCACGGAGGAGTTTAAAGCGGTAGCGGTGAGCACAGATGAACCTTCCGGACGCGAGCGCGCGTCACGGTCACAGTGGTGCGGATGGACAGGGCGTACGCCGGACAGAAGCGGCTCGCGGGGTCAGATGGACCCACAACCAGAACATGGGAGCGAGGCGCGGCGTACGACGAATTACTGCTCACAGCCTACAGGTTCGGCACCAGCGATGCGGTACGCGCGTCTCGTGACGCTCGTCTCCCCCGGTGGTGGCCTTCCGACGCCCTCGCCAGCCGGGCATCCTAGGCTGACGGCATGCATGCGATCACGATCTCCAAGCCGGGTGGACCCGAGGTGCTGAACTGGTCCGAGGTGCCCGACCCGGTGCCGGACTCGGGCGAGGTCGTGATCGACGTCGCCGCCACCGCGGTCAACCGCGCGGACCTGATGCAGCGCCAGGGCAAGTACCCGCCGCCGCCCGGGGCGCCGGAGTACCTCGGTCTGGAGTGTTCGGGGACGATCGTCGAGGTCGGACGCGGCGTCACGGACTGGCGCGTTGGCGACGAGGTGTGCGCGCTGCTGGCGGGCGGCGGGTACGCCGAGCGGGTCGCCGTCCCAGCGGTGCAGTTGCTGCCGGTGCCGGCAGGGGTGTCGCTGGTCGAGGCGGCCGCGCTGCCCGAGGTGGCGTGCACCGTCTGGTCGAACGTCTTCACGACCGCACGGTTCAACCCGGGCGAGGTGCTGCTCGTTCATGGCGGCGCCAGCGGCGTGGGCACGATGGCGTTGCAGCTCGGCTCGGCGTACGGCGCCCGGGTGTTCTGCACGGCGAGCGCCGCCAAGCTCGACCGCTGCACGGCATACGGCGCCGAGCGTGCGATCGACTACAAGTCCGAGGACTTCGTCAAGATCGTCAAGGCGGAGACCGGTGACCACGGCGCCGACATCGTCCTCGACAACATGGGCGCCAAGTACCTCGGACGGAACGTGGACGTCCTGGCGGCTGGCGGCCGGCTCATCGTGATCGGACTGCAGGGAGGGCGGAAGGCCGAACTCGACCTGGGCCAGCTCCTCACCAAGCGCGGCTCGGTGAGCGCGACGTCGCTGCGCGGCCGTCCGGTGGTGGAGAAGGCGCAGATCGTCGCCGAGGTGCGCGACCACGTCTGGCCGCTGATCGAGGCCGGACGGGTACAGCCGGTGATCGACCGCGTACTGGCGATGCAGGACGCCGCCGAAGCGCACCGCGCCATCGCCGCCGGTGAACACATCGGCAAGGTGCTGCTGGTCCGTTAGCCCGCCTGGTCCGTTAGCCCGCCTGGTCCGTTAGCCCGCCTGCTCCGCTAGCCCCGCTGCGGGCACCCGGATCTCCCAGTTGTCGGCGGCGAAGTGCAGGGTCATGCCGAGCCCTTCGTAGAGCCGCAGCGCGCCGGTGGCGTTCTGGGTGTCCACGCCGAGCCCGACCGTGTCCCGTCCGCGGCGGGCGAATTCGGCGTACGCGATGCGCAGCAGGAACGTGCCGATACCGCGCCCACGGGCCGCCGCCAGGACACCGATGCTGCGTACCCAGCCCATCGTCTCCCGGTTGTTCCGGCCAAGCAGCGCGCCGATATCGGTGCCGTCGAGCGTGGCGATCCACACCAGCGACCAGTCCAGCTCGTCTGCTCCCGTGCGCTGGCGCCAGCCGTCGTACGACTCCGGATGGTGGTCGAAGTGCGCCGAGAACGCGTCCTGGAGCAGCTCGTAGACGATCCGGTGGTCGGCCTCGGACTTCGCCGTGCGCAGGCTGACGCCGGACGGCGCCGCCGGTACCGGATCGGCGGCCACCGAGACGGGCCGCTTGAGCACGTGATGGCGGCGGACGACGGTCCAGCCGAGGGCGGGCAGCACCGCGCCGGCCATCGCCGAGCCGGGCGGCAGGTGGAGGTGGATGACCGCCTCGTCGGCCCCGTTCTCGGCGGCGACCTCGGCGGCGCGCGCGGTCATAAGGTCGATGAGGCGGGCGCCAGCCGGATGCGCGTCGGCGCGCACGTAGTGGTCGATGTCGATCCGCTCGTTGCCGTACTCGTTCCACAGCGCCCCGTACGACACCAACTGGTCGCCGTCGAATGCCAGCCAGGAGTTGCGTGCGATATCGGCGCCGGTGGCCCGGAGATCCTCGCGGACCTCGTCCAGGCTGTACTCGGCGGCACCGATCTCCACCAGGTCGACCGCGTTCACGAGGTCGGCGATAGGCTGCGCGTCCTCCAGCGTGGCGGCGCGCACAGTGCACTGCTGTTGCACGATCACAGCGGTGACTGTGAACCCCTCACGCGGGGTGGAGCAACAGAATTTGGGGGAGGATGGAAGGCATGACCGAAGCGCAACCAGAGAAGCAGGACGGCGAGGGTGCCGGCCAGACCGTGGTCGTCGTCGGCCCGGACGGACGGCCCGTCGGCACCGTGTCGATCGATCCGGAGCAGGCCGAGGAAAGCGGCGAGGGCGACCCGTCGCGCCTCGTCGAGCAGCCCGCGAAGGTGATGCGGATCGGCAGCATGATCAAGCAACTCCTGGAGGAGGTGCGGGCGGCTCCTCTCGACGAGGCTGGGCGCGCCCGGCTCAAAGAGATCCACCACCGCTCGATAGAGGAACTCGAGGACGGCCTCGCGCCGGAGCTGCGCGAGGAGTTGGAGCGCCTCTCGCTGCCGTTCAGCGAGGAGGGCACACCGAGCGAGCCGGAGCTGCGGATCGCCCAGGCTCAGCTCGTCGGCTGGCTGGAGGGGCTGTTCCACGGGATCCAGGCGGCGCTGGTCGCCCAGCAGATGGCCACCCGGATGCAGCTCGAACAGATCCGCCGGACGCCAGCCCTCACGATGGGCTCGGGCGGCGGGTTCGGGCAGGGCGCCCCGCAGCCGGAGGAGCAGCACGGGCCGGTTAGCGGCACCGGGCAGTACCTGTAGGCAGGTGCCGGCCCCGGTGCTGCGGCGCCGGGGCCGCGCCCGCGGGGGGAGATCCATGAGCGCCAACCGGCACGTCGCCCAGAACGTAGCGGCGGCGTATGGGCTACCCGGCGTACCGGTGAGCATGCGCGACGAGCATGACCTGCCCCGGACCGGCGTCGGAACCGGCCATTGGGCCCGCCGCGCCCGCGCACTGGCCACGACCGTCGACCGGGCCCGCCGGGCGATCGACGCCACGCCGCCCGGCGGCCTCCGGGACGAGCTGGACCGCGTCCACGACCTGCTCGACCGGCGCCTCACCCGGCTCACCCGGATCGCCGAGATCGGCCACGCCCTGCAGCCGGACGACGACACCACCACCAAGGACGGCACCCATCCCGGCGACCGGCCGCTGCTGCGCGGCGCCGCGATCGAGATCGACCAGCGGCTGACCACTGCCGCCGGGCACCTCAGCACGCTCGCGACGGCCGTCGAACGTCTCGCGGCCACGCTCGCGGCGAGTGGGCCGGACGCCGTGGTGGACGGTCCCGAGGCCGCAGCGGTCCGGGCAGAACTAGACACGCTCCGCGACGGGGAAGGATGACATGGGGTTCTTCCGCTGGCTGCGACGGCGGCGCCGGGCGCGGCAGGCCGACGCGTGGGCGCCCGACGTCGGCGTAGGTGAATGGCGGACCGTCTATGGCGAGTGCTGTGACGCCGTCGTCGCCTACGACCGCGTTGTCGGCACGCTCGATGTGGGGCCGCTCCGCGACCGGCTCGACGACCTCGGTCGCCAGCTCCCGCCGCTGCTCGGCGTGGCGGAGCGGCTCTGCGGAGTCGCCGAGCGCGTCAGCCCGAACACACCGCGGCGCGCGGTCGATCTCCCCTCGGACGTGCCGGAACCGACGCCCGCCGCCAGCGTGATGGAGCACTTGCACGGGTTGCGTGACGCGCTCTGGGGCATCGCGGACGACGCCGCGCGGGTGGCGGTCCGGCTGCGCGAGAACCCGGCCGCCACCGACATCAGCGCGATCCTCACCTCGCTCGGCGCCGGGCTGGCCGAGGCCCGCCGGCACGGCTGGACCCCGATCGGTCACCGTCCGGAGAGCGGGTGAACGAGTACCGGTTCTGGCTCCCGGACGACAAGCTGGACCGTTCGCCGGCAGCCGACGAAATCCGCGCCGACGCCGGCCTCCCGTTCCCGCCCGACCTGCCGCAGAACGACTGGTGGAAGCAGTACCAGCTGGTGGAGCGGGCGCTCCTCCGGTTTCGCCGTGCGGTGGAGGCGTTGCCGGCCGACTCTCCGCGCCGCGCCAAGCTCGAATCCTTCTGGCCGGACGCGGTGGCACAGCTCAACGTGGTCGCCAAGCACTGCGCCGAAGGCTCGCGCGGGCCGATCCGCAAGCGCAACCCACGCCGGCTAGCGCTGCGCCGCACCCAGAAGCGGCGGCAACAACTGCTGTTCAAGCAGCTCGCGGCCACCGTCGTGGCGATGGAACGGTTCGGCGACGTGGCCGCCCGCGCCGCGTTCACGGCGGCCATCGGCGCGGCCTCGACCGATCCCGACGCGGACCTACGCGAAGCCAAGGACGCTCTCACCAGCGTCACGACTGCGCTGGACGACCTCGCCGCCCTGAGCCGCGACGCACTAGACCCGTGAGACGAGCAGCTGGCTGGCCCGGTGGCCGGCGCTCAGGCCTGGCCCAGCCGCTCGCGGGCGTCGAGCAGCTCTTCGACGTAGACGGCCACTCCGTCCGCTTCGTTGCCGAGAGTAACCGCATCGGCGGCCTCGAACGCGTCTGGATGGGCACCGGCCACCACCACGCCACGACCCGCCCAGCGCAGCATCGCGGCGTCATTGGGCATGTCACCGAACGCCAACACCCCGGCCGCCTCGGTGCCATAGTGTTCGGCCGCCCAGGCCAACCCGGTGGCCTTGGTGATGCCGGCGGCGGTGACCTCCACCAGCCCCGGGAACCCGGAGTGCGTGGGCGTCACCTGGTCGCCGAGGACGTCTTTGAGCTGTGAGAACAGCGTGGACGGATCGCCGTCAAGGGTGCGGATCAGCAACTTTGTGGCGGGCTCAGCGACGATTTCGGCGAGGTCGGCGGACGCCTCCTCAACGAACGCCAGATCCCAGCGGACCGGGTAGTGCGGCTCGTGCAGCATCAGCGGACCGCGCTCGACGGCGAACGCCACCTCGGGCACCGCCGCGCGGGCGAGAGCGGTCGTCTCCCCGAGCACGGCGGCGGGGATGGTCCACTCGGCGAGCACGCTCTGTGCTGTCTCGTCGAGCACCAGCGCCCCATTCGCGCAGACGATCGGGCCGCTCGGACCGGTCTGTGCCAGAACGGGCGGGATCCAGCGGCGAGGCCGGCCGGTGACCATTACGAACGGGATGCCTTCCGCACGCAGCCGGGCGAGCATGGCCAGGCTGCGGGGCCCGATGCTGTGGTCGGAGCGGAGCAACGTGCCGTCCAGATCGCTGGCGATCAGGCTCGGCACGAACATGACACCTACTCTCGCATGCTGTGGTTCTCGTCCCATCTGGACCGGCGAGTTTGGCCGCTGCCCTGAACGCTCCTTGGCGTCGAGGCATCCGCCTCGGCACCCTATTAGCGATTTGTCGACATCAATAGTTGCTTTGTCGACAATCGCCCCGTCGTAGCTGGGCAGAGTGAATCGAACTTGCGGGGTAATCGGGCCTAAACCGGGCGCCGTAATCCTTCGTCCCAGGGCGAAACGCCGCTCAGAACAGGTCCGCCAGGTACCGGGCAACGCCGTCCTCATCGTTGCTGAGCGTCACCTCGTCGGCGACGGCAAGCACCTCGACGTGCGCGTTGGCCACCGCCACGCCGTGCCCGGCCCAGATCAGCATCGGCACGTCGTTCGGCATGTCACCGAACGCGAGCACGTCCGCGGCCTCGACGCCCAGCCGCTCGGCGACCGACGCCAGGCCCACCGCCTTGCTGATCCCGGACGGGCAGATCTCGAGAAAGCCTAGGCCGGAGTAGGTGACGTCGCAGAGTTCCGGCGGCACGACGCGGCGCGCGATCGCGAGGAAATCGTCCGGATCGAGGCCCGGCTTCTTCACGAACACCTTGAGCAGTTCGCCACGGAGTGAGACGTCCCGGGTCGCTTCCAACCACGCTTCCGGGAATGGCCAGTGGAAGCCCGCCTCGCCGTACAGCGGCGCGTCCGCCGCCTCGCCTGTCTCGACGGTGAGCAGGACCGGGCCGACCACGTCCTCCAGCAGCTTGACCGCGTCGCGGGCCACCTCTGCCGGCAAGTGCACGATCGAGAGCGCCACATCCTCGACCACGTCCAGTACGTACGCGCCCTGCGCGCACACGACGTACCGGGCCATCGGAAGGTCACGCGCGGTGACCGTCCGCAGGCGCGGGCCCCGGCCGGTCACGCCGACCACAGGCACTCCGGCCGCCACCACGCGCCGGAGCACGTCGTGGCTGTACGGCGAGACCGTGTGATCGGAGTGGACCAGTGTGCCGTCCATATCGGTCGCGACCAGCCGGGGCAGGCGCGTCACCGCTGGAACCACCGGCCCAGCGCTGCCGCGACCCCGTCGTCCTCGACCGAGCTGGTGACCTCGTGCGCCGCTGCCTGCACGGATGCCGGGGCCTGTCCCATGGCGATGGCGTGCCCGACCCAGCCGAATAGCTCTACGTCGTTGCTGCCGTCGCCGATCGCGAGCACGTCCGAGGCGGGGATACCGAGGTCGGCCGCGACCAGCGCCACCCCGCTCGCCTTGGAGACGCCCGGCGCCATGACGTCGATCCACGACGAGTAGCCGATGTCCCACGAGTACGGCGCCCCTTGGAGCGCGGCGGCGGCGATGGCCGCGGCCTCCTCGGGGGTGTAGTCGTCGGCGCGGCACACCAAGCGCGGCGTCGGGATTGTGAGCAGCTCGTCCAGCTCGACCTCGGCGAGGAACGGGCCGGGGAAGTCGCGCGCGAACCCGGCCGTGTGGAGCCAGCCGTCGGCCCCGCGCTCGACCGCGAAGCCGGCGCTCGGGGCGCGCGCGGCCAGAGAGCGCGCCGCCGGACTCGGATCGATCGTGATCTCGTGGATGATCCGCCCGGCGCCCCCGTCGTAAACGACGGCACCGTTGCTACAGACCAGCTCGATGCCGTCGAGGCCGAGCATTGCGGCAGTCGGCAGAGCGCCCCAGACCGACCGCCCGGTGGCCACGATCACGGGCACGCCAGCGGCGCGTACGGCGTCGATGGCAGCCAGTACCGCCGCACTCGGAACCCCGTCGAACTCGCGGTACTGCACGACGGTGCCGTCCAGGTCGAGGGCGACCAAACGTGGCCGCCACTCCGGATCGCGCGCCGCCGACAGACCGGCCAGTTCGACGGCCGTCACCGGGCGGCTACCGGTTCCAGGACTTCCCGACCGCCGAGGAAGGGGCGCAGCGCGGCTGGCACGCGGACCGAGCCGTCCGGCAGCTGGTGGTTCTCCAGGATCGCGACGATCCAGCGGGTAGTGGCGAGCGTGCCGTTGAGCGTGGCGACGTGCCGCGGCCGGCCGTCCTCGCCGCGGTAGCGGATGTTGAGCCGGCGCGCCTGGAAGTCGGTGCAGTTCGACGTGGACGTCAGCTCGCGGTAGCGGCCCTGGCTCGGCACCCAGCCCTCGCAGTCGAACTTGCGGGCGGCGGACGCCCCGAGATCGCCGGCGGCGGTATCGATCACCCGGTAGGGCACCTCGACCTTGGCCAACATCTCCTCCTCCCAGGCGAGCAGGCGCGCGTGTTCGGCCGGCGCCTCCTCAAGCGTGGTGTAGGAGAACATCTCCACCTTGTCGAACTGGTGGACGCGGATGATCCCGCGGGTGTCCTTCCCGTACGAGCCGGCCTCGCGCCGGTAGCAGGACGACCAACCGGCATACCGCTTCGGGCCACCGGACAGGTCGACGATCTCGTCCATGTGGTACCCGGCGAGCGGGACCTCCGACGTGCCGACCAGGTAGAGGTCGTCGGCCTCCAGCCGGTAGACCTCCGACGCGTGCGCGCCGAGGAAGCCGGTGCCGGCCATCACCTCGGGCTTAACGACGCTGGGCGTGATGACGGGCGTGAAGCCGTTCTCGACCGCCTGCGCGATACCCATCTGGAGCAGCGCGAGCTGGAGCAGCGCGCCGACCCCGGTGAGGTAGTAGAACCGCGCTCCCGAAACCTTGGCGCCGCGCTCCACGTCGATGGCGCCCAGCCGCTCGGCTAGTTCGAGGTGGTCGCGGGGGTTCTCCAGCGCCGGCTTCTCGCCGACCTCACGAAGCAGGACGTAGTCGTCCTCGCCCCCGGCCGGCACGCCGTCGAGCACGATGTTCGGCACGGCGAGGTGCGCGGCCCGGAGCGCGGCGTCGGCCTCGGCCTGCTCGGCTTCGGCCTGCTTGACGATCGCGGCCAGTTCCTTGGCCTGCGCCACGATCGAAGCGCGCTCTTCCGGGGCCGCCTGCTTCACCTTGTTCGAGATGGCCTTCTGCTCGGCACGGAGCGTGTCGGCACGGGTCACGGCCGCTCGGCGGCGCTCGTCGGCGGCGAGGAGCTCGTCGACGGAGGACTCTGACTCCCCGCGGGCACGCTGGCTGGCACGGACGGCGTCGGGGTGCTCACGAAGGAGTCGCAGGTCGATCACCCCTCCAAGCCTACCGGCGACGCGCCCGCGACTCCGACCGCGTTTCCACAGCCCGCTACTCCTGGTGACGCGCGACCAGCCGGCCCTTCAGATCGAACACCCACACTGCCTCGGGATCAGGCACGGACATGCCGTCGCTGAACGTCACGCCATCACCCTCGACACGCGCGACCGGCAGCCGCACGCTGACCAGCTGGTACCCCTGGCCGAGCTCGCGGATCGCAGTCTCCACCGGCCGGTCGGCCACCACGGCTACCGCGCTTGCGACCGGACCCTCCACGACCCAATACGCGGCCGCCTGGAGGCTGTTCAGGTTGCCGGCGGAGCCGCTCACCGGGCTGGCGCTCGCCCAACCGTCCGGCGACCGGTCGAGTTGCCGGCAGGTGGACGATTCGCCGACCGTACACAGCCGGCCGGCCCCGGGCATGCCCGGTACGGCCGGCATCAGGCGCACCGCCCAGCCGCCGCCGTACGGGATCTCGACTCTGCCGCCCTCGGCGGTGACCTCCGGCAACGGGCCGCGGTGGATCGTGAGCTCGGTCACCGCCTTCGCTTCGGCCACGGTGGTCGGCACTGGGCGGGTCTCCCCCAGGGACGCGGTGGCAGGCATCGCGTTGTGGCCGTGGCGCAGCACGACCGGCGCGAGCGTCACCACCAGTACGCTCGCCGCGGCGACGGCAACCGCGCCGGCGATCCGCCGCTTCAGCCGGACCCGCCGGGCCCGCTTCCGGACGGCCGCGACATCCACCGCCGTCCAGCCCGGCTCCACCGCCTGGAGGGCCTCGCGGAGCTTCTCGGTTGTCGTCATCCTGCAATCTCCATCTCCGCCACGCCGATCGGAACGAGATCCGGCGAGACGCGCAGCTTGCCGAGTGCGCGGAACAGCGTGCTCTTCACGGTGCCCACCGCGATGCCGAGTTCGGCGGCGATCTGGGCTTCGGTGAGATCCTCGAAGTACCGGAGCACCACCACCGCACGCTCCCGGGCGGTCAGCCCCCGTAACGCCTTGACCACGGCGTCCTGGCTGGCCTGGGCGTCGGCGAGGTCACCGAACGCAGGTGCGTCCGGCAGCTCGGCGGTGACGTGCTCACGCCCGCGGAGCCGCCGCCACCAGTCGGTCCGCTGGTTGAGCATGACCCGGCGGACGTAGGGCAGCGGATTGTCCCGCGCGCTCGGCCAGTTCAGGTACGCCTTGACCAGCGCGGCCTGCACAAGGTCCTCGGCGGTATGCCGGTCACTGATGAGCAGCGTGGCGAACTGAGCGAGCCGGCGTGACGACCCCGCGACGAAGTCGTGGAACTCACGTTCGGCGTCAGCATCCACGTGGCGATCTCCCCGTCTCGTGCCTACGCATGCCTAGACGCATCCGGTCGGCGGAAGGTTCTGTCTCCCGCCGGCTTTTCCGCGATCGGCGTACCCTAGCTGGACGTGCGCTTCCTCGATGATGCCCGACCGCCCTACGACCTGACGTACAACGACGTCTTCATGGTCCCAGCGCGGTCCAGGGTCGCCTCCCGTCTCGACGTCGACCTCACCACCTCAGACCGGGTCGGCACCACGATCCCGCTGGTCGTGGCCAACATGACCGCGATCGCCGGCCGGCGGATGGCCGAGACCGTCGCCCGGCGCGGCGGGATCACGGTGATCCCCCAGGACATCCCGCTGGACGTCGTGACCGACGTGGTCGGCTGGGTCAAGCAGCGCCACCCGGTGTACGAGACGGCGCTCACGCTCACCCGGCACGACACCGCCGGCGACGCCCTCGCGCTGATCCCGAAGCGGGCCTACGGTGCCGTGGTGATCGTCGACGGCGACCGGCCGGTCGGCATCGTCACCACCTCCGACTGCACCGGCGTCGACCGGTTCACGCAGCTCAGCGAGGTGATGAGTACCGATCTGCTCACGATCGGGGAGGGCACGCCGCTGCCGGCCGCCTACGACGTCCTGCACGAGGCGCGCCGCAGGGTCGCCCCGGTTGTCGACGCCGCTGGCCGGCTGGTCGGCGTCCTCAGCCAGACGGGCGCGCTCCGCTCCACGCTCTACCGGCCGGCGCTGGACGGGTCCGGACGGCTGCGGGTGGCGGCGGCGATCGGGATCAACGGCGACGTGCCCGGCAAGGCGAAGGCGGTGCTTGCCGCCGGCGCCGACGCGCTCGTCGTGGACACCGCGCACGGGCACCAGGAACGGATGCTGGAGGCGCTGCGCGCGGTGCGGACGGTCGATCCGCAGGTGCCGGTGATCGCCGGCAACGTCGTCTCGGCGGCGGGCGTTCGTGACCTGGTCGAGGCCGGGGCGGACGTCGTCAAGGTCGGCGTCGGGCCCGGCGCGATGTGCACCACCCGCATGATGACCGGCGTCGGGCGGCCCCAGTTCTCCGCGGTGCTCGAATGCGCCGCCGCCGCACGGGCGCTCGGCAAGCACGTGTGGGCGGACGGCGGCGTCCGGCACCCGCGCGACATCGCCCTGGCGCTCGCGGCCGGCGCGGCGAACGTCATGGTCGGATCGTGGCTGGCCGGTACCTACGAGAGCGCCGGCGACCTCCAGTCCGACGCCGACGGGCGGCTGTACAAGGTGAGCTTCGGGATGGCGTCGGCGCGGGCCGTCCGGCACCGGACCCGCACGGAGAGCGCGTTCGACCGGGCCCGCAAGGCGCTCTTCGAGGAAGGCATCAGCTCGTCGAAGATGTACGTCGACCCCGAACGGCCGGGCGTGGAGGACGTCATCGACGAGGTCGTCGCCGGCCTCCGCAGCGCCTGCACGTACGCGGGCGCCAGCAACCTGGAGGAGTTCCACCAGCGCGCCGTGGTCGGCGTCCAGTCCTCCGCCGGGTACGACGAGGGCCGCCCGCTGCCGACGAACTGGTAGCTGGGGGGCACGGCTCAGCCGAACAGCGCGTGGGCCGCCCGGATTGCCGCCTCGGCGTCGGCCATGATCCGCTCGACGATCTCCGCCGCCGGCAGCACCTCGTGGATCAGCCCGGCGCTCTGGCCGGTGAGCGGTACCAGCCGGTGCGCCACGCCGTTCGCCGTAGCCATCCGGATCTGCGCCCGGAGCAGATCCGCCGCAGCCGCCGCCTCGCCGCTCCGGGCGTTCCACTCGTCGACGAACGTGGTCCGCAGGGCCCGAGGCACAGTGTCGTACCCGCCCGCGGTGGCTGGCGGGAACGCGTGCTGGGCGAACGCCACCTTGACCGCGTCCTCGCTGGCCGCGTTGATGATCGCCGCCTGCCACTCCGAGGACATGCCGGACTCGGTGCACGCTAGGAACCGGGTGCCAATGTTGACGCCCTGCGCCCCCAGAACCAGTGCCGCTGCTAGGCCACGCCCGTCCGCGATCCCGCCCGACGCCAGCACGGGCAGCGGCCGGACCGCGTCCACCACCTGCGGCACCAGCGCCATCGTGCTGACGAACCCGCTGAAGCCACCGGCCTCGCTGCCCTGGGCGCTGATCACGTCGACGCCCGCCTCGGCGGCCCGTTCGGCCTGCTCGACCGTGGTGATCTGCTGCATGAACACCGCGCCGGCGTCGTGCACACGCTGCACCAGACCGGTCGGTTCGCCCAATGCCAGGGAGAAGACCGGCGGCGGATCGGCGAGGATCGCCTCGAATACGTCGTCGAGAAACGGGCGCCGCGTCATGTTCACCGCGAACGGCTGGTCGGTCAGCTCACGCAGGCGCCTGACGTCCTGCCGCACCCGACCCGCCGCGCGCAGCGACGTCGGCACGCTGCCCAGGCCGCCGGCACCGCTCACGGCAGCGGCCAACTCCATCTGCTGCTGCCACGGACCGCCGAGCGGGCCCTGGACGATCGGGACGTCGATGCCGAGCACGTCACACACCGGTGTCCTGCGCATATGTCCCCCTTGAATACCGGCCCCCACCGGTAACTCAACGCTAACCCCACCGTTCGGTAACGCTGTCAACTCACTGTGCGCGCGTTTCCTCCCGTTTCCTACCCCCGCGGGTTGTGGAGTTCCGAAGGTCGGGCGGGCGCGCCGAGGGACGGGCGGCCGGCTACCGTGGCCGGATGCCGGAGTTGCTGGAGCGCGCTGATACCGCGCTGCTCGACGCCGTCCGCCGCGGGCTGGCCGATCGCGCAGACCCGACGAAGGCACCGGCGATGCAGGCGTACATGAAGTCGGCGATGCCGTACCGGGGTGTGCCGTCGCCGGTGCAGAAGGCGCTCGCCCGCGAGGTGTTCCCGGCGCACCCGCTACCCGACTTCGAAACGTGGCGGCAGACCGCGCTGGCGCTGTGGCGGGACGCGACGTACCGCGAGGAGCGCTACCTCGCGATCGCGCTGACCGGGCTCCGCGCCTACGCGGCCCACCAGACCCCGGCGTCTCTCCCGCTGTACGAGGAGCTGATCGTCACCGGCGCGTGGTGGGACTACGTCGATGAGGTCGCGATCCGCCGGATCGGCCCGATCCTGCGCAGCCACCCAGACGTCGTACGGCCCTTGATGCTGGCATGGCGGACCGACGGCGACCTGTGGCGGCGGCGCTCAGCGATCATCTGCCAGGTCGGCCGGAAGGACGGCATGGATCTCGACCTGCTCACCGCATGCCTGGAGCCGAACCTCGCCGACCGGGAGTTCTTCATCCGGAAAGCGATCGGCTGGGCGCTGCGCGACTACGCATGGCGGGATCCGGAGTGGGTGCGCGCGTGGGTTGCCGCGCACGACGGCCAACTCTCGGGGCTGTCCCGGCGAGAGGCGCTCAAGAACATCTGAGCCCCGACGCGACAGCGCCCCCGTCCACGCGGGACGGGGGCGCTGCGGTGGCCTGAACGGACGGCGGGAAAGGGTCGCCGCCAGCGGGTGGCCGAGTGGTTCGCGGATCAGATCGTGCGGACCGCGGAAGCCTGCGGACCCTTCGCGCCCTGCACGATCTCGAACTCCACGCGCTGGTTCTCCTCGAGGCTGCGGTAGCCGTCAGCCTGGATCTCCGAGTAGTGGACGAAGACGTCGGCGCCGCCGTCGATCGCGATGAAGCCGAAGCCCTTCTCCGCGTTGAACCACTTCACAGTGCCCTGAGCCATGTTGCTCTCTCCTTACAGGGGCTGGGTACGGGTTCCGCACTTTGCGGTTCCCGGGCCGTTCCCGAGCGGCGGCTAACCCACACCTTCCTGTAGGAAAGCAACACGCCCGCGACGTCGTTCCGCGAGCGCGAGGTCAAGCACGTACACAGAAACTGCGACCGCGACAAGCAAAGCATGTCGCGCTCACATTTTCCCGCCGTCCCGACGAAATTTCTCCGCTGGGGCGACCCTGCCCTTCACGCACCGGATGCCCAACCCTACGGCCTGTGGCGAGCGCAGCGAGAGCATCAACCTGGCGCGTTTGTGACACATATCACGCCCAAAAGGGTAGAAAAACGAAGGTAAGGCAGTCGCCACCACGCCGACATTTTCCGCCACCCGCAACGCAGTCCCGTCAAGGCGCACGGGGCGGCCGGGATCGACAGCACGGCGTAACGACTGCTGTCACCGATCGGTCAGTGCGCCGATTCAGCGACGACGGGCCACGAGCGACAGTGGGTCGATGGAGACCGGCCGACGTCAGCGCGCCACAAGCGTCTCGATGACCTGGTCCAGGTAACGGCGTGACCCGTCGCCAACAGGGAGAACGGCAGGCGTTGCACGCGCGAGCTGGGCGTGGCCGAGGTAGGCGGAGTAGGCGAGGACGCCGCGGCTGTGCGCCGCATCCGCGGGGAAGCCGAGTTCGCGGAAGAGCATCGCCACGTACCCGATCCGGCGTTCGGTGACGCGGGCGAGCACCGGCGCGACGAGCGGGTGGTCAGCGGTGGCGAGCAGGTTCATCTCCGTCTCCCCCTGCTCGACCTTGCCGATCACGGTCCCGAAGAGCGTCCGTAGCCGCTCCACCGGATCCGGGATCGCCTCGACGGCGGCGATCACCGCCTCCGTGTTGACCTCTTCCCAGCGGGCGAGCGCCGCGCTGACCAGGGCGTCCCGGTTGGCGAAGTGCCAGTAGAAGCTGCCCTTGGTGGCACCGAGCCGGGCCGCGAGCGGCTCGACGGCCACGGCCGCCAGGCCGCCCTCGCCCAGGGCGTCCAGTGCCGCCGCCGCCCAGTCGTCCGCGGTGAGCCGCCGTTTCACCTCTTGCGCCATGTCCATACGCTACCGTACGGTCACTCCATACGGCACCGTATGGAGGATCGCCATGAGGAACGTCCACAAACGTGCGCTGCCCGTCCCGACCGCCCAGGTCGGCGCCCTGATCGACCAGCTCGCAAGCCCCGACGACGCGCTCTGGCCTGCGCCGGCCTGGCCGCCGCTCAGGTTCGACCACCCGCTCGGGATCGGCGCCGACGGCGGTCATGGGTCCATCCGCTACCACGTCACGGCCTACGAACCGGGCCGCCACGTCGAGTTCACGTTCCACCGCGCGATCGGCGTCACCGGCTTTCACACGCTGACCGTCGAGCCCGTCGGCGACGACCGCTGTGTCCTGCGGCACGTCGCCGAAGGCAGCACCCACGGCGCGATGGTGCTGGGCTGGCCGCTGGTGATCCGCTGGCTGCACGACGCGCTGATCGAGGACCTCCTCGACAACGCCGAACTCGCGGTCACCGGGGTGGTCGCGCGCCCGGCCCGCTGGTCGCCGTGGGTCCGCTTCCTGCGCGGACGGCTGGCGGCGAAGCCCCGTGCCGTACCCACGCCCGAGGAGGCCACGCTCGTCAGGGCGGTGTTCGCCCGCACTGACCTCGCGGACGCGTGGCAGGTGCCGCTGCCGGACGGCGTCACCAGCGATCCGGTGGAGTGGGCGGAAACCACATTCGGGACCCCACCCGGCTGGGTCACTTCGCTGCTGGGCTTGCGCAACGCGCTGGTGAGGCTGGTCGGCATCGAGCCCGGCGACCGTAGTGCCTTCGCCATCGTCGACCGCACCGCGCACGAGGCGCTGCTCGGCACGGACGCCGGTCACCTCGACTTCCGCGCGTCCGTCCTGGTCGCGGACGGCACCGTCACGCTGACCACCGTCGCCAGGGCCCGCAACACGCGCGGCCGGCTGTACCTGGCGGTGGTCAGGCTGGTCCACCCGGCGGTAGTGCGCGCCATGCTCTCGCGCGCCGCCCAGCAACTGGCCGCCCGCGCTCCCGCCGCGCCAACGCGCACGTCCGCCACACGGTAACTTCCGAGCGTGGGCGACAAACGATTGCGGCAGATCTTCGACGAGGACGCCGAGCTGTACGACCGCGCCCGCCCCGGCTACCCGCCGCCGCTCTTCGCCGACCTCGCCGCCCTGGCGGGCACCGGCCCTGGCTGCCAGGTGCTCGAACTCGGCTGCGGTACGGGCCGCGCGACCGTCCCGCTCGCCGAGCAGGGCTGCGCGGTCACGGCCATCGAGCTTGGCGCGAACATGGCCGACGTGGCACGTCGCAACCTGCGGCACTTCCCGGCGGTACGGGTGGAGATCGCGGCCTTCGAGGAGTGGCCGCTGCCACGCGAGCCGTTCGACCTGGTGCTCTCCGCCACGGCGTTCCACTGGCTTGACCCGGACGTAAGGGTCACGAAGTCGGCCGATGCGCTGCGGCCGGGCGGCGCTCTCGCCGTCATCTCGACGCACCACGTGGCCGGCGGCGACGAGGCATTCTTCGCCGAGATCCAGGCCTGCTACGAGCGCTGGGACCCGAACACGGAGCCCGGCTTCCGGTCACCACGCGCCGCCGATGTCCCCGACCGGTGGTGCCGAGATCGAGCAGTCCGGCCGGTTCGGGCCGGTCACCGTCCGCCGGTACGAGTGGGAGCTCACGTACCCGACCAGCGCGTACCTGGATCTCCTGCGGACCTACTCCAACCACCGCGCCCTACCG